>Ga0137409_10005870_pt1 | contig 12772 bp, 16 predicted proteins | sample CZODoug1_16funga_FD_122059 | JGI IMG/M metagenome (GOLD analysis project Ga0137409, IMG submission 122059) | Vadose zone soil fungal communities from Angelo Coast Range Reserve, California, USA - CZODoug1_16fungal (Hybrid Assembly) | ecosystem: Environmental > Terrestrial > Soil > Vadose zone...
GCGCCGCGGTGCTGTAGCCCGGCACGAACTTGGCGATCAGGAGCGAGCGCGCGCCCTGTCGACTGAAGGACTCCTCGGTACGTCGCACGCACGAGTCGGGCTCGAGCGAGATCCGGCACAAGAAGCTCAGGACGCGGCCGCCGCCTAGGCGGCCGATCCAGTACCAGATGACGTCGCTCATGAGCGAGGCGATCCCGGCCAAGACGAGGACGAGGACGAGGCTCAAGCGGCCGGTCCCCGCCACCGCGCCGGCCGCGAGCAGCACCGGCATCGCGGGGAGGGGCAGCCCGATCTGCTCCGCGAACACCCAGCCGAAGACGACCAGGTAGCCGTAGCGGACGAGAAAGTCGACGAGGTCGTTCATGGGTGTCAGGAGTGGCCGGGCGCGGTCATGCTGGCAGGCTATTCGCCTGCTCTCCGCAGGTCAAGTGGACACCGCCTTGCTCGGCCGTGTGCCGACCGTTGGTGTTCCGAAATTGCCCGTGGGAGAATCATCTCGTGACTACCTCCACCCGCCTCGCTGCGCTCAGTGTCGTCATCGCGATTGGTGCCATCGCTGCCTACGTGTTCCTCCTCCGCGTCGCGGTCGTCCGGAACCATCCCGAGGGCTACGTCGTCGCGTTCGTGCTGGCGACAGCGCTGGCCGCGCTCGCCGTGGTCCGCGCGCGCGGTCGGCGGTGGCCCGCCTGGGTGGCGCTCGGACTCTCGGGCCTCCTGCTGCTCGGCGGGGCCTGGTTCAACTTCGTCGTCGCGCGAGTGCCGGCCACCCCGACGGCCCTGCGAGTGGGCGAGCGGCCGCCCGACTTCACGCTGCCCGACGCGGCCGGCCGGCCGGTGTCGCTCGCGGACTATCGCGGCAAGAAGCCCGTCGTGATCGTCTTCTACCGCGGGTACTGGTGACCGTTCTGCATGGCAGAGCTCCAAGGACTTGGAGCCCAGCTGTCGGAGGCGGAAAAGGTCGGCGTCGAGATCGTCGCCATCTCGCCCGATCCCAACGAGCAGAGCCAGAAGGTCGCGGAGGGACTGCGCCTCGGCTACCGGTTCCTCGCCGACCGCGACCTCGCCGTGGCGCGGCGCTATGGCCTGGTGCACCCGGGCGGAGGGCCGGACGGGCAGGACGTTCCACGCCCGGCAACGGTCGTGCTGGATCGCGACGGAGTCGTGCGCTGGTTCTCGGTCAGCCATAACTTCCAGGTACGACCCGACCCGGGCGACGTCCTCCGAGCCGTGCGCGCGCTCTAGTTTCTCAGGGCCGGCCCACCGCCGTCCCCCCTCCGGATTGCCGGCGATACTGCCGAGAACCGCTTGAGAGCCCCGCGATGAGCATCCAGATTGCGATCGGCAGGAAGCTGCCCAGCTCACGGCATGGGCTGCCGGTGAGGGTTGCCGAATGACCGAGCCGCTCGTCACCATCGTCGTCGTCCCTCGGGAGCGATTCGGCGTCACCCGGCGCGCGCTCGAAGCCCTCTACGCCAGCACGCCCGGGCCTTTCCGGCTCGTCTACGTCGACGGGGGATCGCCCGCCCGGATCCGGCGGTACCTCGCCGCAGAGGCGCGCACCCGCGGCTTCGAGCTCGTCCGCACCGAGCGCCACCTCGTGCCGAACGAGGCGCGGAACATTGGCCTCGGCCGGGTGCGGACGCGCTACGTCGCCTTCATCGACAACGACGCCGTCCCCGCGCCCGGCTGGCTCGAGCGACTGGTCGAGTGCGCCGAGCAGACAGGGGCGTGGGTGGTCGGGCCGCTCTACTTCGTCGGAGAGCCCGATCGCGAGGAGATCCACATGGCGGCGGGTGACGCGGGCATCGAGGAGCGCCCGGAGGGCCGACGCTTCTTCGAGCGCCACCGCTTCACGGGCCAGCGCCTCGACGAGGTGCGGGAGCACCTCGTGCGGATACCCTGCGGGCAGGCAGAGTTCCATTGCATGCTCGTGCGGACCGCGGCGTTCGAGCGGATCGGGCCCCTCGACGAAGCCATGATGAGCATGGCCGAGCACTCCGATCTCTGCCTCCTCGTCCGCCGCGCGGGCGGCGAGGTCTACTTCGAGCCCACGGCGACGGTGACATACATCACCTCGGGCCGCTTCGGCTGGTCCGACTATCGCTATTTCCTGCGGCGCTGGAGCGAGGCCTGGACCGACGCCACCGTCGCGCATTTCCGAGAGAAGTGGGCGCTGGGCGCCGACGATCCGGTCACGGCGTCGTTCAGCCCGTTCGCCACCACGCAGCGTCAGTTGCCGACCATCGATCGCGCCGAGCAGGCGCTCCTCCGGCTCCTGGGCTGGCGCATGGGCCGGTGGCTCGGCCGAGACGTCCTGGGCAGGCTGGAGATCCGCGTCAACCGATGGTGGGTGCGCGTCGAGCGGGCCCGCGACGGCCGCGGTACGCTCGCGTTAGCCGTGTCACATCGCCCTGGGAGCTAGCAGCCCCGTGCCGTCACGGCGCGCCCGTGTGCGGAGGTCGCGCGGGGACACTGCAATGATCGCCGCCAACTCGCCGGGATCCGTGAGCGCCTCGGCCCCGGCCGGAAATTCGTTCCCGGTCATCGTGACTCGATGGGGATCGTATCGTCAGGAATGTTCGGATGTTCCTTCCGGCACGCGCCTTGCCTTGGAACAAAGTGGAGACAGCCAAGCGGCGGTGACCGATGGAGCCGGACCGGTCGAGGCCCATCCTGGGAGGTTCGCCTGTGCCTGAGGAGATCGGAGGGGCCGCAACCAGGACATTCCAGCCCGGGGAAGTGATCTTCCGGGAGGGCGACGACACGCAGGGCGAAGCGTACCTGGTCCATGAGGGAACGGTCGAAGCGCGGCGCTGCGTCGACGGAGCTGAGCGACTTCTCAACACCCTCGCCAAGGGCGATTTACTCGGCGAGGTGGCGCTGTTTCGTGAGGGTCCCCATTCCGTTACCGCGACGGCCGTTGAACATGTGACGTTGGTGGTGATCCCGGCTCATCGCCTCGAGAGCATGGTCCGCGCCAATCCAGAGCTGGCGATCGGGCTCATTCGTCAGCTCGCCCGTATGGCCGCAGGCAAGGACAGCACGCAAGGATCAGCAAACTGATCCTCGCCCTCCCGTGGCCCTTTTCGACATACCAGCAAAGCAAAAGCCATGGACTTTCTCCAGGCGCATCTCAACTTCCTCGCGAATCACCCCTTTAGCGTCGTCTTCTGGTCGTCACTGATCGAAGCGGCCGGCATTCCGTTCCCCGGTCGCGTGATCCTGATCCTGACCCCGGCATTCCTTGCCACGGACAGAGACGTCGTGGGGCTGATCATCGTGGCGACTATCGGCGCAGTTCTCGGCGATCACGTCCCGTACATGGCGGGTCGGCTGGCCGGCACTCGGATGCTCGGCCTGTATTGCAAGGTCACCCTTGGATCCGCTCGCTGTGTCGAAAGGACGCTGGAATACTTCCGGCGCTTCGGAGCGGCCGCCCTTCTTTTGAGTCGCTTCTCCACGAGTATTCGAATCTTTGCCTCGGCGTGCGCGGGCTGCGGGCACGTCACCTACCGACGCTATCTGGCGCTCGACAGCCTCGGCACCGTCGTCTACACCACGTTGTGGGTGCTCGTGGGTTGCTTGATCGGTGAGCGCGCGGTTGTGTTCTTCACCACTGATCGGCGCCGCTGGCTCTTCCTCGGATGCGTCGTGCTCGCGGCCGCCACGCTCATCGGGTACCGACTATGGCGCCGGTTCCGCTATGGCGGCGCGCGAGGGTCGGAGATCGAGACCGTTTACTCGCCTTGCGAGGTGGTAGAGCGCGGGTGAGAAGCCGTGAGTCCACCACCAACCCAAATGGAGTCGAGACACATGCATGCACTACGACAGATCGTGCGGCGGTCCCTGTGGGCGAGCAGCGTGGGCGCGGCAGCATTGCTTGCCGCGGCGTGTGCCCAGACGTCGGTGCCCGCGCGTAGCGGCGCCAATGTCATACTGAACGGCAGTCAGGAAGTGCCTTCCGTGAGCACCGCCGCGACGGGCAGCGGCACCATCACGGTTCTCATGGACAGGTCGGTGAGCGGCAGCGTGATGACCTCCGGCGTCGCGGGCACGGTGGCACATATCCATCTAGGCGCGCCGGGTCAGAACGGACCGGTAATCGTTCCCCTGACCAAGACGGCCGACAACGTGTGGTCCGTTCCGGCGGGCATCAGATTCAACGACGCTCAGTACGAGGCGTTCAAGCTCGGCAATCTCTACGTCAACGTCCACAGCGCCGCCAATCCAGCGGGGGAGATCCGCGGTCAAGTGACGCCGTAGCACCGGCGGAGGCGGCTTCACCGTCGAACGTGAGACTAGAGGTGGTCGTCGTCGTCCAGCTTGAAGCGCGGTAGCTCGCCGCTGTTGTCCCAGGCGCTCGTGCGCCAGTCGTCGAGCTCGTGGTCCGCGGCGCGCCAGGCGGGCAGGGTAAGGCGCAGGAGCTGCGCCAGCCCCATCACGTAGGGCTCGTACATGGCGCGTAGCGAGGCCAGCGTCCGCTCGGCCACCGCCCCATCCTTTAATACGACCCCGTCCTGGGCCAGGCTCACGCTGAGGGAGTGAAAGTCCTCCGGAGGGAGCCGATCCGGGTCGGGCGCGCACGGGCGCGTGCCCGTCACCATGGCCAGATCCACCACCGCGTGACGCGCCATCGCGAAGGTGAGCTGGGCCTGGCGGCCCGGGGCGCCCTCCACGCCCACCATGACCAGCGCGCTCGCGTCGAGCATGGCCGTGAGGGCGCCCAGCCACGATTGATGCTCGTGCTGCGAGCGGAAGTACATGAGCACCGGATAGGAGAGGTGGCTCTCCATGAGCTCGGCGGACCAGCGCTCCCAGTCGCGCAGCAGCGACTCGAGGGCGGGCATGTCCTGGCCGTGGCGGCGCAGGAGCTCGCCCGCGCTGGGCGGCGAGCCCGCGCGCGCGTCGAGGAGCGAGATGTTGACCTCGCGGTGCGAGAAGCCCTGGTAGAGCACGGGGAGGTAGCCCATGACGAGGGCGAGGAAGCCAAAGCCCACCCCCGCCTCGATGACGGTGAGCGCGCGGGCGAGGGGGCCGATGGGCGTGACATCGCCGATGCCCAGCGTGAAGAGCGTGGTCCCGCTCAGGTAGAGATCGGTCCAGAAGCCGGAGTTGCCGGTGGGCGCGTTGAATCGCGATCCCAGACCCCACTGGATCATGGCGAAGCCAAAGACGAGCGCCGTCGCCCAGCAGGCCATCAGGATCAGGATGGACAAGGGGCCGAAGATGGCGAGAAAGCTCTCGCGCCGACGCCCGCGGGCGAGGAAGCATGCCACGGCGACCCACGCGGGCCACGTGGTCTGATAGAAGAGCCGCGTCGGGCGTAGGGTGCGGGTGGCGGTGCGGGGGAGGACGAGCGCTTCGAAGGCGTCCCAGACGATCGCGAGGATCAGGAGGATCCCCGCGATCGCCACGCTCAGGTGCGCCATCGCGGGCGGCATCACGAGCTCAGGCGGCACGCCTCGCGGGCTCGGCGCGGCGCGCGGAGCCCGGGCTCGGACGGAACACGAGGGTGTAGCCGGCCGGCATCAGGGGCAGAACCACGCGCCAGACGGGATCGAGCATGTCCTCCCAGCCCGCCGGCACGAACAGCTCCACCGTGCCCGATTGCTCGCGAGAGCCCGGGCTGACGCGGACCGCGATCATGGATTCCCCGCCCAGGCTCATGTTGATCGCGGCCTGGATCTCGGCCTGGAGCTCGAGCGCGCGGGATTCGAGACGGTCCCGCCACAGGCGCCAGACGAGAGGGCCCAGGAACAGCAGCGAGAGCAGCGACATCGTGATCAGGGCTGTCATGACCTTTGCCTCCTTGTCCCGTTTCGATGGCGCGGTGCGCAGGAGGGATTCCGATGGTCGAGAGAAATCGTCCCATGGCTCACAGGCCCGTAGCTCACAGGTAGGTCTCGAGGTAATTGCTATCGGAAAGTCCGGCCAGGCCCACGCTCTCGGGTGTGCGGCCCTCGAGGGCCGCGCGCGGGGCGAGGCCCACCAGCTCGCCGCGCGCGATGCCAATGCCGCGCCGTCGCGCTTCGGCCGCGACGGCATCGTAGGCCCGCGCGATGCCCGTGCGCCGATAGTCGACGAGGTTCATGGAGACCTGGACGAGCCCGCGACGGGCGAGCGGCACGCCGAGGGCCTGCACGGCAGGGAGCCCGCCCGAGGACCCGCGCACGGCCCGCGCGATGGCCCGGGCCGCGCCGAGGTCCCGCGAGTCGAGCCAGACGTTGTAGGCGACGAGCACCTCGCGCGCGCCGACCATGACGGCGCCGAGGCGCGCGACGAAGGTGGCGGGCCCCGCATCGGGCTGCCAGGCCGGCTCGGCCAGCCGCGCGGCGAGGCCCTCGTATTCCCCTCGGCGGATATCGCGAGCCAGATGGCGCTCCGGGCGCGAGGCCGCCGCGCCGTAGAAGTACACGGGCAACGCATACGCGCTCGCCAGCAAAGCACCGACTCGCCGCGCCACGGCCACGGCATCGTCCATGGTCAGGTCGCGTAGCGGCACGAACGGCAGGACGTCGAGCGCGCCCAGGCGTGGATGCATGCCGCGATGCTCCCGCATGTCCACCCGCGCGAAGACGGCCTCCGCGAGGGCGAGGGCGGCCCGTTCGACGGCCCGCGGCGGCCCGATCACGCTGAACACCGCGCGGTGGTGATCGGGATCGCTGTGCAGATCCGCGAGCCTCGCCTCCGGAACCGCGCGGACGGCCTCCGCGATGGCCTCGATCACGCGCGGGTCCCGCCCTTCGCTCACGTTCGGGACGCACTCGAGGAGCGGGCTCGCCACGGGCGGGTATGATACCTCCTTCCCCGATGTTGACCCTCGTCTGCCGCGGATTCTATACTACGTAGGTTATGCCGCTGCTTCCCGTGGGTAAACTCCCCGCCGAGCTCCTCCAGCGACTCTTCGGCAAGTACGTCGACGCCGATCCGCGCGTCATCGTCGGCCCGCAGGTCGGCGAGGACGCCGCCGTGCTCGACATGGGTGATCGCTACCTCGTGGCCACCACCGATCCCATCACCTTCGCCACGGACGAGATGGGCTGGTACGCGCTGCACGTCAACGCCAACGACCTCGCGGTGCGGGGCGCCACGCCCCGGTGGTTTCTCTGCACCGTGCTCCTGCCCGAGGGCAAGAGCGGCGAGGCGGAGGTGGAGCAGCTCTTCGCCGAGGTGGCCCTGGCCTGCCAGTCCGTGGGCGTGTCCCTCGTGGGCGGCCACACGGAGGTCACGGCCGGGCTGCCCCGTACCATCGTGTCCGGCACCATGCTCGGGGAGGTGGCCAAGGACAAGCTCGTGACGACGGGCGGCGCCCAGATCGGCGATACCGTGCTGGTGACCAAGGGCGTGCCCCTCGAGGGCGCCGCCATCATCGCGCGCGAGCGCGGGGAGGAGGCGACCCGGCGCGGGGTGGCGGCCGACGTGGTGGCGCGCGCCCGCGAGTTTCTGCGGCGGCCGGGGATCAGCGTGGTGCCCGACGCGCGCGCGGCGTGCGCCGCCGCGCGCGTGCATGCCATGCACGATCCCACCGAGGGCGGGCTGGCCACCGCCTGCTGGGAGCTGGCCCAGGCCGCCGGCGTCGGGCTTCGCGTGGACCGCGAGCGCGTGCCCGTCCTGGCCGAGGGCCGTCGGCTCTGCGAGGCTTTCGGCCTGGATCCGCTCGGCACCATCGCCTCGGGCGCGCTCTTGCTCACCGTGAGCCCGGGTGAGGCCGAGGCGGTGATCGTCGCCTCTCGCGCCGCCGGCATCGAATGCACGGCCATCGGCCGCGTCACGCGGCCCGAGGACGGCGTGGTCCTCACGGTGGGCGGCCATGCCAAGCCCATGCCGAGCTTCCCGCAAGACGAGATCACCCGCATTTTCCAGGGAGAGCCCCACGCATGAGTCCAGGCCGCGACGGAGCGGCGCCCCAGCGCGCAACCATCCAGATCGGCTATGCGCATCGCCAGGCGCCCATGGGGCGCGAGGCCATGGTCGCTTCGTGTCATCCCCTGGCGTCGCTGGCGGGCGTCGAGACCCTCCGGTCGGGCGGCAATGTCGTCGACGCGGCCATCGCCACCAACGCCGTGCTCGCCGTCACCCAGCCCAATTTCTGCGGCGTGGGCGGCGACCTCTTCTGCCTGTATCACGAGGCGGCAACCGGGCGCGTGCACTTCCTGAATGGCGCGGGGCGCTCGGGCTCGCGCGCGGGCCTCGACGAGCTGAAGCGTCGCGGCTGGACGGCCATGCCGCAGGTCGGCCCCGGCACGGTGTCGGTGCCGGGCGCGACCCGCGCCTGGTCCATGCTGCGGGAGCGCTTCGGCACGCGGCCATTGAAGACCTTGCTCGAGCCGGCCGTGCACTATGCCGGCGATGGCTTCCCCATCACCGAGATCGTCTGCCAGGCTATCCAGATGCGCTTCCCCCTCTTCGACGATCCCGAGTGGAAGCGCATCTTCGTCCCCGGCGGGGTCTTCCCAAAGATGGGCGATCTCTTCCGCCAGCCCGATCTCGCGCGCACCCTCCGCGAGCTGGGCACTGAGCCCGACCTCTTCTACCGTGGCCGCGTCGCGGCGGCCATCGCCAGGCGTCTGGAGCAGGACGGCTTTCTCGTTCCCGACGATCTCGCCTCGCACACCGGGGAGTGGGGCGAGCCCATCTCCACGACGTATCGCGGCTACACCGTCTACGAGACGCCGCCGCCGACCCAGGGCATCGCCACGCTCCTCTCCCTCAACCTCCTCGAGGGCTTCGACGTGGGGGCGTGCACGCCGCAGTCGGTCGAGCATCTCCACCTGCTCCTGGAGATGACCAAGCTCGCCTATGCCGACCGCGACCGCTGGGTGGCCGACCCCGAGCATGCGCGCGTGCCCGTCGAGGCCATGCTCGCCAAGGACTATGCGGCGAGCCGGCGGGCCGAGTTCGATCCCGACAAGGCCAAGATGCACGCGTGGGGCGAGCTCGACGGGGACACCACCGGCTTCGTCGTCGCCGACGGGCGGGGAAACATCCTCTCGGTGATCCAGAGCCTCTACCGGGGTTTCGGCTCCGGAGTGGTCCCGCCGGGCACCGGCGTGGTGCTCCAGAACCGCGGCGCCTACTTCAACACCAATCCCGAGCATCCCAACTGCTTCGCGCCGCGCAAGCGGCCCTTTCACACCCTCATCGCTTGCGTGGTCACGCGCGATGGCGCGCCCGTGATGGGGCTGTCCAACATGGGGGGCGACGGCCAGGCGATGTTCCACACCCAGATCCTGACCAATGCGCTCGATTTCCACATGGAGATCCAGGAGGCCATCGAGCGGCCGCGCTTCATGTACGGCAAGATCGCGACCACCGATGCGCCCGACGGGGTCAGGGTGGAGAGCCGGGTGTCTCCCGAGGTGCGTGCTGCGCTCGTGCGACGGGGCCACAACATCCTGCCCGTCTCCAACTGGTTCACGCAGGCCGGTCATGCGCATGCCGTGACGCTCAAGGACGGCACGCTGCGGGGCGGCGCGGATGCGCGCGGAGACGGCGCGGCTATGGGATATTAGAGACATGCGCAAGATCGTGCTGACGATGCTGGCAGGCGTCCTGGCGCTCGGTCTGGCCGGGACGGCGCAGGCCAGCGAGTGGGGCGGTATCAGCCCCGGGGTGACGACGCAGGAGCAGGTGCGCGAGCGCTACGGGGCGCCTTCGAAGGAAAGCAAGGCCAAGCTCGAGAACTACGACATCACCACCTTGACCTACGAGGGCTCCAAGGCGCCCGCGGGGATGAACAGGCTGGTGGTCGAGGTGGGCTGGCTGACCAAGGACGGCTTCAAGCCGAACGTGGTGCGCGTCTTCCGGCTCGAGCCGCGCCCGCTCATCTTCCCGATTCAGGCCATCATGGACGGCTGGGGCATTCCCTCCGCCGCCGGCGAGAGCGGTGGCCGGCCGACCTTCTTCTACGAAGAGGGCCTGGTCGTGATCTTCGATCCGCAGGGCGTCAACGCGGAGAACATGAGCTTCACTTTGCCGCAGGCGATCCCGCCTGGCGCTTTCAAGGGTGGCCCGGCGGGCCAGCCCGGCCAGCCGCCGGCGGCCGCCGCGCCCAAGCCCGCCCCCGGACCGACACCCTCTTCGCCCGCGCCCCAGCCGCCCTCCGGAACCAGACCGCGGCCCTAGCGGGATGGTCGATCACCTGCTGGCCCTCGACCCTCGCGATCGAGGGATCACGAGCTTCTTTGTCGAAGGCGGCGCCACGCGCGCGGCCAGGGCGCTCGCGCGGGCCAAGCGTATCGTCCTCACCACGGGCTTCTGCGTGGGCCCGGGCCTGCCCGAGACCGATGGACCGCCGGGCACCGCGGTGCTGGGCCGCGCGCTTCGCTCGCTCGGCGCGACGGTGACCTACATCACCGACGCCGCTTCGCTGCCCCCGCTGCAGGCGGCCCTGGCCGCCCTGGGCGAGCCCAAGGAGATCCAGATCTTTCCCGCGCGAGGCGATGCCGCCCAGAGCGCGCGCCGCTTTCTGGACGAGTACGCGCCCACGCACATGGTCAGCATCGAGCGGCCCGGGCGCACGCGCACGGGCGACTACCTGAGCATGCGCGGCGAATCGGTGGCGGAATGGAATGCTCCGCTCGACGCGCTCTTTCTGGAAGCCCCGCGACGCGTGGTCACCGTGGGCGTGGGGGACGGGGGCAACGAGATCGGCATGGGCGCCGTGCGCGCGCGGCTGCTCCGCGCGGGGCCCCGCCTCGCGAAGGCGGCCACCGTGGTGTCCACCACTCACCTGGTGGTGGCCGGCACCTCGAACTGGGGCGCCTATGGCATCGTGGCCGAGCTCTCGCGCCTCGTGCGGCGCCAGCTTCTTCATTCCGCAGAAGACGAGCGGCGCCTCGTGCAGGCTTGCGTGGATGCCGGAGCCGTGGACGGCGTCACGCGGAAGCCCGAGGCAACGGTCGATGCCCTGCCTTTAGCCGCGCACGCGAGCATGGTAGAGTTACTGCGTCTGATCGCCGACATGCATCCCCACGGAGGAACGTCCCGATGAGCCAGCCGGCCAAGTCGTCCAGTGTTCTCGACACCTACCGCGCCCTGCATCCGAAATCGGCGACCCTGGCCGCGCGCGCGCAGAAGGTCATTCCCGGCGGTATCACGCACGACGGGCGGCATCTCTCGCCCTTCCCCGTCTACATCGACCGCGCGCTGGGCTCGCACAAGTGGGACGTGGACGGGCACGAGTACGTCGACTACTGGATGGGGCACGGGGCCCTCTTTCTCGGGCACTGCCATCCCGCCGTGGTCAAGGCCATCCAGGAGCAGGCGCCTCGCGGCACGCACCTGGGCGCCTCGCACGAGCTGGAGGTGCGCTGGGCCGAGCTGGTCTGCAAGCTCATTCCCTCGGCGGAGATGGTGCGCTTCACCATGTCGGGGACAGAGGCGACGCATCTGGCCATGCGCATCGCGCGCGCCTATACGGGGCGGCCGAAGGTCGTGAAGTTCCACGGCCACTTCCACGGCTGGCACGACGGCGTGGTGGCCGCGGTCAACCCGCCCTTCGACGTGCCCATGTCCTCGGGCGTGCCCTCGCCGGTGCTCGATCAGCTCCTCCTGTGCCCGCCCAACGACATCAAGGCCGTGGACACGCTGCTGCAGCGTGGCGATGTCGCCGCCGTCATCCTCGAGCCCGCGGGCGGCCAGTCGGGGACCACGCCGACCATTCCCGGCTATCTCCAGGACCTCCGCGCGCTGACGGAGCGCCACGAGGTCGTGCTGATCTTCGACGAGGTGATCACGGGCTTCCGCTACTCCCCGGGCGGGGCGCAGCAGTACTTCGGCGTGACGCCGGACATGACCACCCTGGCCAAGATCGTGGCGGGCGGGCTCCCCGGCGCCGCCGTGTGCGGCAAGAAGTCGCTCATGGCCATGATGGCCCACCGCGGCGACAAGACGTGGGACCGGAGCGAGCGCGTGGCGCAGAACGGCACGTTCAACTCCAACCCCGTGTGCGCGGCGGCGGCCGTGGCCACGCTGGAGCTGGTGGCCGACGGCGGCCTGCACGCGCGCGCCAACAAGGCGTGCGACGAGCTGCGCACGGGGCTCTCGGACCTCATGAAGCGCGGGGGCGTGCCCGGCACGTGCTTCGGCGAGTCGTCGATCTTCCACGTCTCCTTCGAGGGACGCCCCGGACTGGCGGGCTTCGACCGCCCGCGGCGCGGCGATCTCTACCAGCTCCTGCGCTGCGCCCTCCTCAACAACGGCGTGGATTGCGCGAGCCAGCACGGCTGGATCTCCGCCGTGCATACCGACGAGGACGTGGCCCGCACCCTGGCGAGCTACGAGAAGGCCTTCGCCGCCATGGCCGCCGACGGCGCCTTCAAGGGGATGTGATCTCTTCCCTCTCCCCATCGGGGGAGAGGGCAGGGTGAGGGGCGAGGTCCAATGCCACTAAGCGAGGCCGACCGCCGCGCCAAGCTCCAGGAGATCCAGGACCTGGCCCAGGGCTCGGCGGAATTCGAAGGCGGGGTCACCTTCCAGGACAACATGGACGCCCTCGTCGTGGGCGACTGGGCCTTCTTCGCCGTCGACGAGATCGGCGACCTCGCCCTGTCTTTCCACCTCGATTCTCATCCCATCGCCGTGGCGCGCCTGACCCGATTTCTCGTCCAGCACGACGTGCCCTTCGTCCTCCACGAATCCTTCACCGTCGACGAGGACGACCAGATCGTCTTCGAGTCCGACACCGGCGCCGACCTCCCCGACAAGTGAGGGGGCGGTGCATTCGCCCGGCTCATGGACACTCCGCAGCCCATCTGCTATCCTCGCTACT
>Ga0137409_10005871_pt1 | contig 12771 bp, 7 predicted proteins | sample CZODoug1_16funga_FD_122059 | JGI IMG/M metagenome (GOLD analysis project Ga0137409, IMG submission 122059) | Vadose zone soil fungal communities from Angelo Coast Range Reserve, California, USA - CZODoug1_16fungal (Hybrid Assembly) | ecosystem: Environmental > Terrestrial > Soil > Vadose zone...
TCGTCGTCATTGGCCGCTCTGGCTCGTCCTTCGCCGCCGAAATCGGCACCATGAAAGTCACGGAAGAGCTGGACGCCTTGGAAACCATGGCCATCAACCCCATTCGCTTCCTGGTCACGCCAAAGTTCATCGCCATGATGTTTATGCTTCCGTGCCTCACCATCTGGGCCAACGCCATGGGCATTTTGGGTGGATCGCTTTTCGGAGTCGCCAAGGCCGGCTTCACCTTCACTGGCTATATCAATGCTTCCATTGATGCGCTTTTCCTGCGCGACATCATCAGTGGCCTCGTCAAGAGTTTCATGTTCGCCATAACCATCACCGCCGTCGGCTGTCAGGAAGGGCTTTCCACCGGCGCCGGCGCGGAACAAGTTGGCCGGTCTACGACTGCGGCCGTCGTCATGTCCATCTTTCTCGTCATCCTCGTGGACCTCATTTTCACTGCACTCTTCTTCTTCCTGGGAGCTCACTAGAGTGGAACCCCAAATCACACCTCCGGCTGAAACGCAGACTCCCGCCATCTCTCTGCGCAATCTGCGCGTGAGTTACGGCGAACGCGAAATTCTTCACGGCGTCTCGTTCGACGTGCAGCAAGGCGAAACCCTGGTTATCCTTGGCGGATCTGGCTCCGGCAAGAGCACGCTTCTTCGCACACTGGTTGGACTCGAGCGTCCCACCTCCGGCGAAATCTGGATTAAAGGCAGAAACATCGCCACCATTTCAAACGACGAATTAGACGAGATTCGCCGCCACATGGGTATGTCATTCCAGGGCGGCGCGCTCTTCGGCTCCATGACCGTCGGCGAAAACGTCGCGCTTCCTCTTCGTGAACACACCAAGCTCGAAGACCCAACGATAGACATCATGCTGCGCCTCAAGCTCGATCAGGTCGGTCTCTCCGGTTACGAGGACTACGTCCCCTCGCAACTCAGCGGCGGTATGAAGAAACGCGCAGCCGTCGCGCGCGCCCTCGCCATGGACCCCGAAATTCTTTTCTTCGACGAACCCTCTGCTGGCCTCGACCCCATTATCGCCGCCGGTATCGATGAACTCATCCTCGAATTGAAGCAGGCGTTTCACATGACCATCATCGTGGTCACGCACGAACTCGCCAGCGCTTTCCTCATCGCGGACCGCATGGTCCTCATCAACAAGGGTGATGTAATCGCCCTCGGCACGCCCGAAGAAATGCGCGCCAGCACACATCCGCGCGTGCGGCAGTTTTTGGATCGCATCGCTGAACCCGCGGTCTCTCAGGAATTGGATTACCTTCAGATGCTAACGGAGGATCGCCACGGCATTCGCCGTTGAGCGAGGGGGGAAGGGAAGATGCAAGCCAGGCGAGAACAAGCTGCCGTCGGACTATTTGTCATCGTGGCCGCGGGGCTCTTGATTTTCACGGTCTTCGCGTTGGGCGGCGCTTTCAACAGCTCGCCGGTCACTTATCGTACTTATTTCCCAAATGCGGGTGGGATTGAGCCTGGAGCTACTGTTCGCTATCAAGGTGGCTCAAAAATCGGTCGCGTGGAAGTGTTGCGGATCGATCCGCAAAACCCGGCGCGGATGGAAATGACCTTTAGTGTGAAGCCAGGTGTCCCCTTAAAGACGGACAGTATCGTCAGCATCTCAAGTTTCAGCGCGCTGGGGGAGAACCACATTGAATTGACCTATGGAAGCCCGCAATCTCCATCGGCACCTCCGGGATCGGTGCTGCCCTCTAAGCCGTACTTCGGTTTTGCGGACATTACGAACCAGCTGAACGACATCGCTCCTGAAGCGAAAAAGCTGCTCGCCACTCTCAATGACCGCACCACGGAACTTCAAGAAACCATCGCTCGGGTAAACGAATTGCTTAACGCACAGAACCGCGCCAATCTGTCCGCAACGCTCTCCAACACGCGCGGCATGCTGGAAGAAAATCGCCCCGCTCTCAAATCCAGCCTCAATCAAGTCGAATCCGCTTCGCACAAAATCGGCCCGCTCCTTGACGACCTGCGCAAGACTTCCGCCGAGGCAAACAAAGCTCTCGGACATGTGGACGAGCTTCTCGCGGAGGAAAAGCCCGAAATTCACAATGCGATTGTCGAACTGCGCCAAAATCTCGCACAGCACCAGCGCCTCACCGGCCAGCTAAACAGCACGCTGGACACGAACTCCGAAAACATTGACGAAATTCTTGAGAATATGCACCACGTCAGCGAAAACCTGCGCGAGTTCACGGAAGTCATCAAGACTCGTCCATCTACTCTAATTCGCTCGACCACCCCAAAAGAACACAAGCCGGGTCAGCCATGATTCGAACAAAACCGAATTCCATGCCCGCTACTAAACGTGAGGTCGCTCCCATGAACGGACTGAAGAAGCTCTGCGCTCTAGGCTCCATAGCTGCCGCCATCGGACTTGCTGCTGGCTGTGGCGCCGCGCGGCCCAGCAAGTATTACCAGCTCACTCCTCCGTCTGGCTCCGTAAGCAACGCGGTTCAGGATGCTCTCCCGATATCGCTACTCCTCGGTCCGATGCAAACTTCACATCTCTACCGTGAAGATCGCATCGTTTACAGCTCCGAACGGCAACAGATGGGCATCTACGAAACGGAGCGCTGGGCCGAGCCGCCCATGGAAATGATGCAGAATGTTTTGTTGCGTAAGCTGCGCAACTCTGGCCATTATCGCGACGTCAACACGCTCCGCAGCGGCGCGCGTGGCGATTACTTGCTGCGCGGACGTCTTTACGATTTCAAGGAAGTTTCAGCCAAATCGCTCGTCGGTCGTCTTGGCTTCGATCTCGAATTGCACGATACCAAGACGAACGGCACCGTTTGGACCTACAGCTACAGTTATGATGAGCCTGTCGGCGGCAAGGACGTAGCATCGGTTGTGGCTGCTCTGGACCGAAATGTTCAGCGCGCCGCCGGAGAAGTTGCCGGCGCACTCGATCAGTATTTTTCCGCACACCCTCCGAAATAGTTTCTACGCTAACGTTTCGGCGTCTTCACTGGATCTGCCGGCCGCCCAGGTAGTTTCTTCGGCCCAGCGTCCGTCGCCTTCAGCACTTCCGCGATGCCGCGCTCGAGTTGCGGATCTTTGCCGTCAATCACGGCGGCCGCTTCGTTCTCAACAACGATATCCGGATCAACGCCGTGCCCTTCGATTACGTATTGGCCTTGTACTGAAGCCGTGGCGAATTCCGGCACGAACACGGTGCCGCCATCAATCAAAGGCCCATGGCCGGAAATTCCAACTACGCCGCCCCAAGTCCGTTTACCGATCAGCGGCCCAAGTCCAGCTTGCTTGAACATGTAAGGGAAAATATCGCCGTCTGACGCTGACGTTTCGTTGATTAGGCAGACTTTTGGGCCATAGAACGTTGCACCTGGATAGGTTCCCGTGAACGAATCGCCGCGTGCGTATTCCGTGCCCAGCAGTTCGCGCCGCAAACGTTCGATCAGCATTTGCGAAACATTGCCGCCGCCGTTGCCCCGCACGTCCACGACCAATCCTTCCTTCCGAATTTGCGGATAGTAGTACTTGATGAATTCGCGGATTCCCGCAGCGCCCATATCTGGAATATGAATGTAGCCAACGCGGCCGTTCGTCGCTTTCGAAACCATCTCGCGGTTGCGCGTTACCCAATCGAGATAGACCAGGTTGCGTTCCTGCGTAATCGGCTTGTAGCTCGTCTGCCAGGAACCTTCCAACGTCGGCTTGTCGTTCAGCGTCAGTTGCACGGGCCGGTTCGCCTTGTTCAGCAGGAATTGATAAGGATTGTCTTTCGCCGCCAACTCTCTGCCGTCAATCGCCAGGATGTAGTTTCCCTCACTCCCTTTCACGCCGACTTCCGTCAATGGCGAGCGGTAGATTTCTTCTTCATTCTGCCCTTTGTAAATCTTGGTGATCTTGTATTTTCCGGCGGCAGAATCGAGTTCGAATCGCGCGCCCATCAGCGCCACTTGCGGACGCTTTGGCATCTCCCAATCGCCGCCTTCGATGTACGCGTGGCCCACGCTGAGTTCTGCGACCATTTCGCCAAGCACATAGTTCAGGTCGGACCGGTGCGCGACGTAATCCACCAACGGGCGATATTGCTCGCGCAACCCGCTCCAATCGTAGCCATGCATGTTTGTCACGTAGAAGAAGTCGCGGTAGCGCCGCCACACTTCGTTGAACGCTTCTACCCATTCCTCGTGCGGCACGCGGTCTACCATTAATCCATCGGTGGAAACGCTCTTTGCACCAGTTTTTCCTTCGGGCTTCACGTCGTACAACTTGTAACCGTGGCCCTGGGCCTGGCGCACAAGCGCTTTCTTGCCGTCCGCGGAAACCGCGTAACCCTGGATGTCTTCGGCCAGCGTGTTTTCTTTGCGGTCTTTCGTCGAAAAGAAAACCAGGCTTGTTTCGGGGAACGATTCGCGTCCGTAGAAGAATGCCCCGCCTTTGGCATACAACAAGCCATCTTTCGTGGCGTTCAAACCGAAATAGTTGTCGGCGCTCACGGGCACGCGCGTCACGCGATCTGCGAGTCCTTCAAAATCAATCTTGAAATACTCCTTTTTCTTTTCTTCTTTCTTGTCTTTGTCGTCCTTCTTCTCGTCTTTTTTTTCGTCTTTCTTCTCGCCGTCCTTGGATATCGTCACTTCATCGCTCTCTGGCGGGAAGGGATTCTTCACGTCTTTCCGCAGGGTTAACGCGTACAAATCCTGTCCGCGATTTGTTGCGAAATTGAATTCAATTTGGCTGATCTGTGGAGCGAAATCGCGCACGGCGACGTAATAAAGATAGTTGCCCTCGGTGTCCCATGCGATGTCGGTTGTGTCGAACATGTCACCCGTTACGCGGTGTGCCTGGCTGTCGCCCACGCCCCAAACATAAATCGAACGGAAATTGTTCGGATTGTTCATCGTGAAGGCAATGTGCCCGCCTTCTGCGGACCAGATGTAGTCGCGCAATCTCCCGCTCGGGTCCTGCGCAATTTGCACGACTTTTTTGTCGTCGAGTGTCAGTACGTAGAGCTTCCCGTCTTTGTCGGAAAACGCGAGCCGTTTGCCGTCCGGCGCCCATTCCGCCGCATACAACATTGCGTGAAAGCCGTGCGTGATCTGTTCCGGCCTGCTGGAGCCATCCTGATTGATCAAATAAATTTCATCTTCGCCATCGGCGTCCGAAATGTAAGCGATCTTCGCGCCATCCGGCGACCAACGCCCCCACTTGTCGTGCGCATTCGAAGAGCTTGTCAAATTCCGCGTCGCGCCTTTTTCGATGGGCACGCTGAAAACGTCGCCACGCGCGACAAACACCGCGCGCTCTCCTTTGGGGCTCAAGTCAAAACCTTCCACTTCATTCGCCGCGGATACGCGGGACGGCCGCATGGCTATGGCGTCAGTCGGGACTGTGATCGAAATGTGTTCCGTCTTGCTGGTTTCCGTATTGAAGACGTTCAGCTCGCCGTCCATTTCGTAGACGATCTGGTTTTTATGATCCGTGCTCGGCCAGCGCAAATCCCACTTCTTGCTGTGCGTCAGTTGTTCGGTTTTCTTGGCCGCAGGGTCGTACGTATACAAATTTAGCGTGTCGTCTTTGTCTGAGGAATAGTAAATCTTCCCACCGACCCACATTGGGTCGCGATGGGCTCTTGGATCGTCCGTAATCTTTTCCGCGGCATGTGAATTCAAATCAAAAATGTAAAGCTGCTGCGCCCAACCACCGGAATACCGCTTCCATGTGCGGAAATCGCGGAACAGCGGCGAGTACACAACCTTCTTTCCGTCAGGAGCGAAATCGCCCGCGCCAGATTTTGGCATCGGTAGCGCAATCGGCATTCCACCGTCTACGCTCACCGTATATAGTCGACTGTCACCCAAATCGAAATGTGCGCGTAGCGAGCGAAACAGCACGGACTTTCCGTCCGGCGACCATCCGTAAACCTGATTGTCGTAACCCCACCGCGGAGTGAGTGGCCCGCGGGCCGGATAGAACGTCAGTTGTTTCGGCACTCCGCCGCTTGCGGGGATGATGTAGACCTGCTCATCGCCGTCGTACTGGCCCGTGAACGCGATCCATTTTCCGTCGGGCGAAAATTTCGCAAACACTTCGACTCCGGGATGAGACGTCAGCCGTGTTGCCATCCCTCCGGACGTTGAAGCAATCCACAAATCGCCGCCATAGGTAAACACCACCTTGTCGCCATGAACGTCGGGGAAGCGCAGCAGTTTCGTCTGTGCCGCAGTTATTCCCGCAAAAAACAAACACGCAACCACACCCAAAACGACCGACTGGATTCGCCGATTCAGCATCGTTGTTGCACCTCAGAAGTAATTTTCAGGAAATTTCACGTTTGGTGAAGATGACTCGTAAACTATACAACCCTACCCCGCCCGGCATTGTACACCCGACAATCCGCAGGACTCTTTCTTTGATGAACACACCAAGACAAGCTTGTACGCTCAAATTGAACAAGCGGAACTCATAAAGTCGCAATTTAGATTAAATTTATTTTGCAGGGGCTGCGGCCGCGGGCGCAGTAGTGACAGGCGCCGGAGTTCCAGCCAGCTCCGTTCTCACAGGTATCGAAATCTTGTCCGCATTCTTGACCAGCACCGCAACTTGCCAGATTTGTGTTTCGCTCAGCCGCCCTTTGAACCCCGGCATTCCGGTCATCCGGATGCCGCCTTCCACTTTCCAATACGATTCCCACTCCTCGTCGTCCGTCACGCCGGTGCCTTTGAAGAGTTGAGGCGGACGCGGCGCCATTCCTTCGGCGATCATCGTGGGCGCCTCGCCCGGCAATCCATGGCATACCGCGCAGTGCTCTTTATAGACTTTTGCGCCTTCCAAAAGATTCTTTTCATCCGCTGGCGCTTGCGGTGCGGGATGTGGCAGCTTTTCTAGGTACGCATTCAGCGCTTTGTGCGCCATTTTGCCTTCAAACGGCATCTCCGGCGAAGTCACTGCGACGGGCGCGCGCCCCGTAGCAAAGTAAAAATAGACCGCTCCCAGCACGGCCAGTACGCCCAGCAAGATTCCGACAAGCAATCCCTTCAGCATTCGCTTTTCTCCTCAACCTGGGCAGACTATAGCGCGATTCGGCTTCTCATACCGTGAAAAAGTAGGCTTCCATCGGCCGCGTAACCATTCCTTGCCCCCACCCGTCCAATCTTTGCGTGGACGTGTTTTTGCGATAGTCTGCCCTACTGAGTAGAGCATCCACGGTGCAGCGGTAAGGTCGTCCCCAGAAGGCGGCCGTGCTCACACCCCGCTATCCGCTTTTGGAGGAGCCATCGAATGAGTCAGTTGAAGTCCTTAGACCTGCCTGAAACAGGCAGCGCCACAGGGAGCCGTGCAGGCGGGAACTCCGCTTCGGGCAGCCGCTGGTGGATTTGGTTTCTGGCGATCGCTATCGCGATTGGTGGCTACTGGTGGTATCGCAGTTCCCACAACAAATCCGCAGACTCGGCTGCGGCGCCTGGTGGCACAAGCGGCGCCAAGGGCAAAGGGCCGGGCGCGGGAGGTTACGCAGTGCCCGTTGTGGTTGCGACTGCGCAATCGGGTGATCTTCCAGTTTTCTTTAACGGGCTTGGCAGCGTCACTCCGGTGGCAACGGTCACTGTTCGCAGCCGTGTGGACGGCCAACTGATTAACGTCACGTTCAAAGAAGGACAATTCGTAAAGCAGGGCGACTTGCTTGCTGAAATCGATCCGCGTGCGTTCCAGGTTCAGTTGGAACAGGCCGAAGGGCAACTTGCAAAGGATCAAGCTGGCCGCCGCGATGCCGAAGTGAACTACGAACGCTTCAAGTTGCTTTTTAAGGAAGGCGTCATCCCTCAGCAGCAACTCGATACGCAACAATCGCAAGTTGGACAATTCGACGGCGCCATCAAATCCGATCAGGCGCAAATTGATAACGCCAAACTTCAGCTCATATATTGCCATATCACTTCGCCGGTTAGCGGCCGCGTAGGGCTTCGCCTGGTTGATCCGGGCAACATCATCCGCGCGACAGATACCACCGGCCTTGTCGTCATTACTCAAGTGCAGCCGATTTCCGTTGTCTTCAGTCTGCCGCAGGATCAGCTTCCTCCTGTCTACGAAAAGCTCCGCAAGGGAGTGCAGCTCGGTGTGGAAGCCTACGACCGCGACAATACTGCCAAAATCACATCCGGCAAACTGCTGACGATTGACAACCAAATCGATCCGACAACTGGCACTTACAAACTAAAAGCACTCTTCGACAATTCGGACAATGCACTGTTTCCCAATCAATTCGTGAATGTCCATTTGCTTGTGGATACGAAAAAGAACCTTACCCTTGTTCCCGTGCCCGCGATTCAGCGCGGCCCGCAGGGAACCTATGTCTACGTGGTTGGGCAGGGGAATACGGTCAACATTCGGCCGGTTAACATCGCCCAGACCGCAGGCAACACAGCAGGCCTATCTTCCGGTCTGAAGCAGGGCGAAGTCGTCGTGACCGATGGACAAGACAAATTACAGGACGGCAGCAAAGTTGTTCCGAATAGCTCGCCTGTAGGCGATGCTCAGCCGAATCCTTCCGGCCAGCAGGACGCGACCCAACCCGCGCAGCAACCGGGACAGCCGGCTCAAGGGAAGTCCGGCCATCAGGGAGGCAAGAAGCAATGAGTCTTTCTCGGCCGTTTATTTTGCGGCCGGTCGCTACCACGCTTCTGATGGTTGGCGTCCTCCTGGTTGGCTGGGTCGCGTACCGGCAATTGCCGGTTTCCGCATTGCCTCAGGTTGACTATCCCACGATCCAGATCCAAACCTTTTATCCCGGTGCAAGCCCGGACGTGATGGCCTCTTCGGTTACTGCGCCGCTTGAACGCCAGTTTGGGCAAATTCCCGGCCTCAATCAGATGACTTCGACGAGCTCCTTCGGCAGCTCGCTTATCACGCTCCAGTTTAACCTCGACCTCAACATTGATATTGCCGAACAGGAAGTTCAGGCCGCCATTAACTCTGCATCGAATTTGCTGCCGACGGGAATTCCCAATCCTCCCATCTACAGCAAGATTAATCCTGCCGATTCGCCGATTCTTACCCTCGCCCTCAGCTCCAAATCGCTTCCTCTCTATAGCGTTGAAGATCTGGCGGACACCAACCTCGCACAGAAGATTTCGCAGCTTCCGGGCGTCGGCCTGGTCAGCATCAGCGGCGGCCAGCGGCCTGCCGTGCGTATTCAGGCGAATCCGACCGCGCTTGCCTCTTACGGCCTGAGTCTCGAAGACTTGAGGACAGTTCTCGGCACTGCAAATGTCAATCTCGCCAAAGGCACGTTCGACGGCCCGCACCAATCTGTCACAATTGCCGCGAATGACCAGCTGATTTCCGGCGATTCGTATCGCTCGGTAATCATTGCCTATCGCAACGGCGCTCCCGTGCGTCTCTCGGACGTCGCTAGAGTTACAGATGGCATCGAAAACACCATGCAGGCCGCGTGGGCCGACAAGAATCCCGCAGTCATTGTCAATATTCAGCGACAGCCCGGCGCAAATATCATCAGCGTTGTGGACCGCGTCAAAAAGCTTTTGCCTCAGCTGCAGGCGGCACTGCCTGCTTCCGTGGACGTCAAAATTCTTACCGACCGGACGTCTACAATCCGCGCGTCGGTTGAAGACGTTCAGTTTGAGTTGATGCTCACCATTGCGCTCGTCGTGATGGTTATCTTTCTTTTCCTGCGCAGCGTTCGCGCCACCATCATCCCCAGCGTTGCAGTGCCGCTCTCGATTGTCGGTACATTTGGCGTGATGTATCTGCTCGGCTTCAGCCTGAACAATCTTTCACTGATGGCACTTACGATTTCCACTGGTTTCGTCGTGGACGACGCCATCGTCATGATCGAAAACATTTCACGCTACATTGAAGAAGGCGAATCGCCGTTGCAGGCTGCGCTGAAAGGCTCCGAACAAATCGGCTTTACGATTCTCTCGCTGACCGTCTCCCTTATTGCCGTTCTCATCCCGTTACTCTTTATGGGTGACATCGTGGGCCGCCTCTTCCGGGAGTTTGCAATCACGCTAGCGGTCACGATTCTCGTCTCTGCCGTCGTTTCCCTAACGCTCACGCCGATGATGAGCGCGAAGCTCCTTCGTCATCAAAAAGAAGAGGACCAATCTTGGTTCTATCGGACCTCCGAGCACGCGTTCAATTCCATCATTGAGTTCTATGGCCGTACTCTGAAAGTGGTGCTGCAGTTCCGCAAGATCACTTTGTTCGTCACCGTTGCCACTCTTGTCGGCACGATTCTTCTCTACATTTATGTTCCGAAGGGATTTTTTCCGGTTCAGGACACTGGCGTGATCCTCGGCATCTCCGAAGCGCCGCAGTCCATCTCCTTCCGTTCGATGGCCACACATCAACGGGCACTTGCCGACGTCATCCTTCAGGACGACGCCGCGGACAGCCTTTCCTCGTTTATCGGAATTGACGGCACGAACACCACGCTCAACACGGGCCGCATTCAGATCAACCTCAAGCCCCTCGATCAGCGCCATCACGTCAGCGCTAGCGATGTCATTCGCCGCCTCCAGCCGAAGCTCGACAAAGTGGACGGCACTACACTCTTCATGCAGCCGGTGCAGGACCTTACCGTCGAAGACCGCGTCAGCCGTACACAGTTTCAGTACAGTCTCGAAGACGTGGACGCGAAGGAACTCAACACCATCGTCCCAAAGTTTCTCGAGCGGCTGAAATCGCTTCCGCAACTTCGCGACGTTGCCAGTGACAATCTCAGCGGCGGTCTGCTCCTCAATATCATCATCGATCGCGATTCTGCAGCGCGCCTTGGAATTCTCCCCGCGGATATTGACAACGCTTTGTACGACGCTTTCGGCCAGCGTCAGGTCTCCACAATCTACACGCAACTCAATCAGTATCACGTCGTCATGGAAGTGGACCCGGAGTTCCAGCAAAATCCAGACTCACTAAAAAATATATACGTCCACTCTTCCAACGGGACGCAGGTGCCGCTCACGGCATTCACTCGTGTGGAGACGGATAGCGCGCCCCTCACCTTGAATCACCAGGGCCAGTTTCCGGTTGTCACTTTCTCCTTCAACCTCGCTCGCGGCGCGTCACTCGGTCATGCAGTTGATGCAATCAACGCCGCAATGACTGACTTGAAAATGCCACCCAGTATTCAGGGGAAATTCCAGGGGACAGCGGCTGCCTTCCAGAATTCGCTCGCGAATGAACCAATTCTTATTTTGGCCGCGTTAGTTACGGTTTACATCGTTCTAGGGATTCTTTACGAAAGCTTCATCCACCCGATCACAATTCTTTCCACGCTGCCTTCCGCCGGCGTGGGCGCGATTCTCGCCCTTTTGATCTGCCGCGAAGAGTTCAGCATTGTCGCTCTCATCGGCATCATCTTGCTGATTGGTATCGTCAAGAAAAACGCCATCATGATGATTGACTTCGCGCTCGAAGCCGAACGCGAGCACGGCAAGTCGCCCCTCGATGCAATTTACGAAGCGTGTCTCCTCCGCTTCCGCCCCATCATGATGACTACGATGGCCGCGCTTCTCGGAGGCCTTCCGCTCGCGCTTGGCACCGGCGTCGGCTCTGAACTTCGCCGCCCACTCGGCATCACCATAGTCGGCGGCCTCATCTTGAGCCAGATTCTGACGCTCTACACAACGCCAGTCGTTTACCTGGCATTCGATTGGCTGTCGCGGCGATTCGAGTTTCGCGTTGGCAATCCCATTGAAGAGCCAGCTACCGGAGACTAGCGCGTGAATTTTTCTTCCAACTTCTCCGCGCCATTTATTCGCCGCCCCGTTGCGACGACGCTCCTCACCTTTTCCATTTTTCTGTCCGGCGCTGTCGCATTCCGCTTTCTCCCAGTTGCCCCGCTCCCCAAAATCGACTTCCCGACAATCGCGGTCGGCGCGGGCCTTCCTGGGGCGAGCCCCGAAACAATGGCGTCCAACGTGGCGGCGCCCCTGGAGCGGCAACTGGGGCATATCGCTAGCGTCACGCAGATGACCTCTTCGAGCTCGATGGGTTCAACGAGTATCGTCCTGCAATTCGATCTCAATCGCGATATCAACGCCGCCGCGCGCGACGTTCAGGCCGCGATCAACGCGGCACGCAGCCAACTTCCCGCGGACCTCCCCGGCCAGCCGACCTATCGCAAAGTGAATCCAGCGGACGCGCCAATTCTTTTGCTCTCACTTACTTCGACCAACATTAAGCCCGCCGAGATTTACGACGCTGCGGACTCGATCCTCGCGCAAAAACTCGCGCAGGTGGAAGGCGTCGGACAGGTTTTCACGTGGGGCAGCTCGCGCCCCGCTGTTCGCGTCGCCGTTAATCCGGATCAGGTCAATAGTTACGGCGTTAGCCTCGAGCAGGTCCGTACTGCGTTGCGCAATGCAAATGCCAATCTCGCAAAAGGTTCGCTTTCGGACGACAATCGCAACGTCACCATCGCGGACACCGACCAACTCTTTAAAGCCTACGAATATCAGCCACTAGTCGTGGCGGGACATGTCGGCGCGCCGATCCGTTTGCAGGACATCGCCAACGTCACGGATTCTGTGGAAGACGTTCGCAACCTTGGGCTCTCGTTCGGCGAGCCGAGCGTGATTCTTGCAGTCTTCCGCCAGCCGGACGCGAACATGATCGAGACTGTGGATCGCATTAAAGCGATTCTGCCGGCGCTTCGCGCGTCCATTTCTCCTTCACTCCATCTCCGCGTCGCCATGGATCGCACCACCACCATTCGGGCTTCCATTCATGACGTGGAGATCACGCTCCTCAT
>Ga0137409_10005873_pt1 | contig 12769 bp, 13 predicted proteins | sample CZODoug1_16funga_FD_122059 | JGI IMG/M metagenome (GOLD analysis project Ga0137409, IMG submission 122059) | Vadose zone soil fungal communities from Angelo Coast Range Reserve, California, USA - CZODoug1_16fungal (Hybrid Assembly) | ecosystem: Environmental > Terrestrial > Soil > Vadose zone...
CCGGCCCGAATAAGCATCTCCGGGGAAGGCACAGCGTGCAAACTTCTTGCGCATCGTGGGCATGCCGAGCGACCGAACTTCACAGGTACCGTCTGCCTCAACGTCATTCGCATCAGCCGATCACGATTTGGCGTGCTGAAATCGGACGCTGCGGATACGCGATCGGTTGGCACGTTCGACGCATCGGGTCCGCAGCATGAACAACGTGATTGTGACAGAGGACGAGCAACTCCCCGACCCGCTCGCGGCATTTGGCCTTCTTTGTGACCGCGCTATCGAGCATCTCGATTGCCTCCGCTACGAGCGTGCACGCGAGGAAGACAGCGAAGGCGATCTCGATCGGACAACGTGATGGAGCGTCGCGCCTTCCCTGTCTAGCGCGCTGCCTCTGCGCGCCACCCCGCTCGCCGCCGGGCGCAGACGGCGCCCGCGAGTCTCAGGCGACAAGATCTGTCGCCGCGGCTTCTTGGGGGGCTCCGTGTGAGCACCGTGGCCGCGGTGATCAGGTGACATGAGCGGGGTAGCCCAAGAGGCGCCGGCCTCCGCAAGGGCCCGCCGGGCGGCGGCACCCAATATCGCGTTCGTTGACGTCCCGGACGGCCCGGTGACTGACCCTCGGTTGCCACGTGCTCTAGCCGGACGCTCCGCGCGCCGGTCCGCTGCTCGCAGTCATCAAACGCCGCTCGCGTGAATCGCTGCGCGGGCGTGGCGCAGCCGATGACCAGAAGCGCGGCCTTTCATCGCGTTACCGCTGGCTGCGGGTGCTCCTGGTAGTACTTCGTGATGCACGCCCAATGCTCGTCGGCGCCCGCGTTGCTGTTCACCCAGGGCCAATGAATCATGCCGCTCGGCTCGATGTAGTCGAGCGCGATGTTGGCCATGTGCGGGCAGCTGTCCCACGCCTGCCGCGCGAAGTCCTGCTGGGGCGTGTTCTTGAAGGTGGCGCACCCCGGCAGCACGACGGCGAGGACTGTCCCAAGCACGATTCGCCTCAATGCCTCATCTGCGCTCGACCTTATCTTTCGCCCGTGCCTCAGCGATCGTCTGCCACTGCATGTTCGAGGGCACATCCTTCCCGCCCTTGGCCAGCGAGTAATGTGATCGACGACGTACCCGGGGCGGCCATTCGGATAGCCGCTCTGCTTGGTGGCGCGGACATTTAATCGTCGTCCGTGAACGGCTCGCGGACGAGCGGCGGATGTATCGGCGAGATCAGAAAGGGCGCCGCTCATTCCATGAGCGCGCGCGCGAGAGACGTGACCAGGAAGTCCAGGTGCGCGATGTAGGTGTCTGTGCCCTTCACAGCGCCCGGGCTTTGCGGCAGCACCAGCACCCGGGCGCCGGCCGCGCGGGCCACCGCGGTTGCCGTGTCGCTGGGGTACCAGCTCTCGACGAGGACGACCTTGGCGCGCCGCGCGCGCATCTGGCGAATGAGCGCGACCAGGTGCTGTGGCGATGGCGGCACGCCGGGACGGTCCTCGATGACACCCAGTTCTTCCAGGCCGAACGCCTGATAGAAGTAGGGCCAGCTGTCGTGATAGCTCACGAGCGGCGCGCCCCGGTGCGGTGCGAGCGCGTCGCTCCACCGGCGCGTGGCCGCGGCGACCTCGTCGAGGAACGCGCGACGATTGGCGTCGAGCTGCTCGGCGAGGTCGGGATGCAGGCGGGCCAGCCCGGCCACGATGTTGGCGGTCACGACGGGGAGCGTGCCGGGGTCGAGCGTGAAATGCGGATTGCCGGACGGGTGGACGTCGCCCATCGAGCGATCGATGGGGCCGGTGCGTATCTTCAAGACGGTGAGGCCTCGCGCCGCCTCGACGACGCTCGGCGCGCCGCGGAGCAGCCGCGGGTTGCCGCTGCTCTCGATGATCGGGTCGATCCACGCGTCCTCGTCGAGGCCGTTGCGCACCAGGATCTCGGCCCGTCTCACCAGCACGAACTGGCTCGGTCGGATCTCCAGATCGTGCGGGTTCTGTCCGGGACGCGTCGCGACCTGGACCTCGCCCAGGTTGCCGACGATCGCGCGCGTGATCGCCCACAGGTCGGGCAGGGTGGCCAGCACACGCAGGCGGGACTGTGCCGGCGCACCGATCGGGGCCGCCAGGGTCGTGGCAATGAGCGCGAGCGCAGTCAGAGCGCACAGGAGCGGTCGGCCGACGGTTCGCATGGCTAAAACCTCTCCGTGGGATGCGCGCCCAGGATGAAGCTTCCTTGCAAGAACAGCTCTTCGGCCGAGCGCTCGACGGCGCCCCGTCCCTCGGTGTGCTTGTACTGCAGCCGGAAGCGCAGGAACTCCGACGGCTTGAACTGAACGTACGGCGACAGCGCCCACTCCCGGCCACGCTCGACGGGGAGCTCGGTCCAATCGCCGCGCAGGCCCGCGGCCCAGCGACGGTTGACGTCGTACTGGGCGTACGCGTACGCGCCCCAGCGCTCGACGTGCGCGGCGCCGCCGGAGTCGGTGTCCACTCCCCGGAAGCCGCCCAGCCCCTCGGCGGCCAGCGTGAGCACCGGGAACCCGGAGCCCGCCCCGATCCACTTGTACTTGGCGCCCACGCCGATCACCGTGTTGCGGTGGTCGTCGGCTGTGCTGCCGGTGGCCGCGGACACGTCGAGCTGTAGCCCGCCGAGCTCCTGGAGCTCGAAGAACGTACGCCAGCGGCCGATGAGCAGCGGATCGCGCAGCGAGCCGCGGCCGAACGCCGTCTCGTTGTCGCCGTCGAAGACGCCGACCGAGAGCTCGTGATAGGTGGAAAAGGGCAGGATCCAGAACGCCTCGATACCGCGTTCGCCGTCCAGCTCCTCCTCGCCGAAGAAGCGCGCGAGCACGTTGGGCCGGTCGACCTGGGGCAGATCGTCCTGGTGGACGGTGTTCAGCGTGCCGAACCGGGGCCGCATCAGCCCGAATCGCGCCGTGGTGCCGAGCGGCAGGGTCAGCAGCGTCGCGTTGGCCTCGTCGAGGCGGACGCTCAGCTCGCGCGACGACGAGGCGCCCCGGGTCGGCTCCTCGCCGGCGCTGATCCGCACGACCGCGCTCGCGTAGGGATCGACCCGGCCGAAGAACTCCAGCTCTACCTCGCGCGGGAAGAGCCGATTCTCACGGCCAGCGAAGGTGCCGTCGTGCCGGCGCTCGCGGGTCGGCGAGGTGAAGTCCGTCACGAAATCCCCGCTGACGCCGATGTCGAACAGCAGCACGCGACCCGGCTGGGCCAGCGCGAACGGCTGTCGCGGGCGGGCCAGGTCGGCAAGCGTCGGCGCGTCGGCGGCGGGCGCGGTCGCGGTCGCGGTCGCGGTCGCGGTCATCGGCGTGGTTGGCGGCGGCGCCGACGGCACCGGCGACGGCACGGCCGGCGCGGCGCGCCCCTCGAGCTGCTGGAGACGATCGCCGAGCGCTCTCAGGCGCTTCTCGTAGGACTCGGTGACGGTTGCGAACTGCCGGCGCAACGCCTCCAGCTCGCGCCGCAGGGCGCCGGCGTCCTGGGCGTGCGCGGGGCCGGTCAGGATGCTGATCGACAGCACGACCAGGAGCGCGAGCGGACGGCATTCGTGCGTGCGCATGGCATCCTCCGTTGAGCGTGGCTCGATCGCGCCGGCGTGGCCGGCACGGAACTCACTGACGCGAGCGGTCGGTCAGGCGGAGGGCGGAGCGCGCGGCGCGTCCGGCGCGTCAACGGCGCCGAGCTCGGCGTCGGCGAGCCGAGCGGAGGCGATGCTGACGGGCGCCGAGCGCTGGGTGACGCTCGGCGCCGGCGGGGGAGCGAGCGCGGTGGTGTGGCCGTCGTTCTGGACCGGACAATCGGCGCTGCAGAAGCCGACCTCCACGTGATCCTCGATCACGGGCGGCGTGGCGACGCCGATCAGCATCGCGAGCGCCACGAGCAGCATCACGACTCGACGCGGCGACGGCATGGGCGGTGAGTGTGCGCAGCCTCTCGCGTGCCGTCAAGCGGCCGGTTTGACGCGTCGCAGCGCCGGTGGGCTTGACCACGCCGCGGCATAGGCATACGATCCGCCGCGCATCGACGCTCGAGACGTGCCCTTCACTGCGGAAAGGAGTTTCGATCATGGCCCGCACAGCGCTGGTTGCGGCCGGAGTCTTGCTATTCTTCTTCTCGCTGGGGTCAGCTGCTTTCGCCCAAACCGATTGCAAGAAGCTCGTGCCGGCCTCGCCATGGGGTCCCAACGACCAGACCGGTGCGACCAACCGGGTCACCGCCGCGGTGACGAAGGCCGCAGCCGCCGAGATCCAGACCGGCAAGGTCATCACGATGTCCTACCCGCTCACGGACGGCGTGCCGCTCTTCGGAACGCGTTTCACGAAGACGATCCTCACCGCGACCAGCCTCGCCCCGGGCGCCTCCTTCGGTGAGAACGAGCTGACCTACATGGAGGACACGTGGCTCAGCCAGAGTCACGTCGGGACGCACCTGGACGGCATGGGCCACATCGGGCGCAAGGACTGCTATTACAACCAGACGCCGATGGGCAAATACATCAACCAGAACAACATGACGAGGCTCGGCCTCGAGCACCTGAAGTCGTTCGCGACCCGTGGCGTGATCATCGACGCGGTGAAGGTGTTCCAGGCGGCCGGCAAGTTCAAGGGCAACTCGGCGTGCAAGAAGCCCTGCCTCGACAAGGGCACCGTGATCACCAGCGCCGACCTGCAGGCCGGCCTCAAGATGTACAACGTGACGCTGCGCGAGGGCGACATCGTCATCATCCACACCGGCTGGGGCGACCTCTTCGAGCAGTTCCCGGCCCAGAACGCCACCTACAATAGCGGCGCGCCCGGCATCGGCAAGGACGCCGCCAACTGGCTCGCATCGCAGAAGGTCGTGGCGGTGGGCACGGACACCTGGGTCGTCGAGGTCATTCCCGGCGAGAATCCCAAGGAAGCCTTCATCGTCCACAACATCCTGCTCACGGACAACGGCATCCATATCCTCGAGAACGTGCGGACCGATCTGATCGCCGCCGAGGCCGCCGCCACCAAGCGCGCGACGTTCTTCTTCAACATGACGGTGCCCAAGGCCGTCGGCCTGACCGGCAACTTCGTCGCGATCGACGCCATCCAGTAGCCGTCGCGGTCACGGAGGCATGATGCTCCCGACGCCGGCGATCCCTCGCGGACGCCGGCGTCGGCGTGTTCGCGGGCCTCTGTGGATCGTCGTGGCGGCCGTCGCCGTCATCTTGATCGGCATCGGGCCGCCGGCCTCAGCGCAGCGCCGCTGGGTCGTGGCATTCGCCAATCTCACGGAGGAACCCGGCGTTACGCTGGAGGGCACCGGCTTCACGGGCCCGGAGGTCCGCGAGAGCTTCACGCTGGCTGCCCGACCGTACCCCATCGATCTCGTCTTTTACGACAACCGTCGCGACGATGTGCGCGCCGTCGCGAACACCGAGGCGGCGATCGCCCGCCGCGTCGATCTCTACGTGCAGTACCACCGCGGCGCGGCCGCCAACGCGACGGTGGCTCAGAAGCTGAAGGCGGCCGGAATTCCCGTGCTGGCGGTCAACGATCCAGTGCCGGGGGCACCGCTCTACGCCCTCGACAATGTCGCCGCCGGTCGCGTGGCTGGTGAAGCGCTCGCCCAGTTCGCCGCACGAGCCTGGTCCGGGCAACCGACGGTGGCGGTCGTCATCGGCCGCGTGTCGGCCGCCGCCGAGCGCGTGCCCGAGCGGGTGCGCGGCGTCACCGACGCGCTCCGCGAGCGCCTGCCCGGTACGCGGTTGACGACGCTCGACACACAGGGCAATCCCGCGCGGGTTGCGCCACTGCTGGGAGCGTTCCTCTCCGCGAACCCGTCACGCAAGGTCCTGATCGCAGCCACCGACGACGCCACCGCGCTCGCCGCGAAGGCCGCCGTCGAGACGACCGGACGCGCGCGCGACGCGGCCATCGTGGGGCAGGGGGTGGACCGCACCATCCACGGTGGAATCAACGACCGCAAGGAGATCGACCCGACCAACCGCAACAGCATCGTGATCGGCTCGGTCGCGTTCTACCTGGATCGGCTCGGCTACGAGGTCCTGCCGCTGGCGTTGCGCATGCTGCGGGGTGAGCCTGTACCATCCCGGACCCTGATGCTGCACAAGCTCATCACCGCCGCCAACGTCTTCATCGAGTACCCGCCCTACGATATGAATTGACGGCGCGCTCAGGGCCCCGGCGTCGTCAGGAACAGGCCCTCGGGCCCCTCTCCGGTGGCCGTGGGGGCCACCGCAAACGAGACGGCGCCGCCCGTATTCACGCTGACGACCGGCAGGAGGGTCAGCGTCGCGATGCGCGCGCCGCTCGGCAAGCTGTCACCCACGCCGACCACGCGACGCAGCCCGTCGGCCGCCGTGCGTACGACAATGACGGGACTGGGGCCACCATCGACCGAGCCCGCGAAAGCGACGACCCCGGACGCGCCCACCGCCGGCCAGAGACCGAAATTCGAGAAGTGTCCGCCGCCCGGCGCCGGATCGCCGAGCCGTGCAACCGCGCGGGGCCGTCCGTCTTCGATCGTGAAGATGGCCGCGGCGACGGGGGCTGCCTTCAGGAGGCCGTGAAACGCGATCGTCCCCGCATCGCTGAGGCCCAGCCGCTCGGAGAACTTCGCGAAGATTCCACCGATGGGCGTCTCCTCGCCCGCGCCCAGGATCATGCGGAGCTGTCCGGCCTTCCAGACGAAAATCCCTCCGGGCACGGCCTTGCCCTCGACGGCGCCGCCGAAGGCGATGGCGCCCTCGCGGTTGATCGCCGGCGGGCCGAAGCCGGCGAACGTGCCGCCGGCCGGCGCTGGATCACCCTGGGCGACGATCTTCTGGAGCTGGCCGCGGGAGGACAGCAGCACGACTTCCGTGCTCTCGCGTCCCCGCCGCACGGTCGCCAGGAACGCGACCTCTCCCCGCGCGTTGATCGCGGGAGCGTCGAGACCGGCCAGTGTTCCGGAGGCGACGCCCGGCGCCGCGGCGCCGCTGAGCGCCACCGGACGGATGCGCCCGCCCTGCGCGGCGAAGATACCCTCGACGGCGCGCCCCCCGGTGATGGCCGCCGCGAACACAACCGTTCCGTCGTCGCTGAGGCCGGGTGCCGGGTGCTTGCCGAAGCCGGACAGGCGGCCGACGCCTGGCACGCGGTCACCCTCACGCGCCACGGCGCCAATGCGGCCGCGCGACCACATGAAGAGACCCTCCTCGGCGCCACCGCGGCCGAGCGTGGAGAAGAACACGACGTCGCCCCTGGCGTTGACCGGTGCTACGATCGGCATCGATTCCGCGCCGAAGCGGTCGAAGATACCGCCGCCCGGCGCGGCGTCGCCAGTCGCCACCACCTGGCGCAGGAGTATCGGCTCGCCGGCCGCCGTCGTGAGCGCGCCCACGGCGAGCAGCGTCGCCAGCGCGGCCACGACGCGCAGGTGGGGTGGGCGCGGCGGCATGCCGAGGAGTATATGACGACCATCGCACGACGCGCGGGACTGGGCGTTCTGCTGATCGCCGCGTTCGGCAGTGGCGGCGCCGCGGTCGCAGGCGCCGACGCACCCGGGACGTTCCTCGGCGCGTGTTACTGCCGCGCCGGCGAGACGCTGGGGTGCACGAACGACCTCAGCGAGCGGGACTGCCGTCGGCGCTGCGATGAGGCGTTGTGCGACGAGTGGTTCTGGAAGGAACGGCTGCCCTGCTGGAACTGGGGCTACGGCGGCTGATTCCGGGCCCAGTTCTGGCTCGAGTCAAGCGGGAGCTGAGCATGGCAGCGCGCTACGACGTCATCGTCATCGGGGCCGGCATCGCCGGCATGTACCAGCTCCACCGGCTGCGCGGGCTGGGCCTGCGCGTGCGGGTGTTCGAGGCCGGCGACGGCGTCGGGGGGACCTGGTACTGGAACCGCTACCCCGGGGCCCGGTTCGACTCCGAGTCGTGGACCTATGGCTACTCGTTCTCGGACGAGATCTTGCGCGAGTGGGAGTGGAGCGAGCACTTCGCGGCCCAGCCGGAGACGCTGCGCTACTGCAACTTCGTCGCCGACAAGCTCGACCTGCGCCGCGACATCGAGTTCGGCTGTCGAATCAAGGCCGCGGTCTACGACGAGGCCGGCGGCGAGTGGGAGATCGAAAGCGAGGACGGCCGGCGAGCGCGAGCCCGGTTCCTGATCACGGCCATCGGACCCCTGTCGGCGCCCACCATGCCCACGATCCCTGGCGTCGAGAGCTTCCGCGGAGAGGCGTACCACACGGGCCGGTGGCCGCACGAGCCCGTCAGCTTCGAGCGCAAGCGCGTCGCGGTGATCGGCACCGGCGCGACCGCGGTGCAGGCGATCACCGAGATCGCCAAGACGGTCGGCCACCTCACGGTGTTCCAGCGCACCCCGAACTGGTGCGCGCCGCTTCACAACTCCAAGATTGACGCGGCCACCCAGGCTCGCATCAAGGCCACGTATCCGGAGATTTTTGCGCGCTGCCGCGAGTCGTTCGGCTGCTTCATCCACGACGCCGATCCGCGCAAGGCCCTCGAGGTGAGCCCCGAGGAGCGCGAGGCCTTCTTCGAGAAGCTCTATCGCGAGCCCGGCTTTGGCATCTGGATGGGTAACTTCCGCGACGTGCTGATCAACGAGGAGGCCAACGCCACCATCACCGAGTTCATGCGCGGGAAGATCCGGGAGCGCGTGAAGGACCCGATCGTCGCGGAGAAGCTGATCCCGACCAATCACGGCTTCGGCACTCGCCGGGTGCCGCTCGAGAGTGGCTACTACGAGGTCTACAACCAGCCGAACGTGCGCCTCGTCTCCCTCCGGGAGACGCCGATCGAGCGCATCACGCCCGCCGGCGTGAAGACCACCGACGCGGAGTACGCTGCGGACATGATCATCTACGCCACCGGCTTCGACGCCATCACCGGGGCGTTCGACCGCGTCGACATCCGCGGCCGGGGTGGTCGGCGGCTGCGCGAAAAGTGGGCGGAAGGCCCGCGCACGTACCTGGGCCTCCAGATCGAGGGCTTCCCGAATCTGTTCACGCTTGTCGGACCGCACAACGCGGCCACCTTCTGCAACATCCCGCGCTGCATCGAGCAGAACGTGGACTGGGTGACCGCGCTCATCGCAGACATGCGCGACCGGGACCGCACGCGCGTGGAGCCGACGCCCGAGGCGGAGCGCGACTGGCTCGAGCACGTGCACGACACCGGCCGACGGATGCTCTTCACCCAGGTCGACTCGTGGATGATGGGCATCAACTCCAACATCGCGGGCAAGGACAAGCGCACGTTCATCGTCTACGCGGGCGGCGCGCCAAAGTACCGCGAGAAGTGTGACGAGGTCGCCGCCGGAGGCTACGTCGGTTTCACGTTCCGGTAGGGTACACTGCCGCCGCTATGACAAACGTCCTCGATGGCATTCGGGTGCTCGATTTCGGACGGTACATCGCCGGCCCCTACTGCGCGGCGCTCCTGGCCGACCTCGGCGCGGACGTGATCCGCATCGAACGAATCGGCGGCGGCGAAGACCGGTGGGTGGCGCCGATCAACGATGAGGGGATCGGCGCGATGTACGTGACCATGAACCGCAACAAGCGCGGCATGACGCTCGATCCGTCCTCGCCCGACGGACGCGAGATCGTCAAGAAGCTGGTCGCGACGGCGGACGTGGTCGTCGCGAACCTCCCGCCGGAAGTCTTGCGCTCGCTCTCGCTCGATCTCGAGAGCCTGAGGCGGGTGAAGCCGGACATCATCCTCACGACCGTCACGGCGTTCGGCGCCGGCGGACCGTGGAGCCACAAGCACGGCTTCGACGGCATCGGCCAGGTCATGAGCGGCGCCGCGTACATGACTGGCACGCTCGAGCAACCGTACCGCGCGGCCGTGGCGTGGGTGGACTTCGGCACCGCGTCGCTCGCCGCCTTCGGCACGCTCGCGGCACTGATGGAGCGTCAGAAGAGCGGCCGGGGGCAAAAGGTGGAAGGGGCGCTGCTGCGCACGGCGCTCGCGTTCAACAACCCCACGCTCGTCGAGCAGCAGGCGATCCAGGTCAATCGCATCCCCACCGAGAACCGCGGGCAGACGTCGGCGCCGTCGGATCTGTTTCGCACGAAGGACGGCTGGATCATCGCGTACGCCATCGGCAATCCGATGTTCGCGCGCTGGGCGAAGATGATGGGCGAGGACAGCTGGCTCTCGGATCCGCGCTTCAAGGATGACGAGGCGCGCGGCAACCACGCCGAGGACATCAGCAAGCGCGTGAGCGAGTGGACGATGCAGCGGACGACCGAGCAGGCGCTGAAAGAGCTGGAGGCCGCGAAGATTCCAGCCGGCCCGCTCTACACGCCGCAGCAGGCGCTCGACGACGCACACATCCGCCAGGCCGGCCTACTCGCGGACACGGACTATCCATGCGTCGCACGTCGCGTACCGCTCGCGCCGACGCCCGTCGATCTCTCGGACACGCCGGGCCGCTTCCGGCATCGCGCACCGATGCTCGGCGAGCACACGAACGCGATCCTCGGTGAGATCGGGTACTCGGCGGCAGAGATCGACGCGCTCCGGGACAAGGGCGTCGTCTGATGCCACGCCGGAAGCTCGTAATCGCCTCGATGATGCACGAGACGAACACGTTCTCGTCCGTCCCCACCCCGCTCGAGTCGTTCCGCCCGTTGAGCGGCGACGCCGCGATCGCCGAGCTCGAGAACACCAACACGCAGGTCGGCGGCTTCCTCGACGTCGCGCAGCGGATGGGCGCGGAGATCGTCGTGCCGCTCGCCGCCGGCGCTCATCCGTCCGGCTACGTCGAACGGGGTGCGTACGAGGACATGTGCGACGCGATCGTCGGCGGCATTCGCAGCGGCTGCGACGCCGCGTTCCTCGCCCTTCACGGCGCGATGGTGGCCGAGCACGTGGACGATCGCCGTCGGCCTCGACTTCCACACGCAGCTCACATCGACGATGGTCGCGAACGCCACCGTCATCACCGGCTACCGGACCTACCCGCACATCGACATGGCGGAGACGGCGCAGCGCGCCGCGAGGACGCTCGTACGCGCGCTCCACGGCGAAGTGAAGCCGGTCATGGTGTGGTGCATCCGGCCCATGCTCACCAGCACGCTCGAGCACACGCCGTCGCGTCAGCCCATGAAGGACGTGATGGACATGGCGATCGACGCCGAGAAGCGCGGCGTCGTCCTCAACGCGTCGGTGCTCGGCGGCTTCCCGCAGTCGGACATCCCGCATCTGTCGTGCTCCGCGATCGTCGTGTGCGACGGAGAGATCGCGCGGGGCCAGGCGTTGCTCGAGCGCATGCTGGATCTCGCGTGGCAGCGGCGCGCGGACTTTCTCTACAAGGGTGCGCCGCTCGCCTCGCAGATCGCGCACGCGCGGACGCTGACGGAGGGACCCGTGATCCTGGTCGACCACGGCGACAACACGGCGTCCGGCGGCACGCAGGACGTGATGAGCGTGGTGGCGGAGGTGATGCGCCAGGGCCTGCGCGACGTGCTCGTCGGCCCGATCTGCGATCCGACCGCCGTCGCGCGCATCGTGTCGGCCGGCGCGGTCGCGAGCGTCACCATGGATCTCGGCGGCCGCATCGACATGCCGCAGCTCAATCTCGAGGGCACGCCGCTCACCGTCACCGCCAGGGTCGCGCGGATCACGGATGGCGAGTTCACCGTCACGGGCCCGATGGCGACCGGCGTGCGCGTGCGTATGGGCCGGACCGCGGTCCTCGACACCGGGGCGATGCAGCTCGTGGTCTCGGAGGGGCGCGCGGAGCCCTCCGATCTCGGTGTGTTCACACACGCGGGCATCGACCCGCGCCTTAACCGCTACGTGCTGATCAAGTCGCGCCAGCACTTCCGTGTCGGCTTCGAGCCGATCGCGCGCCACATCGTGCTCTGCGACGGTGACGGCGTCACGAGCTCCGATCTCCCGCTCTTCGACTACCGCAAGCGTCGCCGCCCACTCTATCCCTTCGAGCCACTGTAGTGGAGTACGCCTGCGCGTTCTGCGGGGAAGAGAACGAGGTCTCTCCCGACGAGAGCGGCGGGCGGCGCCAGACGTTCACCGAAGACTGCACGGTATGCTGCCGCCCGAACCTCCTCACGCTCACCTTCGACGATCACGGCGACGTGGAGATCGAGGTCAGTCAGGAGTACGAGGCGTGACGCCCGCGGCGACAGCGAGGGTCTTACGTCTGCGGCCCTCAGGGATCGCCGCCGGCGCCGGGGCCGGCGGCGGGAAGAACCACGGACCCGCAACTGACCCGGGCCGTTCAGGCTTTGGTCGCGAAGCCCTGCGGCGCCAATCGAAACGCCTTGGCGAACTTACTCGCGAAGATCTGGAAGCCGATCACGAATACCAACTCCAGGACATCCGCCTCCGAGAAGTGCTCCCGAACTCGCGCGAAGCATGCGTCCGAAACCTCTCGGTCATCGGCGACGAGCTCCTCGGTGAGCTCTAGCGCGGCCTTCTCGCGGGCGGTGAAATGGTCGCTCGCTCGCCAGTCGCGCAGCGCGGCCAGCGTCTCCTCGTCGATATTCTCCTTCACGCCAACGGCGTGACGGACGTCCATTCAGTACGCGACGTCGTACAACCGGGCGACGTGCAGCTGCATCAGCGCGCGCAGGCGGCCGTCCAAGGTGCCGAAGCGCTCGATGGACGTCCACAAGGCGCCGAGGCCAAGCATGAGCGCTGGGCGATGGGCCATCAGCTTCTGGGGCGTCGGCACTTCTCCAAACAGCCGTCGGCCAATGGCGTAGAACCCGCGGACGGCGAGCCCGGGGTCATCCACGGGAGC
>Ga0137409_10005876_pt1 | contig 12767 bp, 10 predicted proteins | sample CZODoug1_16funga_FD_122059 | JGI IMG/M metagenome (GOLD analysis project Ga0137409, IMG submission 122059) | Vadose zone soil fungal communities from Angelo Coast Range Reserve, California, USA - CZODoug1_16fungal (Hybrid Assembly) | ecosystem: Environmental > Terrestrial > Soil > Vadose zone...
ATGTTCAAGAGCAGCTTCTATCAAGACCTGTCGCTTTCGGAGTGGTTGGCCCACACCCCACCCGAATTGGTGATGGCACATCTCAATATCGACCGGGCGACGCTGGATGCAATACCGAGAGACGAGCTAGTGATCGTGCCGCGTTAGGCGATACGCGGGGCTGGTGAGGGCAGTTGCGGCTGAGATTGGCCACGGGCTTCACAAAACAGCAAGACGAGGGGCTAATCTTCGAATCCTTCCGCCCCAGCCAATTTTCTTGGCCAAGATAGCAGCCAGCCGCCTTTAGTCTTTGGCAACCGGCAACCCCGCGTCCAGCCAGCCCTTCCAGCCGCCGTCCATCGATTCGACGTTGCTGTAGCCCATCTTTTGAAGGTTATCCGCCACCAGCGCGGAACGGAATCCGCCGCCGCAATACAGAATCAGCTTTGTGTTCGTGTCCGGAACGCGCTGCTCGATGTCGCGCTCAATGATGCCACGCCCCAAATGGATGGCGCCGGGAAGATGTCCCTTGGCCCATTCGTTGTCCTCGCGAACATCCACGAGCAGAAACTTTTCACCCCCGTCGACGCGGCGTTTCACCTCCGCGACGTTGGTTTCCTTGATCTTCTTCTTCGCTTCGTTCACTAATTTCAGAAATTGAGCCGCATGAGCCATCGGAAAAACTCCTTCAGGGAATACTTCGAAGCGAGCATAACACAACACGGTGTGGCGTCACTTTTCCCACCCCGCAGTCATTCTGAATCCGGGAATTGCAATTGAAACCGCTCAAAGAAAATTTAGCAGCGGCTAACTTGGCGGTGGCTCTGCTTTCGCCCTATCCCCCGCGCTCTTTTTTGCAAAAGAGCGAACTAAGTTCACGAAATTCCAGCGTGTCTTTTCCGGCGTTCGATCGCCTTCGCCCGGCATCTTCCCCTTCCCGTTGCTGACAATCCAAAATAATTCGCCGTCGGTCACCTTCTCCAGGGAAGAAGCGTCGCGCCAGTCGCGCAGTTCCAGCTTCATATCAGCAGCGAGGTCGCCCTTGCCGTCGCCACCCTTGCCATGACACATCGCGCAATTGTAGCCAAAAAGCTTGCGTACTTCCGCCAACCCTTCCGGCGTGGGCGCGATTGGGTTCTTTTTCGCGGCGTCTTCCGGCGTCATTTTTGGCTCTGTAGATGGTTTTTCCTGGGTGGGACTTGGCTCAGAATACGCAAACCCGAAACTCGCGAGCAGAATCGCACTCAGGACGAGAACTGTCCCGCGCATAGTTTCCTCCTGACAGGATGGCCGAGGCAACGAGTTCGGCTGAATTTTGACCGGATTCTACGCCCTGGCAATGCGGATGGAAAGAATTAAAAAGATGAATGATGCGTCCCGGGTGAGCCGGAAGATTGGACTATTCCAGGTCGCGCCAGTTGGGCCCGGCGCCGATTTCAACGACGATCGGCACCGCCAGTTTGTGCACGCCTTCCATTTCTTCTTTAACTAGCTTTTCCAGCTTGGCGCGCTCCTTTGTGGGAGCCTCGAAGAGCAGTTCGTCGTGGACCTGCAGGATCATTTTGGCATCGAGCTTCTCTTTCGTCAGGCGCCGGTCGATATTGATCATCGCCAGCTTGATCAAATCCGCCGCCGTGCCCTGCAGCGGCGAATTGAGCGCGGTGCGCTCGGCAAAGTTCCGTAGCTGCATCTGCGGCGAATTGATTTCGGGAATGGGGCGAATTCTTCCAAACAAAGTCTTCGCCACGCCCGTCTTGCGCGTCTCGGCAAGAATATTGTCGAGGTATTCCTTGACGCCGCGATAGCGCGTGAAATAAGCATTGATGAATTTCGCCGCCTCTTTCTGCTCGATGCCCAATTGTTGTGCGAGCCCGAAAGGCGAAAGGCCGTAAATGATTCCGAAGTTGATGGCCTTGGCCGCGCGGCGGTGCTCCGCGTTTTGCGCCATCGGCCCCACGCCGAACACTTCCTGCGCCGTCCGTGCGTGGATGTCTTCGCCGTTGCGGAAAGCCTCCACGAGCACAGGGTCTTTCGAAAAGTGCGCCATGATACGCAGCTCGATCTGCGAATAATCGGCGGACAGCAGGATCTTTCCTTTCTCAGCCACGAAGGCGGCGCGTATCTCGCGCCCCAGCTCGGTGCGAATCGGAATGTTCTGCAGATTGGGATCGCTCGAACTGAGCCGTCCCGTAGCCGTGCCGGTCTGCGAGAAGCTCGTGTGCAGCCGTCCGGTTTCCGGATGGATCAGTTTCGGAAGCGCGTCCACATACGTTGATTTGAGCTTGGCAATTTCGCGGTACTCGATGATCTTCGCCGGAAGTGGATGTTGCGCGGACAATTCTTCGAGGATGTCGGCGGCCGTGGACCTCGCTTTTGCTTTTCCGCGCCGGGCGTTGGGCTGAAGATTCAGTTTGTCAAAGAGAATTTCGGCGAGCTGCGTCGGCGAGTTGACGTTGAATTCCGAGCCCGCCAGCTTCCAGATCTCCTTCTCCAGGCGGCGGACTTCTTTTTCCATCGACCGCGACATTTTCTCGAGTTCTTTGGGATCAACGCGGACACCCACGCGCTCCATGTCTGCGATCACCGGTGCAAGCGGCAGGTCGATCATTTCATACACGCCGTCGAGCTTTTGGTCCGACACTTGTTCGTGAAGAACCGGCACGAGGCGCTGCAAGTAATCGGCGCGCTCTCCGGGCCCTCCGCCCATCATCGCGTTGAATTGCCGCATCACCACGTCCGCGAAATTGTGATTCGCAGTCGTCGGCCGCAGCAGGTAGGAGAGAAGCTGCGTTGCGTGCCGGATGCTTGCCGCCCGGCCAGTCAGCAATTGAAACAATTTTGGATCGTGGACGATTTTCTGCAGCTTCGAGTCCACGAGAAGCGGCGCAAGCGCCTTCAACGCTTCGCCCTTCTCGTCCATCCAAACCGCACGCCCTTCGCCGGCCTTGGCGGAAACCTCAATCGACGCAGTGCGCGTCCCGAAGCCTTCCGTTTCGCGCTCACCTGCTTCAAGGTTCAGCCAGATCGCCAGCGGCCCCGCCTTCGGGAGTTTGGCCAGGTACTCGCGGAATTCGGCAACGCCCGCAAGCTGTGCGTAATCCCCCTTCACAGCCAGTTCGGAATCCGCCGACGCAGCGGGCGCCACGGCTTCCGCCCCCAGCTCTTTCAATAGCGAGCTGAATCCCAGCTCACGATAGAGTTCTGCGAGCGCCGCGCCGTTTGGCGGACGTAGTTCGAGTTCCGCCAGCTTGACCTCAATCGGCGCGTCCTTCGCAATCTCTGCCAGTTGTTTGGACATCAACACTTGTTCGCGCTGCTGCTGCAATGCTTCCCGGTATCGCTTGTTGGGCACTTCGTCCGCATGATCGAGCGCGTTCTCGACACTCCCATACTTCTTGATCAACTCGGCTGCGCCCTTTTCGCCGATTCCCTTTGCGCCGGGAATGTTATCAATCGTGTCCCCGAGCAGCGCCATGTAATCCACGACCTTTTCCGGCGGCACTCCCAGGATCTCTTCGACCTTCTTTTCATCCACGATGATGTCGCCCTTGAGGCCGCCGGAGCCGGTGCGCAGCGTTCGCACATTTTTTCCGACAAGCTGCATCATGTCTTTGTCGTTGGACACGATCAGCACTTCCAGATTGTGCTTTCCTGCCTTCACCGCCATCGTTCCGATCACATCGTCCGCTTCGTAACCCTTGACTTCGAGCACCGGCAGGCGCATCGCTTCGCACAACCGGCGAACAAAGGGAAGTTGCACGCGCATTTCGTCCGGCATAGGCTGCCGCTGCGCTTTGTATTTTTCGAACAGCTTGTCGCGGAATGTCGCTCCCGGAGGATCAAAGACGATACCGATGTAATCCGGCTGATAGTCCTTGATCAACCTCTTCAGGATGTTTCCAAATAGAAAAGGAATGTTCGTGGGAATTCCGCCGGGACCCGTGAGCCGCTGCGGCATGGGCGCAAAGAAGGCGCGATAAACATGCGCCATGGCATCCACAAGGAACAGTTTTTTCGGAGCTTCAGGCATGTGGGCGAGTATAGCAAAGGACAAACATGCGACTCGCCATTCTGCGGAGTGCGCCTCTGCGCATAGGGCGGAATAAAAGGGGCCGCGCGGGTCTGTTTCTCGCGCGGCCCCTTTCCTGTAGCAGAGCTTCTTGCTTATTGTTTGTTGGGCTTGCTGGCTTCCGGTTTGGACTCGCCCCTTGGTTCCGGCTTGTTCGCGGCCGGTTGCTTCGCTTCACCACTCTGTGAACCAGCCTCCGCCTGCGAAACCAGCAGCATCCGGGTGCCGCTGTCCAGGTGCACGTTCTTCCCCGCCGAAGTGATCACTGAACCCTGAGTGGCATTCGACGCCGCCGCGTTCAGGTTCAGACCGTTCAGGCCAAACACGCCTTGGCTGTTTGAAGTGAGCTGGCCGGCAGCGTTCAACCCGCCGACGGCTCCCTTCGAGGCCCCGGCGAGACTTCCGCCTGCGCCTGCCGCGGAATTCACCGCTCCGCCCGCAGCTCCACCAACGTTAGCGGCAGTGTTCGTCACCGCGCCCACCGCGCCGCCCGCTGCGGGAGTAACTCCGCCGAGCGCGCCGCGTCCACCGGCCGCGCCTGATCCCGCTGCCGAAGCACCCATGCCGCCCATTGTGTCGATATCCGATCCTGCTGCCGACGCACTGCTCTGCGCTGCAGCAAGAGCTTGGATTCCAACGCTCAACGGAATCTCCTGCCCATTCTTCAGGACCGCTTTGTCAAACACGATCCCCAGCGCTGATTCCGATTCGCCTTTGGCGCGGGCCGAAGCCTGCGTCACGTGTCCCACGAGTTTCGCACCCTTCGGAATTACGGTCTTTCCTTCGGACTTCACCGCTTCCGTGGTGCGCGCGTTTACCGCATCGCCCGGCTTGCACTTTTTCGAATCGATTGGCGAACTCAGCTCGGCGTTAAACGCCGTGCCCGTCGCCAGTGAACCATTCGCCTGCCCGTTCTGCGCCGACGCCGAAGTGGACGCCGATGCATTGGCTGATGCTTGCGCCTGCGTCTGCCCAGCTTGCACTGACGTCTGGCCGCTGCTCTGTGCGCCGGCTTGAGCCCCGGTCTGCGGCTGAGCCGCCGCGCTCATGCAGAAAAATGTCCCCACAACAATTGCCATCCCTGCGCGATTCATAGTCGTAAATCCTCCTCACAAACGTTTGGAGATGAGCTGGATTTGTGGCTTCAAATTAAAAGGGGTATCCATGCAACCGTTTGATAGTGGCAATGTTTATGCCGATATGTAAAGGCTGTGTTTTCTGTTACTTAGATTGACGACCGGGCACCATGAGTCCGGAAAAAAGGCGAGCAGTGCGCAAGATTTACAGGGTCGTGCCACACCTTTCCCGTTAGCTCGGCACGATCCCCAGGGGCTTGGCCACTTCCGCCAAAATGTCCGCCGCCCGCAGGAGTTGATCGCGCTTGTGCGTCGCGCTGACAATCGCCCGCAGCCGCGCTTTGCCTTCCGCCACGGTGGGATAACCCACGGCTGGCGCAAACACGCCCGCTTCAAAGAGTTTTTTCGAAAACTCAAACGCCTTCGACGCATCCCCCACGTGAATGGGAATAATCGGCGTCTCGCTCACCTTGAATTGAAATCCGCGCTTCTTCAATTCGCGTTTGAACATTTTCGTGTTGGCCCACAGTTTCTTGACCAGCTTTTCGCCTTCCGGCGAATCGAGCAGCGCGAACGCCGCCTGGCACGCCGCCGCCGTAGCCGGCGGGTGCGAAGTCGAAAAAAGAAATGGCCGCGCCCGCAAGTATAGAAAGTCGATCAAGTCGCGCGAGCCGCAGACGTATCCGCCCATCGCACCAATCGCTTTGCTCAGTGTCCCGACCTGGATGTGCACGCGCCCGTGGCACTGATGATGGTCCACGGTTCCGCGGCCGCCGCGGCCCAGCACGCCCGAAGCATGTGCGTCGTCCACCATCATGATGCAGTTGTATTTCTCGGCCAGGCCGCAGAGTTCCGGCAGCGGCGCGATATCGCCGTCCATCGAAAAAACGCCGTCCGTAATGATCAGCTTCTTTCCCGGAAAACTCGCGTTCTCCTGTAGGATGCGCTCACAGTCCTGCACATCCTTGTGCTTGAAAACTTTGATCGTGGCTTTCGAAAGCCGCGCGCCGTCAATGATCGAAGCATGATTCAGCTCGTCTGAAATAATCAGATCGTCTTTTCCCAGAACTGCCGAAACGGTTCCCGCGTTGGCTGTGAATCCTGACTGAAACACCACGGAGGCCTCCACGTTCTTGAACGCCGCGATTTGCTCTTCCAGCTCCATGTGTATTTTCATCGTGCCGGCGATCGTTCGAACCGCCCCCGCTCCCGCGCCGTACCTCTTCACTGCATCCAGCGCGGCTTTGCGTAGCGCCTTGTGCGTCGTCAGCCCCAAATAATTGTTCGACGCCAGATTGATCACTTCTTTCCCGTCGAAGATAGCCACGGGCTTCTGCTCGCCTTCGAGCACGCGCAGTTTCGGTGCCACGCCCTTCGCGCGCAATTCCTTCAATTCGTCGGTAACGTACTGCAGTGGATTTTGCTTTAACGTTTGCGTTGCTGTTTCACTCATAAGTAGGTCTCCTGACATTGGGGAGTAACGCCGGGCGGGGAGTTACGTTGAAATGCTCAATCTATCCTCGCCGGAAGAGCGGACGATGGCAAGAAAAAACAATCGCCCCTCCTTCGTGCTTAGCGCGGCATGCCATTCGGATACAACAGAATCTTCCCAGCCAAACCGCCTTGCAACAGCGTAAATGCATTCTCAAACTTCTCCAGCGAGGCGCGTTCCCCAAACAGCGGCTCCAAATTCAACCGCCCCGCCTTCAGCAACGCTGTCATCTGCACCCACGTTTCATACATGCGCCGCCCATAAATTCCCTGCACCGTCGCGCCCTTGAAGATCACATCGTTCACCAGATCCAGCGGCACACTTTCCGTCGGAATCCCCAGCAGCGAAGCGCGCCCGCCCGCTCGCAGCGCTTTGAATCCCTGCTGAATCGCCATAGGATTCCCGCTCATCTCAAGCAATGCGTCGACGCCCGTGCCATTCGTCTCCGCAAGGATTTTGGCAACCGCATCTTCCTTCGCCGGATTCAGCACTACGTCCGCGCCCATCTTCTTCGCCATCGCGCGCCGTTTTTCGTTCGTTTCCGTCGCAAAAACCGTCGAGCTTCCGCACGCTTTCGCCACCGCAATGGCCATCAACCCGATCGGCCCGCAGCCCGTCACCAAAACCGTCTGCCCCGCGATCGGCCCAGCCAATACTGTGTGCACCGCATTCCCCAGCGGATCGAGAATCGCCCCGTAGTGCTCGGGAATCGCCGGATCCAGCCTCCAGATATTTGACGCCGGAATCTTCACGAACTCCGCAAACGCCCCGTCCTGATCGATCCCGATAATCCGCAGATTCTGGCAAATGTGCGCCTGTCCCAGCCGGCACTGGCGGCAGTGCCCGCAGTTCACGTGCATCTCCGCGCTGACGAAATCCCCCGCCATGACCGCGCGCACCTCGTCGCCCACGCGCTCGACCGTGCCGCAAAATTCATGCCCCAGCGTCACCGGCGGCTTGACCCGCGCCTGCGACCAGTGGTCCCACCCATAAATGTGCAAATCCGTCCCGCAAATGGAGGCCGTCTTGACGCGCACCAGCACGTCGGTCGGCCCGATCAGCGGCACAGCCACCGTATCCATCTGCAAGCCTCTCGAGGCTCGCATCTTCCGCAACGCCATCATCGTCGCTGCCATCTACGTTGTCCCTCGCTCAACGCACAATCCCCGATGCTAGCACACCGCCCCCCATCAGCACCCGTAGGCGCGCGACCCGGACCTTCGGATAGGAATGGCTGGCCGTGGTACACCGCGCGTATGGCCGCCAAAAAGAAGCAGACGAAGAGAGTTGCTGGCAAGAAAGCGAAGCCGGTCAAGAAGGCGCGTAAGCCAAAGCCGGCGAAGAAGAGCGCAGCTGGCGCCAGGAAAATTGCCACCCGGAAACGCGCGCGCGCAGCCAAGAAACGGACTCGCGGAAAGGCCAAACCGTGGACACCGTGGCATTTGCACCGGAAGGACTTTCAGCGCGCTCCGGCGGCCAATCCGGAGATTTGCAGGGATTGTCCAGCCGCGAGGGCGCGGATTCGGAGAGCGTGGACGAATTGCTCGAGGAAGGAAACGCCTTCGAAGCCGAGGTGGTGAAGGGCGTGCAAGACGCCGGCAACGCCGACGAAGGCGAAGTTCGCACCCACGAAGTACCGCAGGATGATGTTCCCGGCGAGTATCGCGATAAAGACGAATGAGCGAGTCGCCGCCTCAGCCCTATCGAAAAACTCACTACGTAAGACGGAGCAGAATTCTTTCTGCCTGCTTCGCCCGCTCCTGCCTTCTCTCCCTCGTACTACTTCAAGTCATTCTGGCTTAGAATCACCAAGGCAGTCTCGCGTTATCGGGGGATCCTGGAACAATTCGAATGGATGCAGACGCCCGCTACCAGGAATTTCGCGCCATTCGCTTCTTCGGTTCGCTCGATGGCCTTCGCGCCATCAGCATCATGGGTGTGGTTTGGTTTCACTGTTGGTGGGGCACGCCTTATTACAAAAAGCTACAGGCGATGCCAGTCCTTCGCCAAGGGGAGTACGGCGTTCACATTTTCTTCGTGATCAGCGGATTCTTGATCACCACTTTGCTGCTCCGCGAGCGTGAAAAGTTCAGCCGCATCTCGCTCCGCGACTTTTACATTCGCCGCGCCTTGCGTATTTGGCCTCTCTATTACGCTACCGTCGCGCTGTACATTGTCGTGGTGCTGATCTTTGAGAGGGGCACCGGCCGCGCCGCCAGTTTTTTCCATTACCTTCCCGCTTTTTTGACTTATACCTACACGTGGTTTATCTCCACGAAATGGCCTCCCGGGATTTTTAACCTGGCGTGGACTCTCTGCACGGAAGAGCAGTTCTACGTGTTCTGGCCGTTGGCTCTCCGAGCCTTCCGCGGAATTTGGCCTGCCGCGCTCATGGCGGCAATGGTTGCGCTGCGAATCGCCACCGGATACGGCTGGCTCCAAACTGTTCTTCCTCCCGACTCGCTGCCCACGCGCATCGTTCTCAGTGTGGCCGTGCCCATTTGCCTGGGGGCCCTGCTGGCTCAAGCCCTCCATACTTCCGTCGGTTTTCGACTGCTCCACTCCATTCTCGGCCAGAAGTGGATCGCGCCGTTCGCCTTGGTTGCGCTGGGCTTGTGTCTGATGCCGGCTCGCTTGCCACTCTGGCCTGCGTGGACTGCCACCGTCGCGCTCGTCGGAGCCAGCGTCGTTCGAGAAGACCACGGCTTGGCCGCGCTCTTGCGTTTTCGGCCGGTGGCTTTCATCGGCACGGTAAGCTACGGAATGTACCTGCTCAATTCCCTTTGCATCCATTTTGTTCACGTTGTACTCGGCAGCATGGGAGTGCAGTACCCGCCGGTAATTTTCCCAATCGGCCTGGCAGTGACGGTGGGTGTCGCCTACGTCAGCTACCGTTATTTCGAAACCCCATTTCTCGCTTTGAAAACCCGCTTTTCGCGCTTGAACACTTCCGCAGCCAACCCTTCCATTCCCGGGAGCACTGCTCCAGCGGCCACTGAATCGGCCCAGCCGTCCTAAGATTAGAGCGTCAACCGCACAATAGCCCGATGCCCTGTCTGTCATCCCAACCGCAGTGGAGGGATCGTGGCAACATGCACCCGCGCCTCAATCGATGGAACAACTACAAGACTCCTCCAACTTCTCCCTCGCTGGGTGCCCGGAGTGCCGGTGGCGTTTACCCCGACCGGGTCGGGGCACCTGGGGCTTTTCCTTCTTCTACTTTCCCGTCTTACACGGAAATGCACCCGCCAACGCAATCGACGCTATGTAACGGGTTGGGCGGTGCGTTTTTCCAGGATTCTCAGCCAGGTATTTCTTAATGACGCGAACAAGTTGGATCGCGGTCATTCCGTGAGGCACGCAGGCCATCCTGTCCTTTCTCGGGACACTCAGCAGCTCCCCATACACCAGGAAGCCATCGGCGAAGCCTTCCACCCAGCCCAGGCAGGTAGCATCACGTTGGATACGGGCAGCGTCTCTGATCCCTTCGCTGTCTACGCTGGCGCAGACCTCCAGGAAGTCGCGGCCAGACTGGCTGATATCCGGCTGCTCCGGTGTGCTCTTTGGGGAAGTGCTAGCAGGCGCACAAACAAAGAAGACACCAAGCAATGCAGAAACAAGAAGTAGGCGCACGATAGCCTCCCATTAGTCGCGGGATTCTACGTCTGATTTACGATGCTGTCAGCACAGCGAAACTTCCCACCGTCATTTGTGTCCCAGATGTCGTTGAAGGACCGAGCGAAGCAGGCCGGCGTTTTTTCTTCCCGTTCTTCGCTTTCAACTCTCAACTTTTAACTTTCGAGTGTTGCCTGCCTATTTCACCTGCTCCAGCACGCCAATCTTTTCCAGCGTCTTCAAATACCCCACCACCATCTCGAACGGCACTGGCCCATACTCCGCTGACACCGCATCCCGTATCTCCTGCGCATTCCGTTTCCCATCTGCAAAGTTCAGCGCCTCATACGCGTACTCTTCTCCCGCTCCCCACAATCCCTCATAACTCAACAACTTTGGCGTCGCCACTCCCGCCGTCTTCGCGCGATCCGCAAAATAGTCATACCCAAACACCGCCAGCGGCCCCTTCGGAGTCGCACGCCGCTTGAATTGCATTTCGGAAATGTTCTGGGAGTTCGGTGGCGCCTTAGCCTGAGGTGGAGCTGCTTTCGGAGTCCCCAGAAACGCTTGAAGCGATTCATCGGCGCCCGCGATATAGTTTGTAAAAATCCCGTTCAAAGTTTGCTGTTCCACCGGCTCGACGTGCAAGATACGGCCTGTCATTTGCGCGGAAAGACGCACAGCACGCATCTCGGAATTGAGTGCCATCTGGGACTCGCTCCTCGCCGTCAAGCCGGCCAAAAAATAACCGCTCGCCGCCCCAATAAACGCGGCCCTTTTCAGCTTCGTCGGATCGATATTCGCCGCCATATCGAAATTCGTATGAATGTACCGGTCCGGCCAGTCATTCAAATAAATCGCCGGTATTCCAAACGACGAATCCTGATATACATCGTGATCGCTCCCCATTGTGAATGCCGAATACTCCGCGCGCAGCGGCTCCTTACCGCCCTCCGGCGCCACCATCGGGTACTCCGCCTTCCCCGTCGCCGCAAACTTGTACGACTCCTCGTTCACCCACTCCGCGAACGCCCACGCCACGTCATGCACAAAACTCGGCAAGCTTATCGGCCCGCGTGTCACGTGGAACACCGCCTTCGTCTCCGGCCCTCCGCCCACCATGTCCATGTGCACGACCGCCTTGATCCGCTTTGCAAACTCCGGCTTTGCATTCAGCAGCGCCATCGTCCCTTCAATTTCCGGTGGAAAAATAAACCGGATCGTCCGCGCCGGCCGCTCTAGCGTGCCGTTCGCAATTAGCTTTTGCACCATCCGCGCCACTTCCAAGATCGTCACGCACCCGCTCGCGTTGTCGTTCGCCCCCGGCCGTTGATGATCCAGATGGCATGAAAACGCAATCTCCTCTTCCTTTAACTTCACATCCGCACCCGGGATCGTGGCCGTCACCACGTCATAGTTCCCCGCGTGCTGCCCCGCTTTCACCACCGCATGCAGCCGAATCTTTTCTCCGTGCGCGAGCCGTTCCCGCAAACCGCGCGCCGTCTTCAGCGACACCATGAACCCAAACGTCTTGTGCTCCGAGAATGTCTCCAGATGCCCCCACCGAATCAAATTCTCATCTTCCCCCCACCAAGCCGTCTTCTGGTTCTGCGCATAACTCACAATCCCCACCGCGCCAAATTTCCCCACCGCCAAATCCTGCACCGCCCCCGGCTGCGCGCTCACTAAGACAATTTTCCACTTCACGTCCTTGCCCGCGTAGTCACTCTCTTTAGTGCCCTCACCCACATCCACCAGTTCTGCCGTTACATTCGCGTCCTCGCTGTCCTCCGCCAACACAATCGGCATCGCTTCGTAACTCGCGAGCTGCTTCGCTGTCATGTTGACGCAATCCAATTCGAATCCTGCTTTTGCATTCTTCACTGTCTGCTTGTCACAGGGACCGACCCCGAAGTTAAACTCCGTTAAGTCCCCCACTTCTGCATCCCACGGTGGCCGCGACCGCTGCGTCCCATAGAAAATCCTTCCATCCGCCGGAAACTGCAGTATCGCCACATCGCTCAACCCATACGCGCGCAACTGTTCCGCCACCAATTCCGCCGCTTCATGAAATCCGTGCGACCCGCGCTGCCGGTGAAACCGGGCAATCCCCTCCAAATTTCGTTTCGCCGTCTCCCCGCTCAACTCACTCGCCAGCGCCGCCACGTCCTTCTCCGGCAGCAGGGGCGGCTTCTGCGCTCTCGCTGCACCTGCAAACGCCACGGCCGCTCCGATCATAGCTATCGCCAGTCTGGTGAACATCTTCATCCAGCCACCTCCACTCAAAATCCCGGCAACAGTAGCACAGACTTCAGTCTGCGCCGCCTCCCACGCCGGGTGCCCTTTGTCTGTATTCTTGTAGCGGCGAGTTTACCTCGCCATCTTTCTTTCTGCGCCATCCCGCGCGTTTTGTGGGATGAAATCTCTCTTCTCTTGCAGTTCCGATCAGCGTATTCGCAGTTCCTAGTCCCATTTTGAAACGCGCCCCGCTATCCGTAAGAATCCAAAGCACTTAAAGTAATCATTGACAAACTAT
>Ga0137409_10005878_pt1 | contig 12764 bp, 17 predicted proteins | sample CZODoug1_16funga_FD_122059 | JGI IMG/M metagenome (GOLD analysis project Ga0137409, IMG submission 122059) | Vadose zone soil fungal communities from Angelo Coast Range Reserve, California, USA - CZODoug1_16fungal (Hybrid Assembly) | ecosystem: Environmental > Terrestrial > Soil > Vadose zone...
CACGACATGGTATCAATACTCTGCGCTGAGTACTCTGCGAACGAAACCGCGAAAGCTCTTGGCCGCCTGCTTTTGGATCAGAAGGCTGACCTGCCAAACGATAGGCGTTCCTTTTTCGTGTGTTCTGAGTGCGGCGACTTGGGGTGCGGAGCGATAACCGCAGTGATAGAGAGACAAGCCGAAGCAATTACGTGGAAAGCGTTCGGCTACGAGAACACCTACGAAGACAAGATTTTGCTCGATGCCTACGGCACAGTTGGCCCTTTCACGTTCGATGCAACGGCTTACCGGCGTACCCTTATACAGGCGATGGACCTTCTCCGATGCGCGGAGAGTTGAACGTCGGCCCAGTACTTCTCCGGTTTCGGCGTATCAGGACTTAGGTTTGATGATCAAGAATAGAAAAGTACCGACAAGAGCCGCGAGGCCACAATTCAACAGGATTGCTGGTAGGGGAGTGAAAAACAGCGTTCCGGGGAGAAGCAGCAACTGAAATCGTCTCACTACTTCATATGACAGGCCTGGTTCGTGGCTGAACATCCATTGCATATCGACAAAGTCAAAGAGGAATACCATCGCTGGCAATGCCCACGGTAAGTGCTTGGAGTATTTGCGGAGAGCCACAAATCGTCCTTCTCTGCCGCGTGCTCGACGTTTACTAGCAAACGCAATAGTAATCTCAAGAGCGAACTCACCGCAAAGATTTCTCCAGCTCATCTGGTTAGTTCGAAAGCGGTAAAGTTCCCTGCGGCCAAATCAACTTCGGCGGTTACGGCGTTTACCAGGAGCTTGCTCTGTCAGTCGATAGCGAGTTGAAAGATTGCGTAGTTAGCTCCAAAAATTCCCAAAAGCCATCCAACCAAGAGCGCAATGCCGCGGCACCGCGAAACAATGGCCAACAGGAAGCTCAGAACAGAAACTCCCGCAGAGAGCGGACCTAATGTTCTCCAAAGACCTGGAGACGGGCTTGAGCCATGGATTCCGCCTCGGTTGTATAGATAGGACAGAAGAAAAATGAAACTTAGAACGGTGCCGCAGGTTGCGGCGAAAAACGGCACCCTTGAGCTTGACGAGCGCCAACCTGGACGTTCGTAAGCAGCTCTGATTTCACGTCTCCAAGCTGCCCACAAAAAAGCAGAAGGAAGGGCGTAGAATAACATTGCGAACAGGTACATACCGGCAGGCTGAGAAGCATCCATACGTTCTTCCCCCTCCCACACTCTACTCGTCACACACCTTCTGTTGCCAGTACCCACCTTACCGATTGCCGCGTTTACTAGGACCTGACCGTCTTGATTTGTTTCGTTCAGGATTGTCTCTGATTTGCCGACCGTTCGGGGTTCTGCGTTACACTCCCCCAGTGCACAACGAGCAATCACTCATCGCGGCGTTCGTGAAGCGCAGCAAACGCGACCGTTACCGGGAGATACTCTCGAACCCACGCCTGCGCCACAAGTTCACCAACCAACTCGCGCACTTCGCAGACTTCGATCCCAAGTTCCGCTTGTCCATTCCCAGCAACAAGCTCTTCGTCGACAACATCGCCCAAGAATTGCAGAAACGGCACTGTCCCAGAATCGTCTTTGCCATCTCCGAAGACCCAACCCTCGACCAGAAAGAACTCCCGCTCGTCGAGGCTCTCAAGCAGATCGTCGGGCGCGGCATGGGCACGGTCCTCTCCTGCATTCCGGGCCGCCTCGCCTTCGTTGAGACAGAGGACGAACGCTTCATCCTTGAGCGTCACGATCCACTAGAGAAACGCGAATTCGTCCGCTTCGTTATCGGCCGCAAAGACGAGGACAGTCAAGTCGAGCAAGGAGTTTTCCAGGCAGCAGCCCAGGCTTTAGAGTGGCAAAGCATCACGGGCTCCGACGCCGACGAACTGAATGAACTGCGAGCGTGGTTCAGCAAGAATCTGGAAAGGCCAACCTCATTCGGACGTGACAAGCTTCGCCTCGGCATCTGCTGGTTCAAGACTTGCTCGACCGAGCACATTTCCCGCATCTGGGAGATGGTCAACATCCTCGAACGCAACGGTATCTACGTGAAGAAAATCAGAACAGACAGACCAGGCTACGTGATCTACGAAGACGAATGGCAACTCGTAGCCGAGCCTTTCCGCAAAGGCACAATGCCGCGAAGATAGGGAATCCCAACGCAGTGGCTCTCGTCTCAGAGTTTTGATCACGGTATCCGCTTTACCGGTAACGTTTACCAGGACCTTCGGATGCTTCGAACGATTTACTTAGAGTAGTCATCCATGGGCGCGAGAAATTCAGAGGCGAATTGAACTTGCACGATATTTGAGGTCGCTCTTCCCGCCCAAACGTTTTTCGTTTTCAGCATCGATTTCGGAATTTCGGACGGTTCTGTCGTGAGTTCCGCTTGCAGCGAGTATTTGCCTGCGGGGAATCTGGCGCCGTCGTACTGCTTGGAATCAGATAAATCTGATAAATCCACATATTTGCCAATCTTCAACGGAAGAGAGACGGACTCTCCGCCATGGAGAATCACGACGTAAAATTCAATCTGACCAGCGCAGCCGAACTGATACGGAGGACCGTCGCCCAAATAGGGCAGGTGCCGATGCTGCTTTCCTTGCGGTCCCGTTAGATTCAGTTTAACGGCGCTTGTTTTGGAAGGAGTCATCCCACACGCGATTAACGTGCCGGGAATGAACGTAAGGTCCTCGCTCCTCAGATTGCTGAATGTAACCTTGAAGTGCATTGCCTTGTCCGGGCCGGAGGCCGCCTCGTCGGGAGCGATTGACATTCCTAGGCCGTTGCCCGGCTCGATTCCAGTTTGCTGATGAGTCGCGGTCCCCACTACCGTAAGGCAGGCAATCATTCCGACGAACAACAAAGCCTTCATGGCTAACCTCGACCCTTTGCGAGACGGAGCGGCCAATGTTATGAGACCGCGGTCCTTGCAGCAACAAGTCTAGCAAGGCCCCAGCTGTCAAGTCCTGGAGAGTCCGGAAACAGGAGAAGTCAAGTTCTAGAACTTTAAATGGACGATTACGGCGTTACCAACTAAACCGTTCTGTTATGGGAAGGCGATGGGCTCTGCTACTTCTGTGAGGACTTGGTCAAATACACCGCGTCGTCTGGTTTCCAGAATACGAACTGACTGAGGTCAAATTGGAGCCGGGGCACCAAACCAATACGCCCAAATTCGGCTTCCAACTCCCCCCGATTGGAGCAATCCACAAAATGGATCACATGCTGCGCTGCGATTACGTCTCCGTAATTGTCTTGATTGTTTTTCTTGGCGAGTTCCACCGTTGCTTGTAGGGAATTTCCTATCTGATATGCATGAACGTCGTGGTCCAGGGCATAAGTGCGTATTCGCCAACACCCACCTTCGCCAAACCACCATTGCAGAGTATCGGGAATGTCGTCCGCGTTTTCCAAGGGTATTTCTTCTTCCCGAGAGTAGCTACTCTTTACGCTGAGTACAGCGAGTAAAAGAATGCCGCGCATGCTTGTTAGGGGAACTTTATCATGGAGTTCTTTCGATCCTGCTAGGACCCAGTTTCCGATTACCGCTGCCAGCTCAACCGGTCAAGTTCCTCCCAGTACCCGCACGACTATTGACCGCGTTTTATTCACGAGTGAACAGATACATCAATATGCAGAATAGAGCCAAACAGATGACCGTCAGCCACCACGGGCTAAACGGAATTGGAAACAGGAGTACGAACAACCACAAGCGCCACGACCAACCCTTCCGTGGTTCACCAGCGGCCGACTTTGACGAAACTTCCATTGTGGAGTTGCTCAGAGTTAATCGAGATTGCACATTACAACGCTTAAGCTTCTGTTCCTAACTCATGATTTATCGTGCCAGGACTTGGCCTAATGCTAGTCGTGCCGAATCTTCCGCTTCGTCCGGTGCTCCTATCTATGGCACTATCAGCGCGAGATGAAGACGAACCAAAATATGCGTCGATTTTTGGGACAGCTGAAAACCGATGGGTCTGCTCTTTCGCCAGAATTATCGAGCGTCCTCGATGCAGGTTTTGTGGAAGAAAAGGGATGCGTGCTACTTGCATCAAAGGCACGCGGTTCAGCGTTTGCCCGCGCTACCGAAGATGAGACCGGATACGAATGCTTCATCAATCATCTCCATGTCGAGGACTTGGGCGAAGCTCTAGAATTCGCAAGGCTGTTGCACAAGGCGTTGGCTGATGCCTTCACGGGCCGTTTTGTTGTTATCGTGGCATACGATGGCCGCGAAGCAACAGTCCGATTCCATCGACTTCGGGCGGACCAAACATGGTTAAGCGAAAATCTCGAAGGATACCTGGACGAAGGAATCGCAGTTTTAGATTCAAACTGAACCATCACTTCGTTGTCTGTCGTTGCGGTCGTTATTGTTGAACGTTTTGTCCCTCGGAGTCAGTCTTATCGTGTTTGGGTAACTCTTGGGGAGTTGGGTAATCGGAAACTTGAAATCCACATGGACGGTACCGCGTTAATCAGATGCCCGCGTACCATGCGTACCCATCTTCTGCCCCCAACACGCCGGAGCCCAAGCCTTTGCCGAACTGTTTGAGGTTATCAGTGATCGTGAGGCGGGTGATGTATTTGACGTTCTTGTAGCCGAGTTGGCGGGGAACGCGCATGCGCAGAGGTCCGCCGAATGGCACAGGCAACTCGCCGCCGTTCATACCGTAGCTGACGAGAGTCTGCGGGTGCAACGCCTCAGCCATGTCGATGCTATCCCATGCCTCGGGCTGGATCGAGCGGTACACAACGTATCGGGCCTGGGGCAGCGTCCCCACCAGTTCCAGGATGTGTGAGAGTGGAACGCCTGTCCATTCGGCAATATATGTCCAGCCTTCTTCGCAGCCGATCATCGTGATTTGGGTGCGGGCGGGAAAGCTCTTGATTTCAGCAACCGAGAAGGACGCCGGGCGCGCGATCATGCCATCAACGACCAGACGCCAGTCCACAAATGCCACGCTCTGAAAACGCTGGAACTCTTCGCCCAGGGGATCGACTGGATTTGCAAACGGATCTTTGGAGATCTGGCTTTGAGAAAACTCACGCGCCAGAGTGTGGCGAGTCAATACCCGCTGCGCAGCGTAGGTAAGTGTTTCGCCGGGCCCGTAAATGCCTCCCGAATCCGGCGGGATGAGTCCATATCGCCCCGCGAGCTTCGCAGCCACGGCCAGCCCGGAAACACCCACGGTGGCCGCGAGCCCGGTGGTAATGATTTGACGTCGAGAGAGCTTGTTCATACTCGCTCCTGAGACTCGGTGACGCGACCGCTGATCATGGCGCGCATCCGATTTCGGAATCCGGCAAGAACAACCATCAGCACATGAATTAGAAGGAACACCACCAGAAATCCTGTCACGAAGAAGTGAATGGTGCGCGCGGATTGGTGGCCACCCAGAACCGTGGCCGGAGCTAGGGATTCGAAGGCCGGTGACATCGCCAGTCCCGTCCAGATGATCAACGGAAAACACAGGAAAATGACAACCAGATACGTCAGGCGCTGCAACACGTTATACGACCAGGCTTCTTTCGCACTCGGTCGCTCGAAACGCAGGTGCTGGGCAATGAAAATTCCAAGCCGCTTGGGCGAGAGGTCAGAACGAGCGGGAAGCAAATTCCGTCGGAAATGCCCTCCGAAGAATCCGAAGGCCACGTAAAGTAAACCGGTTCCAACCACAATCCAAGCAGATTGGAAATGGAGATAGCGGCTCCAGCCATTCTGATCGGGAAGCACGTAACCATACCCGGTGGGAACGCTGGACCGAGAGGATGGAATCGGGATCGTGAATAAGGGGCGAGTATTTACGTTGCCGGTCTCTCCCCAATAAAACCGTGGGTGAGAGATGAGAATTTCCACTCCGGTCACGAGCAGGGCCAGGAAGGAGAACACGGTAAGCCAGTGCGTGACGCGAACGAGGAGAGAGTGCCGAGGACTAATTGTTTCCGCCATTCGCGAAAGTGTACCAATGGCGCATGCGTTGTGCACGGGATATCCGCGGAACTCTAGGCGCAATGTTCCTCAGTGCCTGGTCGTCTTACCGGTAACTTGGTTTCCAGTATTTGACTTTACCGGGCGCTACCCTCTTATTTTCGAGTGGTGTAATTTGAAGGCGTCTTTCAACTCCATATTCTTAGGATTGGTGAGCGCAAAATGAGATTTATGCTAGGAAGTCTTCTTCTTTTGTCCGCGCTTTCTGTTGATGACCCAACCACTCGTCAGCCTGTAGCCACCCGCGTGGAATCTATTGCCTATCCGGACATCGCAAGAGCCGCCCAGATTCAGGGGACAGTAGACGTAGAAATCATCATTAGCAGCGACGGCGGAGTTTCCTCCGCAAACGCCATCTCCGGCCATCCTCTCTTGAAACAAGCTGCCGAGAAAAACATAAAAACCTGGAGGTTTGATTCGAGTTCCTCAGGTAATAGGACGCTGACAGTCACATACGAGTTTGGGTTGGAACTCCCAAAGATTTACTACAGACCGGAATCGCGGAACATCTTTGAATTGCCTACAAAAGTCACCGTAATGTCAAACTTCCCCGAACCCCAACCGTAAGTCCCGTGGCGTTACCGGACCGCCTTCGCCATTGAACCCACTCCTCCGGTAAATACGGTAATCAAGAGGTATTGGCAATTGTTGACAAGCGCTGCCTGCCACAGCAACGCTGAATTTATTGAGGATCCCCACCTAACTTGCTTACAGCGTTCGCGTGAACGCGAGAAATCTTGCGGGAACAAAACTCGACTGGCATCTGTCTAATACAGCAAAGGAGCTTAGATGGCGCAGGCATTGCGAACGGCATGGAATGCGAGTCGCCATTGGCTGGCCACAGGATTTCTCGCTTCCACTATTTTGTTCCTGCTCTTGATGTTCATAAATTGGCGGAATGAACACCGTGGCATCGCCTCACAGAAAGCGACGGGGTTGACATCTGTCTCCGTGGATTACGCGTCGGCGTGGCACCAGGAAAGCATCCTTCCATGGTCCAGCAGCGAACGGCACGTGCGATCAGGCCTGGACTCCATCAGCGAATCGGCCGGCGGTATGATTGGCGGCGTGCTCGGGGGCGTGCCCGGAAGTGTCCGGTTGGCAGTAAATGGTTCACAACCGGCTACGCCATTGGAAAATACCGAGCGGATGGTAGTTCGTACGGGGACGCTGGAAATCATCGTTGTTGATCCTGTGCAAGTGGCTGAACAGTTGCGCGACCTCGCAACGCATCTTTCCGGATTTGTCGTGAGTTCCAGGGTAAGCGGCAGCGACGAGCGGACGCGGTCGGCCCAGGTTACGGTGCGCATTCCCGCCAAATACTTTGATCAGGCGCGAACACAGGTGCGAAGGATCGCGAAGACAGTGGAGCAGGACACCGTTGAAGCGCGTGACACTACGCGCGAGTACGTGGACCAAGAAGCGCGCTTGCGCAACGCTCGCGCCGAAGAAGCGCAGTATCTGGCAATTCTGAAGCGCGCCGCGGTGGTAAAGGACGTTTTGGAGGTGAGCTCGAGGTTGGCCGAGGTGCGGGGGCGCATTGACGAGTCGGAAGCCGATCTGCATTTTCTCCATCACCAGGTGGAAATGTCTCTGCTCACGACTAACATCAGTGCGGTGGCTCAAGCACAAGTGTTCGGCGTCCATTGGCGGCCGCTCTATGAGGCGAAGCTATCGCTGCGCGGCGCCCTTGTTGGGATGGCTGACTACGCTGACGCTATGGTGGCGCTTTTCTTGAATCTTCCGGTGGTAGTGATATGGGGCTTCACCATCGTGGCACTGCTAAAGGTTAGCTGGATAGTGCTACGACGTATCGTGCTGCTGTTTTTTCCAGGACTAACGACATGGCTGCGCCGCCCGGTGAAGGTGCAGGAAGCATAGTTTGCAAAGGGAACCTGCACAACTCCTGTTCCCGTCCATTTGACGAGGCTCCCTTTCGCGGCAGATTCCATGTGGACGGGAATGCTGTTTCTCGGGAGTTATCTTGATTCTGCCAAGTTGCTCCGAGTGAAAGTGCAGTGAAGCTCAGGCCAAAATGCGATCCATGGCGCGACTTGCAGCTTACCTGTTGGGTGCAGCAATCGCTCTCGCAGAGACTGCGACTCTGCGGACAGTCGCGGACACGGCGTGCACGCTGAAGAATCGCATTCATCCTGCCGAACCAGCTAAGCACCGCTCCCTTGCGGATGCTCGCGACTGCCAAAACCAGTATCTGATGGCGCTGTTTCGTCCCCAGACCGACGGAAGACCCGCCGCTACGCTGGAGGGTCATCGAGTCATGCCCAGGTCGAAATCGAAGATAACGTCGACATAGCGGCCGGAGTAATCGGGCGGGAGAGGGGGAAAATGGTCGATGCTGAGGAGGGCACGCTGCGCGGAATCGTCCATGGAACGATTGCCGCTGGGTTCGGTGATGCGCATGTTTTTGACAGAGCCATCGCGATTGATACTAAAAGTGACAGTGGTTTTGGCGTGACGCGTGGCGCGCACGGTGGGGTCGATGGTGTTCTGCATCCAATTCTGGCTGATAGCGCGAACGATGGACTGCACGTACCAGGGATAGCGTCCGGCGAAGTCGCCACCGCCCTCGCCGCGAGCGGCGAGTCTGCCGTCGATAGGGCCGGGAGTATTGGGGTAGCCGGAGGGAATGCTGGTGGACCCCTCCTTGCCGGGGACCGCGTTGTCAGCATCGTGCGTCTTCTTTTCGAGGACTATGGACGGGTGGCTGGGGCGAAGCGGCCTTTCCCTCGCCCACTTGGGAATTTCGGTGACGGTTTCGGGTTTTATTTCCGGGGCAGGGGGAAGAGGGTCACCCTTGTGGAGACTCTTGGTGGGATCGGCAACACCGCTGTCGGTGACGTTAGTGGGCTGAAGCATGAGAATGCCAGCGGGGGCGACGATATTGACTTTGAAGCTGGAATCGCCGTCGCCACCGATACTGCCCCATTGATTGCCGGAACGTTGAAGCCAGACGCCTGCGAGCATGACGACAGAGAGAGCGAGGTGCAGGAACACAGAATAAAACAAGAAGCGCTGGAAGGGGAATTGGTTGGTGGTGGAGATGGCGTAGGACATTTTAAGAAGTCAGTTATCAGTTCTGAGTAAGAAAGCACCCTCGATTCTGTTGTGGCCTGACAATCTTATTTTACGCTGGCCGCGGCCAGGGGGTGAGCCAATTTAATCAGCTATTCAGCCGAAAAAGTGAGCCGGTGCTGTATGCATTCGATCTGCTATGAGCCAAGTCTTGGCTCGACAAGTTGACTGCCCTGGATCCGCGACGGATTTCAACTGTACGAGAGCGCTGTTTACCAGATGACATCGTCGAATTTATTGCTGAGTGGACGGCCAAAAACCTACAATGGGGACGCTATGCGCATTCTTGTTGGGTGCCTACTTGTCGCCACCGCTAGCTTTGCCCTGACGCAGAGTTCCCATGAATTTCGCAGTAGGTATGGAGAGCCCGACATGGAGCGTTTTACTGCGCGGCCAGGAATTAGTCTCGCAGTGGAGTACGGCTCGGACCATCTTGCCTGCCAAGCATTAATAGAGCCGCCTCAACCGCTCATTCATCAAGAAGAGCAGGCTCGGCTCATGTCTTCCGAGGGTGCGTCTCAGGTTCTGGAAGAGGTCGCGCCCGTCGCCACGAGGGGAAAAGAAATCAACTCGCGTATTGATTTTACCGGATGCGTCGCGGTCCGCATGACTGACTATGAAAACGTATTTATAATGCGCACAACGCACACCTGTGGTGACTCTTCGAGTCACGACCAGGACGTGCGCATAGCAATCACCTTTAAGCGAGAAATCTGCCCAAAACCAAAGACTCTGTTCACGGTGACCCGGCCTTAACGCCCGATAAGTCAAACCAGACAAGTTCCCGGTCCCCTCTCCCTCGTGATTCCACTTCCGGCGATTACGGCGTTACTCAGGCAAGTGCCGCTGTTGAGATGAAGCGAGTAGTTCTTTGACCGATGCACGATTCGGATTCGGAGGCTTCGTCTTACAATATCTCCAGGAGGAGCTTCCCATGTCCATACCCATCGAGAGTGCCGTGCCCCTTCTCGCTGTCTTTGACGTCCCCAGTTCCATTGCGTTTTACCGCGACGCGTTGGGATTTGAGGTGGCCAACACCTCGAAACCTTTCACCGATGCCAAGGATGACTACGGATGGGCAATGCTGCGGCTCAACGGCGTGGAGTTGATGCTCAACAACATGTACGAAGACAACATTCGCCCCGCGGAGCCAGACCAGGCTCGTGTCGCTGCGCATGCAGACATCATCATCTATTTCGCCTGCCGAGACGTTGACGGCGCGTATGCAACTCTTAGCGCACATGGGATTGCCGCAAGCCAACCCAAGGTTGCATATTACGGAATGAAACAAACTTATGTGATCGATCCGGACGGGTACAAGTTGTGCTTTCAGTGGCCTGTGGCCTCGAACTGATTCATATCACTACTTACGTGAGCGTAACCAAATCCTGAAATCCATTTGAGCTAGTTTACAGTGCTTGGTAAGTCGCCAAATCGGTAAAGTTCCAAAGTTCCCATCAAAATCAACTTCGGCGATTTCGGCGTTTACCAGGCACAACCCCGGAGATTCGACGCTTCATCCCAGTCCGTGTCGCTCCGGTTAAGGCATGCCAACGAGGAGAACCGCAAATGATTCCGAGCCTATCAATCAGCCCTCTATCAGGCAGGCTGTCGGGAAAAATGCTCGTAGCCGTGCTCGCAGCAACCCTCATCACGTCGATTGCTGCCCAGGATAGGTCTGAACAAAATTGTGCAGGTCTGCACGCGGCAATTCGAGGAGAACTAGTTCGGCGCGACCCACCCTACACACAACCGCCATTCGTAATGCTAACTTGCATTCTCCTAAACGATTCGGAGGCTCCGATTAATGCCGTAGACGGAGGCTGGAAGATTGTCATCGACGGGAAGGAACTTGAAGATTCAGATTTCATATTCGGCAATGGCCCCGGGCCGGTTGGTGGCTGGGGAACGTTGAAACCGGGAGAATCATATGAGTTTGGTAAGGCGCTGGAACTCAGCAGGTACTTTCCAGAGGAACGCGAATACCGGGTGTTTTGGAAGGGCAAAGCGTTCCGAAGTTCTACGATAACAGTGAGAGTGACACCTAAGCAGTGATTGCCACCCTCCGTACCGGGACACAGTGGTAACCGCGTTTCACAGGCATGTGCGAAATAGATAGCAATTTGGGCTAACCTATCAAGCATGGAGTGTCATCGAGTTACCGACTGAGACCGTTGGATGGGGAAATTCCAGAAGGAAAAGATGCTGCAGGCGATTGCATGTCTCACATGCACGGTCGTCCTATGGGTTCATTTGGATGACTTCGGCGCTTCAGAGTTCAGTGGCGGTCGCCTCACCGGGCCGCTTTTTAAAATGGCCGACCTTGGCTCCGTGCTTTTTCTGCTGGCGCTGCTACTGACATTCTTCCTTCGACGAACTGCGGCCACAATCTCCCTAGCAGCCACCCTACTCTGTTTTCCATTTTACCTGTACGTCTTGATGCCAGGACCTTACCGCTGGATATTCAAAGGCGAATACTCTGTCCCGCTCTACCGACCATTTCATTGGGACAACTGGGCGGTCGTTGGAGTATTTAGTCTGCTGTTCGTTGCAACTCTGAGCCTTCGCAGTTATTCCAAACTCCAAGTGGACGTATAGTGGGGTACTCGGAAAAGTGCCTATCACTGGCCAGGAACGGCGTTCGAGGAAATTGGCCGGATTAGTAACGAGTCGTCTAGTGTTTACCGATCGAGTAAGATGGCGATCGCGATCTCTATTTTAGCCTGTGTCACGGCGCAGCGGATGCAACACTTGATCCCGGCCTTTGGCGTTGGCCAGAAATCTCGTTCTCACAAATAGCAACGATCACAGAATTTGGCCCAGAGGCTGCGGTTTTCCGGACCGCCTCAGAGACCCTTGCGTTTTCTCCTCGCTGATTACACGGCAATTAGAATCCCGGAATTTACGTGAAACATCGTGCGTTGAAGGTTGTTGGCCAGCAAAAGGCCAGCAGCTATGTTGTGGATTTCGTGCTAAGCTATTGAAAACACTCGGCGGAGAGGTGCCAGAGTGGTTTAATGGGTCGGTTTGCTAATTCTACCTGCCCTGTTCGTGCTCACCGATTTTGACTCATTTGGTTAGTGTTAGCGCATTCTCATTTGCGCTGAAACACCTCATTTGCAGTCCAGAGTCCAGCAAGAGTCCAGCAGCGTAAATGTGCAAACCATCTATTTGAGAGCCCCGCGCCGCTCCCGCGTTACGTTTTAGCGCGTACAACGGTTTAGCAAGAGGAACCGTCCCAGGTCCTGTCGTTTGGATTCAATAGACTACGTCGGACGCTGAGCCCGTTTTCGTGCCACGATCTCCGTATCCGGAAACAACTGTGCTCTAACTGCCCCACAATGTGAAGTAGGGCTGGGAAACCTCACCTCACAGCCGAGGGAGCAAGGACGCGAAACAGGGGACAGAAGCGGAGAGATTGGCGCGTCCAGATCGGAACGGGCCGCACGCTTGAATGACATCGGAGTTTGCTGGCGCGAAGGACGGGTCAGGCTCTGGAGGAGAACTTCCTCGTGGCACCGAGCTTTCTGCAATGGTCCCGTAAATAGCCATTGGCTGTCGGGAATTGGTTACGCTTCTGGACTTTTGCAGCTCGACGCTGGAGTAGTGATTCGGTGGGAAGGACAAGTCCTTGAGTCAAAGTGAGCATTCCGAGAAGGAATGCGAACAAATTTTTG
>Ga0137409_10005880_pt1 | contig 12763 bp, 8 predicted proteins | sample CZODoug1_16funga_FD_122059 | JGI IMG/M metagenome (GOLD analysis project Ga0137409, IMG submission 122059) | Vadose zone soil fungal communities from Angelo Coast Range Reserve, California, USA - CZODoug1_16fungal (Hybrid Assembly) | ecosystem: Environmental > Terrestrial > Soil > Vadose zone...
GCCGAAGGCGGAGGTCCCCACCACTCGAGACGGCCCCACTGCGAAAAGAGCTGCGAATCAAACGAGCGGGATTCGTAGGAGCCTTCGGCTTCGTATTCAGGACCGACGGAAAATACTTTTCCGGGATTGGCAGTGCACAAGAAAACTTTGCCGGAGGAATTGCGGGCGATGCCGGTGATCTGCGCGGAGCCTGCTTTGGCGAGATGCGCGAAGACGCCGCGGCCGTCAATGGCGAGGAGCGCGCCGCTGTTGCCGGTGCCTGCGAGGAGGCGACCGTCCGAGGCGAGACCAAGCGCGTAGACCACGTCTTCGCGGGAGGACCAGAGTTCTTCCGGAAGGCCGTCCGGACTGATGCGATAAATGTTGCTGGAGAGAAGAGGAGGGAAGGGAACGAACGGTTGTTGTGCCTGCGGCTGGCCGGAAGCGATCACGCCTACCGTCGTAAGGGTGGTCGCGCCTTGCGGCGTAGCAATCACAACGTTGGGTGCAGACCCACCGGTGCGCGGCTTTTCACCAATCGCGGAGGCGTAAATGGAGCCGTCGGAGGCGACGGCAAGGGAGGTGATTTCGCGCTTGGAAGTTTCGTAAAGGACGAAGCCATCGGCGGCGGTTTTTCCGGAAGCGCGAGAAATGCGAAGGATGCGGCCGCTGGGTTCGGTGCCGGCGATGAGATTGCCGTGGCCGTCGAGGGCGAGGACGCGGATGTGGGCTTCGTCGCTGGCGTAAAAGAGCTCGCCTTTGCCGTCGGGCGCAACGGCGAAGACCTGGCCCTTGTCGCCAGTGGCGACGTAAAGGGTACCGTCGGGAGCGAAGGCAAGATCCCAGATGTATTTGGTTTTGGGGTCGAAGAGGACGGATTTTTCGCCAGTCGCGGAGATTTTGTAGACCTTGCCGTCGGGAGAAGTGGCGACGTAGAGCGTGCCGTTCGAACTGAAAGCGATGGCTTGCGCGGAGAGATCGGTGGAATCGAAAACTACGGTTGGCTTGCCGTTCGAATCGAAGCGAAACACTTTTGCGGGAGAGCCGCCGGCGGCGAAAAGAACGCCTTTCGAATCGAGGCGGACGGACCAGAGATAGGAGGCGTCGGCGTCGGCGAGAAGCGTGAACTTGGGAGCGAGTTCGAGACGGCCATCGCTGCGAACTGCGACACCGTGGGCGGAGCCTTTCAGAAATTCTTCGTAGGTGGATTGGCGCCAGCGACGGGTGTGCTCGGCTTGGAGAGGGATGGAAAGGAAGCAAAGTACGTTAAGGAAGTAAAGGATTCGGAACACTCTTGCTCGGCGTGAAGACATGGGCATTGAGATTCTCACCGGATTTGGAGATTGAGAGAAATGACGCCGGAGACGGGGCCTCCGAGCGGGATGGAAGATTCGCTGGCGAGCGATTCACGCAAGATCTGGACGCTGCCGGGCGTGGGACGGCCGTCGACAATGTTGATTTGAGAGAGTGGAATGTTGGGAAGCTCTTTGTCGCCCCAGAGAAGAGTGGGCGATGGCACGAAAAGACCGACGTACAGGCGATCGTTGCGGCGCTCGCGGTTCAGGAGGGCGATGAGTTGATCGAGGCCGTCGGAGCCGCTGCCTGCGCCGCCAAAGGCAAAACCGCGCGAGGCGCGATTGAGAAGATCGGCGTCACTGACGAGGACGCGGAGAGTGGTGCCGCGCGCAGCCTGGTCGGGGATGTGCACGGTTGCCTCTTCCACGCGTGCAACGCCGCGGTAGGGACGCAGGAGCACGCGGACGCGGAGAGTTTCACCGGGAGCGGCTTCGCCCCTTTCGAGCCAGGCGCTTTCGATGGTGAAAGATTTGCGGCCGGGGACGGATTCGACGCGAAGCGAGATGCGGTCGACTTTGGCCGGTTCGAAGGTGTTGGTGAAGAGGCGCGTGAAAACGCTTTGCATGCTGAGAGCAATAGGAAGTCCGTCAGGGGAGAGAGAGTCGCCGGGAGCAAAGGTGTTTTCGATTTGTACGGGTGCGTGACCCTGAAGACGGATTTCGCCGGAAAGGTGGAGGGTGGTGCCTTCGCCGTAGAGAGAATTCTGCGTGAGGCCGCTGAAGGTGGTAATGGCCACGAGAAGTGGAGTGAGCTTGGGGTGATTGACGAGCTCGAAATGAAGCGTCTTTTGCTTGGGCGAGCCGGCCTCGGTGGCCACCAAGGTGAGGTCGAGCGGAACCATGGCCGGGGCCGCGCCGAGCGTTCCGGTGACAGCCGTGAGGTGGTCGCCAGTGATGGTGCCAATGGAGCCGCCGACGTTGACGATTTTGGTAGAGGCAAGGTCGGAGGAGAGTGTGGTAACCACGCGGCTGCGTGCCATGGGGAGCTGGACATTGCCGAGACTCAGGAAGGGATGGCCGCAGAGGTAGACGCGGTCCGCCTGCACCGCAGTGACGGTGCAAGCGGAGTTGATGGAGGCGTCGCCTTGAACGAGAACCATACCAGCCATGTCGCCGGCGGCGAGATGCGCGTCTTCCGGACGCGGCGGGGAGGTGCCGCCTTGCGCGGCAACCAAGCCGTAGCCTTGCAACTGTGTAGCGAATTGCTGAATGGCGGCGGGTTGAAAGCCGGAGAAAACGAGGGGAGTTTCGATGGGCTCAAGAGCGGAGCCAGAAGGGAAGCCGGTGCGCGCGGAGGATTCACTGGGCAGTGAGAGTTGCTGTACGCTGGCTTGCGAGGAACTGTTCTGGGATGGCGGAGTAAGGACCGCTTCAATAGGCGTGACACCGGCGATCGGTTCCTTAGTAAAGACGCCGAGCTTGAGGGAGAGGGCACCGGCGAGTTTGCCGTCGAGATAGACAGGGCTGCCGCTCATGCCGGCGACGACTCCGGTATGCTCCACCTTCGGACCTTTGAGCTGGACGAGGATGATGGACTGCTTCGGGCCGAGAAAATTGTCGAGGACGCCGAGAACTTCAAGATCGAATTTTTCGACCTGGTCGCCCGCGAAGATGGTGTAGGCATAACCCTGCATGCCGGGGCGGACCTGACTAAGGGGAAGGATCTCGGGCGATTCCTGAGCGATGGCCATGCGGAGGCCGGGCCCGAAAAAGACGGCGAATGCGCAGAAAGCGAGAGCGAACCGAACGCGAGGGGTGAACGAATGAGGGCGGGCCGTAAGCATGAACCGGTAATCATACGCGGCGGAGTACCGGGAGGCAATTGGACGAAAAGTCTGGAAACGGTGGGAGAAAGAGGCTGGGCGTACTAGGCCCGCTTGCGGCATGAAAGTTCGATGCTTTACGTCCAGCTTCTCGCAAGCAAGGCAGGTTTTCAGGGTGAGGCGAGGGGTGTAGTCTCGCGGCAGCGGCAAGCCTCAAATGTGGAATGGAATCAGGGAGTAACCGGGGTCGGAGAACATGGCAGATAGCATACCTTTTGGATAATCCTTGCAAGCAAGAGGGGGCGAGCGTGTTTCCGCGAAGGTGGAGAGCGTCCCGTTGCCCATCTGGTGCATTGCGGCGGGAATCGCGAGCGGGATGGTCGGCGGGCACTGGGATATTTCCTGGCATACGTCGATCTTTGTGCAGATCAAGCGTGCAGGGGAAATTGAAACCGGAGTGTCTGACGCGCGCGTGCAGTAGACCCGCCTGTGTGAACAAAGTATCTTTTGACATTCGACGCGCCAAGACTAGAATACTGCCCACTCTCCTGTAGGTTGATCGAGCCCATATCAGCCTTCCACAGGGGATATGTTCGCTTGCCGGAGCCGAAGGAAACTGTTTATTTCCCGGTTCGAGAACGCAGTCTTGGGCCTCGGATTCAGAGCCGAGGCCAAGACAGGGGATGGAACGTATGCACCGACCACTGTTGTTGTGCGCAGCTTTGATTCTTACGGCCGATGTCGCATGGGGGCAGGGTCCGCCCGCGCCAGATCAAACGGAGCAGATCCGGATACTGCTCGAGCGCGTTCAAGAGTTGGAGAAGCGCGTCGCGGACTTGGAGACGCGGCCACCGGCCGGCGGGGCTGCGGTGCTGACCGCTGCGAGTGCGCCCGCGGCCGCGACGCCAAAGCAGGAGTCCACCGAGGCGCCGGTATCTCCTACACAAGCGCACCGGCACGAATCGCAAGAAACGCAGGCCACAGTTCACCAGATGGAGACGCACTATCCATCGCTGCAGATTCGGGGTTTCGGCGAGCTGAACTTTTCTGCAACTGACCAGAAGGGGACCACCAGCGGCTTCAACCTGGGGCAGCTTGATCTCCATCTCGCGTCGGCGCTTTCACAAAAAGTCAGCTACTTCGGTGAAATTACTTTTAATGCGCAGCAGACCGGCTACACGGTGGAAGTCGAACGGAACATCATCCGGTACGACTACAACGATTTTTTCAAGATCTCTTTTGGGCGTTATCACACGCCGATAGGCTATTGGAACACGGCGTTTCATCACGGTTCCTGGCTGCAGACGACGATTGCCCGGCCGGAGATGGTGAGGTTCGGCGGAACGTTTATCCCCGTGCATTTTGTGGGGTTCCTGGTGGAAGGGAATATTCCATCGGGAGGAGCGGGGCTGGGCTACAGCGCTGGAGTGGGCAATGGCCGCGGATCGACCATCAGCCGTCCCGGAGATTTTGTCGATAACAATGACAACCGCGCGTGGGTGGCGAATCTCTACTCGCGTCCCGCTAAGCTTTATGGACTACAGATGGGAGTGTCTGTGTACCGGGACAAAATCAAGCCTTTGCCTGTGCCGCCGAGTGGAACGGATTTCCGCGAATGGATTACGGCCGCGCATATTGTCTACACGAAGGAAAGCCCGGAATTCCTGGCGGAATTCGCAAACGTTCATCATCAGAACGTTTTTACGAATTTTGTTACCAACAGCCAGGCGTACTACGTACAGGTGGGCTACCGGCTTCCCTGGCTGGAGAAAGCACTGAAGCCGTACTACCGATTCGAACATACGCACATGCCGCTAAGCGAACAGGTGTTGACGAATCAAGACCTGGTGCAGTCGATTCTCGGAGTGCGCTACGACATCACGAACTACGCTAGTTTCAAGGGCGAATACCGGAACACGAAGCGCTTGCCGACCGAGCCGCGCGTGAATGGCGTGTTCTTCCAGACGGACTTCACGTTCTAAGCGAGCCAGACTATGAATGCCACCAACAAACGCATTGTAGCGATTCTCCTGATCATGATGTGGCTGACGATGACCGTGCAGGGCCCGTCGACTGCACAAACCACGAAAAGCGGCGATATCGCCGTGGTAGTGAATTCAGACACACCGGTGAGCGATCTAAGCCTCTCCGAGGTGCGCAAAGTGCTTCTGGGAGAGCGGCAGTACTGGAATTCGAAACTTCCGGTGACCTTGCTGATCCGCGCCCCGCAGGCGCGAGAGCGCGACGTGGTTTTGAAGGTGATTTATCAAATGTCGGAAGCGCAATTCAAACAATACTGGGTGGCGAAGATCTTTCGGGCGGAGGCGGCGTCACCACCCAAGATTGTTTATTCGAACGACATGCAGTACGAACTGGTGACGGCCATTCCGGGCGCGATTGCTTTTGTGGAGGCCCGGGCCGTGCGTCCTGGAGTGAAAGTCTTGCGAGTGGACGGGCATCAACCGGGCGACAGGGATTATCCGCTGCATTAGAGCCCGGGCGAACAACCAAGCCTTAATTGGTCGTATCATTTGTAGCTGAGGTTCTTTGGGGCATCCTCGTCGGATGCCCGAAGAATGACAAGTTTGGCTTTCTGGCAGCCGAATTGATAGCGGAAGTGGAGCGACGAGCCTAATTCGGAAGCTTCATGCGCCTGACGATATCCTTGAAACGCGGGTCCGTGCGGATGGGCTCGAACATGGGTTCCACGGCGAGGGAGACCAGGCCGCTATCGTGATCTTCGTAGGCCTTTTCAAGCCATTCGAAGGCTTTCTGTTTCTCACCCACGCGCATATAGGATTCGGCGATGCTGTAGGAAGAGACATAGCTGTGCTTGGAAAGTTCCGTCAACCCTTCGAGCCAGCTTTGCAGGACACCTTTGTAGCCCGATTTGTTGAAGTCTTCCTCGATGGATGCGGCTAGTTCGGGGCCGCCCGAGAGCGACAGAGCCTTTTCGCGCTCGGCGACGGCTTCCTTATGTTTGCCCATGTGGGCGTAGACTTCCTCGACGATACGCCGAGCGGGTGAGAATTTCGGGTCGATGTCCAGAACTTTGTGAAGCTGGTCGACCGCCTGGTCGTTGCGCCCCGCTAGGTATAACTGCCATCCCACGGTCGTATTAATCATCAAAGAAAGTGGATCCAGTTCCACAGCTTTCTTGGATTCGCGCGTGCCCTCATCAAGACGACCCATGTTCGAGAGATAGTCGCCATACCAGTGATGGGCGGTCGCTGAGTTCGGGTTGAGCTCGATGGCGCGCTTGAACTCACGCTCGGCGCCGGTCCAATCCCAATCGAAATGTTCTTTCACGAGGCCAAGAGAGGTGTGGGCTTCGGCGAGCGAGCCATCAATGTCGAGAGCCTGCATCGCGGCGGTTCTTGCTTTGGGCCAAGCTTCCGATGGAGGAAGGTAGCCGGCGTCGCCCAGCAGGCTGTAGGAATCCGCAAGCCCGGCATAGGACAAAGCGTAGTGCGGATCCTTCTGAACTGCCTGGGTGAAGAAATCCACAGCCTTCTTGAAATCGGCCTGCGTCCACTTGTTCCAGTAAAAGAGGCCTTGAAGATAGAGCTGATAGGCTTCGGCATTCTCCGTCTGCCGCTTGGCGAGCAACTTCATCTCTTCGCCGGCAAGCCGCGGACGCAAGCGCGCGTAAATGTCTCCGGCAATCTCCTGTTGCACAGAGACGAGATTGGAGAGCTTGCGGTTGTACTGCTCTCCCCAGATTTGCCGACTGTTTTGCACGTCCTCGAGATTCACGCTGATCAGCAATTCGTCGCCGGACTGGGTGAGGCGGCCGGTAAGAATGGCCCGGACGTGCAAGTCCTGGCCGATTTTCTGCGGGTCGGTGGTCTGGGTCTTATAACGGAAAACCGTGTTGCGCGACATCACCGCGAGATTGGGCAGTTGCGAGAGACTGTTGATCAGACTCTCGGTAATACCGTCGCTCAAGTATTCCGTCTTGGGATCGTCGCTAAGATTGGTGAAGGGCAGGACGGCGATCGATTCGATGCGGTTGGCGCCCGAGCTCCCAAAAAGCCGTTGCCGCATATCGCCCACGTTGAATGCGAACAGGAGCAAGACCAGCGCGAGAACGCCCGCCCAGATGAAATGAGGCCAATACTTGCGAACGGTCTGACTGGGGGACGGCCCGGACAAATAGGGAAGCGAGCGAGCCGAATCCGTATCGCGCTTCAACCGCTGCAAATCCGCGCGCATGTCCGAAGCGGTGCGATAGCGCAACTCCCGATCTTTTTCGAGCGCCTTGCTGATGATCTGTTCGAGTTGGAGCGGAATCAATGGATTTAAGCGCACCGGCGAGATGGGCGCGCGATTCAGGATCGCGTCGAAAATCACGCCGGAAGTATTCCCACTGAACGCCCGCTGGCCGGTGGACATTTCATAGAGGACGAGACCGAGCGAAAACAAGTCCGTGCGCTCGTCCAGTTCCTGGCCGCGCACTTGTTCGGGGGACATGTAGGCGACCGTACCCAATGCAACGCCCTCGCTGGTGAGATGGGTTTCCTGAGTGGTGGTGCCAAAACCACCGGATTTCTGGAGGGCGAGCTTGGCGCCCTTGCGTTCGGGCAGAAGCTTGGCAAGACCAAAATCGAGGAGCTTCACCTGACCGCGCGCGGTAACGAAAATGTTAGCGGGTTTGATGTCGCGATGAATGATGGCCTTGGAGTGGGCGGCTTCGAGGGCATCGGCCATCTGATAGCCATATTCCGGGACGCGTTCGATGTCTATGGGTCTCCCGGAAATGCGGTGTTTAAGGGTTTCGCCTTCGAGGTATTCCATGACGATAAAACTCTGGCCTTCATACTGATCCACGTCATAGATCGTGCAGATATGAGGATGATTCAGGGAGGAGGCGGCCCGGGCTTCACGCTGGAAACGTTCGATGGCCAGTGGCTCTCTAGAAAGCTCTTCCGGAAGGAACTTCAGGGATACGTAGCGGCCGAGCCTGAGATCCTCTGCTTTATACACCACTCCCATGCCACCGCCGCCGAGCTTCTCGAGAATGCGGTAGTGGGAAACAGTTTGCCCGATCATGTAGAGGGAACCGCCATCGACAAGTCATATTAGGTTGCGCTCATACGCAAGTCAACGCGCGGAGCAGTTGCATGGTGACGTAAAGTACTCCACTCCGTGAGGCGCGCCCCGACGAGGAAGTGGTGTCAATCCTGGTGGTGATGCATGGCGAAGATCTTGTCGAGAGAATCTTCGTAGGGGTAGACGTGGACCATCCAGCCGAAGATTACGGGTTGGAAGCGGCCGCCGACGGCATCGCAGGCATCCGGTGTGGCGATGGAACCTTTCAAGCCGAACCTGTTCCAGTCCGTGTTGCGAAATGGCTGGCCCTTGGGAGGCATACAAAGATTCGTATGCAGATGCCACATGGCGACGCTCAACGGAATGCGGGCGTTGAGTTGCTCTTCGGTGGCCCGCTTGGGCATGGTGTACATGGCGCCGACGAGTTCATAGCCGTCGGAAGTTTTCTTATAGAGCAGGGATGTTGGGCGAGAGGCATCGAACGAGAAGGCTTCGAAGAAGCCGTTGACGTAGTTCGTGAAGTGATACTCGGGCTGCGGGAGATTTGGGAGAAAAATTTTGTAACCTTCGTTCAGCGCGACGTGGTAGTCCTTGTATTTTTCCAGGCCGCCGCGTAGCTGCGCGACGACTTCGTTGGCGCGCGTGGCGTCTTGCGCAGAAGCGGGGCGCATGGCGGTCGTGTGCATGTGCAGGTTGTGCGCGTCATGATGGCCGCCGGTCATGTCATGGACGGCGTGGGCTTCATTGGCTTTGGCGTCATCCGCGTCCATTCCCGGCATGCCGCTGTGGTCTATGCCTTGCGACTCCTCTGATTGCGAGCCGGATTGCTGTGAACCCTGCGATTGGATGGCGGGCGCGTGATGGCTGGGAATGGCCGCTAAAAGGACGCTGACGGCAAAGAGCGCGCCGAACAACATGGCGGCTTTCGTGGCGAAATGAACGAGCGTGCTGCGGGCTGGCATGACAATTCTCCTCACACAATGATACGTAGGGACGGGCCGGTAGATTTCAGAAAGTAGGACAGGAAGTGCGTTACAAAAACTGGCCAGTAGGACAGGAGAGATGCGTGGAAAATGGAAAATTGAAAATGGAAATTGGACCGCGCCGTGATTTTCGAGATGAGATTAGGCGGCGTGTTAGAATTTGCGCGTGAAGAAAGAGACGATTCATCCTGCAAAGCTTTTGACAGGCGGGCTGGAGCTGCCGGGAGACAAGTCCATTTCGCATCGCTACGCGATGCTGGCGGCGTTGGCCGAGGGTACCAGCGAACTGCGGCATTTTTCGGCAGCAGCGGATTGCCACAGCACGCTGCGGTGCATGAGCGCGCTGGGCGCGGAAGTGAAGGTGGAAGGGGATACGGTTCGGATAACGGGGCGCGGAGCGCGGGGCTTGAAATCCAGCTGGCGGGCGCTGGATGCGGGAAATTCCGGGACGACGATGCGGCTGCTTTCCGGGATTTTGGCGGGGCAGGAATTTACGTCGAGATTGACGGGCGATGCATCCCTGCAGAAACGGCCGATGAAGCGCGTGATTGCCCCGCTGCGGGAGATGGGCGCGGAAATTCGCGCGCGGGATGACAACTTCGCGCCGCTCGAAATTCGAGGAGCGCGGCTGAAAGCGATCGACTACAAAATGCCGATGGCCAGCGCCCAGGTAAAATCCGCGGTGCTCCTGGCGGGATTGTTCGCGGATGGAGTGACCATGGTAACTGAACCGGCGGGAACGCGGGATCACACGGAGCTGGCTCTGGAGGAGTTCGGCGCGGCAATCGAGAAGCATGGGCGGACGATCCGCGTTCATGGGCTCAGCAGTGGAAATGGCGGCGGAAAGCTGACAGCCAAATCGCTGGATGTGCCGGGAGATTTGTCATCAGCAGTTTTTTTTATCGCCGCAGCGTCGCTTTTTCCGGATTCAAATATTCTGATCCACAACGTGGGGCTGAATCCGACTCGCACTGCGATTCTGGATCTGTTTGCATCCATGGGCGCTGCGGTTCAGATTTTGGGATTGAAGAGTTCGCACGGGGAGCTTGTTGGAGACTTGGCGGTGAAGGGAGCTTCGCTCAAAGGCGGAGTGATTGCGGGTGAGCAGATTCCACTAGTGATTGATGAATTGCCGATGCTGGCGGCGCTGGGACCATACACCGAAGAGGGAATTGAAATTCGCGATGCGGCGGAGCTGCGCGTGAAGGAGAGCGACCGGATTGCGGCACTCGCCGAAAATCTACGGCGCATGGACGCCAAAGTGGAAGAGCGGCCGGACGGCTTGAAAGTGGAGGGACGGCACGCGGGGAAATTACACGGCGCGGAGATTGAGCCGCGCGGAGATCACCGCATCGCGATGGCGTTTGCCGTGGCGGGATTGGCAGCTGGCGGGCCGACCGTGATTCGCGATGCCGATTGCGCCGGTGTTTCGTTCCCGAGCTTCTACAGTGAATTGAATCGTTTGGCGGAAAGATAGTCATCGGCAGGCTATAGGTTCTTTGCCCCGGGGCGCTTGGCAATTACGTTCTGGAAGCATATACTCCCGACTTCAGCCTACGCTAGACAGCATAACCCTCACCCTGCTTTAGGTGTCAGCCACAGATTGTTGAGATGGAGTGACCATGATTTCCGATGAATTCGTCCAAAGAGAAATACTGCGGCTAGCGGGAAACACTCACAAGTCCGCGTGTATCAGCACGCGGAGAATCTCCGCTTTCTACAATGTGCCGGAGTCGCGCATACGTCGGCAACTCACGACGCTGGCGGAGCAAAAGAAAATCAAGCTGACGGGTTGGGATGGACGCGGGCCGCGCCCGTACACCGAATGGGCGAATGCGGAAGACTTTGTGAATTCACACGCAGATGGCGGGAATTTTCACGTTGAGCTTGTGGATTGACGCATTCCGGTTGGCGGCTCTGGTGAATTGAAATTGCGCGCCGGCTGGCTTCGGGTCATTAGTGCTTTTCCGTTTTTGGCAGAGATGGGGGAGTTGGGACTTTTACCGTTGGAGGTTTTGGCGGAACCGGCATATCGGAACTCGTCCGGTGCAGAGAAATCGAGCCATAGCTGGTTTTCAAAGTAATTTTGGGGCCGCGAGCACTTCCGTACTTTCCTTCCAGGTGAGAATCGCCGGACTGCGTTGAAATTTTCTTCAGGGAATCCCCGGAGAATTCGGAATCTATATCGCACGAATGGCAATCCGCAAGAATCTCGAAGCTGGAAGAGCCAGGCAGGGTGAGAGTGATGCCTGAGGCGGCGTTGGAGACTTCGATGTCTTCCTTCGGCGGAGCGGAAAAGCGTAGCTCGACATTGCCGTCGCGATTGTCAATCTTTACCTTGCCGCCGGCATTTTCCACAGAAACGTCGTAGCGATTGGTGCGCAAGTTCAGGTTTCCGGGCGCATCTGTAATCTCAAGATTGCCGGAGCCGGCTTCCAGGTGGCCGCTGAGCTGCGTTAGCGTGAGATCGGTGCGCTGGGAAATGAAGCGCACGCCTTTCGCCACTTTGTCCGCGGTGATGGGGCCGAAAAATTCGCCATCGAGAGTCAGCCCGCCGGTAGCTGAGGTAACGCTCACCTCGCCTCCGCGCCCCGAAATTTTCACGTTGCCATTGGTGTCCGAAACTTTTGTGGCGCCCTTGTGGGTATCAATCGAGACGTCGCCTGCAGTGTTTCGAACTTCGATGTCGCCAGAGCCATTGTTGATACTTACGGGCGTACCCATATCCGAGACACTGATGTCGCCCTTTTCATTGCGGATGGTGAGCAAGGATTTTTTTGGCACGGAGACTTCCAGATCCAGGCTGAGGCGCGAATCGCTGCTGCCTGCCGGATGAATCTCGTAGCCGTCGCCGTTTTGCACGATCTCGACGGAAGCCCGGTCCGCCAGCTTATGTGCCTCTGTTTCGTTCCAGCCCTTGGCGTTCTTCTTGCCGGAGACGCGGACCTGAGGCTCGTCCGAGGCGTGCACGCTGATGTCGCCTCGACCGTTGCGGATGGTGATGCGGGCATCTGGTGGCACCGGCTTCGGTGCAACTTCCAGGTCAAATTCAAACTTGTCGCCACCCATGCTCCAGTCGCCACCACCCCAACGCTGTTTCGTGATGTCGACGGCGACGACGATGCCTAGAAGCACAAGCAGGCCAAGGACCAAGAATATTTCGCCGGCGGTAATGGGGGAACTAGCAGCGTTGCACGCGCGACTCGCCGCAGTACGTTCATACAGCTTGACGGCACCCCAGAAGATGAGGACGAGAGGCCACCAGTGCCAGATGAAATGGCCGATGTTAAAGCCGCTGTAGTTGTGGAGGAGGAGCAGCACGCCGACGCTGATGAGAGCGAGGCCAGGAAACGTTGACTTGCTGCGCAGGCGGGAATTCGCCATAAAAATTTATTGCCCCTGCCCGGTGCCGGGATAAGGATTCTGCGGCACGTTTTGCGCAGGGCCCGGAACGGCAGGAGGAAGAACCGGGGGATTGGGGCCGTCGATGTGGCCGTCCATGGGTGCGAGCGCCGAAGCGAGACTCACCGCGCCAATGACGATAAGAATAATCGGGAACGTATTGCTGAACGATAAGAAGCCGCCGCGCATCTGGTCCAGCAGAAACAGCAAGCCGACCGTGATGATGACC
>Ga0137409_10005883_pt1 | contig 12760 bp, 8 predicted proteins | sample CZODoug1_16funga_FD_122059 | JGI IMG/M metagenome (GOLD analysis project Ga0137409, IMG submission 122059) | Vadose zone soil fungal communities from Angelo Coast Range Reserve, California, USA - CZODoug1_16fungal (Hybrid Assembly) | ecosystem: Environmental > Terrestrial > Soil > Vadose zone...
GGTCATCTCCGCGGCCTGGCCCGTGGCGGTGGCCACCGCCGCCCGCCCGCCCTCGAGCGCGGCGACCCTCTCCTCGAGCACCGCCGTGGTCGGGTTGGACAGGCGCGTGTAGACGTTGCCGAAGGTCTGGAGGTTGAAGAGGCTCGCCGCGTGGTCCGCCGAGTCGAACACGTAGGACGTGGTCTGGTACAGCGGCACCGCGCGCGAGCCGGTGGCCGGGTCGGGGATCTGGCCCGCGTGCAGCGCGAGCGTCTCGATGCCGAACTTGCGATCAGCCATGGGGGGTATGGCGAGTCATTGCGTAAGAGAAGGCGCGGCGTTTCCCGCGCCGTGGAAACTATAGCATGCGGATTTCGGCCCAGGGCGGGCTGTCGGTTCAGGCCCCTGATCCGAGCAACGCTGTCAATTCATCGAAGCCTACCGGCTTGCTGAAGAGGTATCCCTGCATCCGGTCGCAACCGAGCCGCTCCAGGACCTTCACCTGCTCTTCCGAGTCGACGCCCTCGGCGACGACCTTCAGCTTCAGCGAGTGCGCCAGCGAAATGATCATCGAGACCAACGTCATGACGGCTGGATCCTTCAGCATCGTGATGACGAAGGAGCGGTCGATCTTGAGGGACTGCACCGGAAGCTTGGCGAGGTAGGCAAGAGACGAATAGCCGGTGCCAAAGTCGTCGATGGCGATTTCCATGCCGTCCACCCGCAGCGCCTCGAACTTTTCGATGTTCGCCTCGATGTCTTCCATGATGAGGCTCTCCGTGACCTCGAGGTCGATCGCCGCGCGGTCGCTTTTTTTCCCGATCGAGTCGAGCGTTGTTTGCACGAAGTCCCGACGGCGCACCTGGATCGACGAGACGTTGACGGCGATGCGGGGAACCGTCAAGCCTCGCTCCGACCAGCGGCGGTAATCCTGGGCCGCGCGGCGCAAGGCCCAGGCGCCGACCTCAAGGATCAACCCGGTAGTCTCGAGCAAGGGGATGAAATGCATCGGCGGGACCAGGCCGAGATCAGGGCTTTGCCAGCGGATCAGGGCCTCGAGGCCCTCGATTTTCCGCGTCACCGTGTCCACCTTGGGCTGGTAGTGCAGGACGAATTCCTGGTTTTCCAGCGCTCGGCGCATCTTGTTCTCAAGCGCCAGGTTCTCGGCGACCCGCTCGGTCATCTGCTGCGCGTAGAACAGGTAGCGTTCCCCGCCCGCTTTGGCACGCTTGAGCGCGGCTTCGGCGTTCCTGAACAGCGTGTCGGCATCGGCGCCGTCTTCGGGGTACAAGGCGATGCCCACTCGGGCCGAAAGCCGGAGCTCGTTCGCGCCGAGCGCGATCAGAGGACCAACGCACTCCGTGAGCTTTCGATCGATGCGGCGCGCGACCTCGTCTTCGCTGTGCACGTAGGGGATGATGATCCCAAACTGATCTCCGAGCACCCGTCCCACCCGGTCCGGATCGTCGAGGAACTTCACGAAGCGATCGGCGAGCACCTTGAGCAGCTGGTCGCCCACGTGCCGCCCCAGCGTATCGTTGATACTCTTGAAGCGCTCGATGTCCAGGATCGCCAGAGCCAGCCTGCCTTTCTGCTCCACAGCGATCCGGATGCGCTGATCGACGCGCTCGAGGAGAAGCTTGCGGTTCGCGATGCCGGTCGTGGCATCGTAGTAGGCCAGGTAGTCGAGCCGGTCCGCCTTCTCAATGTGGTCGAGCGCGAACGAGATGTCGCCGGCGAGCTCGGTCAGCAGCTTGAGCTCTTCCTCGCTGAAGAAGTTGCGCTCCCTGGCGAACAAAGTCAGCGTGGCGGTCACCTCGCCGTTCACGGTCAACGGCATGGCGATGATGGAATGCAAGCCGCGCTGCAGCGCCTCCTTGCGGCGCGGCCCGCCGGCCCCGGGGTCGGCACTGATGTCGTTGGTGATCACGGGCTTCCTCCCGCGGATCGCGCGGCCCACCATTCCCTTTCCCTCCGGAATATCGTCGCGCGCGCTCGCCTTCAAGGACGCCACCTCGCCTCCCATGCCCTGCCAGGCGACCGGTGTGACCTCGAGCGTGGCCCGGTCGAGCTCGCCGATCCAGGCCATGCCGAAGTTTCCATCCTCGACCGCGATGCGGCAGGCCTCGTCGAACAACTCTTGGCGAGTGCGCACGCGCACGATGAGCGTGTTGATGCCGCTCAGCACAGCGTATACGCGGTTCAGGCTGAGAATCCGGAGCTCCGCCTGCTTGCGCCCGGTGATGTCCTCAGCGACGCCGGCAATCCGGTAAGCCCGGCCCCCGGGGTCCGGAACCGCGAAGGCTTGGTCACGGATCCAGCGTATCGAACCGTCCGGCCGGACGATCCGGTACTCCTCGTCGTAGTCTCCCCGCGCCTGCTTTGCGACGGCGGCTTCGAGAACCCGCTGCCTGTCCTCGGGATGGATGGCATCGAGCCACTCGCGGGGCGATGTGTAGAGGGCCGCGCAGCTGCGACCCCAGATCTTCTCGTAGGCGGGGCTGATGTAGAGCATCTCGTTCTTGGAGGGGTCGGTCAGCCAGAACACCTCGGTGATGTTCTCGGTGAGCTGGCGGAAGCGGAACTCGCTCTCGGCCAGCTCCCGGGCGGCCTTTGTCCGCTCGGTAACATCGCGCACGATGCCCTGGTTCATTCCGTTCGAAAGCCGGCGGATCGAGACCTCGGCCGGAAACAGCGAGCCGTCCCGCCGCTGCATCGAGCGCTCGAAAATGCGGCTCTTCACTTCGCCCAGGTTCCCGAGGCGATGCGCAAGTACGCTCCTTTCCGCCTCGACGTAGGTATGGCTGACGTTGAGGCGCAACAGCTCCCGGTCGCCATAACCCAGCATTTCGCTAAAGCGAGAGTTGACGAGCTTGAAGTTGCCTTCTGCGTCGGTGACGAAGATGCCGTCGGAGGCTTGCTCGATGAGCTCGCGAAATTTGACTTCGCTCTCGCGGACAGCCTGTTCGGCCTGCCGGCGCTCGGCGACCTCGACCTGCAGCTGTGCGGCGTGCCGCTGGATGACGTCGTAGAGCACCGCGTTCTCGTACAGCACCGCGAGCTTGGAGGCCATCATGGCCGCGAGACGCTCGTCCTCTTCGGTGAAATCGTCCTCGCCGCTACGGTCGGCGAAGAAAAGCCACCCGTACACGCGCTCCTTAGAAGCGACGGGCAGCCCGAGGACATTGCGCACGGGGGGATGGCCGGAAGGAAGTCCGTCCGCCCCCGCGCCCGCGCTTCGCGCGCGAATCGCTCGATGCCCCGCGAGAAGGGTTCCCAGGAGGCCGGAGCGGCTCCTGTCGGCGTCCTGGTAAACCTGGGCCTCGACGCCCTTTGCGAAAATGAACTTGAGGCCGTGTTCCCGCTCGTCGAGCATGCCGATCGCGGCGTATTTCGAATCGATGATGTCGCAGGCGGCGGCAAAGAACAGTTCCACCAGGCGCGCCGGGTTGCGCTCGGCCGTCATCTCCATGCCGACTTCGATGATCGCGGAGAGGCGAGACGCGATGCGCTGCAGGCTCATCACGTTCTCGGAGAATCGCTCCGACAACTGCCGCACTTGGTCGCGCCTGTCGCGCAGTTTCACGCTGCTCTCGACGATGTCGTCGAACCTCGACTTCACGGAGTGGAGTTCGTTGACGTATTCCGCGAACTGATCGTCGATTTTGTGGAGCCCACCCGCCTTGTCGGCATCCCGCGTTGTTGACGCAAGCAGCGAGGGAGCGGAACCGGAAATGCCAAGCACCTCGTTCACCGCCGCAAGAATTCTTTCCGGTTCGCAAGGCTTCGGCAGGACGATGCGGACACCGCAGGTCTCCGCCAGCGCTTTGGCCTGCGGTTCGCTGTACGTCGCTGTATAGAAAATCACCGGCATGGGGGCAAGGTCCGGGTCCGCGCGCAGGTGCCGGACGAATTCGTAGCCGTCCATGGTTGGCATCAGGATGTCGGTGATCACCAGGTCCGGATGCTCCGCGCGCGCGCGCTCCAGCGCCTCCGCCCCGTCCGCCGCTTCCAGAAGACGATGTCCGCCGTAGCCGAGCAGCGTTAGCAGGAACTGGCGGTTCGTCGGGCGATCGTCGACGACGAGAATTTTCGCCATGATCTTGCGTCTGCGATCAAGCGTCCGGGGGCTGGCGCGCCCGCAGCCCGGGCGGCAGGAAGCCCTCGACCGTCCGGACGAAGGTTTCCGGCTCGATCGGCTTGGACACGTAACCGTCGAAACCCTGCGCAAGCACGTTGTTGCGATCCCCCGGCATGGAGAACGCCGTGACGGCGACGATGGGAATCTGGCGTAGCAGCAGGTCCTTCTTCAACTGCCGCACCACTTCGTAGCCATCCATGACGGGCATCTGCAGATCGCAAATGATCAGATCGGGGTGCGCGTTCCGCGCGGTCCGGACTCCTTCTGCGCCGTCCCGGGCGGCGAGTGTCGTGTATCCGGAAGCCTTGAGCAAATACTCCGCCAGCTCCAGGTTGGCCTGGTTGTCCTCGATCACTAGAATTCGCGCCGCCATCGTTCATCCCTCCGGCAGCACCAGAGTAAAGGTGCTGCCTCTGCCGTAGTCGCTCTTGAGCTCGATCCGTCCCCCCAGCGCTTCGGCGAGCTTCTGGCTCAGATGCAGCCCGAGCCCGGTGCCTTCGTAGCGTCGACTGGATGAATCGTCCACCTGCGTAAAAGCTCCGAAGAGTTTCTTCTGATCTTCGGGGCGGATCCCGATGCCGGTGTCCTCCACACTGATCTGGAGCGTTCGGCCTCCACTTTCTTCGCGCCGCTCCGCCGTGAGCCGGACACTGCCGCGCTCGGTGAACTTGATCGCGTTGTTGGTGAGATTGATGACGATCTGGCTCAGGGCGCGCCGGTCTGTGCGCACGGCCAGCTTCTGCGGCACCGTCGCGGTGAATTCCAACCCCCTCGCCTCGGCTTGGAGGCGCAAGGAGGCAGCGACCTCCTCGATCACTTCCTTGCAATCGGTGGGAGCAAGACTCAGCTCCACCTTGCCCGCGTCGATCTTGGCGAGATCGAGCAGGTCGTTGATCAGCGCGAGCAGGTGCCTGGCCCCCGTCTGCACTGTGCGCAGCTGCTTCTCCTGGCCGGCATTCAGCGGCCCGGGGAGCTTCATCAGCAGCGTCCCGGTGAAGCCGATGATGGCGTTGAGGGGCGTGCGCAGCTCGTGGCTCATGCTGGCGAGGAAGCGGTCCTTTGCCTGGTTCGCGTCCTCAAGCTTGCTCACGAGCGGTTTTACCTGCGATCGCAGCAGCACGGTCCCGACTGCGGCGAAAAGGACCAGCACTCCGAGGGCAATCTCCAATTGCTCGCGGATCGGCCGAAACACCTCGGCCGCGTCGATCTTGACCACCATTCCAAGGCCGAAGTCACCTACGGGGCCATACGCGGCAACCACGTTCTGCGCACGGTAATCCCGGGTGATGATGACACCGGTCTCGCCGCGCAGGGCACGGGTCATCGGGAGGGATTCACCGGCGACGTTGACCAGCGGAATGGAGAACACTCGGGGGTTGAGCCGCTGCGGAAAGCAGTGCAGCTGTTCTCCGCGCACGACGCACAAACCCATGTCCCCGGTGGTGCCCATTCCCAACACGTTCTGCGCGAGGCGGTTCAGCACCGGAAGCGGTTGCTCGGCGAGTACCATGCCGACCTCCCCGGCGGCGTCTCGCAGCGGGATATGGTGGCGCAGGAGAAAGCCGCCGTCCCAGAGCAGCTCCGGCTTGTCGGGCGTCGCGAGCGTAACCGACAGCGCCGGCGTTTTCACGAAGGCGCCTCCGCTCGCGACCGGCTTGCCGTCAACGTCGTAGTAGGCAAGGCCGCTGAAGCCTTCCTTGAGAAAGCTGTCGACGACGGCCCTGACGTTTGCGATGTTCGAGCCGTCGTCGCGGCCCGCCCGTATGACGCGCAGATTGCGGAGCACGGCCGGGCGCGTGGCCGCTAGGCGGGCGTTGCTTTCGCGCAATTCGACCAGGTCGCGGAACATGTCGGTGCGGCGCGTCAGTGCTGCGAGCACATTGCTGCCCACCAGCGTCTGGGCCCTCCCTTGGAGAACGGCGAAGCTGGCGATACCGGCGGCCAGCGCGATCGCGACCAGGATCGTCGCGCCGACTACCGTGATCCGGTCGTCTTCCCGGGCCAGGAGCGGCGTCCGTGCCCACTCCAGGCGCGTCCATGCAGACCGCAAACCGACGGCGAGAAGCAGCAAACCGGTCGCGGTGTGCATCGCCACGCCGGCAAAAAAATACTCGGGGAAGAGCAACGGAGCGCTGACCAGATAACCCGTCAACCCGAGCACTCCGATCGTCCCGACTCCGAAGGTCAGCAGACGCACCGCTGCGCCCATCCACGCGCGACGGACGCGGGTCGCGAGGACCAGCGCCGCCCCGCTCATGAGGAACCCGGCCGCCGTGCCCGCCGACGCCCGGCCGGGTTCCTTCCAGCCCGAGTCGTATACCCAGGCATGCAACGAAGGCCAATCGATACCGAGGTTCGTTCGGAACCAATGTTCTGCGAGGATCAGCGCCGCGATGAGAGCCAGGGCACCGCCTATGAGGGTCGTGATTTTCCGGTATAGGTCCGGGTCGGAGGACGGCGCGAGCAGCGCCCCGCCGGCAACAACAAAGCACAGCGCGGTGTTGAACACCATCGGCGTGAAGCCCGGAAGCACGCGCACCAGAGCCGAGAGCTGCATCCACCAGCCCAGCATCACCATCCCGCCGAGGAGCACAAGCAGTGCGCCCACGCATCCGGAAAGCGTCGCTCGCTTCATTGCCTGCTCATCTCTCCGGCAGCACCAGCGTAAAGGTGCTGCCTCTGCCATGGTCGCTCTTGAGCTCGATCCGTCCTCCCAGCGCTTCGGCGAGCTTCTGGCTCAGATGCAGGCCGAGGCCGGTTCCTTCCTGGACCTGCGCCGTCCTTGCAGGCACTTGGCTGAAGGCCGCGAACAGCTTCGCCTGGTCTTCGGCACGGATCCCGATGCCGGTATCCTCCACGCTGATCTCGAGCGCCCAGCTTCCGCTTTCCTCGCGCCGCTCCGCCCTGAGCCGGACGCTGCCGCGCTCGGTGAATTTGATCGCGTTGTTGACAAGGTTGATGACGATCTGGCTCAGGGCGCGCCGGTCGGTGCGCAGGGTCAGTACCCGCGGCACGGTCACGGTGAATTCCAGGCCCTGCTTCTCGGCTTGCGGACGCAGCGACGCGCCAACCTCCTCGATCACTTCCCTGCAGTCGGTCGGGACGAGCTTCAGTTCCACTTTCCCTGACTCGATCTTGGCCAGGTCGAGCAGGTCGTTGATCAGCGCGAGCAGGTGCCGGGCCCCGGTCTGCACCGTGCGCAGCTGCTTCTCCTGGTCGGCGTTAAGCGGCCCGGGCAGCTTCATCAGCAGCGTGCCGGTAAAGCCGATGATGGCGTTGAGGGGCGTACGCAGTTCGTGGCTCATGCTGGCGAGAAAGCGGTCTTTCGCCTGCATGGCGTCCGCCAGCTCGACGTTTCTCTCCTGCAGCGCGCGCTCGATCTGCTTGCGATCGGTGATGTCGCGGATGGCGCTGGAAACGAGCGTTCCTTCCTCGGTTTCGAGCGGGCTCAGGCTGATTTCGATCGGAAACTCGGTGCCGTCCTTGCGCCGGCCGTAGAGCTCCAGGCCCACGCCCATCGGCCTCACCCTCGGATCTGCGACGAACCCGTTGCGATGCTCCGGGTGTGTGTCCCGGTATCGCTCCGGCAGGAGCAGCTCTATTTTCTGATCGAGCAACTCGCTACGCGCGTAGCCAAACAGCTTCTCGGTCTGGGAATTGACCAGGACAACGTTTCCCTGGCGGTTGACGATGATGATCGCGTCGGGCGCAGACTCGAGCAGGCCCCTGAATTTCTGTTCCGCCTTCTTGCGCTCACTGATGTCGCGGATTGCGCTCATCACGAGCGTGCCTTGCTCAGTTTTCAGCGGACTCAGGCTGATCTCCACGGGGAACTCGGTGCCGTCCTTGCGCAGGCCATACAGCTCCAGGCCTACCCCCATCGTGCGGGTCCGCGGCTGGGTGAAGTAATTGGACCGGTGGGCGACGTGCCCGTCGCGGAAGCGTTCAGGCAGAAGCACTTCGACAGGCTTGCCCGTCAGCTCGCCGGGAGAATATCCGAACAGATGGTCGGCCTGGGAGTTCGAGTACACGACACGGCCGGGGAGATTGACCATCACGATGCCGTCGGGCATGGATTCCAGAAGATCGCGAAACGGCGCGTCGACCACGTTCGCGTTTCGCGTCACCTTCTCCCCGTCCCGGCCCGTGGCAGTCACTGCATGAGTGGATTCGTTGTCAGCAATTTTTAAGGGAGTTGTCTCCAGTCGGCTGTCACTTATAGCCTTCGGACACTGGGTTGCCAAGACGAGGAAACACCTGACACGCTTGTCACATTTTTCGTGACACGGTGGCACCGCCCTTGAGGAGAAGAACTGCGAAGAACCTACTCGGTTAACCCGTGCCTGAATGCGTAGCGGATCAATTCGGAGTTCGCCTGCATTCCCATTTTTTTCCCGATGCGCGCTCGATACGTGTAAACCGTATTTGCGCTGATCGAGAGTGCGCTGGCGATCTGCTTGACGGACTTACCCGAGCAGACCAGGGACAAGATCTGCGATTCCCGGGCGCTGAGCTTTTCGTGCGGCGCCGCGCCCTTCGGGTCCTGAATCTCGCGTGCAAGGAGATCGGAGACGACGGGGCCGATATAACGCCCGCCTTTGGCCGCTTTGCGAACCGCCTTCACCAGCTCCTCCGCCGCGCTCGCCTTGTTGACGTAGGCGGCCGCGCCCGCCTTGAGCGCGCGCAGCGCGAAGCGATCCTCGGGGTACATGCTGAGCATGACCGCCGCGAGAGACGGCTGCGCGCGGCGGAGCTCGACGAGCGCGTCGAGCCCGCTGCGAACGGGGAGGTTAATGTCGAGTATCACGACGTCTGCGTCACGGGTTCTGACGAGCTCGAGCAGTTCGTCGGCACTCGCCGCCTCGCCGACGACCCGCACGCCGCGCTCGCCACGCAATATCTTCTTCACGCCTTCGCGCATCAACTCGTGGTCGTCCGCGATGATAACTTTGGTCATGGACGCTGAAGGCTCGCTCAATGCTAGGTTGGCACCAGGGGCGCGGCGGTCCGGGGAATGCTGGCCGTGACGATGGTTCCGCTGCCCGGCCCACGACCGATCGCGACTTGCCCGTCGAACGTGAGCGCACGCTCGCGCATTCCGGTCAATCCGAGCGAGCCCCAGTCCTTCAGCCGATGTTCCGGGATTCCGACGCCGTCATCGCGGATCTCGAGCACATACCCGCCCTGGTCTTCCTTCAGAGCGATATCGACCGTCTTGGCGCCGGCGTGCCGCGCGACGTTCGTCAGGGCCTCCTGCAGAATCCGGTACAGCGCGGTCGCCCGTTCCTTGTCCGGCTCCGCAAACCGGCGCGGCAGCGCGACCTTGCACTTGATCCGAGCGTGCCGCTCGAAATCCTTCACCAGCCATTCGATGGCCGCCGCCAGCCCGAGCTCGTTCAGGACCGCCGGACGAAGCTCGGCGGCGATCCGGCGCAGCCCGCCGATGGCCTTGTCGATGGTGCGTTTGGCCGAACGGATCTCGCGAAGAATGTGTGCGCCCGAAGGTCGCCTCTTGCGAGACTGCACGGCCCGCTCGAGCAGCGAGAGGTCGATCTTCGCCGACGTGAGGGCCTGTCCCAGCTCATCGTGCAGGTTCAGGGCAATCGACCGTCGATCTTCCTCTCGCACGGTGTTCAGCCGTAACGCGTGCGAGCGCAGTGCTTCCTCGGCTCTTGCGCGATCGGTGACGTCGATGCAACCGCCGATGTACCCCGAGAATTCTCCGCTTGCCGTGAAACGCGGCCGTCCGAGATCGCGAATACAGCGGTACTCGCCGTCGCGGTGGCGCAGCCGGTATTCGAGCACGAAGGGCGTGCGCGCATCGAAGGCCTTGCGGTAGTCCCTGACGCAGCGTGCGCGATCGTCGGGGTGAACGCCTTCGATCCAGCCCTCGCCGACCTCCTGATCGAGGCGGCGGCCGGTGAATTCGAGCCACGCCTGGTTGAAGTAGTCGCATCGGGCATCGCGCCCCGACCGCCAGACCAGCACCGGCAAGACGTCGAGAAGTGCGGGGGAATCCGTTTCCGCGTTCGACTGCTCCGGCGGCGCGTGCGAGGTCGCCGAATAGAATGGCTTCGCGCCCATGCTCATGCCCTCCCCAAAAGCAAGAAGGGAATACGATCTGGCGGCCAGCATACACCCGCCGGGGCGCCTTATTCGAGTTGCAGAATTCTGTTGGCCGGTGCTCAGTACGACAACCACTGCGGCCGTTTGGCCGAGATGACCCGGGTGTTCACCCCGCACCAGTTGAGCCCGCCGAAGAGGCGCCCGTGCTCGATCTTCACGCAGCGGTCCATCACGGTCTCGAGCCCGGCGGCCTCGGCCTTTTTCGCGGCCTCGATGTTCAGCACGCCGAGCTGCTGCCACAGCACTTTCGCGCCGATGGCGATGGCGTCCTCGGCGATCGGCATGATGTCCTGGGTCTTGCGGAAGCAGTCGACGATGTCCACCTTGACTGGAATGTCGCGCAGCGACTTGTAGCTCTTCTCCCCGAGGATGGTGTCGTACTTCGGGTTCACGGGGATCACGGTGTAGCCGTGCTCGATCATGTATTTCGCGGCGAAGTAGCTCGGGCGAAACCAGTCGCCCGAGAGGCCGACGACGGCGATCACGCGGTTCGTCTTCAGAATGCGGCGCAGCCCGGCGATGTCGTCGACCATGTCCGTGGAATTCTATCGTATAGTTCCGACCTCACCATGGCAGCAGCCCGGACCGCCGCCCAGATCCTCGTCGACGCGCTGAAGATCCACGGCGTAGACACTGCTTTCTGCGTCCCCGGCGAGAGCTACCTCGCGGTGCTGGACGCGCTCTACGACGCGCGCGAGCAGATCCGGCTGATCGTCGCCCGCCAGGACGGCGGCGCGGCCTACATGGCGGAAGCCTACGGCAAGGTCACCGGCAAGCCCGGCATCTGCTTCGTCACGCGCGGCCCCGGCGCGACCAACGCCTCGATCGGCGTGCACACGGCGTTGCAGGATTCGACGCCGATGATCCTCTTCATCGGCCAGGTGCCGGGCGAGTTCGCCGACCGCGAGGCCTTCCAGGAAGTCGACTACCGCCAGATGTTCGGGCCCATGGCGAAATGGGCGGCGCAGATCGACCGCCCCGAGCGCATGCACGAGTACGTAAGCCACGCCTTCCACCTTGCGACCTCGGGACGTCCCGGCCCGGTGGTGCTCGCGCTGCCCGAGGACATGCTCACGCAGACCGCGAGCGTCGACGACGTCGCGCCCTACCAGACGGTGCAGGCGAGCCCCGCGCCCGCCGACATGGAGAGGCTGCGCGCGCTGCTCGCGAACGCGCAGCGGCCTCTGGTGATCCTCGGCGGCACGGTATGGACGCAGGAGGCGCGCCGCGACCTGCAGGCCTTCGCGGAGAGCTCCGGCCTGCCGATCGCCTGCTCGTTCCGGTTCCAGGATCTCATCGACAACAACCACGGCCATTACGTGGGCGACGTCGGCATCGGCATCAACCCCAAGCTCGCCGCGCGCGTGCGCGAGGCCGACGTGCTGCTCGTGATCGGCGCGCGCCTGGGCGAGATGACGACCGGAGCGTATACGCTGATCGAGCCGCCGCGGCCCAGGCAGAAGCTGGTGCACGTGCATCCCGGCGCCGAGGAGCTGGGCCGGGTCTACCAGGGAGAGCTGCTCATCAATTCGGGCATGCCGCAGTTCGCCCTGGCGCTGAAGGGCCTCAAGCTGGACGGTTCGGCGTGGAGGTCCTGGCGCGAGCAGGCGCGCGCCGACTACGTTCAATGGACCCAGCCCGCGCCGATTCCGGGCAAGGTGCAGTTGGCCGAGATCGTCGCGTGGATGCGCGAGAAGCTCCCGCGCGACGCCATCATCGCGAACGGCGCGGGCAATTTCGCCGGGTGGATCTCGCGCTTTTACCGCTACCCGGGCCTGCGCACGCAGGTCGCGCCGACGAACGGCTCGATGGGCTACGGAGTTCCGGCGGGCATCGCCGCCAAGGTCGCGCAGCCGGAGCGCGTCGTCGTCTCGGTGAACGGCGACGGCGATTTCCTCATGAACGGGCAGGAGCTGGCCACCGCGGTGCAATACCAATTGCCGGTGGTCTTCGTCGTGGTCAACAACGGCATGTACGGCACCATCCGCATGCACCAGGAGCGCGATTACCCGGCGCGCGTCTACGCCACGGCGCTGCAGAACCCGGACTTCGTCGCGCTCGCCCGCGCCTACGGCGCGCACGGCGAGCGGGTCGAGGACACCGCGGCGTTCGCGCCAGCGTTCGAGCGCGCGCTGAAGTCGGGCAGGCCGGCGCTGATCGAGGTGCGCATCGATCCGCAGGCGATCACCACCTCCACCACGCTGGACGCGATCCGCGCGCGCGCCTTGAAGGGCTGAGGCCGCCCCGGCCTCAGTGACCTAGGATCTTCGACAGGAACTGCTGCGCGCGCTCCGAGCGCGGCTTGCCGAAGAAGTCCTCCTTCGGAGCGTCCTCGACGATCTCGCCGCGGTCCATGAAGATGACGCGGTGCGCCACCTTGCGCGCGAAGCCCATCTCGTGCGTTACCACGATCATGGTCATGCCTTCCTTCGCGAGTGCGACCATGACGTCGAGCACCTCGTTGATCATCTCGGGGTCGAGCGCGGAGGTCGGCTCGTCGAACAGCATCGCGAT
>Ga0137409_10005885_pt1 | contig 12760 bp, 14 predicted proteins | sample CZODoug1_16funga_FD_122059 | JGI IMG/M metagenome (GOLD analysis project Ga0137409, IMG submission 122059) | Vadose zone soil fungal communities from Angelo Coast Range Reserve, California, USA - CZODoug1_16fungal (Hybrid Assembly) | ecosystem: Environmental > Terrestrial > Soil > Vadose zone...
AACGCGACGCCAGGCCACGACTCGGTTCAGCCGCCGCGGTGACCAGGCACGGGCTCCGTCCGCCAGCGCGACCGGCACGACCGCCGACGGGTCGACCCCGGAGCAAGCCGCTCCCGCAGCCGCTCGGCCAAGATGGCGGTGTGCCTTCGTGGGAGTGTCCCCGGTGCCGGCGGCGGTTCGGGCGGATGAACCAGTTGCACGAGTGCGCGCCGGGGATGACGGAGGCTGAGTACTTCGCCACCGGGCCGGCCCACGAGCGGCCGGTGTTCGAGGCGGTGATGGCCCACGTTGAGACGCTGGGGCCCGTCCACGTGGAGTTCGTGTCGGTCGGGATCTTTCTCAAGCGGGCCCAAACGTTCGCCGAGCTGCGGCCCCTGGAGCGCTGGGTGGCGGTCTGGTTCCTTTTGCCCCGCCCGGTGAGCCACCGGTTGATCGTGCGGAAGGTCCTGCCGTACCACGGTCGCTACGTCCACGTCGCCAACCTGCGTCGCCCTGAAGACCTCGACGACGACCTCCGCAGCTCGCTGACCGAGGCCTATCTCGCCCGCATGGTTGATTTGGGTTTGCCCGAATTGGCGTACCACCAGGCCCAGACGTTAACGACTTTGCAATCCAACAATGGTTTGGCGTGGGGCGTAGTCGCCTATGTGGACGCCCGCCGCGCGCAGATGCCAGAGGCGCTCTCGGACATCGTTCTGGCGGGGCAGTCCGCGCCTGATAACAAATTCGTCCAAAGAACGGCGGGTGAAATTATCGCTTGGTACGACCTCAAGGCAGATCAGTCGCAAGTGGCCCCTGAAACCCGGGAAGGCGTCGCGCGGCTACCCAGCCTGTTGGATAACGAGGTGGCTTTCAGCGGCGCTTCACCCACGAGCGAGCAGCTCGCCGAGCTGCACGAGCAGGCGCACCAGGAGTGCTTCATCGCCAACTCGGTGAAGACCGAGATCGTCATCGAGCCGCGCTAGCGGCCGCAACCCGGGGAGAGGATCCGGCATGGCCTACGGAACCATCGAGATCAACACGGAACACGGCGTCGCCGTCCTCTGGCTCAACCGGCCCGAGGTGCGCAACGCCTTCAACGAAACCATGATCGCCGAGCTGGCCGCCGCGTTCGCGGAGCTCGACGCCGATCCCGCGGTGCGCGCGGTCGTTCTCGCGGGCCGCGGCAAGGTGTTCTGCGCCGGAGCGGACCTCAACTGGATGAAGCGCATGGGCGAGATGGACTTCGAGGAGAACCGAAAGGACGCGCTCGCCTTCGGTGCGATGCTCAAGCGGCTCCACACGCTGAAGAAACCGACGATCGCACGGGTGCACGGCGCCGCTTTCGCCGGCGGCATGGGGCTCGTCGCCGCTTGCGACATTGCGGCGGCGGATTCGGAAACCGAGTTCGCGGTGTCCGAGGTGAGGTTGGGCCTCACCCCGGCGACCATCAGCCCCTACGTGATCGCCGCGATGGGCGGGCGCGCCGCCGGCCGGTATTTCCTGACCGCCGAGCGCTTCAGCGCGGCCGAGGCCTACCGCATGGGCTTCATCCAGGAGATCGCGCAGCCCGACGAGCTCGACGCAACCGTGAACGCAATCCTGGGAGAGATCGTCCAGGGGGCGCCGGGGGCTCACGCCGTGACCAAGGAGCTGATCCGCGCGGTCGCCGGGCGCCCGCTCACCGCCGAGCTGATGGCCGACATGGCCGCTCGTATCGCGACCGCCCGGGCGTCCGGCGAAGGCAAGGAGGGCGTGCGCTCCTTCCTGGAGAAGCGCCAGCCGGCCTGGCTCAAGGCGGCCAAGCAGGCCGCGCGCGCGAAGAAGAAAAAGTAGGACGCCTCCTTGTTCGACAAGATCCTCATCGCCAACCGCGGCGAGATCGCCTGCCGCGTGATGCGCACCGCGAAGCGCCTGGGGATCGCGACGGTCGCCGTGTACTCGGACGCCGATGCGCATTCGCGGCACGTCGCGCTCGCCGACGAGGCGTTCCGCATCGGCGCGGCGCCCGCTGCGGACAGTTATCTCCGCGCCGGCCGGATCGTCGAGGCCGCGAAGCGCTCAGGCGCAAGGGCCGTTCATCCCGGCTACGGATTTCTCTCGGAGAACGCGGAATTCGCCGAGCGCTGCGCGGATTCCGGCGTGACCTTCATCGGCCCGCCGCCGGGGGCGATCCGCGCCATGGGCGACAAGTCCGCCGCCAAGGCCGTCATGGAGAGGGCCGGCGTCGCCACCGTGCCCGGCTATCACGGCGGCGATCAGGACGACGGATTTCTGCGCGCGGAAGCGGGGCGTATCGGCTATCCGGTGCTCATCAAGGCCTCGAGCGGCGGGGGCGGCAAGGGCATGCGCGCGGTCGCCGCGCCCGGGGACTTCGACGCGGCGCTCGCCGCTTGCCGGCGCGAGGCCCGATCGGCTTTCGGCGACGACCGCGTGCTTCTGGAGAAATACCTCGAGCGGCCGCGCCACATCGAGATGCAGGTGTTCGCCGACCGCCGCGGCGAATGCATCCACCTCTTCGAGCGAGATTGCTCGGTGCAGCGCCGCCACCAGAAGGTGATCGAAGAAGCACCCGCGCCCGGCATGACCGAGGAGCGCCGCCGCGCAATGGGCAAGGCGGCGGTCGCGGCGGCCAGGGCGGTGGGTTACGTCGGCGCGGGGACGGTGGAGTTCATCGTCGACCGCGCCGGGAAGTTCTACTTCATGGAGATGAACACGCGGCTGCAGGTCGAGCACCCGGTGACCGAGATGATCACCGGCGTGGATCTCGTCGAATGGCAGCTGCGCATAGCCGCCGGCGAGCCCCTGCCTGCGAAGCAGGAGGACCTGCGCATCGACGGCCACGCGTTCGAGGCGCGCATCTACGCCGAGGACCCCACGCGGGATTTTCTGCCCGGCACGGGGAAGATCCTCCACCTCGAGACACCGGGCGAGTCTGCTCGGGTGCGCGTCGACACGGGCGTGCGCGCGGGCGACGTGGTGACGCCTTATTACGACGCCATGATCGCGAAGCTCGTGGTCCACGACCGCGACCGCGCCCGGGCTCTGGAGCGCCTCGCCGCGGCGCTCGGCGAGCTCGAAGTGGCCGGGCCGGTCACCAATGTCGATTTTCTGCGACGGCTCGCGCGGTGCGACGCGTTTTCGAAGGGCGAGCTCGACACCGGCCTGATCGAGCGGCATCGCGACGAGCTGCTCGCGCCGATCGGGGCCCCGGGCCACGCCGTGCTCGCGCTCGCGGCGCTGTCGCTGCAGCTGGCGCGCGCCGACCGGCCCTCGCCCTGGGGGCTCGCCGACGGCTGGCGCCTGGGCTCGCGCAATCCGAACGCATTCGTTTTCTGCGATTCCGCGGGTCGCTATGCGGTCAGCCTTCACGTCCTTGGAACCGCGTACGAGCTCGAGATCGACGGCAAGCGTCTGCCCCTTCGGGGAACCCGCGACGCCCAGGGCAGGCTGAGCGCCACCCTCGACGGAGCGAGCTTCATGGGACGAGTAGTCCACGCCGGAAAACGCGTCGAAGTCTTCATACCGGACGAGCACCGCAGGCTGGAGCTGCACGACCCGCTCACGGAGGAGTTTGAAAGCGGCTCGCACGGAGGAAATCTCGCCGCGCCGCTGCCCGGCAAGATCGCCGCGGTGCTGGTCGAATCGGGAGCGAAAGTCGAAAAAGGCGCGCCGCTCCTTGTTCTCGAAGCGATGAAAATGGAGCACACCCTCTCCGCGCCCGCCCGCGGGACGGTCGCCGCGGTCCGCTGCAAAGCCGGCGACCAGGTCGTCGAGGGCGCCGAGCTGATCGAGTTCGAAACGGAGGTCCCATGAGCTTGCCGCGCAAAGTCCGCATCGTCGACGTCGCACCGCGCGACGGTCTGCAGAACGAGCCCAGGAGCGTTCCCGCTTCAGTGAAGATCGAGCTGATCGAGAGGCTTCAGGACGCGGGTCTCGCGGCGGTCGAGGCGACGGCCTTCGTGTCGCCCAAGTGGGTACCGCAGATGGCCGATTCAGCCGAGGTGATGGCCGGCATCCGCAAGCGGCCCGGGGTCGCCTATCCCGTGCTCGTTCCAAATATGAAGGGCTTCGAGGCCGCGCGCGCCGCGGGGGTCGAGGAAATCGCCGTGTTCGGCGCCGCGACCGAGACCTTCAGCAAAAAGAACATCAACTGCTCGATCGCCGAGAGCCTGGAACGTTTCGCCCCGGTGGTCGAGGCGGCGAAAGCCCAGCGCATGCGCGTGCGCGGCTACATCTCCTGCGCCGCCGGCTGTCCCTACGAGGGCGAGGTCAAGCCGGCCGCGGTCGCCGACCTCGCGGGCAAGCTCTACCGCATGGGCTGCTATGAAATATCGCTCGGCGACACCATCGGCGTCGGCACGCCGAAGAAGATCCGCGCGGTGATCGAGGCGGTCGGCAAGAAAGTTCCCATGGGGAAAATAGGCGGCCACTACCACGACACCTACGGCCAGGCGCTCGCGAACATCTACGCCTCGCTCGAGTTGGGGGTAAAGACCTTCGACAGCTCGGTCGCGGGCCTGGGCGGATGCCCCTATGCCAAGGGCGCGACGGGCAACGTCGCCACCGAGGATGTCGTCTACATGCTCGACGGCCTGGGCATCGAAACCGGCATCGATCTGGAAAAGCTCTTCCGCGCCGGCGAATTCATCTGCAAGGCGCTCGGGCGCGAGCCGGCCTCGCGCGTCGCGCGGGCGCTCGCCGCGAAGCTGAACGCATGACCGAGGCGCGGCCCGATGAAGTCCCTTCGCCCTGCACCAACGTGTGCAGGATGAATCCCGCCACGGGACTGTGCGAGGGCTGCTTGCGCACGCTCGATGAGATCGCCGCCTGGTCCGCGATGGCCAACGTGGAAAAGCGTGCGGTGCTGGCGAAGCTTCCCCAGAGGCGCGCACGGCGGTGAAGCTGCCCGCGAGCATCCAGGTCCTCGAGCGCGGCTGGCTGTCCGCGAACAACGTCGTCCTGCACGAACGCAGCAAAGCAACCGTTATCGATTCGAGCTACGTCACCCACGCGCCGCAGACCCTCGCACTGCTCGAGCACGCGCTCGCCGGGAAAAAGCTCGCCTGGCTCATCAACACCCATTGCCATTCCGATCACATGGGGGGCAACGCCGCGATCCAGAAGAAATTCGGCTGCCGCACCAGCATCCCGGAAGGCGAGGCGCCGCTCATCGACGACTGGGACGAGGAGGCGCTGATCCTCGCCGTCGCCGACCAGCGCGCCGAGCGCTTCGCCTACGACGATACCTTCAAGGATGGCGACACCCTGCGCATGGGGGAATACGTGTGGCAGGTCCTCGCCGCCCCCGGCCACGATACCCACGCCGTGATGTTCTACTCGCCGGAGACGCGCGTCCTCATCTCGGGCGACGCCTTGTGGGAGCACGGTTTCGGCGCCGTGTTCGCCCAGCTCTTCGGGCGCGAGACCGCCCTCAAGGAAACGCGCGCAACCCTGGAGCGCATCGCTGCTGTCGACTGCCAAATCGTGATCCCGGGCCACGGCAGGCCGTTCGGGAGCGTCGATGCCGCGCTCGAGCGCGCCTTCTCCCGCCTGAAAGGATACGAAGAAGACACCACCCGGCTCGCCCGGCACGTCGTCAAGGTGCTGTTCACCTTCGCGCTGCTGGACAAGCGCTCGATGCCGCTCGCCGAAGTGCCTGCCTATGTCGCCCGCGTACCCGTCCTCGCCGACCTCAACTTGCGTTACCTGCGCATGACGCCAGTCGCGATGGCGGAGTGGCTGGCGAGCGACCTCGAGCGCGCGGGTGCCGCGCAGCGAAAGGAAGGACTGCTGCTCGCGAAAGGCGGGTGAGCTTCGGCTCAGGCCTCGATTCGCACCAGCTTCATGCGGCCCGAGGCTCCGCTCTTGATCGACACGGCGGACTTGCGGCAGTGGAAGTGACCCGCGACGAGCGCGATGAGCTCTTCGTTGGCCTTGCCATCGATTGGAGCCGCTTTCACTCTGGCGAGCCACGTGCCGCCTTCGACCTTTTCCAGCGTACTGACGCGAGAGCTCGGCCTAACCTTCACCTGGATGATGACCCGCTGCATTCCCTAGACCAGGTATGTAACCTTACCGCCGCGCGCTCCACTTCGCGATGTCGCGGCCGGTCTTGCGGAGCGTCCCGGCGATCGTATCGCCGTTCACGCGACCGATCATCTCGACCGGACCGTGGTCGACGGCCCCGGCCGGCAGCGTCAGCCGCAGCTCGTCGCCGCGCAGCCTCCCGTCCGACAAAGGCACGTCGCCCTGGCCGGTCAGCTCGACCGTTCCGGACACCATCTGGTATTTCTGCTTGAGCACGAGCCGGGTGCGGCGCGATTTCACGCCCGAGGAGAGCTCGAACCTCCACTCGCCCTCGACCTTGGCCGGCACGGTCCACAAGTACACCTGGCTTTCCTTGCGTGCCCCCACCTTCTTGTCCGGCGCCGCGATCGTCTCCTCGGCGTCCGGGCGCCAGTCGCCCATGGCGTAATCGTGGGAGACGACGCGCGCGCCGGGTTTGAGCTCGGCGAGAATCTTGGGGCGCAGCGCGAGGTTCACGTCCGGAAGGAGGTAGAGCGTCAGGACGTTGGCCTCGTGGAAATCCGTCTTGAACAGATCCTGCTGCAGGAACTTCACCCGGTCTGCGACGCCGGCGCGGCGGGCATTCTCGTTCGAGCGCTTCACCAGCAGCGGATCGATCTCGACGCCGAAACCGCGCGCGCCGTACTTGCTCGCCGCCTCGATCATGATGCGGCCGTCGCCCGAGCCGAGATCGATCACAGTCTCTCCCGCCTTCAACTGCGCGAGATCGAGCATGCGGTCGACGACCACCTGCGGCGTGGGCACATACGGCGTGTCGAGGTCTTTCAGCCCGTCCTGGGCGGAGGCGTCGAGGGCAAAAAGGGCGAATGCGGCCCACACCAGTTTCTTCACGATGGTCACTTTCAAATCACTCCTTGGTTGCGCAGCGCCGCGATATCGTCATCGCCGTATCCGGCTTCGCGCAGGATTTCCTCCGTGTGCTCGCCCACGCCCGGCGCCTTGCGCTCTATCCTGAACTCGAATTCGCTGAGTTTCAGCGGGAGCGCGAATTGCGTGAATCCGCCCTCGTCCACGAGCATCTTGCGGGCACGCAACTGTTCGTTCGCGAGCGCCTCGTCGATGCGCAGGATCGGGCTGACGCAGCAGTCGGCGCCGGCGAAGACTTCCGTCCATTCGCGTTGCGTGCGCGAGCCAAATATCCTCTCGAGGCGCGCCTTCACCGATTCTGCGTCCGCGCCGTACACGATGTGCTTTTCCTTGAGCTCCGGGCAGCCGAGTATATCGCACAGCGTCGCCCAGAATTTCCTCTCGAGCGCGCCCACCGCCATGAAGCGGCCGTCTTTCGTGCGGTAGACGTTGTAGCACGGCAGTCCGCCGTCGAGCATGCCGGTGCCGCGCGCGGGCGCCTTCCCGCCCTCGAAAAATCCGAGGAGGGGGAAGACCGCGTGCGCGAGCGCCGCATCGGTCATGGAGACATCGACGTAGCGACCGCGTCCGGAAGACCTTGCGTCGACCAGCGCCGCAAGAATCCCCATCGCGGGAACCAGAGCTCCGCCCAGGAGATCTGCGATCTGGAAGTTCGGCACAACCGGTGCCTCCGCGGGCCCGATCTGATCGCCGACCCCGGCGTAGCCGATGTAGTTGATGTCGTGGCCGGCGCGCTGCGCATACGGTCCGTCCTGGCCGTAGCCCGAGATCGAGCAATACACTATGCGGCCGTTCACCGCCGAGACCGCGTCGTAGCCCACTCCGAGCTTGGCGACCACCCCGGGCCGGAACCCTTCGACGACGACATCGGCACGCTCGGCCAGCTTCAGGAACGCCTCGCGGCCTCGCGGCTGCTTCAGGTCGAGGCGCATCGCGCGCTTGTTGCGGTTGAGCAGCCGGAAGGAATCCGACATGCCCTCGCGCACACGGCCCATGGTGCGCGAGTAGTCGCCGGCGACCGTGTCCTCGATCTTGATCACGTCGGCGCCCATGTCGGCGAGATGCAGGGTCGCCATCGCGCCGGGCAGCAGACGCGTCAAGTCGAGCACGCGGACGCCTGAAAGAGGCTTGGCGCGCAAGTCAGTCGACCGTTTTCGGAAACGGCCGGCCCAGCATCCAGTCCTTCATCGCCTTCACGGTCTCCTGCTCCTTGCCGAAGTAGCCGTGCGCCGCGAGCGGCTCACAGGGATCCGACTCGGCGGGCTTGCCCCCGCTCACGCTGATGAGCGGGAAGCTGCGGCTCAAGCTCTCGGCGTCGCGGTAGGGACACGACCGGCATGCGTCGTGCACGTGATGGACGAAGAGGAGCGGCGCCTTGATCGCGTCGAAATCGAATCCCGAAAGGCCGATCCCGCTCCTGCCCCCATAGAAAACCGAGGAGGTGAGGATCACGCCGTCCACCGTGTCACCGAGCGCCCGGCCCGCGTAGGCCGCGGATAGGGTGCCACGGCTCGTACCGACCAGGAAGATCTTTGCCCGGGAAAATCGCGCCCTCAGATCCTTGACGACCGCGGCGATGTCCTCCACGTGCGCGCGGCCGGTGCGAAAGCCGTCGTCCATTCCAGCGCGCTGCTTGTCGGAGGGTGAATCGACGATGGCCACGGCGACCTCGGCGTCGCGGAACGATCCGCGCGTGCGCACCAGGAAATTTTTCCCCTGGTCGAATTTCACCGAGTTTCCCTCCATGCGGAGCCTGAACAGCCCTTCGCCTCCGGGAAACATGACCGCGACCGCCTTCGGCGGGGGCGCATTGTGCATCAGGAGATAGGACTGGGTTTCGCCCTTGCGTCCCGAAACGGTGACGATCTCCTCGGCGCTGGCGGAGAGCGTCGCCGCCAGCAGCACGGCGACGCACGCCCAGCGAAGGCAATCCGACCTAGCCATATATCTTCGCGTCCTCGATCACCTTTCCGTCGTTTGGCAGCTCCCCCGGTTGGGCGAACGCCACCTCTCCGCGCAGCTTGGTCACGCTGCGCAGGCTTTCCGCGATCGCCTGGGCGAGACCCGCACCCGGAGCACCCCGCACTTCGCAGCGCAGCGTCATGCGGTCGTTGCCTCCGGGGTTGTCGACCACGAGCCGCGATTTGAGTATTTCTGCGTGGCGCTTCGCCACCTCGGTCACCTGCGCGGGATGCACGAACATGCCCTTCACCTTGGTCGCCTGATCGGCGCGACCCATCCAGCCGCGGATGCGGGTGTTGGTGCGCCCGCAGGGACTCGCTCCCGGCAGCACCGCCGAGAGGTCTCCGGTGCCGAAACGGATCAGGGGATAGTCGCGATTGAAGCTGGTGATGACCACTTCGCCGACTTCCCCCTGGGCCACCGGCTCGCCGGTGCCGATGCGCACGATCTCGAGGATCAATCCCTCGTCCAGGATCATGCCCTCGAGCGCCTCGGACTCATAGGCGATCAGGCCGAGATCGGCCGAGGCGTACGATTGCAGCACCCGGATTCCGCGCTCGCCCATCGCCGAGCGCAGCGCCGGCGGCAAATATTCCGCCCCGACCGCCGCCTTCTTGAGGCATTGGATGTCGGCCCCGAGCTCGGCGGCCTTGTCGACGATAAGCTTGAGGAAGGAAGGAGTGCCGATGTAGCAGTTGGCGCGCAGATCGGCGATGGTCGAGACCTGCATGTCGGTCTGGCCAACGCCAGCCGGCACCACGGCACAGCCGAGGGCCACCGCCCCGGCTTCGAGCATGGCGCCCGCCGGAGTGAAATGGTAGGCGAAGGTGTTTACCGCAACATCGCCGGGGCGAAACCCCGCGGCGAAAAGCGCGCGCGCGGTGCGCCACCAGTCTTTTCCGCTTCCGCCAGGGTCGTAGATCGGTCCCGGGGAAGCGAAAATCCTGCCGATTTGAGAGAGCGGAGAGGCGTTCAGGCCGCCGAAGGGGCGTTCGGCCTTTTGCAGGGCGGCCAGATCGGACTTGCGGGTGACCGGGAGCTTCGCGAGCGCTGTCCGTTCGGTGACGGCCGCCGGATCGATGCCGTCTAGAATGCGGGCCCATCCCGGAGCGTTGCGTTTGGCATGGGCGATGTGGCCCGGGAGGGCGGCCATCAGGGATCCTTCCCGCTCGCCCGGGTCGCGGGTCTCCAGGCTGTCGTAGTGCTCCTGCATCGGGGCTCGCGCGATGAAGTGCGGACCTGGCAGGCAACATAACATACAAAATCAGATCCAGTTATAAGGAAGTAAGCTTTCGTTTGTTCCCGTTTGACCGGGCAGGCAGTAAGTTTGCGTCTCCCGGGGACGGGCACCCGGGCACACCAAGGGGAACCCATGAACCAGAGCGCCAAAGGCTTGAGCGAGGATTGGCTGTCCGTCTGGATCGGCCTGCTCGTATTCGTGCTCGCGCTCGGCATGCTGGGCGGAGCGGATATCCTGGGCTGGGTCGTCACCACGGGCGTCTGGACCGACGTCTCCAAGGCTCTCAACCCTGTCTCCAAGGCCTATTCGTCCTTAGGCGGGGTGGGCGCCTTGATCGCCACCTACGTCGCCTTGCTCGTCGTGATGACGGCGGGCGCCGCTGCGCTGAAGGCCGACCTGAAGCGCTTCGCCCTCGGTTTCACCGCGGTGTTCTGGATCAGCTACCTGTCCTGGATCGCGGGCAGCTACGCGAATTTCGCCGTGACCACGCCCGCCGACATGCAAAAGTTCGGCATCAGCTGGTCGCTGAAGCTCACCAACGAAGGCGGATTCATCCTCGCGCTCGCCGCCGGCCTCGTCGTCGGGAATTTCTTTCCGGGTTTCGCCGCCTGGATGAAGGAAGCGGTGCGGCCCGAGCTGTACATCAAGGCCGCCATCGTTCTCCTCGGCGGGTTCCTCGGCATCATGGCGGCCACGCAGCCGGTCCTGGCGAAGTCGGTCCTGTTCCGGGGTCTGGCGGCCATCATCGAGGCCTACCTGATCTACTGGGCGGTGGTGTACTTCGTCGCGCGCAAATGGTTCGGCTTCAGCCGCGAGTGGGCGGCGCCGCTTGCCTCCGGGATTTCGATCTGCGGCGTGTCCGCCGCGATCGCTACCGGCGCCGCCATCCGCGCGCGGCCCATAGTCCCGATCATGGTGGCTTCGCTGGTGGTGATCTTCGCCGTGGTGGAGCTCGTGATTCTGCCGTTTGCTGCGAACGCATTCCTCGCCCATGAGCCGATGGTGGCGGGCGCGTGGATGGGGCTGGCGGTGAAAACCGACGGCGCGGCGGTGGCAAGCGGCGCGATCGCGGAATCGCTGATCCTCGCCAGCGCCGCGGCCGAGGGCGTCAATTACGCAAAAGGCTGGATACTCGGGACCACCGCGACGGTGAAGATCTTCATCGACATTTTCATCGGCATCTGGGCTTTCATTCTCGCGTACATCTGGACCAACCACATCGAAGTGCGCCAGGGCGGCGACAAGGCGAAGATCGGCGAGATCTGGGAGCGCTTCCCGAAATTCATCCTCGGGTACGTGGTGACCTTCCTGCTGATCCTGTTTCTCGCTCTGGGCGCGACGCCCGCAACGGCTGGCAAGATCCGCTCGGCCATGGGCGAAGCGAACGTGTTCCGGGTGATCTTCTTCGTCATGACCTTCTTCACCATCGGCGTGATGTCCGACTTCCGCAAGCTGTGGGCGGAAGGCATTGGCCGGCTGGCCGCCGTGTACGCGCTGTCGCTGTTCGGTTTCGTGATCTGGGTCGGGCTGCTGATTTCCTTCCTCTTCTTCGCCGGCGTCAAGCCGCCGCTCGCCCCTTAAGGACCTCTCATGGCAGAAGATCCCAAGGTCGCAGACGAGCTGCGCAACATGCCTTCAGAGCCTCTGCTGCCGGTCGAGAAGCAGCTGATCGGCTGGAGCCTGGCGATCGGCGTGGTCCTGCTGGTGATCCTGGTGTTGGTCAGTCGAACCTTCTTTCCCGCCGGCTAGCGGCCGGGTTACCCTTCGGTCCGCATGGACCTCGGCATAGCGGGCAAGACGGCGCTCGTCACCGGCGCGAGCATGGGCATCGGCCGCGCCATCGCGGCCACGCTGGCGAAAGAAGGCGTGCGGCTCGCGGTGATGGCGCGCCGGCGCAATCTGCTCGAAGAGCTGGAGCGCGAACTCGGGCAGACGCTGGTGATCATCGAATGCGACCTGCTCAAAGAGAATTCCGTGGAAACCATTGCTTCCGCGGCGCTCGCAGGTCTTGGCTCGGTCGATATCCTGGTGAACAACGCCGGCGGCAGCCGCCGCTTCACGCTGGAATCGAGCGAGGCGCAGTGGGAAGAAGCGCTGACGCTCAACTTCACCCGCCAGCGCCAACTCACGCACCGGCTGCTCGAGCAGATGATCGGCCGCAAGTGGGGCCGCGTGATCAACATCACCGGCAAGTCCGAGCCCGAAGGGTTGAACGGCGCGTTCGCCGCCAAGGCGGCGATGCACTCCTGGGCGAAGGGCCTGTCGCGTGAGGTGGGCAAGCACGGCATCACGGTCAACTGCGTGCCGCCCGGCCGCATCATCAGCGAGCAGATCCTGCGCAACTACTCGCCCGAGTTCCGCAAGCACGAGAGCGAGCACGACATCCCGGTGGGCGAGTACGGCCAGCCCGAGGACCTCGCCAACCTGGTGTGCTTCCTCGCCTCGCCGCGCGCGCGCTACATCACCGGCGCGGTGATCCCGGTCGACGGGGGCTTGCGCCGCTACCAGTTCTGAGGAGAAAAGCCATGACGACCCGACGCCAGATGCTGCTGGCGGCCAGCGCCGCCGCTTTTGCACCCCGCTTCGCACGCGCCAAGGCCGCGCAGCCGTCGACGCCCGTGA
>Ga0137409_10005886_pt1 | contig 12760 bp, 12 predicted proteins | sample CZODoug1_16funga_FD_122059 | JGI IMG/M metagenome (GOLD analysis project Ga0137409, IMG submission 122059) | Vadose zone soil fungal communities from Angelo Coast Range Reserve, California, USA - CZODoug1_16fungal (Hybrid Assembly) | ecosystem: Environmental > Terrestrial > Soil > Vadose zone...
TCGATGGCGAGGCGGATCTCCTCTTCCCAGTCGAGCTCGTCGGGCGTCGAGGTGACCAGGCCGAGCTCGCTCGCCTTCTTCGCATCGAACAGCTCGCCGCGCGCGAGCTCCGGCGCCTCGCCGCAGAAGCGCGCAGCGAGGCGCGACAGGCCGTTGGCCATGGGGTAGGTATCGAAATTGAGGTGCGACAGGCCGATGCGCGGGCCCTCGACATCGAGCATGTAGCTGCGGTCGGCGGCGAGGGCGAGCTCCATCAGCGTGCCGGCGAAGCACGAGCCGGGCTCGATGATGGCGAAGATCGAGCGCGAGGAGACATCGAGGCGCGAGAACGTGCGCCGCAGATAGCCGAGCGTCTCGCGCACGAACCAGTCCTTGGAGCTCGCGCGCAGGAAGCCGTCGAGCTCCGCCTGCTCGATACCGGCAAACAGCGGAATGCCGCTGATCAGTTTTCCCGCGACCTGGCTCACCTGCGAGCCCCCTTAAAAGCCAGACAGGATTTTACTGTCTATTTCCTGCTTTCATCCGCGCTTGCCGGCGACTGCGGCAGCGAGCTTACCTTGTCTGCGTCCTTCTTTGGACCCGGATCTCCGTCCCGCTCCATCACGCCTTCCAGCTGGCACTGAGGCCGGCCGCGGAAGACGGTGAGGCTGCCGGTGACTTTGCCTTCCATGCCGCAATAGCGCATGCGGTCGATTTCGCGAAAAATGAAGTGGTAGCTGTTGCGCTCGTGATCGATGAGAAAGGCGCCCTTCTGCTCGCTCAGCGTGACGACGGTTACCGGACCGGTGTCCTCCCACTTGCTGTACGCGTCTCCCCGCTCGATATCCATCGAACAGGTGCGCGGTTTCCACTTGCTGTAGTACGCGAAGCGGTTGACCCTGCCGTCGTGCAATTCGACCGCGATGCGTGCGTGCTCGTCTTCGGTGCCGAGCTTGCAGGCCAGCTTCTCCACCTTGGCCTTCTTGAGGTGCCGCGGGGCACTCTTCTGGTCCGCCAGCTGGGCCGCCGTCGCCAGCGATGACGCGGCAACCGCCAGACAACAAGCTGCAATCAAGGTCTTCATCTTTGGAGTCTCCTCGTCACCATCCCTGCCCTGCCGAAGAGTTATGATTTGTATTCTCGCGAAATTCAACGGCATCGGCATTTTCGATGTCCGTTGGAATTTCACGAATTAAAACGGTACTACCAGTGTCCGTTTTAATGGTAATTATAGTCCTCAATGCAGTGCTGACCGCGCTGCTTTTCGGAGAAATTGCATCGTGAAAGCCTGGCGCAATCCCAACGTCGTATCGTTCTCCCACGCACTGTCCGACATCACTTCAGGCAAGCGCACGCCGCGGGAGTTCCTCGAACGCTGCCTTGAAGTCATCGCCGCGCGCGACAAAACGGTGAGGGCATTCGTCACACTCGACGCCGCCGGGGCCCGCAAAGCCGCGGATGCCGCCACGAAACGCTACAAAGCGGGCAAGCCGCTCTCCCCCGTGGACGGCATGCCGATCGCCATCAAGGACATAATTGCCACCGACGGCATGCCGACGCAGATGAACAGTCCGGCATTCGTGGGGTGGCAATCCGGCCAGGATGCGGCCTGTGTCGCCGCATTGAGACACGGCGGTGCAACAATCATCGGAAAAACCGTCACCACCGAATTCGCGGTCGGCTATTCGGGGCCGACCACCAACCCGTTCGACCCGGAACGCACGCCCGGCGGCTCATCGAGCGGCTCGGCGGCGGCTGTCGGCGCCGGCATGGTCCCCGCCGCGCTCGGCTCACAGACTCAGGCCTCCACGCTGCGGCCCGCATCCTATTGCGGCGCAGTCGGCTTCAAGCCGACGATTGGCGTGTTGCATACGGGCGGCGTCCACCCCCTGTCCGCAACCTGCGACCACCTCGGCATCCTCGCCGGTACGCTGGAAGACGCCTGGCGCGTGGCCTCGCAAATCTCGCTTGGTGTCGGCAGCCCCGGCAGCGCATTTCTCACGGGCGCGGGATCCGCGCCGCCGGCGGCGCACAAGCCGCGCAAGCTCATCCGGCTCTATACCCGCGGCTGGACCGAGATCGACAGCGATAGCGGGGACGCCCTCGACGAAAGCATCGCCGCGCTGCGCAAGGCCGGCGTGGAAATCGCCAGCCGCGACAGCGACGGCGAGGTCGCGAAGCTGGAGGAAGTGCTCGACGCCGGCGTGGACGGGGCGCTCGCCATCGTCGCCTACGAGATGAAATGGCCGTACGAGGATTACATCGCGCGCTACGGCAAAATCATCGGCGAGCGTATCCACGGCCTGATTGAGCGCGCGCGTGGCATGTCACCCGCCGACTACGAGAACCTGCTCGCGAATCGCCAGCGGGTGCGCAAGCGGATGAGCGAGACCGCCGCCGGTGCCGACGGCTTCGTTACGCTCGCGGCCTCCGGCCCCGCGATTCTCGGTCACGCATACACCGGCAGCCGCACCTTCCTGGTCTACGGCTCGTGGCTGGGCCTGCCCGCGTTCTCGCTGCCGCTAATGCAGGTGAACGGCTTGCCGCTGGGCCTGCAGTTGATAGGCACGCCGGGCGATGACGGCAAGCTCTGCGCGGTGGCGCACTGGATCATGAAGCATCTGGGTTAACCGGTAGGGCCGGGAATGCGAATTCGCAGCACCATTTGCGCGGGATTGGCCGTACTGGCCTGCGGCTGCACCGACGGGGCAACGCGCATTGCCTACGATATCGAGGAAGGCGTCGCGGCGTTCAGGCGCTCATCGGCGTCGACCCATGTGATCCACCACCAGCCCAAGGCCGAGCCGGGGGGATGCTCCGGCGCATACCGCGTGCAAGTCAGCGTCGCGGTCGTGATCTGGTGCACGCCGCCGGCTGCCGGCGAGACCAGCCATATCACGAGCTATCACAACCGGTTCGTCGACGTGCCGGGCACGTTCATCGTGGACAAAGCCGCTGGGCAAGGCTTTGACATCCTGCTGGAGAAGCGCGGCGGCAATGTGGTGGTCACCGGCGTTCGGTAAGCGCTGCCGGTCGCTTGACAAAGCGGCGCGATTCGGCGAAGTTGGACCGAGAAATTCGAAAACAAGGGGGAGAGCATGACTCGGGCTAACTGCATTCTTGCATTGGCGTTCGCGGCACTGTCCGCGTGGCCGGTTGCAGCGCTTTCGCAGTCCTACCCGGCCAAGCCTATCCGGCTCATCGTTCCCTTCCCGCCCGGCGGCGGCGTGGACTTTATCGGGCGTATCGTCGGCAAGGGGTTATCGGAGCGCCTCAGCCAGCAGGTGGTGATCGACAACCGTGCGGGCGCCAACGGCATCGTCGGCCTCGAGAACCTGAAGACCTCGCCACCCGACGGCTATAGCATCGCTGCCGCTTCCGCAGGTCCGCTGACGGTGAACCCGCACATCTACGCGAAACTGCCGCACGACACGCTGCGCGACTTCACCCAGATCGCCAACATGGTGAGCTTCCCGCTGCTGCTGGTCTCGCATCCTTCTCTGCCGGTAAAAAACGTGAAGGAGCTGATCGCGCTTGCCAAGGCGCACCCGGGCGAAATCACCTACTCCTCGCCCGGCTCCGGTAACTCCGGCCATCTCACCGCCGCGTTGTTCGATTCGATGGCGAAGATCAAAACGGTGCATATCCCGTACAAGGGCACGGCGCCCGCGGTGCTGGCCGTGCTCTCCGGGGAAGCCCAGCTCACCTGGAGCAGCATCCCGACAATCCTGCCACACGTGCGCAGCGGCCGGGTTCGAGCGCTCGGCGTCGGCAACGCGAAACGGCTGGACGCACTGCCCGAGTTTCCGACGATCGCCGAAGCCGGCGTGCCTGGCTACGAAGGCTATGCCTGGGGCGGGATGATTGGTCCGGCCAACATGCCGCGGGACATCGTCATGCGGCTCAACAAGGAAATTGTCGCCGTGCTCAACCAGAAGGATGTCATCGACCGCATGCTCGCGGAAGGCACCGTGCCGACCCCCTCCAGCCCCGAGGAATTCACCGCCTACATGCGCTCGGAGCTGAAGAAGTGGGGCGACGTGGTGAAAATGGCCAATATTAAAGCCGAGTGACAGGTGACGAGTGATAAGTGATAAGGCTCCCGCTGCGCGGAAAACGCTTAGCCCATATCACCTATCACCTATCACTTATCACGCCTCTGGTGTCGGCGCCTAATCGGCGGCGACACCATACTGCTTGATCAGCTTCCCCCAGCGCTCGATTTCCTGCCGCAGGAACTGCTGCTGCTGTTGCGGCGGAATGTTCATCACGTAACCGCCGGCGTTGCCAATGCGGGTGTTGAAATCCACGTCCTGCGACACCTTGACGAAGATTTCGCGCAGGGTTCTGACGGTCGCAGGCGGCGTCTTCACAGGCGCGAACATGCCCATCCAGCTCTCGCCCTCGAACTTCGCCAGCCCGGTCTCGTTGACTGTCGGGACATTGGGCAACTGCGCCGCGCGCCGAGGCGTGGATACGACCAGACCCTTCATGCGCCCGGCTTCGATGTATTGCCGATTGGCGGACAGGTTATCGAACATCGTGTCGATGCGGCCACCCAGCATTTCCTGGTGACCGGCCGCCGCCGCCTTGAACGGAACGTGCAGCAGGTCGAGGCCGAGGCTCTTGAAAAGGATCGCGCCCCAGACGTGCTGCACCGTTCCCACGCCGGGCGACGCATAGGTGAGCTTGCCGGGATGCTCTTTCGCGTATTTCACGAAATCCGGAAGATTGGATGCCGGCAGGTCCGCCCGTGTGATGAGCACGAAGGGGTACGCAGCGATGAAGCCGACCGCCACGAAATCGCGCAACGGCTCGTACGGGAGATCCTTGTAGAGGATGGGGTTCATCACCATCGAGCTGCCGCTGCTCACCAGCAGCGTATAGCCGTCCGGCGTGGCTCTCGCCGCGTAGTCGGTGCCGGTTGTGGACCCCGCGCCCGGACGGTTCTCGACGTGGACCGGGTGACGCAGCAGGTCAGACATGGTCTTCGCCACGTTGCGCCCGGTGAGATCCGTGCCGCCGGCCGGGCCCGAGGCGACGATAACGCGGATCGGCCGCGCCGGGAATTCCTGCGCCTCGGTCGCAACGCCGAACCCCAGGAGGACCAGCAGCACTCCAAACTTCAGCATGTTTTTCCTTGCTATCGATACGTCTCGGATAAAGCGTCGCAGTTAATACGTCTCAGCTAAGGCGTCCCAGATGACGCGTCTCAGGTAGTGCGTCCTTGCTGCGCCGTCTCTGCGACGTAATACCTGGGACGTTGTGTCTGAGACGTCCTATCTGAGACGCTTCATCTAGATGGCCGCAGCGACGGCATCACCCATCTGCGTCGTGCCCACCTTCCCGCCCAGGTCGGGCGTGAGGTGTTTCGCTTCGGCGATGACCTTGTCCACCGCGGCATCGATGAGCTTCGCCGCCTGAGTCGCTTTCGGCTCGTTGCGCTTGCGGCCGAGCCATTCGAACAGCATCTGTCCCGACATGATCAATGCGTAGGGATTGGCGATGTTCTTGCCGGCGATATCCGGCGCGGAGCCGTGCGTCGCCTGCGACATCGCGAGACGCTCGCCCACGCACAGGCCGGGCGCCAGCCCGAGCCCGCCGACGACGCCTGCGCCCTCGTCGGTCAGGATGTCCCCGAACTGGTTGGTGGTCACGACCACGTCGAACTGCTGGGGGTTCATCACCAGCTTCATCGCGAAGCCGTCCACCAGCACTTCGGTCAGCTTGACGTCCGGGTACTCCGTCGCGAGCTTGCGGCATTCCTCGGCGAACATACCGCAGGCCAGACGGTAAACCGGCTCCTTGTGCACCGATGCGACGGTCTTGCGCGGACGCGTTTGCGCGATCTCGAACGCCTCCTTGGCGACGCGGCGCGAGCCCTTGCGCGTGATGATCCTCGAAGCGATGGTGATCTCGTCGTTGGGGCGGAATTCGCCGGTGCCCGCGATCACGGTGTCGGAGGACTGCATGCCTTCCGTCACCTCGCGCAGGAACACGATGTCCACGTTCTTGTGCACGGACGGGATGTTCGGGTACGACTTGACCGGCTTGATGCTGGCGTAGAGGTCGAGGCGCTTGCGCAGCGGCGGCATGATCCAGGTCGGGTCGTTGCGCGGGTAGGCACCGTGCCCGATCGGCCCGCACAGGAAGCCGTCGGTCTTCTCCAGCGCCTCGACGGTGACCTGCGGCATGGTGTGGCCATGCAGCTCGTGCCCGCGCCTGCCGATAGGCAACTCCTGCCACTCGACCTGGAGCCCGACCTTCTTCGCCGCCGCCTTCATCACCTTGACGGATTCGGGCACCACTTCCAGCCCGATGTCGTCGCCCAGCAGAACTCCGATCTTCAGCATGCTTTTCCTTGCTAGCTATTCGTCTCAGATAAAACGTCGCAGTTAATGCGTCTCAGGTAGTGCGTCCTTGCTGCGCCGTATCTGGGACGTTGTGTCTGGGACGTTGTGTCTGAGACGCTTTTCTAGATGGCGGCGGCAACAGCATCGCCCATCTGCGTGGTGCTCGCTTTCCCACCCAGATCACCGGTGAGATGCTTCGCCTCGGCAATCACCTTGTCCATCGCGACGTCGATGGCCCGCGCCGCCCCCGTTGCTTTTTCCTCTCCTCGCTTGCGTCCGAGCCATTCGAACAGCATCTGGCCGGACATGATCATCGCGTAGGGGTTGGCGATGTTTTTCCCGGCGATGTCCGGCGCGGAGCCGTGCGTCGCCTGCGCCATGGCCTGGGTATCGCCCACGACCAGCCCTGGCGCGAGCCCGAGGCCACCGACGAGCCCTGCTCCCTCGTCGGTGACGATGTCACCGAACTGGTTGGTGGTCACCACCACGTCGTATTGCTGCGGTTTCATCACGAGCTTCAGCGCAAATCCGTCGATCAGCACCTCGTTGAACTGGACATCCGGGTATTCCTGCGCGACCTTGCGGCACTCGCGCGCGAACATCCCGCACACCAGGCGGTAGACCGGTTCCTTGTGGAGCGCCGTCACGATCTTGCGCTTGCGAGTGCGGGCAATCTCGAACGCTTCGCGCGCCACGCGGCTGGCGCCCTTGCGGGTGACGACGCGCATGCCGATCGCGATGTCCTCATTGGGCTGGAACTCGCCGCTGCCCGCGAACACCACGCTGCCCGACATCATGCCTTCGGTCGTTTCGCGCAGAAACACGATATCCACGTCCTTGTGCACGGACGGGATGTTGGCGTAGGACTTCACCGGTTTCACGTTGGCAAAAAGCTCGAACTTCTTCCGGATCGGCGGCATCACCCACGTCGGGTCGTTGCGCGGGTAGGCGTTGTGGCCGATGGGGCCGCAAATCCAGCCGTCCGTTTTCGCCAACGCCTCCACGGTAACCTGGGGCATCGTGTTGCCGTGCAGCTCGTGCCCGCGCTTGCCGATGGGCAGCTCCTGCCATTCGACCTGCAGCCCGGTCTTCGCCGCCGCAGCCTTCATCACCTTGACGGCCTCGGGCACCACTTCCAGCCCGATGTCGTCGCCCATCAAAACCCCAATCTTTAGCACCCGCGTTTCTCCCTCTGATTCAACTGGCAACTCATCGTCGTCACTCCGAATAAGAGCGTGATGAGTGATAGGTGATAGGTGATAGGGGCCGGGAAAACCCGCTCCGCGGGAGCCTTATCACTTATCACTTATCACACCTCAATCCAATTTGAGCCAGCCGGGAATCTTCTCGCAGCGCTTGAGCCAGGCCGTCACAGCCGGGTAGGTTTCGAGCGACAGGCCGCCTTCCGGCGCGCGCTTCACGTACGGGTAGCACGCGATGTCGGCAATGGTCGGGCGATTGAACGCCAGCCACTTGTGCTCTTGCAGCCGCCAGGTCAGCGTGTCGAGCGCCTTGCGTCCGTAGACCTGGTATTCCTCGAGGTTGCCGCCCCGGATCCCTTTGGCGACGCCGCGCGACCACTGCAGGCCGAAATAAATCTCGTTTTGCGCGAACGCGAGCCATTGCGTGACTTCTGCCAGGCCGAGCGCGTCGGCCGGCAGCCACTTCTTGCCGCCATACTTGCGCGCGATGTAGACGAGGTGCGCCGTGGAATCCCAGAAATATTTTCCCTCGATCTCCATCACCGGCACCTGGCCGCGTGGATTCATCTTGAGGAAAGCCGGCTGCTTGTGCGCCTTGGCCTCCCAGTTCACATACGTTTTCTTGTAGCGGACCTTGAGGATGGATGCGAGCACCCGCACCTTGTACGAGTTGCCAGAATTCTGGGTCAGGTAGAGCTTCATCGGGCGCGCGCCTTCAATTTGGGTTTCGCCGCACGGGCAGGCACCGACGCGCGCGCAGTCTCGCCGGCGTCCTTCAGCTTGCCCACGTCCCAGCACAGCCGGATCAGGTTATCGCTTTCGGCCTTGGAGAGTATTCCCTCCGCCAGGCCGCGGAATTTGGCCTCGAGGTCGGCGTCACTCATCGGGCGGCCGAGGCTGCCCACCGCGTGCTCGACGTATTTTTCCAGCACCTTGCCGCTTTTGAGCCTGATCGAGATGTGCGCCTGGTCCTCATGGACCCCGTTCTCGACGGTCGCAGTCACCTTGTCGCGCAAAGTGATTACCTGGGGATCGCGCACCACCTTGTCGCTGTACTGCTCCTCGCCCGCAGCGCCGTGGATGACGCCCACCGCCGCGGAGTGATAGACGCTGAATTTGCCTTCGAGCCCGGTCCGCGGTGTTTTCTTGCCGGTCAGCTCCAGCACCAGCGGGTGCACCCTGGCCGAGATGCTTTCGATGTCTCCGGCCTTGAGCTTGTGCTCGTTGCGCAGCTGGATGCAGCCGTCGATGATGGGATGCTCCACGATGCCGCAGGCGAACGGCTTATAGGTATTGAGCGATATTTCCCAGGTTTCGCCCAGCTTCTCCGTGATCTCCGCGTAGTTGCGCGCGGTGGCGAGCACGTTGGCGAAACCGCGGCGACCCTCGATGCCTTGCTCCGCGCTGGTGAAATTTTTCGAGGCCAGCAGCGCAGCCAGCAACCCGTTACGCGCCGCGTTACCGGGATGCATCGGCTTCACCATGGTGCCGAACATCTCGCGCACGCCCGATGCCTGGGTCGCCGCGATGCCGAGCGCCCAGATCATCTGCTGCTCGGACAGGCCGAGGAGCTTCCCCGCCGCAGCGGCGGCGCCGAAAACGCCCGTCGTCGCCGTGATGTGCCAGCCGACGTCGTAATGCGAGGGATACACCGCGTTTCCAATTCGGCACTCGGCCTCAATCCCGAGGATGAACGCGTGCACGAACGCATCCCCTTTGACCGGCTTGCGTTCCGCGAGCGCGAGGATGGCGGAAGCCACCGGCCCGCTGGGATGAATAACAGTCTTGAGGTGCGTGTCGTCGAAGTCGAAGGTGTGCGAGGTGGTGCCGTTCATGAGCGCGGCGAGCATGATGTCGAGGCGGTCGCCGCGCCCAAGCACCGTGGCCTCGCGCGGCCCCGAGAACTCGGACAGGGCGGCGAGCGCGTTTTCCACCGTCTCATGACGCGAAGCGCCGACCGCGCAGCCAACCCAGTTGAGAAACGACCGCGCCGCCTCGTGCCGCACTTTCTGCGGGATATCGGCGTAGCGGTGATTGACGATGAATCTCGCGAGTGTTTTGGTAACTTCCATTTCAGACTCCGTGGATCGTAATTCGTGGGTCGTGGGTTGCGATAAAAACAGAAAGGTTTTAAGAAGTCAGTCGATCCACAACCCACAATCCACGACTCACTTCAGATATTGTTTTTCCCATTGCTCAATGTCGGAGAGCTCGAGCACTTCGTTGTACTGGGGCATGGTGAGCATGCGGTCGCTCACGGCCTTGGTGGTGCCGTCACGCTTGAGCGTACCCAGCGCCTCGCGTATCGCGTAGCCGGCAGCGTAACGCTCCAGGCCGGGGTAAATCGCGATGCGGTAGCCGAGCTTCTCGATTTCCGGCGCCGTCAGCGCACCAAGCTTGCCACCGCCGTCGATGTTGACCAGGAACGGTGCATCCACCGAGTCGGTGATGCGCTTCATGTCTTCGAGTATGGTCGGACTCGTTTTCAATTCAACGAACAATACGTCTGCCCCTGCCTTGTGGAAGGCCTGCGCCCGCTGGATCGCCACGGCGATGCCCTGCCCGGACGCCACGTCGGTGCGAGCGATGATTACGAAATCCGGGTCGCGGCGCGCCGCCACCGCCGCCTCGATCTTGCCCACCGCTTCGGACAGCTCGATCACCGGCCGCGCGCCCGGCAGGTGCCCGCAGCGCTTGGGCGTCATCTGGTCCTCGATATGGACGGCCGCCACGCCCGCGGCCTCGAATTCACGAACCGTGTGCCGGACATTCACCGCATTGCCGTACCCGGTGTCGGCATCGCAGATCAGCGGAATGTCTATGCATGCCGCGGCGTAATGCGCGTGCCGCGACAATAGCGTAAGGTCCACCAGGCCGACGTCCGGCCGCCCGAGCACGCTCGCCGAGACGCCGTTGCCCGTCATGTAGGCGGCCTCGAAACCAGCCTGCTCCACCATGCGTGCGCCGTAGGCATCATAGATGCCCGGCGCCACGATTAGCTTTTTCACTGCGAGGCGCTCGCGAAACCGCCGCCTCGCTGACTTTTCACCCGTCACTCGTCACCCGTCACTCATCACTCATCACTGAAATCAGGCGGCAGCCCTGATTTCCAGCCGGTAACGCTCGAGCTTGGCGTCGTCCAGCACCACGCCCAGTCCCGGCCCGCCGGGCAGCGCGAGACTGCCGCTGGAGATGTCCGGCTTGTGGGTCACGATATCGTCGGTGGTCTTGAGCGGCCCGACGCATTCGAGTCCGGGCAGCACGCTGCGTGAGGAGGCGGCGAGCATGATCTCGGCGAGCGTGCTAGGAGCGAGACCGAAACCATGGCCGATAACGACCGACAGCCCCGCGGCTTCCGCGGTAGCCAGCATGCGCGACGCGCGCAGAATGCCCCCGGCCTGCTTGATGCCGAACTTGACGAAGTCGGCCGCATCGGCCTTGATGACCGCGATGAGGCTGGCATGATCGCTCACGGATTCGTCCGCCATTACGGGAATGCCGCCTTCCCGGCGTACCCGCGCCATTCCCGCAAGATCGCGCTGCGGCACCGGCTGCTCGAAAAGCTGCAAGTCGAACTGCCTGACCATGCGGGCCAGTCTCAAGGACGTGTCGGCGTCGTATTGCATATTGGCGTCGATGCGAAGCTTCATGGCGCTGCCGACCGCTTCACGCACCGCGGCGACGCGGGCGCAGTCCGCTTCGACGCCGCTGCCGACTTTTATCTTGGCCGAGCGGAACCCCGCCTTGAGCCACCGCAGTCCTTCCGCCGCGGCTTCCACCGGCGGAAGCTCGCCGATCCAGCCGTTGAACTGCACGATGGACTGCAGAGCACCGCCGAGGTAGTCGTAGAGCGGGACCCCCTGTATTCGCGACATGAGTTCGACGCAAGCCATCTCCACCGCGGCGCCGGCGCCGGGCTGCGTGGGGGTCAGCCGATCCAGCAGTTCGATCATGCGGGTGATATTGGCCGGATCCTGTCCAACAATGGCGGGCGCAATGCGCTCGCGGATGGCGGCCGCCAACTCCGCGGCCGTTCCGGGCGATTGGACGCCGGCCGACGGCTCGGCGCTGCTGATCCCCACCGTGCCATCCGATGCGGTGATGCGCACCACCACGCACTTCGTCGCCTGCTTGGAGATGCCGGCGCTCGTGAATGTGCCGGTGAGGGGCATCGCCACGCCGAACACTTCCACTCGTTCTATTTTCATGGCTAGTCCAATTAATTTGGCTATTGGCGGTTGGCCTAAAGCGCTCTAAGCCAAAAGCTAACAGCTATCAGCCGACAGCCACTTTCCAATCCGGATGCTGCTTGAGAAATGGGATCAGTCCGCCGGAGGCGAGGATGGCCTGCATCGCCGGCGGCAATGGAGGCACTTCGCGCACGATGCCGCGCGCGCGGACCGCCACGCGGCCTTCGGAAAGGTTCATCTCGATCTCATCGCCTGCTGCCAAACCATCGAGATCGCATTCGGCCGCCGGCATGCCGTTGTTGATGCAGTTGCGGAAGAACTGGCGACCGAAGGATTTCGCCACGATCCCGGCGACCCCCATCAGGCGCAGGATGTGCACCGCCTGCTCGCGCGAAGAGTTGTTGCCGAAATTCTTCCCGGCCACGATCACGCCGCCCTTGGCGAAACCGGCGGCGAAACCGGGCGAGAGCTGCTCGAACGCATGCTGCGCAACGTAGGCGTTGTCCCGCCCCGGGTGGTACTTGCTCGAGCAGTGAAGATCGGTGTTGATCTCGTCCCCAAGCAGGTGCGCCTTGCCCCGTATCAGTGCCGTCATGATCAGTCCAAAAACTATTTAACCGCCGATTAACGCCGATACACGCCGATGAAATTCGAACAACAAATTCAAAAAGTCCGGTCAAACTCGTGAAAAACAGGTTCTGTCTTCATCTTATCAGCGTTCATCTGCGTTCATCGGCGGTTCCATGTAGTTCAAGCCGCTTTCGGAACGGGGCGCCACTGCCCGCCCTCGACTTCGCGGGGATCGGTGATCTGCCCCGTCAGCGCCGAGGCCGCCACCGTGGCAGACGAGCCGATGAAAATTTCCGATTGGGCGTTGCCAAGCCGCCCCTTGAAATTACGGTTCGCGCTGGTGATCACCACATCGCCATCACCCGTAATCAAGTGCCCGGTGATGTTGACGCAAGTGCCGCAGCCCGCGGCCTCGACCGAAGCGCCCGCCTGGGTGAGGACCTCGATCAGCCCTTCGCGCGCGGCC
>Ga0137409_10005889_pt1 | contig 12757 bp, 12 predicted proteins | sample CZODoug1_16funga_FD_122059 | JGI IMG/M metagenome (GOLD analysis project Ga0137409, IMG submission 122059) | Vadose zone soil fungal communities from Angelo Coast Range Reserve, California, USA - CZODoug1_16fungal (Hybrid Assembly) | ecosystem: Environmental > Terrestrial > Soil > Vadose zone...
CCGTCGGTGGAGGCCATGGCGATGGTGCGCACCTGGCTCTCGCCCAGGTGCTGGGCGACCTCCAGCGTGAGCTTGGAGGAATAGGCGAAGACGTCCTTCTGCTCGACGCCCTGCACGAGGAGCGCGTTGTAGATGGAGGGGAGCTTCCCGGGCTCGAACTCCACGTCCACCACGGGTCCGATGACCTGGACGATCTTTCCGTCGCTCATGCTTCGGCTCCTTGCTTGAGGGCTTCGGCGCCGCCCACGATGTCGAGCAGCTCCTTGGTGATCTTCTCCTGGCGGGCTTTGTTGTACTGGATCGACAGGACGTTGATGATGTCCTTGGCGTTCTTGGTGGCCGCTTCCATGGCGGTCATACAGGCTCCGTGCTCGCCGGCCGAGGACTCCATGAGCGCGCGCCACACCTGCATGCGCACGTGGCGCGGCAGCAGGTCGCCGAGGATCGCTTCCGCACTCGGCTCGTAGATGTAGTCCACCTGCTCGGCCGGTGTCCCCTCGCCGCCGCCGGTCTCCGCGTGCGGAATCGGCAGGAGCTGGACGCGCACCGGGCGCTGGACGGCCACCGAGCGGAACTCGTTGTAGAGGAGGATGACCTCGTCCACCTCGTTGTCGAGGAACTGCTGCATGAAGTAGTCGGCCAGCTCTTTGGCGTGCGTGTAGGCCAGGCGATCCCAGAACCCGACCATGTCGCGCTTGATCGCGAACGTGCGCCGGCGGAAGAAGTCGCGGGCCTTGCGGCCGACCACGATCAGCGTGATCTCCGCCGAGCTGGACTCGCGCAGCAGCTCGTTGGCCCGGCGCAGGATGTTCGAGTTGAAGGCGCCGGCCAGGCCGCGGTCGGCGGTGATGATGACGATCTGCCGGCGCGGGCCCTCGCGCTGCTCCAGCAGCGGATGGCCGGAGTCTTCCGCGCCGCTGACCAGGTTGCTCAGCAGCTCGGCCATCTTGCCGGCGTAGGGGCGCGCGGAGAGGATGCGCTCCTGGGCGCGGCGCAGCTTGGCCGCCGCCACCAGCTTCATGGCGCGCGTGATCTTCTGCGTCGACTGGACGGAGCGGATCCGCCGCTGGATGTCGCGGAGGGTCGCCATGCTAGGCGGCCTTGATCCCCTTGGCCGCCACGAACTCGGCCTTGGCCTCGTTGATGGCCTTCGTCAGCGTCTCGCGCAGCGTGTCGCTGATCTCCTTCTTGTCCTTCACCTCGGTGAGGATCTGCGGCTGCCGCCGCTCGATGAAGCCGAAGAGGAACTCCTCGAACGGCAGCACGGCGTCCACCGGCAGGTCGTCGAGCAGGCCCTGGGAGCCCGCGAAGATGCTCGCCGCCTGCTTTTCGACCGGCAGCGGGGCGTACTGGCGCTGCTTGAGCAGCTCCACCATGCGCTGGCCGCGGGCGAGTTGCTGCAGGGTGGCCTTGTCGAGGTCCGAGCCGAACTGGGCGAAGGCGGCCAGCTCGCGGTACTGGGCGAGGTCCAAGCGCAGCTTGCCGGCCACCTGCCGCATGGCCTTGATCTGGGCCGAGCCGCCCACGCGCGAGACCGAGAGGCCGACGTTGACGGCCGGCCGCACGCCGCCGTAGAAGAGGTCGGCCTCCAGGTAAATCTGGCCGTCGGTGATCGAGATGACGTTGGTCGGGATGTAGGCCGACACGTCGCCGAGCTGCGTCTCGATGATCGGCAGGGCCGTGAGCGAGCCGCCGCCGAGCGCGTCGTTGAGCTTCGCGGCCCGCTCGAGCAGCCGCGAGTGCAGGTAGAAGACGTCGCCCGGGTACGCCTCGCGGCCCGGCGGGCGGCGCAGCAGCAGCGAGAGCTGGCGGTACGCGGCGGCGTGCTTGCTGAGGTCGTCGTAGATGCAGAGCGCGTGGCGCTTGCTGTCGCGGAAGTACTCGCCCATCGTCACGCCGCAGTACGGCGCGATGTACTGCAGCGGCGCCGGCTCCGAGGCGGACGCGACGACGACGGTGGTGAACGCCATGGCGCCGGCATCCTGGAGCACCTTCACCACCTGGGCCACCGTCGAGCGCTTCTGGCCGATGGCGACGTAGAAGCAGAAGACGTCCTGGCCCTTCTGGTTGATGATCGTGTCGACGCCGATGGCCGTCTTGCCGGTGCCGCGGTCGCCGATGATCAGCTCGCGCTGGCCACGCCCGATCGGGATCATCGCGTCGATGGCCTTGAGGCCGGTCTGCAGCGACTCCTTGACCGAGCGGCGATCGACGACACCCGGCGCGTAGCGCTCGATCGGCCGGAACTCCTTCGCCGCGATCGGGCCCTTGCCGTCCACGGGCTGGCCGAGCGCGTTCACCACGCGGCCCACCAGCGCCTCGCCGACGGGGACCTGGGCGATGCGGTTGGTGCGCTTGACGGTATCGCCTTCCTTGATGGCGCGGTCGTCGCCGAGAAGGACGGCACCGACGTTGTCCTCCTCGAGGTTGAGGACCATGCCGACGACGTCGCCGGGGAACTGCAGCAGCTCGCCGGCCATCGCCTTCTCGAGCCCATAGATGCGGGCGATGCCGTCGCCGACCTCGATGACGCGGCCGACCTCCTGCAGGTCGACCTCCGGCTCGTACCCCGCCAGTTGGCGCTTGATGATCTCGCTGATCTCACCCGCTTTGATCATTCCCTACCCTCTCGCCATTCGCTCTCGCAGGCGCGCGAGCTGGCCGTCCAGGCTGCCGTCCATCACCAGGCTGCCGATCTCGGCGACGAAGCCGCCGAGCAGTTCCTTGTCCACGACCTCCTCGATCACGACCTGCCGGCCGCCGAGCGCCGCGCCCAGCCGCGACGCCAGCAGCGCGCGCTCCTGCTCGTTCAGCGGCACGGCCGTGCGCACGCGGACACGCGCGCGGTTGACGTCGGCGTCCACCAGCGCCCGGTAGGCCTCGGCGATCTCCGGGAGCAGCGCGGCGCGGCCGTGGCCGGCCACCAGCCCGAGGAAGTCGCGTACGAGCTTGCTCACGTCGAGGCGCTGCGCGATCTCGGTGGCGACACCGCGCTTGGTCGTGGCCGACACGCCGGGGCGCGTGAAGAGCCGCTCGAGGGCCGCGTCGCCGCGCACCACCTCCACCACCGACGCCAGTTCCGCCGCGATGGTCTCGGTCCGGCCCGCCGCGCGCGCGAGGTCATGCAGCGCTTTGGCGTAGGAACGCGCGGCGCGCCGCGACTTCACCGACCGATTCGCGCGATGGCGTCGTCCACGATGCGGCGGTGCTCCTCGTCACGCAGGCTCTTGCGCACCAGCTTCTCGGCCACGGCGATGGCGATGTCGGTGACCTCACGCCGCAGCTCCTCGCGCGCGCGGCGGATGTCCGCCTCCGTCTGCGCCCGCGCGGACTCGACGAGCAGCTGCGCCTCGCGGCGCGCGGACTCCACCAGCTTGCGCTGCTCCTCCGCGGCTTCCTTGAGGGCCGCCGCGCGGATCGACTGCGCTTCGGCGTAGGCGGCGCGGATGCGCTCGGCGCTCTCCTCCTGCTGCCTGGCGGCCTCGGCGCGCGCGGCCTCCGCCGCCTCCAGCGAGGCCTTGATGGCCACGGCGCGCTCTTGCATCTTCGCGAGGAGCGGCTTGTAGAGAAGGCGATGGAGGATGGCGAGAAGGATCAGAAAGTTGAGCATCTGGATGATCAGCGACTTGTCGAGGCTGATCAGCCCGCCGCCGCCGTGCTCGCCGCCCTCGGGCGCCGCGAACGCCAGCGCCGGCAGCAGCATCACGCACGCGGACACGATGGAGCCGAGCCACACGGAACGACGCTGGAGCATTGGGCAGATTCCCCCGGTCTCGTGGTGCCGCAGAAGGTTTGTGAAAACTATCACCGGGGTCCGGCGCTTGTCAATCCGGCCGCGCGATCACGCCCCCGCCGATGACGAGATCGTCACGGTACCACACGACCGACTGACCCGGCGTGATCGCGCGCTGGGGCTCGTCGAACACGACCTCCGCGCGCCCCGCGCCCGCCGCGACGACGGTCGCGGGCGCGGGACGATGGCCGTGACGGATTCGCGCCTCCACGCGCAGTGGCTCGCGCGGCGGAGCGCAGGCGATGAAGTTCACGTCCGTCGCCAGGAGCCGGTCGCGCTCGAGACCGCCTGGCGGGCCGACGGTCAGGCGGTTGGCGCCCGCGTCGATGTCCGTCACATACAGGGCGCGGCCCTGCCCGACGCCGAGCCCGCGCCGCTGACCGACCGTGTAGCCGGCGATGCCGGCGTGGGTGCCGAGCACGCGCCCCTCACCGTCGACGATCGGGCCCGGCCGGAACATGTCCGGATCCCGGCGGCGCAGGAAACCGCGATAGTCGTCGTCGGGCACGAAGCAGATCTCCTGGCTCTCCGGCTTGTCGGCCGTGACGAGGCCGAGTCGGCGCGCATGCGCGCGGACCTCGTCCTTGTCGAGATCGCCGACGGGAAAATGCGCCGCTGCGAGCTGCGCCTGATCGAGCGGCCAGAGGAAATCCGACTGGTCCTTGCGCGCGTCGCGCCCCCGGCGCAGGAGCCAGCGCCCGCTCGTCGCGTCCTGCGTGACGCGCGCGTAATGGCCGGTGGCCACGCCGGCGGCGTCCCAGGCACGCGCCCGCGCGAGCAGCGAGCCGTATTTGAGATTTACGTTGCAGGCCACGCACGGCACGGGCGTGCGGCCGCGCCGATACGCGTCGGCGAAGGGACCGATGACCGCGCGGTCGAACTCGGCCTCCATGTTCAGGACGTAGTACGGGATGCCGAGCTCGCGCGCGACGCGGCGCGCGTCGTCCACCGCCTCGCTGCCGCAGCACGAGCCGAAGCGCCGCGCCGGATCGTCGGACTCCGTCCACGGCCAGACGCGCATGGTGACCCCGATCACCTCGAAGCCGCGCTCGACGAGGAGCGCCGCCGCGACCGACGAATCCACGCCTCCGGACATGCCGACGACGATGCGAGAGGACATCGACTTGATGATACTAGGCGCGTCCGCCCAGCAGTTCGGCGAGCCGCTCGAGCTCCTCGGCGTTGGCGTAGCCGATCTCGATCGTGCCGGTGCGCTCGCTGCCGCGGATCCGCACGCGCGTCATGAGCGCGCGCTGCAGCGTCGCCTCGACGGCCGCCAGCTCGGCCGACCGCTTGCGCGGCGGCTTGGGGCGACGGACCGTGCCGTGCGCGGCCTCGACGGCGCGCGCGGACTGCTCGGCCGCCCGCACCGTCCACGAGTGCGCGAGGATCTCGTCGCGCAGGCGCATCTGATCGGCCTCGCTCGACAGCGAGAGCAACACGAGCGCGTGTCCCATCGTGAGCCGGCCGCCGCGCAGGTCGGCCTGGATCGGCTCGGGCAGCCGCAGCAGCCGCAAGGCGTTGGCCACAGAGGAGCGATCGAGGCCGACGCGCCGCGCGAGCTCTTCCTGCGTCCAGCCGAACTGCGCGAGCAGCTTCTGATAGGCCTCGGCCTCCTCCATCGGATTCAGATCCTCGCGCAGGAGGTTTTCGACCAGGGCGATCTCGAGGCTCTGCGCATCGGTCGCATCCCGCACTACGGCGGGAATCCGCGTCAGACCCGCCTGGCGCGCGGCCCGCCAGCGGCGTTCACCGGCAATCAGCTGATAGCTGTCCCCGTGGCGGCGCACGACGATCGGCTGAATCACGCCGGAGGTCTGGATCGATGCCGCCAGCTCTTTCAAAGCCTTAGAATCAAATAGTTTTCTTGGTTGGTTCGGGTTGACGTCGATCTGGTCGACCGGGATATCGCTCGTCGCTTCGTCCGTTCCCGGCGTCGATGACAGGAGCGCATCGAGACCCCGTCCGAGGCCGCGCTTATTCATGTCGGATCACCTCGCGAGTGAGATCGAGGTAGGCGATGGAGCCGCTAGAGCGCAGGTCGTGCAGCATTACCGGCCTGCCGTGACTGGGCGCCTCGGTGAGCCGGACGTTGCGCGGGATCACCGTCTCGAAGATTTCGCCCGGAAAGTAGCGATGGACTTCGTCGCGGATCTGCAGCGCCAGCGAGGTGCGCCCGTCGAACATCGTGAGCACGATGCCCTCGACCGCCAGACGCGCGTTCAACCGCTCGCGCACGAGCCTCACCGTCTTCAGCAGGTGCGTCAGCCCTTCGAGGGCGTAGAACTCGCACTGGAGGGGCACGAGCACACGGTCCGCGGCCACCAGCGCGTTGATCGTCAGCAGCCCGAGCGACGGCGGACAATCGATCAAGATGTAGCTGTAGGAGTCCACGATCGGCCGCAGCGCGTCCGCGAGGCGATGCTCACGCCGCTCGAGCGCCACCAGCTCGATCTCGGCGCCGACAAGGTCGATGTCTGAGGGCGCGAGGCGCAGGTCGGGGACCGCGGTGTCGCGAATGGCCTTCTCGACCGGCTCCGCCCCGAGCAGCACGTGATAGATGGTCGGGTAGAGTCCCGCCTTCTGAACACCGAGCCCCGTCGTGGCATTGCCTTGAGGATCGAGGTCGATCAATAGCGTCGGGCGAGCCGCCAGGCCCAGCCCGGCGGCCATGTTCACGGCCGTCGTCGTCTTCCCGACGCCGCCCTTCTGGTTGACCACGGCGATGGTCTTGGCGCTCAAACGCCTACCGTCTGGTGTTTATCGTGCAACATGGGTCGTCATGTGGCGAGGCCATTGTTTATCGTCAAACAGTAGGCCAGACGCCTCCCAAGGTCAAGGGACCTGAGAAACCCAGAAAAGTCGCGGGCCTCGTGGTCCGTGGACCTCCTGCCATGAGCCGATCGTGGTCTGTCGGCTCTTCGGCGGCCCAGTGGCGATTACGATGCCTCCCTGTCGGAGCATGGCGGTCGCAGTAGCGGAAATCGTCGTAGGATCGCCAGCGCAGCGCATCACGACCGCGTCGAAGTCCCCGGAGCGCTGTGCCCGCATCGTCTCGAGCCGCGCGTTGACGACCTCGCACTCGCGCAGCGCGAGTTCGCGCACAACGGCTGAGAGGAAGGAGACGCGTTTGGCGCGTGCCTCGAGGAGCGTGACCGCGGTATCCGCGAGGACGATCTTCAGTGGGACTCCGGGCACGCCGGCGCCAGAGCCGACGTCCAGGATCCTCCGCACACCGGACGGCAGCAGTCTTACGAACAAGAGGCTATCGAGCAGGATGTGATCGACGACCCAGTCGGGGTCTGCTGAGCCGACGAGGCGCTGGCTTCGTTGCCATTTTAGCAACAATTGTAGGTATTTATAGAACAGGTCGGCTTCGAGATCGCTGAGGGGGCGGCCGAGGATCGCCGCGGCGCCGGTACGCAGCCGCTCAGGCGCGAGAACCGTTCCTGATCTCGCGTGCGCCGACGGCGGGCGTCTTCGGACGGTTCATCGACCACTGCTGCGCGATCTGGAGCACGTTGGACACGGTCCAGTACAGAACGAGCCCCGACGGCAGGTTCAGAAACATGATCGTGAAGAACACCGGCATGATCAGCATCACCTTCGCCTGCGCGGGATCGCCCGAAACCGGCGTCATCTTCTGCTGCACGAACATCGTGACGCCCATCACCAGCGGTAGGATGTAGAGCGGATCGATGTCGGCGAGATTACAGATCCACAGTGACTCCACCCACGACGCGCCCATCGCGCGCAACGCGCGCGCGACCGGCTGCAGGAAGTCGAAGCAGAGGAACGGCGCGTTCTGTAGCTCGGCGGAATTCGCGACGGCGAGATAGAGCGCGTAGAAAATCGGGATCTGCGGCAGCATCGGCAGGCAGCCGCCGACGGGATTGACGCCGTGCTTGCGATAGAGCTCCATCGTCTCGCGCTGCACGCGCTGCGGATCGCTCTTGTACTTGCTGCGGAGCGCGTTGATCTGCGGCTGCAGCGTCTGCATCGCCTTCATCGAGCGCATGCTCCAGACGGTGAGCGGATAGAAGACGACTTTCGACAGGACCGTGAGGAGAATGATGGCGACGCCATAGTTGTGCACGCCGGCGTAGAGCCAGTTCATCAGCGCCAGGATCGGCACCGCGAAGTACTTCATCGGCAGCCCGTGGCACTCGAGGGGCAGGGGAAATCCGCCGAAGTTGATCGCGTCATCGAGATGCGCCTCGCGCAGCCGCTTGTACTCCTTCGGGCCGACGAAGACGACGAACGCGCCCTCCCACGCGGCGCCGGGCGCGATCGTCGGCGCCGCACGCAGGCCGATCGCCGTGCGCAGCGGCGTCGCGGGCTTGACCTTCGCGTCGACCGGCTTGGGGTCGGAGGTCGTGAAGATCTCGAAGCCGGTCGTCTGCGCGATGAGCGCGGCGGTGTACCAGCTGCTGCCGAGCGCGATCCAGTCTCCGGGCGCCGCCTCTTTCTCGATCTGCTCACCGTTCCTCGCGGGACCCAGGATGGTGCTCATGCAGCGGTACTCCCAGCCGGGATGCGCGAGGTCATCCGTGTAATGCGTCATGCCCCCCGCGTGTACCGCGATCGTCGTCGGATGCTGACCCAGGAACTTCGCCGTCTTGCCTTCCCATTCCTGCAGCGTCGTCCACGGGAAGGCGAGCGCGGCCTGGCGCGCCACGCCGCCGGCGTTCTCGAGGCGAAGCGTGGTGTCGATCGTGTACGTGTCGGCGTGAAAGGTGAGCGTCTTGCGCACGCGGAGCCCACCGACCTCGCCCGTGAGCACGAGCTCGCCCGTCGGCTGCTGCGGTCCGAGCCTCAGGTCGGTTGTGGAGAGCTCCATCGGCACCGGCTCCGTGTGGCCAGACGGGCCGGAGACGAGGCCACCGGGGCCCAGTTCCCCTACGATGACCATCGGCTTGGGCCCCCGATACTGGAGGGTCAGCTCCTGCAGCTTGCCGCCTTCGCTACTGACGACGGCGCGATAGAGCGGAGTGACGACCGTGGCGAGCCGCTGCGGCGGGCGTGCACCCTGAGCACGTGGCGTCGCGGGAGCAGCGGTCGGGACCTGTTTTGGCTCGTCTTTCCGCGGAGTTTCAGGCCTGGCCGCGGGCTGGGGCTTGGCGGGCGCCGGCTCCTTGCCGGCCTGCTCGGCATCGGGTCTGGTCGGTGACGGCGCCTCCGGAGTGGACGGGAAGAGAAAGTACTGGCCGGCGAAGAACACCAACGCCATCAGGACGGCCGCCAGTACCGCGCGCTTCTCCATGCTCACGCCGCTCGTCGCCTCGTCGGGGGCGGATCCCAGCCGCCAGGGTGAAAGGGATGACACCGCGCCAGCCGCCACACCGCCAGCGCCAACCCGCGCGCCAATCCGTGCTCGATGAGCGCCACCCGCGCGTACTCCGAACACGTCGGCGCGAACCGACAGCCCCCGGGGAGCAGGGGAGACACCGTGCGCTGATAGACAACCACCACACCGGCCCCGAGCCGGCCGAGCACGCTCATGCGAGCCTCGGACCAGGAATCGCGGCGAGCGCCTGGCGCATCTGTCCGAGCAGCGTCGCGAACGGCTCGCGCAGGACCGCGGGCCTCCCGATCACGACGAGCGCCGCGCGTGCGGGCGCAGCGTCGCGCGCGGCTCGGTAGGCCTCGCGCAGGCGCCGGCGCGCGCGATTGCGCTGGACGGCGAGCCGCAGCTGGCGACTCACTGCGAAACCGACGCGCGTGGATTCGGTCGATTCTCGCCAAAGCACGATGAGCGCAGGACGGTCGATCCGCTTGCCCCGCTGGAAGAGCGCCTGGAATTCGGCGCTGGTGGTCAGTCGCTGGCGTCGAGAGAGGCCACCGCTCAGACGGTCAGCCGTTTGCGGCCTTTCGCGCGACGGCGCTTCAACACCTTGCGTCCGCCCTTCGTCTTCATGCGTTCGCGAAACCCATGAGTCTTGGCCCGGCGGCGCCGATTGGGTTGAAACGTCCGCTTCATCGAGCAGTTCTCCCTTCCGATCGTCGAACCGACACAGTGTAGGCATGCACTCGAAAGCAGTCAACCAACGAACGCGCTTGCGACGCTGCGAAACGCCGTGATAACGTGCGGGCTCCGTGATTGGCTGGTCGTGAGGTCACGTGGTTGTAAGTGCTCCGTTTGGGCCGGTGGTCCCGGCACGGATACTCCTATCGGACAAGGCGCTCAACGCTATCCACACCTGTGGATAACTCTGTGTGTAAGTGAGGGCTTGACCTGTGCTGGATAGCCTTTGGGGCCGCCTGCTCGACGCCATCGCCCACAAGCTCCCCGCGGCGGTCATCGACCAATGGGTGCGTCCATGCCGCCTCCTCGCGGTCGAAGGCGATCACCTCAAGGTGGGTGCGCCGAACACCTTCTCACGTGACTGGCTGGTTCAGCATCATTTTCAGGCGCTCCAGCAGGCGGCGCAGGCCGTGGTCGGCGGTCAGCCGCGAATCACGATCATCGTCGATGAGACCGCCGAGCAGGCCGCAGCCGGCGACGCGCCGCCGCCGCCGCTCGCGGCGCGTCCGGGTGGCGGTTCGACCGAGGGGCTGAATCCGCGCTACACCTTCGACACCTTCGTCGTCGGGTCCTCGAATCAGTTTGCCCAGGCCGCCTGTCAGGCGGTGGCCGAGCTGCCGTCGAAGGCCTATAACCCCCTCTTCATCTACGGCGGCGTCGGCCTGGGGAAGACGCATCTCCTGCACGCGGTCGGCTACCAGAGCGCGAAGCTGTTCCGGGGCATGCTCGTCGTCTACATCACATCCGAGCGGTTCACCAACGAGCTGATCAACGCCATCCGCTACGACCGCACGGCGGAGTTCCGGGGGCGGTACCGAAATATCGACCTCCTGCTCATCGACGACATCCAGTTCATCTCCGGCAAGGAGCGGACGCAGGAGGAATTCTTCCACACCTTCAACACCCTCTACGAGTCGCGCAAGCAGATCATCGTGTCGAGCGACTCGCCGCCCAAGGACATTCCGGAGATCGAGGAGCGTCTGCGGTCGCGGTTCGAGTGGGGCCTCATCGCCGACATCCAGCCGCCGGACTTCGAGACGCGCGTGGCGATTCTCAAGAAGAAAGCGGCCCTCGAGCGCGTACGCCTCGCCGACGACGTCGCGTATCTCATCGCGAGCCGCGTGAAGTCGAACATCCGTGAGCTCGAGGGCTCCCTGACGCGCATGATCGCCTTCTGCGCCCTGACCGGGCGGGAGATGTCGGTGGACCTCGCCCAGGAGGTGCTGGGCGAGCTCTGGGGCGAGGAAGAGAAGATCATCACGATGGAGCAGATCCAGCGCAAGGTGGCCGAGGCGTATGGGATCAAGCTCTCGGACCTCAAGGCCAAGAACCGCACGAAGGCGGTGGCCTTCCCGCGCCAGATCGCGATGTACCTCGCGCGGCAGCTGACCCACGCCTCGCTGTCCGAGGTGGGCCGCGCCTTCGGCGGCAAGGATCACACGACCGTGCTGCACGCGGTGGACAAGATCCAGGTTTTACTGCAGGAAGACCCCAAGCTTCGCAAGGCCATCGACGGACTTATCCAGGGCATCACCCTGTGATCCACCGCGCTCTCCGCGCTCTCCACAGCCGTCTCGCAGGCGGCGACCGCCCGAACGCTCCGCGGCCATCGGCGCTTACGGCGAATCCGCTCCGTCCACACCACTCGACTCCTGCTCGGACTACGGAGTTGTTTCTGTCTCCCTGCTAAAACAAAACACTGGAGTTACAAGTATGGAAGTCGTTCTGAACCGCGATGCGTTCCTCAAGGGCCTGCAAATGGTCCAGAACATCGTCGAGCCTCGCCAGACGCTGCCGATCCTCGCCAACGTCCTGTTGGAGACGGACGGCGAGGCGGTGCGGCTCACGGCGACGGATCTCGAGGTGGGTGCGCGCGTGGCGGTTCCGGCGCGGGTCGCCGGCAAGGGGGCCATCACGGTGTCGGCGCGCAAGCTGGCCGAGATCGTCAAGGAGCTGCCCGCGGCCGACCTGTCCCTCCGCGTCCAGGACAACGCGGCGGTGAGCCTCAAATGCGGCACCGCCTCGTACAAGCTCGTGGGCATGGCGCCCGACGACTTTCCGCCCGTCGTGCCCTCGGCGCAGGCCGCCTGGATCAAGCTCGAGGCGAAGACGCTGCGTGAGATGCTCGCGGCCACGAGCTTCGCGATCTCGCACGACGAGACGCGCTACGCGCTCAACGGCGTGCTCTTCGCGCTGGCCGGCACGGACGCCCGGCTCGTGGCCACCGACGGTCATCGGCTCGCGATGGCCAGCCGCATGGTCGGCAATGTCGGCGCTGCGGTGACGGGGATCGTCCCGCGCAAGGCGGTGGTGGAGATCCAGCGCGTGCTCGGCGCGGGTGAAGAGGTTCAGATCGCGCTGACGGAGAACCAGTTCCTCATGCAGATGCCGAACTTCCTGATGACGGCGCGGCTAATCGAGGGTCAGTTTCCGAATTACGAAGCCGTCATTCCCAAGGGTCATCCGGGCAAGCTCGTCATCTCCCGGACGGCCCTGGCCGGAGCGCTGCGCCGGGTCGCGGTGATGGCCGAGGAGCGGAACAAGCCCGTGAAGTTCGTCCTTGCGCCGACGGCGCTCAAGTTGTCGGCGTCGAGCGCGGACCTGGGCGAGGCGGAGGAAACGCTGGACGTCGACTACGCCGGCGCCGAGGTCACCATCGGCTTCAACTCGAAGTACGTACTGGACGCGATCTCGCCGATCGAGCGTGACCAAATCGTGCTCGAATTCAAGGACGGACTGAGCCCAGGCGTCATTCGAAGCGTGGAGGACGAAGGGTATTGCTGCGTGATCATGCCGATGCGCATTTAGCAGAGAATTTAGGAGGAATTTGGGACCGAATTTTCGACGGAAAATGGTACCCTTGAAGGGTGCAAATTGGCTGCTTGGTTTTGCGTGATTTTCGCAATTTTCAGACCGTTTCCTATCGACCGACGGGCCGG
>Ga0137409_10005890_pt1 | contig 12757 bp, 24 predicted proteins | sample CZODoug1_16funga_FD_122059 | JGI IMG/M metagenome (GOLD analysis project Ga0137409, IMG submission 122059) | Vadose zone soil fungal communities from Angelo Coast Range Reserve, California, USA - CZODoug1_16fungal (Hybrid Assembly) | ecosystem: Environmental > Terrestrial > Soil > Vadose zone...
AATGTCCAAAGATGTCGGCTTGGGCACCCATCTGAAATTGGACACCTTCGTCATAACCAATTCTTTGAAGTTGGTGAAGTACTTCGGTACTGCTTCCGGACGCAACAATTTTATCTGCGAATACGCATCCGCTGGCTCATTGGGCGTTGGAGATCCAGTTAGACCCCAGACGTACTTTCGGCCAGATACAAGTTTGCTCATGGATTTCCAGCGATCCGTAGTGCCGTTCCTGTAGTACGAAAGTTCGTCGATTACGAGTGCGTCCAAACCAGGGTAGTCGCATAGGTCCTTCAGGATGGTCTCGACGCCATCGTGGTTGATGATGAAAATGTCAGCGCCGGCCTTGAGGCGCTTGATCCGTTCAGCACGGCTGCCGTGCAGAACCTGCGTGTTCAGATGCGGGAAATACTGAAAAATCTCGCGGTCCCACGTCTGGGAAAGTGTCGACAGCGGCGCAGTCACGAGGGCGGACCGGATAATCCCCTCGCGCAACATCCAGTCAATAGCAAAGACCGCAGCGCGGGTATTGCCGCTGCCGATCTCGGACAGGATGAACGCGCGGGGGTTCATCGTCATCAGCGCTGCGGTTACCTCTTGAGCCTCAAAAGGATCACCACCAACCCAATCGTACTGGCTAAGTATTGGAGCAGGTACCCTATGACCAAGATTTCGAGCGAGACGAGTAGTCTCCACCGTGTGTGGGACGATAACATGGGGACCTTCCGGGAGATTTATTGTCTTGGTGTTTGGGACGAGATTGTACAGCCCCGCATCGTACGGGAGCATGAATACGCGATGCTTCTCGGAGACGCGCGCTATGGCCATATCAAGTATGCGCAAGCCACAAACGGAGCCGCTCCCACTCGGGATGTTGTACGTCTGCGGTCGCGATAACGAAGCATTCGCCGCCCGCTTTCAAGATGCGTTGTCGGATCCATTCTTGCTGCTCCGTTAATTTCTTGCCATCAGCTTTCGTCTCTATGGCGAAGAACCGTCCATTGTGGCAACCTAAAAAGTCCAGGGTCCTTGCGCCATATCCCATCTGTACTGGTGCGAAAGAGTAGACCTCGAACTGGCTAAGAAGTTCTCTGACCTTCCTCTTAATTTTTCCCTCTGGCGTCACAGGAACATCATCGCTTGGCAGCGCGACCATCCAAACACAGCAGTGGAAGTCACCGAAGATTGCAGCCACTCATCCACGGGCGTGTATCGTACCCAGCTAATCACGGGATTTCCACTCCGGGCAGGTGGTGACCGGGCAGTACTTGCACAGTCCGCTCGGCTTCATCGGGAAATCCCCGGTCTTAAGCGCCTGCTCGATTTTGGCTACTCGTGGGAGGAGGCCGTTCCAAACTCCGACAATGTCGGACTTCTGGATTGTAGTGGCTGTAACCTTTCGATCCTTAAGCCACACATAGGCAACCTTGAAAGTTTCAATTTCAGGCAGATGCGAACTAAGCACACCCGCGGTAAGTTCCAGTTGCGTGAATCCAGGCTGCGGCTTACCAGTCTTATAATCAACGATAATTCCCGCATTTCCTCGGACGTTAAGGAGGTCGACCACCACGCGTACAAAAGCTCTCGGAGAGAAGTATTCGACAGGGCTGAAATCTCTCCCCATAGCGAACTTGAGTTCTCCAGATGTTTCTCCTGGTAGGCCCACAAACTTAGTTGCTGTTGATTCCAAGTACCGGTAATTGAGCGGCAATGGAAGACCTTTAACAACACGCTTATATAGCGCGGCGTGAACTTCCTGCCCAGCGATCGTATGTTCATTGCCTTCGTCCTTTACTCGTTTGGTAACGTTCATCTCGTAATATTGACGCGGACAATTCTCAAAGCGGGTCAGAGCCGAGAAGCTCCAACTGAATTCCTTAGTCATTTTGCGTCTCCGAAGGTGGCAATCATTTGCGCGACCGTCCAGAGCAAAGATGGTGTATTCCGCTTATGCTCATACCGTACTCCTTCGAAAGTTCTTTAAGCGTTGCGCCCGCGAGTCGTTTTCGCCGGACAAGTTCAACCTGGTTATCCGTGAGTGTGGCTCTTGGATGATCGGCACCTCGCGAGGCAACTTTCCGCATAATAGCGGAGTGCCGACGCCCTCGCGATTGGCGATTTCTGTCTAGCATATCCCGCGCATTATCTGCCTCTCTCCCTAAACATAAGCAGCGAGGGGAGATGCATAAGGGCTTGTCGCAGCGATGGCGAATAAGTAATCCTCGCGGAATAGGACCGTGCTTCAGCGTGTAGGCTAGCCGGTGCGCCCGCCAATGGACTCCATGCCAGGAAATCTTGCCGTAGCCGTCCTGCCACGTGTCACCCGTCCAGAGGAGACATATGCCATCTCTATAGACATTCTTCCAGAGACGATCTTCGTAGTTATTTACAATCGCCAAGCGTCGCACCATAGTTAATCTCTACTCCTAGTGGGGCATCTAGACACCACGGAGGGGGTGTAGCCATAATATGCTGAACGCCCACAATCCAATTATCCAGAAACTGCTTCTGTATAATATACACAACTTCATCGTGTATTTGCAATGCCGGTCGCGTACCTAATTTAGTATATATGCTCAGCATATTTGCCTTAATAACTAGGGTTGCTAGAGCTTGTGTTATATTTTCGAGTAGTTTTCCTCCGTAGATATGGCGCAGCTCACGGCCAAAAGTATACTGATATCCCTCAATGGTCCTCTCCAAATTAGGGTACACAAGGCTCATGCCGTTGGGCAGAACGACCTCGCGATGCTTGAACACTACCGGGCCGATCTGCATTTTGCAACCGGGCTCGGCCATCACGTCGAGCGCGCCATCTAGGGTGCGCCACAACTCGGGGATGCGGCTGTACGTGTCCCGGTAGATGTACACAACCTTAGTTGCTTCTTGTAGGTCGACCTTAATGTTTTCCTGGGCTCGGCAAGTACCAATGTATTTATCTGGGCCCATTCCGTACTGCAATCCGAGGACAGCTGTCTTAGCCAAGAAACGTTCCCGCTTGTCAGCTTTGGTGATGGTTCGTCCATATAACTTCGTACCAAAAGCGGAATAAACGTCGATGCCTGAGCGGAAAGCGTCGACGAGAGAAGTCTGTCCGGCCAGCCAACCCGCGAGTCTGGCTTCAATTTGTGCGAGGTCGGCGCCCACCACCATATGTCCTGGGGGTGCGCGGAGTGCGGAGCGGAGTTTTGATTTGTGGGGCTGCGGTAAATTCTGAAGGTTTATTTTTTCCGAGTTGTGTACAAGTTTTCCGTTTGCAACGAATCGAGAGCGCGGCCCACACGCGGCGATATCATATACTGGAACGAGCATACTTCCTCCTAGCTATAATTTCTTCGTCTGTAGTTCCCTGCTTAATCCAGCTGCGCAACGTTTCATACGTTAGATCGGGGCGCAGTTCCTGCAAGGACCGTATCCGTTCTCCCCTTTGTGCGCGTTTATATGCGCGCTTATTGCGTGCCTGCTCCTCTCTAGTAGCCCACCGTAAGTTTCCCGGCATGTAGTGCTGATCGATATCTATGCGATCGATTGTTCTATCGCAGGATGGACCTAGGTTATCGAGTATCCATTCTGCTGCCGCGCGCACCGAAGGAAACTGGAATTTGATTCCGCGGCCTCCGTAGCTAATATAGGCGGCATTATCGGGGTTGCTACATCGCTGGCGCGCACTAGACATTCTATGCAGTACACATCGCAGTGCCTTAGGACCGTACTTGCTTGCGTAGGGATCTTTACGTAATTTCGACGCTGCTTTTGCCGCGAGAGAGGCTACCCGCGCCATTCGCTGCCGGTCACTAGGTGAAAGGTCTAGCATACGCCGCCGTCCGGCACAAGATCGACAGGCGCCCGACGCGCCGTTATAGATATCTACAGGCCGCACAAATCGCTCTCGACCGCACGAGCATCTAAATCGAAGCCGCTTTTTCGCGGCCGCGCGCAAGCTCTCTAGCGGCGTCCACTGCGTCTGAGGAAGGATCGCAGCCAAGCGTAAGGCTGTGACTGCCCAGTTGCGCTGCTCGTAAGCTAATCTCTCCGGCGTTTGTGAATACGACATGGTCTTCTGTTCCTGTAATGCCATCATGCTCGATTACTTCAGAAAAGCCGCTCATTTTTACCCCCGCGTGGGGCACAAATTCGAGGCCATCCCACACGAGGTCATCCAATAGGACATCAACTAGGCGTTTAGTTTCGACGCCATAAAGGATATTATACACAGTAACCGCCGTATCTGCAACTAAGCATCCGCCGTAACGTCCAGTGTGCGCAGCGTAGTAGAGAAGTGGGACTCTAAGACGCGGGTCGGTGTTTGCCATTGTGAGGAGACGCTGCGAGCGCGTTTCCTCCAGAGTGGATTTGACACCAGTTCGAGCAGCACAGAGGGCAGACACCAGCTCATCGCCCTCGTACTCTTCCACGAAGTTTTTCCACGCAATGTCCGCTTTCGCAAACGCATAGGTGGGTTTCCCGGTGGTGAGGCTGATCTTCATCGGGGGCGGCACGCCGTAGGATTCCAACAGCTTGGCGAATTTCTGGTTGGACATCAGGTCATCCGTCGTGCAGACGGACATGACGCGGGCCAGCAGGGCTTCTTTCCGCGCTCTTACTTCCTGCAGGTGGGTGGCGAGCACCTGCGCATCCAACTCAAATACGGGCTCCAGATACATGCGCAGAGTCAGGTCGATGACCTTGTACTCATCGCGGGGGTAGTCGAGCTTCAGTTGGTCGAACAGCGCGAGGGTGCAGTCTACGTCGTTGCAACAGTACTGCGCGTACTTCTCCAATTCCTCTCTACTCAAAGAGGCTCTGCTGCGGCCAAACATGTTGTGGACTTCGTCGCCCTTCTCCAGACCCAAGTCCGCGTAAGCCATACAATTTTTGAGTGAGGCGGACCCAGTATACGGCTTGTATTTTGCCTGCGCCATTAGCCGCGTATCCAAGTAAAGCTTTGGGATCAGCCCAAAATGGTGTTGGAGAATCAAACCATCGAAGCTCATGTTGTGGGCAAGCAAGGCGTTTTCGCCAATGTTGAACTGCGAAAGCCATTCTTTCGTGTGCTTCATCGTCCCGCTGAACCATCGTGTTGCTCCGTGATTGACCTTGACCGCAACCAGTATCACCTCAAATCTCAGATCAGTCACATAATCGGAAGTAGTCATCTTCGATAGTGTGTAGTCTGGGCCGTAGGTCGTTTCAAAATCGACCGTGATCAAATCCATGTTACAACCCTTGTAATTGGTGTGTCTGTCGTGGGGCGCAGTCATTATATCAGACCCACGAATTTCAGGCGAAAAAATACCCCGCCTGGAGCAGACCTCCTCAGCGGGGTAAAGTTCACAACACACTCACATCAATCGGCAAACAAACATCGGTTCGTGATCCATTGTGTAGAAGTATCATGATTTGGGGCACCCACCATCTCGTCACACAGCCAGGTGTAGGATGCCCCTCCTCTCTCACTAGCATTCCACCGACCGAATGTCTCTAGCGGCCATGTCCCTTCCTCAGATGTATATAGAGCCCACCAGTTCTTACGGCCGCCGTAACCATCATCCTTCGGTAAGGTCGACATGGATCACCTTCCCAAATGGCACCTTGCCTTCTTGATCCGGTGTCGTTAAACACCAAATCACCGGATACCCCGGGTACTCCGTGGGGAACGGGCCCATCATATCCGTAAAGTAGATCAGGCAGTCCGGCACCAGTCCCTGCTCTTTCACCCACTCGAACGGAGGCCGGAAGTCGGTCCCGCCGCCACCACCTACCTCGGTGGTAGACCAGTCGGGCTCAACCCCATCTCCGAACTCATGGACGTTGGACACTGCCACATCGCACCCTACCAGGAACGCGGTCTCCGGATGGCAGGTGCGGATGATATCCGCGCACTCCCCGCCGAACAGATTCATCTCCTTCTGGCCGATGCTCCCGGAAGTGTCCCAGACCCACACGATAAGCCGGCAGCCATACGCCGCTGGCCGCGCCAGATACACCCCCTGGGTAGCGAGGCGGCGCCGGTGCGGCCTGGCCCAGGACGTCGTATCGCGGCTGGCGGCCGTTGTCACGGTCGTGCGGAGAATATCCTGCCACTTGACCTTAGGCTCCAGGAACTCCTCAGCAAACCGCTGTAGCGCCCCCGGCAGCTTGCCCATAGCCTTGGCGGTATCTACGGCCGTTTGTATGGCCCGCTTCATCTCCGCAGGGCTGATCTGGTCCCCGTTGAAGATATGCACATCCCGACCATCGCCTGGCCCACCTTCCATACCCGGAGGTGGGTTGCCCTTCTTAGCATTCTTGAGTAAGTCCCGATACACCTCCTCAACCGTCATGTCGCAGGTGTACTTGGGGTCCAGCAGCCAGCACGGCTTCCCGTCCTTGTACATCATCTTACCAACGCCGGCCTTCACCAGCATGTCGTTGATGACGAAGTCCGCGGCGATGTTGTACAGCATCGGATGAAACTCCTGGCCGTCAAACCCAAGGTCCATATACCGCTTGCCGCGCGCCATGTGTTCCCACATTGCGTGACCAATCTCGTGCGCAGTGGCGAACACCGCGTTTTCGATCGGCATGTTATCGATGAAGTCCTGGTCCATCCAAATCGTCTTGCCATCAGTCGCCATGGTTTCATTACCCGGCGGGAAGACGCCCTCGAACTTGCCCACCTTGACATCCATCATGTCGAGCAGCAAGCTTGCAAAGAAAGGAACATGTAAGAGCATGGCGGTCTTAACGCCCGTAAATCCGTCACTCATTCAAATCTCCTCATGTGATATTTCAGAAGTCATGCCTGGCCTCATCTTCCCAAACACTCCACTGAGTTACTTGCCAATGGTTGGTTTCAAACCTCCAGGCGCCCCTAATGCCATATCCGCTAGAATCTCTGCTGCCAACCGGGCAGTTAAGGCGCGTTTGGTTACGTCTTTTCTCAATACCTCTGGATCGAATCGGCATAGGTCCGCCTCTATTCGTTGCCTTATTGTTTCGATGCGCCTGTCGTTGGTTGCATTCAAATGCCGAAGCAAGTCAGCGGTCTCGCGCACGTTTGACACCAGTGTGTCATGAAACAGGTTCTTGTGGTCCGACAGCCGCTCCGCCATCTTACTAACAACCGTGTGGGTCCGCGACCAGCAGTCCCGCATGGCGTTCTCGAGACACGCTTGACGAGACTTATCCAGCTTTGCCTTGAGTGCCGCGCACTGTGCCGCGGGTAGCCCCTGGTAATCCGCTCCCTCCGGTATCGGAGAGAAGTCGAAGTCCAACGCAAACAACTCGCGGATGGAACTCGACGGCGGATACTGCGTAATGTCAAACGCCTTGCCTAGGTTTTTCTTTGCCTCCAGCAAGAGCGTTGGATAGGCACCTTCGAACTCGTTGAGCACGCCCTCCATCGCCTGCTTCGCCGCCCCCATCTCGGTGATATACTCCGAAAAGAGCGTATTGGCTAACAATCTCGGGCCGTCCCGGCGGCCACTGTCCTCCAGGCTTGTAGTAGACCACGGCAAAGTCATCTGATAATGCCGCGTGCGCGCCGCGTCTAAGACACTGTTCACCGCTCTCAGCTTTTCCTCCGTACCAGCAAACAAACGCTTGTACGTCGAAAAAGACCCCACAACGGCGTTTGCGTCTTGTTCGGTCCGCCTCGCTGCGCTCTTGTCCCGGCGTTTTCCTACCCATTTCCTCACCTTTAGTTTACACAGCAGCGCGTAGTTGCGCATGTCCAGTGTGTCTGCTATGGTCTGATCCGTGAACTGCGGGAAGTAGATGGTGGGTGTACATATATCAGAGTCGATATCATGTTCTTGATCACCGGCCACCCCTGCCAACGGTTCGCTCATTGACGACACCTCCTGAGCCGGGACTAACACCGGCTCTTTCTTTGTTACAACGGTTGTAACGGCCGGCGCAGTCATGATGGGATCGTCGCCCATGATCTGTGAAAGTACCGACTGCAAGTCGAAGTCATTATTTGCCATCTTTCTTATCCAGCAGATTCGCCGCCTCCAGTAGTTTCTTGTTGGACCGCAGCCACGTCGCGAACTCCTTGTGCTGCACGATCTGCGGCGTGCGTCGCACGCTATGCCGCAAGGCAGCCGCTTGGAACTCCGGCTTCATCCGCGCCAGGTATTGGAACGCCGCCATAGCATTCTCCTGGTTGACGTTGTGGCTGACCATCCGCATTGTTGCGTACGCCGCGTCCGGCTTCTCCGGAATCTTGGTTGCTAGCGGGTAAGCAATGATCTGCTCGAAGGATGGCAACTCATCTACCACACGCAAGTGTGCAACGAACTGTGCCCCTGCGCCCTCGCCGATCAAACCCTGTGCGCACTCCGTGAACATCGCCATCGGCATCTTGTCAATCAACTTACTCAAGTTGCATATAGAGCGCGGAGTGCAGAAGGGACTCGGCTTCTCCGGCAGCTTCTCGCTCATGACAATGGACGGAAATGCCTCCGTAAACGAGAGGATAGAATGGTGGATATTGTTCCGCTCCATCCAGTCCACCAGTGCATCCTTGTTCGCTTCGACTGTGATATCCATGATGCGGTTCTGAATAAAGGCCATCGTCTTACGTGCACCGCTCTTGTCCTGCTCCCTATTACCAGCAGCCACCACGATGACCCCAGGCGGCAACTGATAGTCACCAACACGTCGGTCGAGCATGATCTCCGCTGCGACTTTGTTAACGTCATCATTAGCCTGCGGTTGTTCATCGAGAAAGAGAAAACCGTATTCACCGTCGCGCTCCTTGTCCCATGCAAAACTCGGCAGGCTGAACTGCATACGGGCGTTGCGGATCTGTTCTCCGGTCAACTCCTTGCCTTCGGCCAATGCCGCCCATACCTCGATCAGGTCCCGGCTCTGCGGCGTGAGGCCATAACCCTTGACGTCGGGCTGCTCCACCTCGCACAGACGCAAGACCTTGCATCCGATCTTGATGCCCCGCTGCTTCGCCACGATGGCCGCAGCGGACTTGACGATGCTGCTCTTGCCGACGCCCGGCGGAGACAGCAACCGGGCCGTGATGTACTCCTTGTCGTCGATAGCGATATCCAGTAGCGTCACCAACATCTTCTCTGCGTCGCTAATTTTCATTGACTGATTTCCTCGTTGTGAAACAGATTGAACTGAAACGTATTCCAAAGGTACGGATGTAACCCCACATTGGTTTTAGACTGCATTTCTGCATCCTCCCAGGGCATTGGGGTGCATGACTCCTTGTTGGATAGACACCAGACATATAGGTGAGTCAGATTGCTGGGCTTTGCATTCATACAAATATACTCAGTTGACGGTCATTCCAGAACAGGTACTTCCATTCCTGCCGTGTCATTGGAACCCCCTGGTGTCGAAGAGGCAGTGCTGCATCTGCAATAGACGCAGCCACGTACCTTTGTTTGCCCACGTATTACGATCCTGCCAGTCAAGATCATACGGGTTACCCACTATTCTTCACTGTCGGCTTTAGCCGCTGTCTCCGGCGTCACCAACACTCCGTTGTACTGCTGAGCCAAGGAAGTCATCGGCTCATACAGTTCCTCCCGCTTCTCCTTGGCGAACTCCAACACCTTGCGCGGATCTTCTTCGGATACCGGGAAACCCAGCAGCGCGTACAGCGCGGACACGCTCGAGCCGAACTCCGCTGCATCCTCGAGTTTCGAGAACACCAGCTTCTGGTTGGTGCCGCTCACCCGCAGGCCGGACGCCTTGAGGCTCACGCAGAACGGGCCGCCCGTCCGCGTCTGATACACAGGGTAGTCCTTATGCCGATAAACCGGCAGCGCGTGTGCAATCATTACACCGCACTCGATGCCCTCACCTTCCAGATACACCTGCTCCGAGTTCGTCGGGGCGCCAATCTTGATCTTGAACTTGATTCGCTCGCTCATCTTAAAATCTCCTAGTTACAATGGTTGTAATCAACATTTACCAAACAAACAGTATTGCTCGACATATATTGTCTGAGCCACGCCTTCAAAAAACTTTTCATCACGTGGTATGTAGTCCCACGAAGTCTCCACCCACCACCTTAAAGCCTCCCCGGCCGCGCCTCGTAATGCGGCCTGTTGCACGCCTTGTCGGGGGCCCGTAATACCTCCTTTTGAAACAGTTTTCGTAGCCATCTGAACATCACTCCTCCTTATGTAGTTCGTATCCATGTAGCATCCACTGCAGGTTCCACGATCCAGGCCAGCGGTTATCGCCCCACTCCCGAAGTTCGCTGGTCGGCTCTTTCCTCCAGTTTTTATCAAACCAGTTCTCATATACGGGCCCTTTGTATGCATTTACCGGAGGCGGGTTTATTATCATGATCCCTCCAAATTCATCTGCTGTTTCGGGCACTGATTATCCTCGGCGAAGTCCGAGTAGATAACTCCGCCCTTTGTGTGGCCTATCGGCGTATAGCCTCGGAAGTCGGCTTTGCATCCACGACATGTGTATACAATCTGTGCTACTAGGGGCTTGGTCCTGGTTACTCGATGCCCCCGACTGTTGAGTTCCTTCTTGTATTCCTTGGCTACTTGATTAAGTATCTCCTCTTGGTCGAGTACGATTGTCAGGCCTGTCGGCGCCGCCCAGCGCGCAGTCATGAAAACAAACCGTATTGCATGTTCTTCCATAGGGGCCGATCATTCGTGCGCCTCGCATTGCCCCTGCTGGTGTTCATCTCACTCCAGTGCGCGTAGTCCAGCCAACCATACGGACCGGCCGGCTCGGCATACCCTACCAAACAAGCATTAGGCCCTACGTGTGGAGGGCCCCAGTTACCACTATCAGGGGGTTTGTATATGAGTTTCATAATCTCCTCCACCACTCAGTCTTGCATGTCCATCTGAACACCATATGCTGCTCCACGCATTCCACATTACCACTGGCATCATTACAGCCCATATAAACCTCATCGAGTGGTATAACCAGACAGGACCCCAAGACTCCAGAGTCCTCCATATGATTCTCTGAACCTAGTGGCCGGCTGCGCCGCTGCCACACCCAACTAGCTATAACCTCTTTACGAGTTATCATCCGAACATACTCCCTTGCATGTCATGTGGCCGCGAGTGTCCCGCATTGGGGTCATCGAAGTAAGGCAGCCAGTCCTGAAAGGAAACATAGTCCAGCCAGTTAGAACCGCCCATCTCACACCACTCCGCCGACCAGAAGAATAAAAACTCCCCACTTATGCGGGGAGCCGTTGGGCTTGTTAGCTTTACTCTGCGGTTATTTACGGACGGCTTTTTGGACGATGGCATTGACTTGCTCCTGGGTATACGTACCCGGTACCATCTGCGTTACAACCTTTGTAACCTCGCGCACCTGCACCACGCAAACCGGCAGCTTGAAGCCGCGGGCCGTGGCACGTCTTGCCGCATTGGTTGTGTTGAGTAACTCGCACGCCGCCTCGAGTTGGCCGACAGCCTGATAAGCCTGTGCCAGGATGAACGCGTAACACTCACTCGTTGTCCACGCAAACCCAGCCAGCATTGCACCGCGCGTGTTACTGCCGCCACCTTGGATGCCCGCACCACAACCATTGGGAGCTATAATCCCCAGCCCCACAGCTGGTGCTGCTCGCTGAACATCGATGCTTGTCTGTTGTGCATTTCCTGCATTACTCGCATCGCCTCCGTTGCTCGTGCTCGACGAGCCATTGGAGACAGTGTTAGTGGAATCACTGTAGCCATTGCCGCCGCTTCCTCCGTTACCTCCTGAACCTCCGGTCGCACTCCCACCCGCTGCGTTCGCTCGACCTCCATATCCTGTTCCGCCAGCAGCACTACTTCGTGACGATCCACCGGATGCAGATGAACTACTTCGGCTACTCGCAGTGACACCGACAGACTGATCCTGGGATTGACCTTGCCCCTGCGCAGCAACTGCGCCAGCCTGGTTTGTATTCGCTCCATTATGACTCCCGTTGGCGAACGTTTGGACCGACCACGCAAGCGCAGTCACGATTAGAACTCCGATCAGAAACGACTTTGTATTACGCATATATCCCTCGTGTGTTGTGAAAAGAAAATCAATTAGCCGCTGTCGCTGAAGGCGTACGGCCCATTGGTTAGTGTAGTGTTGGTGTATCTTCGATCAGTTGCTCGCGATACACCGCCCACTGGATCAATGTGGGCTCGCGATCACATAGCCTGCGGAACTTCTCGAACTCCGCTACTGCTTGCTCTTCGTCATTCATCTTGGTCTGCTCCGTGTAATGCCAATTGTGTGTCATACCAGTGCGCGGTCTCCGTGCTAACCACAATCTCATCCCAGAACGGCATGACCGATGAGTCGCCTAGTGAGATCAACTGAGCAGAGTTACAACGGTTGTAACTACTCTCCATAGTCCCTCCTCGTACAAACGAATCCGTTAGGGTCGCTCGACTCTGGGTCGCCGAACAGCGCCCACTGCGAGTCCAACCAGGGGATGCCGCCAAGGGTGCTATGCACTCGGTGCTTGAACTCACACCAGAACGGCTGCACCCACGACCGCCCCTGGTCAAACTCAGCGCCGGTGCCCATCGCACGTCACCGCGATGATGCACGCCAGTACAGCCACCAGGATGCACAGCCAATCCAGGATGTTGCATAGTGTGTTGGTAAACTCGCTCATCGGCGTTTCCTCCCAAATGTTATTGCTATGGTCATCACCAAAATCAATATCGCAATGTACGCACCCGCGCTGCCGATCTCCGGCACCTTAACAGTCGGCACGGCGACAGCCGACCACTGACCCTGCGTTTGTTGTTGTGTCTGTTGTTGCGCAGTCACG
>Ga0137409_10003466_pt1 | contig 12755 bp, 12 predicted proteins | sample CZODoug1_16funga_FD_122059 | JGI IMG/M metagenome (GOLD analysis project Ga0137409, IMG submission 122059) | Vadose zone soil fungal communities from Angelo Coast Range Reserve, California, USA - CZODoug1_16fungal (Hybrid Assembly) | ecosystem: Environmental > Terrestrial > Soil > Vadose zone...
GGAACCTCGGCGAGCTCCTCGACGAACACCGCGCCCTTGGCGCGGAGGTCGTCGACCACGTACTTGTTGTGCACCACCTCGTGACGCACGTAGATCGGCGCGCCGTGCACGGCGAGCGCCTGCTCGACGATGCTGATCGCGCGCTCGACGCCGGCGCAGAAACCGCGGGGGGTGGCCAGCAGGACTTCCATGGCGGCTATTTTAGGCTTTCCGCACGGCCCCGGACGAGCGCAGGCTGTCGAGGATCAGGAGGCCCGCGCCCACCGTGATGGCGGAATCGGCGAGATTGAAGGCCCAGAAATGCCAGCCGTAGGCATGAAAATCTAGGAAATCGACGACGTAGCCCAGCACGATGCGGTCCCACAGGTTTCCCATCGCTCCGCCGAGAATCAACGCGAGACCCGCGGAGAACAGGCGCTCTCCCGAGTGCCGCGCCAGCATCACCACGATGAGCGCGGTCGCGAACACCGCGATGCCGATGAACAGCAGCCTCTGCCAGCCGCCCGCGTCCGAGAGAAAGCTGAACGCCGCGCCGCGGTTGTGCGCGAGCACGAGGTTGAAGAAGCCGGTGACGCCGCGGACCTCGCCCAGGCGCAGGCTCGCGCTGACCGCGGCCTTGCTCGCCTGGTCGGCGAGCGCAATCACCACTGCGATCGCGAGCCAGGGAGCGACGCGCCGGAAAGCCGTCATGCGAAGCGGCGCGGCTCGCCCGCGCCGAAGAGGTTCGAGACGCAGCGGCCGCAGATCTCCGGGTGCTTCGGATCGCTGCCGACGTCGGCGCGCCAGTGCCAGCAGCGCTCGCACTTGGGATTCCGGCTCGGACGCACGACCACGCCTTCCTCCTCTCTTGTTTTGACCTCGCGCACCGAGGCCGCGGAAGTGATCAGTGCAAACCGCAGATCGTTGCCCAGCGAACTGAGCGCCGCGTACTTCTCTCCCGAGTACGCAAGGTCCACTTCGGCGGCCAGGGACGAGCCGATCTGTCCCGCAACGCGCGCGGCCTCGAGCTCCTTGAGGACCTCGGCACGCACGGCGCGAATGCGATCCCACTTATCTACGAGACGCATCTCGTCAGTACAGTCCGGAAGCCTGTGCCAGGTTGAGACAAAGACGCTGTCGTTCCCGCCAGTGAGAGTTCTCCACGCCTCCTCGGCCGTAAAGCTCAAGATAGGCGCCATCGAGGTAACGAGGCTTCGGGCGATGTGATGGAGCGCGCTCTGCGCAGAGCGTCTCGCCTTCGAATTGGTCCCGCACGTGTACAGCCTGTCCTTGAGAATATCCAGGTAAAAGGCCCCCAGATCCTCGGAGCAGAAGAACTGAATTTTCTGGATGACCGTGTGAAATTCGTATTTGTCGAAATATTCCTGCAGCTCCTTCTGCCACAGTGCGGTCTTGCACAACATGTAGCGATCGATTTCGAACCACTCTCCGACCGGTACCGCGTGGAGGGCTGGATCAAAATCGGAAGTATTGGCAAGCAGGAAGCGCAGCGTATTGCGAATGCGCCGGTAGCTCTCGACCACGCGTTTCAGTATTTCCTCGGAGATGGACAGTTCGCCCGAGTAGTCCGTCGCCCCTACCCACAGTCGCAAGATCTCCGCGCCCAGCGTCCCGGAGATCTTCTGTGGAGCCATCGTGTTGCCCAGCGACTTCGACATCTTCCGGCCCTCACCGTCGACGACGAAGCCGTGGGTGAGCAGGGCGTCGTACGGCGCTCTGCCGTTCAGCATGCACGACACGAGCAACGAAGAGTGGAACCAGCCTCGGTGCTGGTCCGAGCCCTCGAGGTAGAGGTCCGCGGGGAACTTCAGCTCCTTCGCGTGCGAGCCGCGGAGCACTGTCTCGTGCGTCGATCCCGAGTCGAACCAGACGTCGAGCGTGTCCTTGATTTTCTCGTAGTGTGGGGCTTCAACGCCGAGCAGGTCTTCGGCCTTGACCTGCTGCCATGCCTCGATCCCGCCCGCTTCGACTTTCTTGGCCACTGCCTCGAGCAGCTCGTGGGTGCGCGGGTGCAGCTGACCCGTTTCCCTGTGGATGAAGAAGGGCATGGGCACGCCCCACTGGCGCTGACGCGACAGCGTCCAGTCGGGCCGGTTGGCGATCATGCCGTGCAGCCGTGCCTGGCCCCAGTCCGGAAAGAAGCGCGTCGCCTCGACTGCGCGCAGCGCCGTCGCCCGCAGGTGTTCCTTCGGCTTTCTGCCGTGGTATCCGGGAACCTCGTCCATCCCCGCGAACCACTGCGTGGTCGCGCGGTAGATGATCGGCGTCTTGTGGCGCCAGCAGTGCATGTAGCTGTGCTGGTGCTTCTCGGAGCGGAAAAGCGCGCCCGCTTCGCGGATCTTCTCTACGATCTTCGGGTTCGCGTCCCAGATCGACATCCCGCCGAAGAATTCCAGGGATGCCGCGTACTTCCCGTCGCCCATTACCGGCGTAAGGATTTGGTCGTCCTTCATGCCGTAGCGGCGGCAGGAGACGAAGTCCTCGACGCCGTAGGCCGGCGCGCTGTGCACGATGCCCGTGCCCTGCTCCAACGTCACGTAGTCGCCGAGGTATACCGGCGAGAGGCGGTCGTAGAACGGATGACGGAAGGCGACGCGCTCGAGCTGCGCACCCTTGCATGAAGCGAGCACCCTGCCCTTCAGACCGTAGCGCGCAACGCAGGCCTCGCGCAGGTCTGCGGCGAGGATCAGCAGCCCGCGCTCCGTCTCGACCAGGTCGTAGACGAACTCCGGGTGGACGTTGAGCGCCTGGTTGGCGGGAATCGTCCAGGGCGTGGTCGTCCAGATGACGATCCACCCCTTTTCGCTCGGCAGCTTCGGCAGCCCGAAGACCTTCGCGATCTTCTGCGCTTCGGCAAAGGGAAAGCCGACGTCGACCGCGAAGTCGGTGCGGTCCATGTACTCTACCTCGGCCTCGGCGAGCGCCGAGCCGCAATCGAAGCACCAGTTCACCGGCTTGAGGCCGCGGTAGACGTAGCCCTTTTCCAGCAGCTTCGAGAGGATTCGGATTTCGTCCGCCTCGTTGCGGAACGCCATCGTAGTGTAGGCGTGGTCCCAGTCGCCGAGCACGCCCAGGCGCCTGAAATCCGCCTTCTGCCGCGCGATCTGCTCGGTGGCATAGGCGCGTGCGAGGCTCTGCGTCTTCTCGACGGGAATGTTCTTGCCGTAGGTTTTTTCGATCTGCATCTCGATCGGCATGCCGTGGCAGTCCCAGCCCGGCACGTACACCGCGTCGAACCCGGCGAAGCCGCGCGCCTTGACGATGATGTCCTTGAGGATCTTGTTGACCGCGGTGCCGATGTGGATGTCGCCGTTCGCGTACGGCGGGCCGTCGTGCAGCACGAACTTCGGCCGCCCCGCGCTCGCGGCGCGGATCTTCTCGTAGACCTTGCCCTCCTGCCATTCCTTCGCCCACTGCGGCTCGCGCTTGGCGAGATCGCCGCGCATGGGGAAGGGCGTGTCGGGAAGGTTGACCGTGCTGCGGTAGTCGTTTTTCTTGTCAGACATTGCGGCTTTCCAGCAGGAGGGCTCGCGCGGCCTCGCAGTCGCGCTCGATCTGCGCCTTGAGCGCAGCCAGGTCGGCGTATTTTTCCTCGTCGCGGATCTTGTGCAGGAACTCGACGCGCATGTGCGCGCCGTACAGGTCCTCGGAGAAGTCGAACAGGTGCACCTCGAGCACGGCGCGCCCGCTCGCCGTGATCGTCGGCCGCACGCCCAGGCTCGCGACCGCGGGGCGCGAGCTCGGGCCCACGCCGTGAACCCTGACCGCGTAGATGCCCGAGAGCGGCGGGCGATTGTGCTTCAGCTGCACATTGGCAGTCGCGAAGCCAAGTTCGCGCCCGAGCTTCCTGCCGTGGACCACGCGGCCGCTGATGCTGTACGGGCGGCCGAGAAGCTCCTCCGCGCGCGCGAGGTCCCCGGCGGCGAGCGCGGCGCGGACCGCCGAGCTCGAAACCCGGGCGCCGGCGCGTGCGACGACCGGCAGGATCTCGACTTGGTAGCCGTGCCGCCGCCCGAGCTCCTTGAGCAGGGGCACGTCGCCCGCGCGCTTCGCGCCGAAGCGGAAGTCCTCGCCGATCAGCAGCCACTGCGCCTTGAGCCGCTGCGCCAGGACCTGCTCGGCGAAGGCTTCCGGCGCGAGGGACGCGAACGCACGGTCGAAGCGCTGCACGTGGACGCGCGCCACGCCGTGCGCGGCGAGCAGCTCGAGCTTCTCTCGGAGCGAAGTGAGCCGGGTGGGCGCGGCCTGGGGCGCGAAGAACTCGCGCGGATGCGGCTCGAAGGTGAGCACGCAGGTCTGCAGCCCGCGCGTTCGCGCGCCCGCCAGCAGGCGCTGCAGCATCGCCTGGTGGCCGCGGTGAATCCCGTCGAAATTCCCCACGGTGAGCGCAACCGGCGGCAGCGGTGCGGCGGAGGCGCCGTGGGTGAGCAGCATGGAAGCCAAGGGGAAGACGTAAAGTTTTGAATTATAGCGGTAAGATAGGCTAAGTCTCGGAGGATCATGAAGACCCTCGACCAGCAAATGGCGGTCTACGCCGCCTACCATCGCAACCGCTGGAATCGGCTCACCCACTTCATCGGCGTTCCCGCGATCATCTTCTCGATCCTCATCCCGATGTGCTGGGTGCCGATCGGAGACGGCCTGACGCTCGCGCATGTGTTTCTCGCCGCGGTACTCGCCTACTACTTTCTTCTGGACGTCACGTTCGCGGTTGCCACCGCCACCGTGTCCTGCGCACTGTTCTACGCGGCGGCGCTCGCCGCCGCGACCGGCCTTGTTTCGGGTTGGATCTGGTGTGGCGCGTTCTTCGTGGGCGGGTGGATCCTGCAGTTTGCCGGCCACGCGATCGAGGGTAGAAGGCCTGCACTCACCGACAACCTCTTCCAGATCTTCATCGCGCCGATCTTCCTCGTCGCCGAGCTGTTCTTCGCGCTGGGCTTCAGACGCGACGTGCGGAAAAAGGTCGAGGCTCGCCTGTCTAGTTGAGCCGCGTCGAGGCCTGCTTGAGCTCCAGGATTTTTTCGTGGATCTCCGGGGAGTCGGGAGCGTCGGGCTTCCTGCGCACGTAGTTCTGCAGGTCCGAGAGCGCCGGGCGGAAGCATTCGAGCTTCTGGTAGACCAGGCCACGGTCACGCAGCTCCTCGGCGGAATCCGGCATCACCAGCAGCATGCGGTGCATGACCGCGAGCGCCTGCTCGAGCTTCCCGGTCTGCATGTAGATGTTCTTGAGATTGCGCAGGACCCTCGCGATGATCTGGCGGGGCGTCGCCGGCTCGAGATACCGGTCGAGCTGCGCCTGCTCGGCGTTCTCCGTGGGCAGCACCTGCGCCAGCCGCTGCCGCAGGTCGGCCTCCGACTGCGCCTCGCCGCCCGTGAAGGGATCGAGGACCAGCTGGCCACGCTTGACCGCGAGTTTCACCAGGAAATGCCCCGGGAAGGACACGCCCTTCAGGTTCAGGCCGAGGCGCTTGCCGATCTCGAGGTAGAGGATGGAGAGCGTGATGGGAATCCCGGTGCGGCGCTCGAGCACTTCGTTCAGGTAGCTGTTGCGCGGATCGTAGTAGTCGACGAGATTGCCCGAGAAGCGCATCTCGTTGAACAGATAGTAGTTGAGCGCGAGCACGCGCTGCTCGGAGAAGGCGTCCCCGGCGAGGCGCTTCTTGATCGCGACGGCGATGCCGTCGAGCTTGCCGAGGTATTCGGGGATGTCCAGGTCCGGGTAGCAGTCCTGGGCGAGCATCAGGCTCGCTTCTGCGAGATTGAACTGGTCGCGCGAAACGATCTCCGCGAAGTGCTCGAGGCGCGCGTTCATCCGATCAGACCGCCCGTCTCGAAAAATCGCGCGGCCGGAAACCGAGCAACCACAGGGCCCCGAAATAGGCGACCGAGCCGAGGAGCACCAATCCGGTCGTCGCCGCCACCCGCGGGGCGGCGCCCGCGGTAAACCACCACGCCGACGGGCCCATCGCGAGCCACAGCGCCAGCGCCATCGCGGCGAGGGCGGCCGATACCTTGAGCGCGAATCCGCCCCAGCCGGGCTGGGGCAGGTAGATCCCGTGGCCCCTGAGCTTGCGGTAGAGCAGCGCGGCGTTGAGGCAGGCGCCCAGGCCGATGGCGAGCGCGAGGCCCGTGTGCGGCCCGATGCCGGTCGTCGCCTCCAGTCCTCCCTGCTTCAGGGACAGGACGAACACGGCGTTCAGCGCTTGGGTGGTAATCAGGGTCACGATCGCGATCCGGACCGGGGTAGCGATATTCTGCCGCGCGTAAAAGCCCGGCGCCAGCACCTTGACGAGGATCAGGCCGAGCAGCCCGATGCTGTAGGCGACGAGCGCCTGGCGCGTCATCCACACGTCGTGCTCGCCGAACTGACCGTAATGGAAGAGTGTCGCCACCAGCGGTACCGAAAGGAGCGCGAGCGCGACGGCGGCGGGTGCGGCGAGGAGCAGGGTCAGGCGCAAGCCCCAGTCGAGGAGCTTCGAGTACTCGTCGGCCGAGGACTCGGCGTGGTACTTGGACAGGCTGGGAAGGAGGACGGTGCCGAGCGCGACGCCCAGGAGGCCGGTCGGGAACTCCATGAGGCGGTCAGCGTAGTAGAGCCAGGACACGCGCCCGTCCCCCAGGAACGACGCGATGATGGTGTTGATCAGCAGGCTCACCTGCGCGACCGAGACGCCGAGCACCGCGGGCCCCATCAGGACGAGGATGCGCCTCACGCCCGGGTCGGAGAAGCCGAGGCGCGGCCGCGGCAGCATCCCGATCTTCGCGAGCGCCGGGATCTGAAACGCCAGTTGAAGCGCTCCGCCCGCAAACACCGCCCACGCGAGCACCATCGCCGGCGGGTCGAAGTAGGGCGCCGCGAACAGGGCGCCGACGATGAACGAGAGATTGAGGAGCGTCGGCGTCAGAGCCGGTATGGCGAACCTGCTCCAGGTGTTGAGGACGCCGCCCGCGAGGGACACCAGCGAGATGAACAGAATGTAGGGAAACGTGACCCTGAGCATCGCCACCGTCAGGCCGAACTTGTCCGGCGTCGCCACGAAGCCCGGGGCACTCACGTAGACGACGAGCGGCGCGGCCGCGATGCCGACCGCCGTCACCGCGAGCAGGGCCAGGGCGAGCAGGGTCGACGTGCGGTCGACCAGCACACGGGTGTCCGCGTCGCCTCTGCGGTTCCGGTACTCCGAGAGCACCGGCACGAACGCCTGCGAGAAAGCGCCCTCGGCGAACAGGCGCCGCAGCAGGTTGGGTATGCGGAAAGCGACGAAGAAGGCGTCGGTGGCGAGCCCAGCGCCGAACAGGCGCGCGATCAGCATGTCCCGCACGAACCCGAGGACCCGCGACACGAGCGTCATGCTGCTCACCGTCGCCAGCGCTCTGAGCAGGTTCATGGGGCGATTATAGCTTTCATGGGCTGAAATCCTTGCGCCGCAGAGGCACAGCGACTACAATTTCGCCCTTTCTTTCCGGATACCGATATGGCCAACACGAAGGGCGCGCGCAAAGCGGCCCGCCAATCCGAGAAACGCCGGGGGCACAACACGAGCCTGGGCTCGGAGCTGGGCACCGCGATCAAGAGCGTCATGAAGGCCATCAAGGCCGGCGACAAGGCCGTCGCGCGCAAAGCGTTCAGCGCAGCGAGCGGCGTCATCGACCGCATCGCCGACAAGCACATCATCCACAAGAACAAGGCGGCGCGGCACAAGAGCCGCCTCGCGGTGCGTGTCAAGGCGATGGCGGGCTAGCCGGCCGTTCCAGGGCGCTCTTCGGCGCGCCCCTGCCTCACCTCCAGCTCGTTGTCCTTCGCGAAGTTCAGCAGGAAACTGTAGGCCATCGGCTCGATTTCCCTGAGCCGCGCGTCCACCACAACGCACTTCACCCCTCCGGAACTGGCGGGATACACGTAGGGCGAGTACTGCATGCGGCCGTCGGCGCCGAACGCCGACATGACGCCGCACAGGCGCTCCGCCCAGTCGCTCGGCCGGAACGGCCTTCCCGTGAGCGTCACGCCTCTTATCACGAATTCGTCGGTGCGCGAGCTCATCGCTTCCGCGGGGACGGAAAAAAAGTATAGCACTCCCTCCTTGCGCATCCGCGCGCTTGCCGCAACAATCGCTTTTCTCGCGCCCCCATGAAAAAGCCGATCAGCCGGGTCCTCATCATCAACGACGAGCCGCTCGTTCTGAAGGAGTTCGTCAAGGGGTTGAACGCCGCGGCGAGGTCCCTCGACAATCCGCTCGGCATCACCTTCTCCGGCGTCACCACGGCGCGCGACGCCCTCGCCGCGATCGAGGAGGACGGCGATCTGCAGGCGGTAGTGGTTGACGACAAGCTGTATACGCTCAACCAGAAAAGCGCGAAGAAGGAGATGTCGGCGCTTGAGCTGGTGCAACGGGTCACACGCTTCCGCCCGGAGCTCGACGTCTACATCCTGATCGCGCAGGAGCACGAGGACGAGATCGTGGACGCGTTGTTCGCGGAAGCCGTCGACGGCTATTTCTACCGCGGGGAGCGCGACTACCGCGGCATGTACCGGATCCTGAACGCGCAGATCCAGGAGCGCTCGCGGACGCCCTTCTACGACCAGCTGAAAAACTACGTGTGGATGGCGAAGGACTCGTGGCACACGCCGGGGCACTCGTCGGGCGAATCCCTGCGCGACAGTCCGTGGGTCAACGACTTCTACGACTTCATGGGCGAGCACGTCTTCGACGGCGACCTCTCGGTGTCGGTGAAGATGCTCGATTCGCTGATGGAGCCCACGGGGGTGATCGCCGAGGCGCAGACGATCGCGGCGAAGGCCTTCGGCGCGCGCCGCACCTTCTTCGCCACCAACGGCACCTCGACCTCCAACAAGGTCATTTTCCAGACGCTGCTCGCGCCGGGCGAGAAGCTGCTGCTCGACCGTAACTGTCACAAGTCGGTGCACCACGGCGTAGTGCTCTCGGGGGGCCACCCGATCTATCTCGACTCCTCAGTGAACGTGAAGTACAGCCTCTACGGCCCGGTGCCGAAGAAAACCATCCTGTCGGCGATCCGCAAGCATCCCGACGCGCAGGCGCTCATCCTCACCTCGTGCACCTACGACGGCCTGCGCTACGACCTCGCGCCCATCGTCGAAGCGGCGCACGCGAAGGGCATCAAGGTGATCGTCGACGAGGCCTGGTATGGGTTCGCGCGCTTCCACCCGGCGTTCCGGCCGACCGCGCTCGAGGCCGGCGCCGATTACGCCACGCAGAGCACGCACAAGGTGCTGTCGGCTTTCTCGCAGGCGTCGATGATCCACGTGAACGATCCCTCGTTCAACGAGCATCTGTTCCGCGAGAACTTCAACATGCACACCTCCACGAGCCCGCAGTACAGCATGATCGCGAGTCTCGACGTGGCGCGAAAGCAGGCGGTGATGGAGGGGTACAAACTGCTGTCGCGCACGCTCGCGCTGGCGCGGGAGTTGCGCGCCCAGATCAACTCGAGCGGCGTCTTCAAGGTGCTCGAGCTGGAGGACCTCCTGCCGGAGGAAGTACGGCGCGACAACATCAGCCTCGACCCGACGAAAGTGACCGTCGACATCTCGAGCTGCGGCTACACCGTCGAAGACCTGCAGCGCGAGCTGTTCGACCGCTACAACATCCAGGTGGAGAAATCCACCTTCAACACCCTCACCCTGCTGCTGACGATCGGGACCACCCGCAGCAAGGTCTCGCGCCTGTACGACGCGCTGATGCGCATCGCGCGCGAGCGCCGCTCGCCCCGGCGCCTGTACCGCTTTCCCGAGATTCCGGGATTCACGAAGCTGCGCTACCTGCCCCGCGACGCCTTCTATTGCGGCGGCGAGCTGGTTCCCCTGGTCAACGACAAGGACAACCTGAGGCGCGAGCTGCTCGGCCGGGCCTGCGCCGACCAGATCGTCCCCTACCCCCCCGGAATCCCCGTATTGGTGCCCGGGCAGGTCATCACCCGGGAAGTCCTCCAGTACCTGGTCGGGCTGCTCCGGGCCCAAAAACGAGTCGAGCTCCACGGGATCGTCTACGACGGCTACCTGCCCTGCCTGAGGGTCCTGAAACCGGCGGAGGAGAGGGGGTTGCGCCGGCTCGACTGACCCCATCCGGCCGAAAAGGGTTCGCCCGGCCTTGTCACCAGAAAAAGGTTATGTTATACAGGCGCTTCCGGGGGGATTATGACGCCGTCCTTGAACACCACGAAGTTCGCGTTCCGAATCCGCACACGCCAGGGGCTCATCGTCGAGCATCTCATGATCCACGGACGCAACGAGGCCGATGCCGAGCGCAAGCTGCGTCAGATGTACCTGCACTGCGAAATTCTCGAACGCAGCGTCATGCAGCCGGCGATGATGCAGCCGAGCGTTCCGGCTCCGGCGGCGGCCTCGGACGGCTCGACGTTCGAAGAGATCGTCTCCCTGATCAGCAAGTAGCTACGCCGCGACCTGCGGCTTGGGCTCCGTCTCCAGGAACCCCGTAGTCAGCAGCTCCTGCAGCAACGCCTCGTAGTCCTGCGCTCCCCTGCTGTTGGGCGCGTGGGCGAAGATGTCCTTCCCCTGCGCCGGGCTCTCGGCGAGGCCCACGGTCTCAGTGATGCGGGTCTCGCAGACCTCCGCGCCGAAACGCGTGCTGAGCTGGGCGGCGATGTCGTGCGACATGCGCCGGCGGGCGTCGAAGCGTGTGAGCAGGTAGCGCCGCTCGACGCGGTGCTTGAGCACGTGCTCCAGCGCCTTCAGCGTGTGGTCGAGCGCGACCGCTCCCCGCAGGGCGAGGTAGTCGGTCGAGATCGGGATCAGCACGCGCTCGGACGCGAAGATCCCGGAAAGAGAAAGCACGCCCAGCATCGGGCAGCAATCGATCAGCACCGGGTGCGTGCCGTTCCACCCGGCCTCGAGGCCATTCTTCAGTTTGACGAGGATGTCGGGACCCTTGCCGAACAGGCTGTCCACCTTGATCAGCTCGGAGTGCGCGGGGACGAGCTCGCCCCCGAAGCGGATCGGCCGCACCACCTCCTTGAGGGGCTTGCCCGCGTTGTAGTAGGCGAACAGGCTTTCGCCGCTCGACGCCGCGGGGTTGAGGAGGATGGAGCTCAGGTGGGACTGCGCGTCGAGGTCGACGAGCAGGGGAAGCAGGCCGCGGCGCGCCATGGCGGCACCAAGGTTGAGCACGGTCGTCGTCTTGCCGACCCCGCCCTTCTGGTTGAAAACCGTGAGGCGCGTTCCCATGCCCGGATGCGTTATGCTAAGCTATTGGCTCTTCAGTGAAATTCGATTATCGCACAGGCGACACGATGACCTTCTCGAAACCCAGGCGCCGCCGCGGCGCCGACCGGTCGCCCGTCCTCGCCAACACCCGACGACGCCGAGCGCAAAGCTAGAGCGCAGCGCGCGCGCCCAAGGAACCTGAGGGCGCGTTTCCGAAACGTTTTTGGCGCAGAGTGCCCGCTCCGCGCCGCTAAAAAATTGAACGGTTGAACCCATGTCCTATTCGATGAACACCTATTCCCGGATTCCGGTCGCCTTCACCCACGGTGAAGGCGTCTGGGTCTGGGACCAGTCCGGCAAGAAGTACCTCGACGCCCTCGCCGGAATCGCAGTGAACACCCTCGGCCACGCCCACCCCGGGCTCGTCCGCTCCATCACCGAGCAAAGCTCGCGCCTGATCCATGCCTCCAATCTCTACCAGATCGCCGAGCAGGAGCGTGCAGCCGAAAAGCTCGCGAAGATCAGCGGCATGGACTCGGTGTTCTTCTGCAATTCCGGCTGCGAAGCCAACGAGGCGGCGATCAAGCTCGCGCGGCTCTACGGCCACGGCAAGGCGATCGAAAACCCCGCGATCATCGTGATGGACAAGGCCTTCCACGGACGCACCCTGGCGACCCTGTCCGCCACGGGCAACAAGAAAGTGCAGGTCGGATTCGAGCCTCTGGTTCCCGGATTCGTGCGCGTCCCCCTGAACGACATCGAGGCCGTGCGCCGCGCCGCCTCCGAGGACAAGAGCGTGGTCGCGGTGCTGGTCGAGCCGATCCAGGGCGAAGGCGGCATCAACCTGACCACGATGCAGTATCTGCGCGACCTGCGGGAGATCTGCGACCGGCAGGGGTGGCTCCTCATGGTCGACGAGGTCCAGTGCGGCCTCGGGCGCACCGGGAAGTGGTTCGTCTACCAGCACGCCGGGATCGAGCCCGATGTCGTGCTGCTCGCCAAGGGGCTCGCCTCGGGGGTGCCGATCGGCGCCTGTCTCGCGCGCGGCGCGGCGGCTTCCGTGTTCACGCCCGGCACGCACGGCTCGACGTTCGGGGGAAACCCGCTCGCCTGCGCCGCGGCGCTCGCCACGCTCGGGGCGATCGAGGACGAGGGCTTGATGAAGAACGCGCAGGCGGTCGGCGGGCTGATCCTTTCCGGTCTCCGCGAAGGGCTGCAGGGGGTGCCCGGCGTGACCGAGATCCGCGGCCAGGGGCTCATGATCGGCGTCGAGCTCGACCGGCCCTGCGGCGATCTGGTGAAGCGCGCGCTGGACCGGGGGCTGCTCATCAACGTGACCATGGACAACGTGATCCGCCTGCTTCCGCCTCTGGTGATCAAGGAAAGCGAAGCGCGCCAGGTGCTGTCGATTCTTCTTCCGCTCGTTCGCGATTTCCTCTCGCAGATCCCGGCAGCGGTAGCCGCGCGCGCATGAGCACGAAGAAAGCGCGGGTCCCGCTGCGTCATTTCCTGCAGTTCAAGGACCTCGCGCGCTCGGAATACGAGCACCTGTTCG
>Ga0137409_10005891_pt1 | contig 12755 bp, 11 predicted proteins | sample CZODoug1_16funga_FD_122059 | JGI IMG/M metagenome (GOLD analysis project Ga0137409, IMG submission 122059) | Vadose zone soil fungal communities from Angelo Coast Range Reserve, California, USA - CZODoug1_16fungal (Hybrid Assembly) | ecosystem: Environmental > Terrestrial > Soil > Vadose zone...
CGTGCTCGCATTCGCAGCGAAGCGGGCATCGCGGCGGCAGGCAATTCCGTTCAGCCATCCATCCAGGTTCTGCACGCGCCCGTCTTCTACGGTTATACGTTCGCCGCCATCGCCGAACTCAATTCCAAATCCTCGCGAGACACGCTCGCCGAAATTTGCCGCAAAGCCGGCTTCACCTTGAACTCCGATGAAAATTCTCCGCTCGGCAATCTCAATGCCTCCGGCGACTCCGCCATCCACTTGGCCCTTCCCGAATCTGATCCCGTGCAACCCAACGCGTGGTGGTTCTGGGGCGCAGCCGACAATGTGCGCGTCCCTGCCTCGACAGCCGTTAAACTAGCGGAGAAACTTGCCGAATGAACCGCTCGCAGAAGCTACCGAAGCGTTTTCGCCGTCGTCCCACAAGCCTTAGATTTGCAGTGTTAGGACTTTTGCTAGCAAGCTGCGGCTACGTCGCAGCTTGCGGCTATCACGTAGCCGGCCGCAGCGATGCCCTCCCCAAAAGCATCCGCGTCATCGCCATCCCCGCGCTCGAAAACGCCACCAACAGCTACCGCATCGAGCAAAAACTCACGTCCGCCACCGTTCACGAATTTCTCGCCGCCACGCCCTACAAAATTTCCTCCGACCCCAGCGGCGCTGACGCCGTTCTGCGCGGCAAAGTTCTAACGGTAGAAACCGTGCCGCTTCTATTCGACACGCAAAGCGGCCGTGCCACCACCATGCTCGTCATCCTCCGCTGCGAAGTCACTTTGACGCAAACCGAGCCGCAAAAAATTCTCTACCACTCCGACAAATTCATTTTCCGCAACGAATACGAAATCTCCACCGACGTAAAAAGCTTCTTCGAAGAACAAGATCCCGCCCTGGATCGTCTGGCCCGCGACTTCGCCCAACGCCTGGTAGCCTCGATCACCGAGAACTTCTAGCTCCCAGTGGCACAGGCTTAGAGCCTGTGCTCTTACGACCGACCATCCGTGCACCAGCCAAAACCGACGCCGTACCAGCCAGCATAAACTTTGCCAACGGCTTTCTCTTGTTCTCTGTGGCCTTTCTCTGTGGCCTTTCTCTGCGGCCGTTCTCTGTGCCCTCTGCGTTAAGGCTCTTTCTTTCTTTTCAAAACAAAGTAAACTCACCATTCGATGCCCCGCGTCTCCCACCAAGAACTCCTCGCCCGCCTGACCAAAGGCAAACCCATCCCCGCCCTAGTCCTCCTAGGCGACGAGCCCTTCCTCCGCGACGCCAGCCGCGCCCAACTAATCGAAACCTTCGTCCCCGAAGCCGCCCGCCCCTGGGCCGTCTCCCGTTACTCCGCCGACCGCAACGAAACCCAAGACGCCCTGGAGCAAGCGCAAACGCTGCCCATGCTAGCCCCGCGCCAAGTCGTCTTACTCCATGACGTCGAAAAAATCGAAAAGCTAAGCGATAAAAATCGCGACGCCGCAATCGAAAACCTCGAAGCCTATTTCGCCAATCCCGCGCCATTCACCGTGCTAGTCCTCGAAGCCACCGCGCTCGACCAGCGCATGAAACTAGCCAAGCTCCTCACCGACAAAACTCTAGTAGTCGATGTCGGCTTAGGCGAAGACCTTCAAGCTCGCCAAGCTGCCGCGGTACCGTTAGCCCGCGCCATGGCCAAAGAGCAAGGTGTGGACTTCGAAAAAGGCGCCGCCGAAGATCTAGCAGAATTTGTCGCCGCCGACCTGATGCGACTGAAAACGGAAATCGACAAGCTAGCCACCTACGTAGCGCAACGAAAAGTAATCCGCCGCCAGGATGTCACCGCCCTGGTCATCTCCGAAAAGACCACCACCGTTTGGGAATTGGCAGACATGCTGGCGAAACGCGAAGGTAAGCGAGCTCTCGAATTCCTCGATTGCCTCCTCCGCGAAGGCGAGCAACCGCTGCAAATGCTCGGCGCCATCACCTGGATGTATCGCAAACTAATCGAAGCCAGCGAACTCAAAGGGATCGCCAACGGCTACCAAGCCGCCCGCGCCCTGGCCATGCGTCCCGAACAAGCCGAGCTAGCCGTACAGAGCGCCCGCAAAATCCCCAAAGCCCGCCTGCTCCAAGGCCTACAATCCCTGCAAGCTGCCGACAACCTCCTAAAGGGCGGCGCCGACGACCCCCACGCCGTAATGGAATTCCTAATCTCCGAGTTAGCAGCCCCAGCCGCCAAATCCGCCGCCCGCTAGCCCAATGTGGCGTCCACCTTGGCCGCGGAGGGTCACGCCTCGATCTTCTGACCGCTCTTTGACACCCAGTCCGGCGCCGAATCCGTCCTCTGACGCAGCAGCATGTTCAGTTGAGCCGCGTGATGCTGCACGTGCCGCATGTTGTAGAGCAGCAGTTCCCCATTGCTCATCGCGCGATACTCGAAAGGACACGGTTCCGCGACCCAAGCCTCCGTCATTCCCGCCAACACAACGTCCAACTTCCTCCGGCAATGCTCGAGGTAACCGTGCAGTTCGTCTTTTCCGTAGGCCGGCTCCGGCACCACGACCTCGTCGTCGAGTTCACTGAGACCGAACGGTGCTGGCGGACGGAATCGCGATTCGTCTTCCGAGGAGAGATACAAGTCGAGGAAGAAAAGCACATGAAACGCCAGATACCAAAACGCGCCTCGCCCCCGACCGGACCACACAGAATCCGGGCAGGCCTCCATCGCGTTGCCGAGCATGTCGATCGCAGCATGGAACTGCCGCCGTATCGCCTCTCTCCAAAACTCGATCATGAATTTGCCTCCCGGTCCCCGGTCAAGATATCGTCCGCGGTCAAGATATCAAGGACACCGCCCTAAGCAAAGCCGCGCCCTCAGTTGAACCTGGAAAGCGTTGACCCTGACAACTGCCGGCGCTACGATGCAGCGCTTGTAATGGCAAGGAGGTGTGTATGTCATTCCAAGGAAAGAAAGCCCTGATCACCGGAGGTTCCCGCGGTATTGGCCGAGGCATCGCGTTGAAGCTGGCAGAAGGAGGAGCGCACGTTGCCGTTCATTATTTCCGCAACAAGGAGGCCGCCCAGTCCACGCTCGAAAAAGTTCGCGCTCTCGGCTCCAATGGATTCCTCGTCCAGGCCGATGTGTGCAAGCCCGAAGAGGTCCGCCGCCTCTTCCAGCAAGTTCGCTCCGAGTTCGGCTCGCTGGATGTTCTCGTAAGCAATGCCCGCCCGGAAGCCTCGATGTTCTATGAAGCCCCAATGGACATCACGCTGGACAAATGGGACACCGCCATGGATTCACAAGCCAAAGCATTCCTGGTCGCGGTGCGCGAGGCAGCTCCGTTGATGTCCCATGGCGGGAGGATCATCGCTATCAGCTTCGCGCCTGGCGGACGTTTCGGCAGTTGGCAGCCCTGGGTCGCGATGGGCGCCGCGAAAGCAGCCATGGAGGTTCTGGTCCGCTATTTTGCCGTCGCACTAGCCCAGCGCGGCATCACCGTCAACACCATCAGTCCCGGCTGGGTGGAAGACAGTGTGCTGAATAGCCTACCCGAAGCATTCCAAACCGGTCTTCGCGAATGGCAAGAACGTGGCTGGACCCCAATGGGCCGCCTGGGAACTCCTGCAGACATCGGCAACGCGGTCGCATTAGTCTGTTCACCAGAAGCGGCGTGGATTACAGGCCAATTGATCGATGTGGACGGCGGCGCATCGCTCGTAGATGCCCACCTCCCCTTGGAATTCCAAGGCATAGCAAAAGCCAAAACCGTCAGCGCAGCCTAGAGGACGCGCCCTTTTCCGATGCAAAGCAACTCTGAGCTACCTGTAGCGCCGGGCGGAGTCCGCGGAGCCGTGCGGCTTTTGCTTTGCGTTTTGACAGCAAGCGAGCGCCCCGCAAGGTCTGGTATTATCAGCTATGGGTTTCATGGGGCCTGACCGTATTCCGCTTTTCCCTTTGAACGTCGTTCTTCTTCCCGGCGCTACCCTCCCTCTGCACATTTTCGAGCCGCGTTACCGCCAAATGGTGCGCCGCTGCGTCGACGAAAAATCCGAGTTCGGACTTCTGCTGGCCTTGCCCAAGGGGATCGTCCGCGTAGGTTGCACCGCCCAAGTGACAGAAGTCGTGAAGCGCTACAACGATGGCCGCATGGACATCATCACCGTCGGCCGCTCGCCATTTCGTATAACGCAATTGGTCAACACGGATGCCTATGCGAAAGACGGCCTCCTTGAAGGCGACGTCGATTTCCTCGACGACCGCGACGCTCGTGTCGAGCCGCGCATGCAATCTGAACTCACCCGGCTATACGAGGTCTGTCACACTCTCGTTTTTGACGACTATCCCAGAAACAGCGCCGCTGAAGCCACGGAATGTTTGTCCTTCATAGTAGCGGCCACCCTCCCCCTCGATCTTATGTGGAAGCAGCAACTCTTGGAGTTGCGCTCGGAAGCAGACCGCCAGGAGCGCCTGGTAGGCTACCTTCGCGAGTGGGCACCGCATCTACAGAAGCAAGAGAAGTCCCGCGCGCGAGCAGGCGGAAGCGGTATTAACTAGTTTGGATGCGCGGTTAGACGTTCCGCGCAGAATGGGGCCCAATGACCGCAAGCACATCCATCTCCGGCAGAACCGTGCACAACAAGCCACGCACCATCGGCGAGTTGCGCAGCATTCCCGATTATGATGCGCGCACCGCTTCTATTTCCGTGAAGAATGAACTTCGCCGCAACCTGCTGCGCTCCATCGAAAAAGGCGACACTCTTTTCCCCGGCGTCCACGGCTACGAAGATACGGTCGTTCCGCAAATCGTCAACGCTCTGCTCTCGCGGCACAATTTCATCCTTCTCGGCCTGCGCGGACAAGCCAAGAGCCGCATCCTGCGCGGCCTAGCGCAATTGCTAGACGCCGAAATTCCCGTGGTGGCTGGCTGCGAAATCAATGACGATCCTCTCCGCCCAATCTGCCGCGCCTGCCGCGAAAAAATCGCCGATCAAGGCGACAACACGCCCATCGCATGGATGCCCCGCGACCACCGTTTCGTCGAAAAGCTCGCCACCCCGGATGTAACCATCGCCGACATCATTGGCGACGTTGACCCCATCCGAGCCGCTCGCGGTGGTCGCGATCTTTCCGACGAACTGACCATTCATTACGGCCTGCTGCCTCGCGCCAATCGCGGCATTTTCGCCATCAACGAACTCCCCGACCTCGCCGGAAAAATTCAGGTCGGCCTTTTCAACATCATGCAGGAAGGCGACATCCAGATTAAGGGTTATCCGCTTCGCCTACCGCTCGACGTCTTGCTGGTCTTCACCGCGAACCCGGAAGATTACACCGCCCGCGGCAAAATCATCACCCCGCTGAAAGATCGCATCGGCGCGGAAATCCGCACCCACTATCCCTCCACCTTGGAAGAGGGCATGACCATCACCCAACAAGAAGCTTGGGTCGGCCGCGACCCGGCCCGCAAAATAGAAGTCCCCGCTTACTTGCGAGAAGTCGTCGAAGAAATCGCCTTCCAGGCTCGCGAAGACAAGCGCGTTGACCGTCGCTCCGGCGTCAGCCAGCGTCTTCCCATCACCACGCTCGAAAGTGTGGTCAGCAATGCCGAGCAGCGTGCCACTCGCGTCAACGAAAAAAGTTCCTTTGCGCGCGTTGCCGACATCTACGCCGCACTCCCCGCCATCACCGGCAAACTCGAACTCGAATACGAAGGCGAGCTAAAAGGCGCCGACACCATCGCCCGCGAGCTGATTCGCACCGCCGTCGGCCGCGTCTTCAGCAAACACTTTCCGGAAGTAAATTTCCAGCCGGTCATCCAGTGGTTTGAACTGGGCGGTGAGCTAAAGCTTCCCGAAGTGGCTACCACCCTCGAGCGTTGCCAGCAGCTCTCCAAAATCCAAGGCTTAATGGAGCATATTGGTCGCCTCGGCGTCACCGATCGCAAAGATGCCGGAGCCGTCTCTGCAGCCGCCGAAATGATTCTCGAAGGCCTATGGGCCCATCGCCGCATCGGACGCAGCGAAGAGCGCGGCTACTTCGCCGAAAAACCGCGCCAACCAGAGCCGCGCGAAACGCCAAATCGCCCCCCGCGCCGCCAGTACAACTGATCGCTTAAGCGAGACATTATGAAATTCATCAAATACGGAAAATACGTGGGCGAGCCAGCCGACGCCGTCGACCTGGAAGAACTAATCAAACGCCTGGGCGATTTCTTCCTGCAAAGCGGCTTCGAGTCTCAGTTTTACGGCATGAGCGAAATGGATCCCGAGAAGTCCATGGAATCCTTGCGCCAAGCGATCCTGCGCGCGCTCCAGGAAGGTGACTTGCTCCCCGAAGGCGCCATGAGCGAAGAATTGCGCGAAATGCTGCAAAGCGCCGACGCCATGAACAACGAAGCCATCCGCGAGCTCATCGACAAAATTACCGAGCGTATGGCCAACGAAGGCTTCATCAATCCCCAGCAACCTCCGCAAGTTACTCCGCCGCCGCAAACCAGCGCGCGCGGACAAGTCGGCCAGCCGCAAGAGCGCGTCGAAGCCCGCTTTGAGATCACCGACAAGACCATCGATTTTCTCGGCTTCAAAACTTTGCAAGATCTGCTCGGTTCGCTAGGCCGCAGCAGTTTCGGCCGCCACGACACTCGCGATCTCGCGACCGGTGTCGAAGCCAGCGGCGCCTCTCGCCAGTACGAATTCGGCGACACTCTAAATCTCGACGTCAGCGAGACTCTCTTCAACGCTGTCCGCCGCGACGGCGCGAAAGTCCCCATCGAAATCACTTACCCCGATTTAATGGTTCACCAGTGCGAGTATCACAGCTCCTGCGCCACCGTCGTCCTTCTCGACTGCAGCCACAGCATGATCCTCTACGGCGAAGACCGTTTCACGCCCGCCAAGCGCGTAGCCATGGCCCTCTCGCATTTAATTCGCACTCAATATCCCGGCGACACTCTGAATCTCGTCCTCTTTCACGACAGCGCCGAAGAAGTCCCTCTCGGCGAACTCGCCCGCGTGCAAGTCGGCCCGTACTACACCAACACCCGCGAAGGCCTGCGCATGGCCCAGCGCATTCTCCTCCGTCAGAAAAAAGACATGCGCCAAATCGTAATGATCACCGACGGCAAGCCATCTGCTCTTACTCTTGAAGATGGCCGCATCTACAAAAATGCCTTCGGCCTCGACCCCTTCGTGGTCGGCCAAACTCTCGAAGAAGTGAACAAGTGCAAGCGAGCCGGCATCCTCATCAACACCTTCATGCTCGCCAGCGACTACAGCCTCGTCCACTTCGTCCAGAAAATCACTGAAATGTGCCGCGGAAAAGCCTACTTCACCACCCCCTTCACCCTAGGCCAGTATCTTCTGATGGACTACATGTCCCGTAAAACCCGCCAAATCCACTAATTTGGAGTGCGGCGGTCTTGTTTATCCTGAGCCTCGAAGGGCCGCCGCTTTAGCGGTGTATGAATTAACTCCCACACGACCCTACGAGCACGACTCCAACCGATATTCTGGTTTTGGCGTCGCGACGCACCGCCCTCCCACCGCTGCGCTATACTCATAGTTCAACTGCCGTGCCACATCTTTTCCTATTTCTGACGCTGCTCGCCTATGGCCTGAGCTTCGGCTCCTACGCCCGCTATCTTTATACCGGCAATAAACTCTCCGGCCGCCTCGGCACCATTTTTCTCGGCTTGGGCCTCATCGCGCACTATTTCGCGCTCCTCGAGCGCTCCCGCGGCCTGAACACTGTCCCGTATCACGACCTCTACGGCTCCATGTCCCTCTTCGGCTGGCTCCTAGCCCTCACATATCTCGCCCTCGAGTTCTACCATCGCCAGCGATCCGTAGGCGCCTTCGTCCTCCCCTTCATCCTGGTCTTTTTCCTGGCCGCCCACCTCGCCCCCGCCGATCGCCTGGCCTCCACGCCCGCGCGCGGTACGATTTTCGCCCTGCACGTAACGCTCAGCATCCTCGCCTACGCCGCCTTCGCCTTGTCCTTCGTTCTCAGCCTCATCTATCTCGCCGAAAACCGACTCCTGCGCAACCGCAAACTCGGCGAAGTAGTCTGGCGTCTTCCCGCCCTCGATCTCCTCGAGCGCATGAGCCGCTCCAGCGTCCTCATCGGCCTGATCTCCATCGCCGTCGGCACCATCCTCGGCTTCATCTGGGTTGACCGCCTGACTGGGCAATATTGGTATTACGATCCCAAGTACGTGGTAACGCTCCTCGTACTCGCACTCTACGCCGCCTATCTCCAACTCTCGCGCACCACAACATGGCGCGGCGCCAGAGCCTCCCGGCTCTGCATCTTCAATTTCGTTGTAGTAATCCTAAGTTTCACGGTGGTGAACCTATATCTCTCGCACGCCCACCGCTATTTTTGAAGTTGTCGAAGGCGTTGTAGGGGTTCGCTTTAGCGAATCCCAGCCGTTGTAGTGGCCAGTCTTTAGACTGGCCAGCCGCGCAAGCGGCGAAGGGTTTGGACGTCGAAGCTTTAGTTTATCCTGAGCCTCAAAGGTAGCCTTTAGCCCTGAGGAAGAATCTTAGCTTTAGCACTGGCAGCAGTCACAGCTGAGCAATACAAATGGAGATCGTCCTAGTCGGCCTAAATCACCGCACCGCCTCACTCGAGCTCCGCGAGCGCGTCTCCTTCACCGCCGACCAGGCTCGCCGCGCCGCCGACGAACTTCGCTCCCGCGGCCTCCTCGAAGAATCCCTGGTCCTCTCCACCTGCAATCGCAGTGAAGTCTACGGCGTCCCGCCCGAAGCCTGCCACGAATGCGCTCCCGGTCTTTCCTCGTTCCTCAGCGAATTCCATTCCATTCGCCCAGACGCTCTCAACGGTGCCCTCTATCATCATTACGATCGCGCCGCCGTCCGCCATCTCTTCCGCGTCTCCGCCGGACTCGACTCTCTCCTCCTCGGCGAAGCCGAAATCCTCGGCCAAGTCCGCGAAGCATATCGCCTCTCCCACGAACACGGCGCCACCGGCCCCGTTCTCAATCGACTTTTCCAAGGCGCGCTCGAAACCGGCAAGCGCGTCCGGTCCGAAACCGAGCTAGGCACTCGACCCATGTCCGTTGCCTCCGCCGGCGTAAAACTCGCCGAGCGCATCTTCGGCAAACTCGCCGATCGCAGCGCCTTGGTCCTCGGCGCGGGGACCGTCAGCGAACAAGTCGTCACCACTCTTCGCGACCGTGGCATCGCCCATCTGTACGTAATGAATCGCTCCCACGATCGCGTGCAAGTTCTCGCCAAGCAGTTCGGCGCCCGCGTAATTGAATGGGGCAACTGGGAAGCCGCTCTCTCCGTTCCAGATGTCGTAGTCTCTTCCGTAGCCTCCGAAGAACCCGTCCTCTCGCGTCCCATCCTGGAAGCTGCAATGTCTGTGCGTTCCAATCGCGCGCTCTTCGTGATGGATCTGGGAGTCCCCCGCAACGTCGATCCCGCCGCCTCCAATCTCTACAACCTCTACGTCTACAACATCGACGACCTGACCGAAATCGTCGAGCAAAATCGCAGCGCCCGCGAAAGCGAAATCCCGCGCGCCGAACTCATCGTGGAAGAGCACGTCGGCAAATTCCTCTCCTGGCAAGCCAGCGTCGAACTAGTCGGCCTGGTCGACGCCCTCCGTTCCCGTATCCGCGAAGAGCGTGCCGCTTTCATCCGCGCGCGCCTCGACAGCATGAAACATCTCGCCACCAGCGACCGCGAGCGCATGGAAGCCTTAATGGACGAGCTTCTCGAAAAATTATTAGTCGAGCCCGCCGAGCGCCTGCGCGGCGAAAGGGAATTGCGCCGCAAAATCCAAAACGTCGAAGCCCTTCGCGATCTCTTCCTGTCCAAAAAGGACAAGTCGTGAGGCACCTCCGCATCGGCACCCGCGGCAGCCTCCTCGCCAAATGGCAAGCCGAATTCGTCCGTAAACGCTTGTTCGCCGCCGCCGGCGTCGAAGCCGAAATCGTCATCATCAAGACTTCCGGCGACAAATTCGCCAACGCTCCGCTAACCCAAATCGGCGGCAAGGGCATTTTCGTCAAAGAACTAGAAGACGCGCTAATGGACGAATCGATCGACGTCGCCGTCCACAGCGTCAAAGACATTCCCACCGAAATCCCGCCCCGTCTCCAATTTCCCGCCGTCTTCCGCCGCGAAGATGTTCGCGACTGTCTCATTTCCGCCAGCGGCTCCACGCTAGCTACTCTTCGCCAAGGCGCGCGCATCGGAACCGGCAGCCTGCGCCGTCAAGCGCAGCTTCGCCATATTCGGCCCGACCTCGACGTGCGCGATCTCCGCGGCAACGTCGACACCCGTCTCCGCAAAGCGCAAAGTGGTGAGTACGATGCCATCCTCCTCGCTAAGGCCGGCCTAGACCGCCTTGGCTGGAGCGATCGCATCACCGAAACCTTCGCCCCCGATATTTTCCTCCCCGCCGTAGGTCAAGGCGCAATCGCCGCCGAATGCCGCCTCTCCGACAATGAAGCCGCTGAAGTCCTCGGCACGCTCGACGACGCCGAATCCCGCGCCGCCATAATCGCCGAGCGCGCCCTCCTCTCAGCATTACAAGGTGGCTGCCAGGTTCCTCTAGGCGCCTGGGCGCGCGCCGAGCGCGGGGAATTCATCCTCGAAGCCTGCGTCTGCTCCGTCGACGGCACGCAATATATCCGCCAGCGCGCCACCGCCACGCCCGACCAAGCCGCCCCTCTCGGCGAACACGTTGCCCGCCTCCTCCTCGAATCCGGCGCCCAATCCATCCTCGAAGCAGTCCGAGGTCAGCTTGGCTGAACCCTCCGCATCGCCCCTCGCAGGAAAGCGCATCGTCATCACCCGCGCCACGCTGCAAAGCTCCGAACTTTTCGACAAACTCTCCGGCTACGGAGCCATTCCCATCCTGCTCCCTCTCATCTCCTTCGCGCCTCCCGACGATTACGCCCCACTCGATGCCGCCGTCTCGCAATGGAACAAACTCGATTGGGTGATGTTCACCAGCGCCTTCGCCGTACAAGCCGTGGTCGGACGCGCCGCGCGTCTCCGCCGCAACCTCGCTGTAGGCGCGCCTCCTCCGTATGTCGCGGTGGTTGGCCCGGCTACAAGAGACAAAGCCATCGAAGCCGGTTTCGCCGTCGAACACACTGCGCAAACTCATGTAGGCATCGCCCTGGCACAGGAACTAGGCAAGCGCGTCAGAGGAAGACGCGTCCTCCTTCCCCGCAGCAACCGCGCCAATCCCGATCTGCCTTTGGCGCTGACTAGGAATGGTGCGCAGGTCACCGAAGTCATCGCCTATCGCACCCTCCGTCCTGTCGATGCGGATAAGGAGCGCCTCGCCCGCGTAGCTCGCGGCGAAGCCGATGCCATCCTCTTCTTCAGCCCCAGCGCCGTGCACAGTTTCCTCGAGCTAAGCGGAAAAAAGCAGCTCAGCATTCTGCAAGACCGCATGGCCATCACCGCAATCGGCCCCGTAACCGCGCGCGCCCTCCACGACGCCGGAGTCCGCCGCATAGTCCAGGCTGCCGAGCCAACCGCCTCCGCCGTAGTAGATGCCCTAGAAACCCGCTTCGCCACCCGCCACCGCTAAGCACCTCGCAGTTTCCGCACCGTAGGGGACGGCACAGCCGTGCCCGCGCCGAGCCTCACCGGCTTCTTATCCTTGCCTTTGATTTGTGTAGTGGCCAGTCTTCAGACTGGCCAGCAAGCGCCTACGCGAGCGCTCCCGTCGTTGCCGTTTTTCAGCAATACCCGTCGTCCTGCGCTAAACTACCAAAATACAAAATGTCCTTCCCAGCACATCGCCCCCGCCGCCTACGCCGCACCGAAGCCCTCCGCGGCCTAATACGAGAAACCAATCTCTCCACGACCAGCTTCATCTACCCGATGTTCGTCTGCCCCGGCAACAAAGTCCGCCAGGAAGTCACCTCCATGCCGGACATCTACCAGCAGTCCGCCGATCAAATAGTAGAAGAGTGCAGGGAAGTGGAATCCCTAGGTATCCCTGGAATAATCCTCTTCGGCCTCCCCGAATCAAAAGATCCACGCGGCGCAAGCTCCCTCTCCTCCCAAGGAGTAGTCCAGCGCGCCATCGAAGCCATCCGCAAAGCCAATCTAAAACTTCTAGTAATCACCGATGTCTGCCTTTGCGAATACACCGACCACGGCCACTGCGGCGTAATCGAGCACGACCATCTCACCAACGAAGCCACCGTAGCCAACGACGCCACCATCGCCATCCTCGCCGACCAAGCCCTCTCCCACGCCCGCGCCGGTGCCGACATCGTCGCCCCTTCCGACATGATGGACGGCCGCGTCGCTGCCATCCGCGAAAAACTCGACGAGCACAAATTCGAAAATATCGCCATCCTCTCCTACGCCGCAAAATACTGCTCCGGCTTCTCCGGACTGAACACCGCTGTCTGCACTCTTCCGCCGCATTCGAGCCGCAACAAACCACGGTGTTGGGCGTCGATGTCGAAAAACGCGCGATAATCAATCTTCAAATTTTTCGGAGTGGCCGTGCAATCCACGCCAAAACGCAAGACAGCATAGTCGCCGTCGCTGAAGGTATCGACCGATTGGCCGGTGATTTTGAGCGGGCATTCTGCGCCGTCCACTTTCAGGCGCAACCTCGACAGTCCGTATCGCTCGATCTTTGTTCGTTCCGCTTCCACTTCGGACGGGGCGATGTTGCCATCGCCGTCCGCGTCCAGACCGATGGCCCGCCCCAGGTCAAGCAAGGCGATATCCCATTGGCCCGTGATACTCTGGCCATCCACTTTCAAACTCAAATAGCTGTCGCTGGCATGGTGCGCATGAGC
>Ga0137409_10005894_pt1 | contig 12752 bp, 8 predicted proteins | sample CZODoug1_16funga_FD_122059 | JGI IMG/M metagenome (GOLD analysis project Ga0137409, IMG submission 122059) | Vadose zone soil fungal communities from Angelo Coast Range Reserve, California, USA - CZODoug1_16fungal (Hybrid Assembly) | ecosystem: Environmental > Terrestrial > Soil > Vadose zone...
GCCAGCCTGTACCGCAGCATGCCCTACGACTCGGCGAAAGACTTCGCCCCCATCGCCCTGGTGATCGAAGCCGAGAGCCTGCTCGCGCTACATCCTTCCGTCGCCGCGAACGCCCCGCAGGAGCTCATCGCCCTCGCCCGCGCGCAACCCGGGAAACTGAGCTGCGGCTCGGCGGGCGTGGGCACGACCAGTCACCTCGCCTGCGAGCTCTTCAAATCCATGGCGAAGGTGGACATCGTGCATGTTCCCTACAAGGGCAACGTGCCCGCGATCACCGACCTGCTCTCGGGGCAGACCTCGATGGTGTTCGCCACCATGCCGACGGTGCTGCCTCACGTGAAGGCGGGCAAGCTCAAAGGCATCGCAGTGCTGGGAAAGACCCGCCTGCCCGCCGCGCCGGAATATCCCGCGCTCGCCGAGACGCTGCCGGGGTTCGAGGTCAACAACTGGGTGGGCAGCTTCGGCCCGGCGGAAATGCCCGCGGCGATCGTCGAAAAGTGGAACGCCGGCATCCTCTCCGTCATGAGCGCCCCCGACGTGCAGCAGCGCCTCCTTGCCGAAGGCGCCCGCTTCACGCCGATGACGCCGGCGCAGTTCGCGGAATTCGTCGCCGCGGAAACGGTGAAATGGGGCAAGCTGATCCGCGAGGTCGACATCCGCGCGGACTAGGTTTCTTGGCCTGATCCTTGCTCATTTCCCGGGCGGGCATTGACGCCGCGAAACGGGAGAATTTCACATGTCATCCAGGAGACCGGTAATTGTTCGCAGTTCCTATGAACAGCAGTCGCTGCGGACCCGCTTCATGAACGGCATGACCAGCGCACTCAAGCGGGTCAGCCCGGCCGGCTGGTGTTTTTCGGGCAGAACGCTCACGAACTCCGAGCTGGTCGGCAGCCGCTAGCTGGCCCCTAGGCGCGCCTGAGGTGCGCGCCGCTCTTGCGCCCGTTCCGGGGGATCGCCAGCTTTCGCCCTTCCCGGAGCATGCGCCCGCACTCTTCGGCGTCCGTCGGCTTGGCGAAAAGGTAGCCCTGCATCTCGTCGCAGCCGTTGGCGCGCAGAAAGGCGAGCTGGTCCTCCGTCTCGACGCCCTCGGCGACGACCTTGAGCCTGAGGTTCTGGGCGAGGTGGATGATGGCGCGGGTGAGCGTCGCGCCGTCGGCGTCCGTGGATATGTCGTGGATGAAGCTGCGGTCGATCTTCAGCGTGTCGATGGGGAAGCGCTTCAGATAGCCCAGGCTCGAATATCCGGTGCCGAAGTCGTCCATCGACAGCCTGACGCCCGACTCCTTGAGGCTGCTCAGGGTCCGGGCGGTCCCTTCCGGATCGTTCATCAGCAGCGACTCGGTGATCTCGAATTCGATGAGCGAGGGTTCCACTTCCGTCTCGCTCAGGATCCGGTGGACCGCGTCCGTGAGGTTCTTCTGCTCGAATTGCCGCGCCGAGAGATTCACCGAGATCGGCGGCACTTTCAGGCCGCTTTTCCCCCACGCCCCGATCTGGGCGCAGGCCGTGCGCAGAACCCACTCGCCGACCGGAACGATCAACCCGGTTTCCTCGAGGACCGGAATGAATTCCGCCGGCAAGACGGTGCCTTTTTCAGGATGCTGCCAGCGCAGCAGCGCCTCGAACCCGCAGATCTTTCCGCTGGCGAGATTGGCCTTGGGCTGGTAGGCCAGCCGGAATTCCTTGCGGTCGAGCGCGCGGCGCATGGCGGCCTCCATCTGCACGCGCTGCAGGGCGCGCTCGTTCATGTCGCGCGTGAAGTACTGGTAGTTGTTGCGCCCCTGCTCCTTGGCGCGGTACATCGCCGCATCGGCGTTCATGACCAGCGCCTCGGCGTTGTCGCTGTCGGCTGGATACAGGGTGATGCCGACACTGGCCGAGATGTAGGTCTCCTTGCCGTCGAGGTCGAAGGGTTGCTTGAATATTTCGATGAATTTGTGCGCCACCAGCCCCGCGTCGGCCGGCTTGGCGAGCTCCGCGAGGATCGCGGCGAATTCGTCCCCTCCCAGCCTTCCGACGGTGTCGGCGCCGCGAACGCAGCCCAGCAGCCGCCCGGCCGCCTCCTTGAGCAGCTTGTCGCCGGCGCTGTGCCCCAGCGTGTCGTTGACCAGCTTGAAGCGGTCCAGATCGATGAACAGCACCGCCATCGGCCAGTTGTTGCGCTTGGCGTGGGCCATCGCCTGCACCAGGCGGTCCTGGAAGAGATTGCGGTTGGGCAGTCCGGTGAGGGCGTCGAATTGCGCCAGGTAGGCGACCTTTTCCTCGATGGCGAGGCGCGCGCGGATGTCGCGGGAGATGGCGGCGATGATGTACGTGTCCCCGGAGCGCAGCACATGCCGCGTCGACTCGAACGGCAGCTTGCTCCCGTCCTTGCAGGTGTACTGGCTCTTCATTCCGCTGGGGACCGTGTCGACTTCGCCTGGAGGGCCGGCGATCAGGGCATCGTAGTCCTGCTCGAGCTCCTCGCGCGTGACCGGGAGCACGTCCTGCGGACCCATCTGCAGCAGCTCCTCCCTGGAATAGCCGAGCTGGCGGCACGCCGTCCTGTTCACGTCGATGAAGCGCATGTTCGCCCGGTCGATCAGGACGATCATGTCGGCCGAGTTGTCCATCGCCAGGCGGAAGCGGCGCAGCTCCTCCTCCGCGGCGCGGCGCTCGGTGACGTCGCGCACCACCGAGATGATCACGTAGCTTCCGCCGGATTGGATGGCGCGCCGATACGCTTCGACAGGGAAGCGGGGACCGTTCTTGGGCTGGTACCAGCCTTCGATGGTGTCGCCCTCCCTGCCCGCGATCAGGCGGCTGTAGGTCGCGGACAGCTCCGCGCGCGGTATGCCGATGATGTCCTGCGGGGTCCTCGCCAGCAGCTCCTCCCTGGTGTAGCCGAGCTTGCGGCACGCCGTATCGTTGACGTCCATGATGCTCATGGAGACCGGGTCGATGAGCCAGATCATGTCCTCCGACGCGTCTATTGCGGCGCGGAAGCGGCGCAGTTCGTCCTCGCCCTGCTGCCGGCTCAGGAACTGGCCGAGCATGCTGCCGATCACGAGCACGGCCTGGAGCAGCCGAGTGTCGGGCTCGCGAACCTCGCGGCTGTTGAACGTCATGACGCCGAGCGGCTTGCCCTGGAAGGCCACCGGGAAAAAGAACGCGCCGTGCAATCCCGCTGCGGCGCCGAAGCCCTTTCGTACGACGCGGGGGTCGGTATCGGTGTCGAGCGCCCACTGCGGCTGTTGCTCCTTGAACGTGTAGCCGACGAGCCCGCTTCCGAGAGCGTAGGACAGGTTTCGCGACTCGGCGATGAATGCGTCCATGCGCTCACCGGGCGTGCTCCAGAATTCGTGGAACCGCAGGACGTTTCCCGCCTCGATCCAGCGGAAATACCTAGCGCAGTCCCAGTCCTCGGTCTCGCAGATCGCGCGCATCACGGCCTTGAGCCCCTCGGAGGAGCTCTCGGCGTCGGCCAGATGGCGCGCGACGGTGTGCTCCAGCATGAGCAGGCTCTCGTCGCGCTTGCGCGCGGTGATGTCCTTGCCGATCCCGCGGTAGCCCGTGAACGCGCCCGACCCGTCGAACACCGGCTCGCCGCTCACGCTCACCCAGAGTTTCCGGCCCGAGTCGTCGGGCCTGCACAGCTCGAGGTCCTTGAAGGGCTTGCGCGCGTCGAGCACCGCGCGGTGCGCCGCCCAGTCGACCTCGGTCATGTTGATGTAATCGAAGTCCCAGCGCCGCTTGCCGATCGATTCTGTGCGCCGCCTGGCCATCCAGTTGGAACCGCCTCCGGAAACGGAGATGAAACGGTATTCCGTGTCCTGCTCCCAGTACAGGTCCGAGGCGAGCTGGGTCAGGCTGCGAAAGCGCGCCTCGCTCCGGCCCAGCGCGGTTTCCACGCTCTCCTCGCGTCTCACCTTGGAGAGCAGCACCAGCCCGAACCACAGGACCACCAGCGAGAGGAAGCCTCCCGCCACGACGTACATCTGGCGCTCGTTGCGGTAGTCCGCGAGGACGCTGTCGACCGCCTGCCCGATCACCGAGTAGAAGGGAAACCCGGCCGCCCTCTCGAAGCTGAAGATACGCTCCACGCCGTCCAGCCCGCCGCGCCGGACCTCGCTCGCCACGCCCGGCCTGAGGCCGGGAAGCCTGGCGCCGGGCGTGCGCGTGCGGAAATCGGGCCAGCTCAGGAGCAGCGTGTCGTCCAGCCGCCGTATTCCCACCAGGCCTCCCGGCCCGAGCCGCAACCCCTCGTATACCCGGGTCAGGCTCTCGGTCGAGACCGACAGCATCAGCACGCCCGCAAACTTTCCGCGGCGGTCCAGGATCGGGCGGGTGAACGGGATCAGCACGGCTCCCGACAGCTCGTCCTTCATCGGGTTGCCGATGCGCAGCTCGTCGGAAGACTTGTCGCGGTGAAACTTGAAGTAGTCCTGATCGCCGTGATAGGGGCGCGTCTGGGCGAGGCTCGCGTAGGCGAGCCGGCCGCGGGTGTCGATCACCGCGATCCGCACCGGAAAGGCGTCCTTGCGAAGGTCTTTCTCGAGCGCGACGACCTCGGCCAGACTCCCCGGGTCCTTCAGCCATCGGACCCTCAGTCGCCGAAGCAGGAGATCGGTGGTCTCCGCGTAGGAGGAAAAATGGCCGGCGACGACGCTGGCGATGTTCTCTCCGTGCTGAATGGCGATGCCCAGCGCCTGTTCACGCTCCTTGGCGATCTGGTACGCGACGGCGCCCCAGATAAGCAGCACGATGACGGCTACGGCCGCCATCAGCTGAATACGGAGCTTGCGGATGGGCGTCGAACTCATTGGCGCGGCAACGGGCCCCCCTCCGGGACGCACTCACGTTATGCCTCGCGGGGGGGAGAGTCAACAAGACGCCGGCCGCGAGAGGCCACCCTACTCGGCCTTGGCGCCGGATGAGATGACCACCTTTTCCCATTTCGCGGTCTCGGCGGCGATGACCTTGCCGAAGTCCTCGGGCGTGCCTCCGATCGGCTTGCCGCCGAGGTCGGTGAAGCGCTTGAGCATCCCGGGATCGACGAGCGCGGCGTTCACCGCGGCGTTGATCCTGTCGATCGCCTCGCGCGGCGAGCCTTTCGGCATGCCCAGTCCGAACCACGCCGTCGCCTCGTAGCCGGGAACGGTCTCGGCGACCGTCGAGATATCGGGCAACTCGGGCGAGCGCTCAGCCGAGGTCACCGCGAGCGCGCGCAGCTTGCCTCCCTTGATGTGCCCGATTGACGCAGGCAGGTTGTCGAACATCACGTGGACCTGGCCGGGGATGAGGTCGACGAAAGCGGGCCCCGAGCCCTTGTAGGGCACGTGCAGCATGCTGCAGCCGGTCATCGACTGAAACAGCATTCCGGAGAGGTGCACCGAGGTGCCGCTCCCCGAGGAGGCCATGTTGATCTTCCCGGGGTTCGCCTTGCAGTAGGCGATGAACTCGGCGACGTTCCTCGCCGGGAAGGAGGCGGTCACCTCCATCACGTTCGGCACCCGGATGAGGCCCGCCACCGGCGCGAGGTCGCGGATGAGATTGAAGGGCAGGTCCTTGTAGAGCGTCGCGTTGATCCCGTTCGCGGGATTCACGAGCAGCATGGTGTAGCCGTCGGGGGCCGACTTGACCACGAACTCGGTGCCGATGTTGTTGCCCCCGCCCGCCTTGTTCTCGACCACGAAAGGCTGTCCGAGCTTCTCTTGCAGCCATCCCGAGATGAGGCGCGCGAGGATGTCGACGGTGCCCCCAGGCGGGTATGGCGAGATCGTCCTGACCGCGTGAGCGGGATAGTCGGCGGCCGCGGCCAAGCCCGGAAAAACGAGCGCCAGCGCCATGGCGGCGGAACGGGCGAAGCGATGCATGGGTCTCCTCCTCGAAAGTGACCAGCCCGATATCCTAACTGAATTCCCAACTCAGCCGCTGTTGCGCAGGGCCGAGGCGATGCCGTTGATGGAAAGATGAATGGCGCGCACGGTGCGCTCGTCGGACTCCCCGGCGCGGTAGCGGCGCAGGAGCGCGAGCTGGATGTGGTTCAGCGGATCGAGGTAGGCGAAGCGGTTGCGGATCGAGCGCGCGAGCGTGGGGTTGTCGGCGAGGAATTCGGAGGCGCCGGTGATCGCGAACAGGCGCTCGCGCGTACGCTTCCACTCGGCCTCGATGCGCGGGAACACCGCCGCGCGGAGTTCCGGATCGGCGAGCTCTGCGTAGCGCGCGCCGATGCCGAGGTCGGTCTTGGCGAGCACCATGTCGAGGTTAGACAGGGCCGCCCGGAAGAAGGGCCAGCCGCGGTACATCTCGCTAAGCTCGTCGAGGGTCCCGCGCTTGCCCTCGAGCCAGCGCGACACCGCTGCTCCGAACCCGTACCAGCCCGGCAGCATGACGCGACACTGGCTCCAGCTGAACACCCAGGGAATGGCGCGCAGGTCGTCCAGCCCCTGCGTCGCCTTGCGCGAAGCCGGCCGGCTGCCGATGTTGAGGCCCGCGATCTCCGAGAATGGCGTCGCGGCGCGAAAGTAGTCCATGAAGCCCGGCGTGTCGCGCACCAGGCCGCGGTACGCGGCGAGCGCGAGCGCGGACAGCTCTTCCATGATCGCGGCTCTGCGGCCGTCGCTGCGGGACTCGCCGAGCCAGCTCGCCTCCAGGGTCGCCGCGGCGAGGATCTCGAGATTGTGCCGGCCGTTCTCGGGATCGGCGTACTTGCTTGCGATCACCTCGCCCTGTTCGGTGAGCCGCAGCGCGCCGGCGACGCTCCCCGGCGGTTGCGACAGGATCGCTTCGTAGCTCGGACCGCCGCCGCGACCGACGCTGCCGCCGCGGCCGTGGAACAGGCGCAGGCGCACGCCGCACCTTGCGCACACCCGCATGAGATCGCCGGTCGCCTTGTAGAGCGCCCAGCTCGAGGAAAGATAGCCGCCGTCCTTGTTGCTGTCCGAGTAGCCGAGCATCACTTCCTGTTCGTCGCCGCGCGAGCGCACCCAGCCGCGGTAGACGCCTTGGGAGAACGCGCCGTCCATGATCGCGCCGCAGCGCTCGAGGTCCGCGATCGACTCGAACAGCGGGATCACGTCCACTTCCAGCGCGCCCGAGCGCAGCAGCCCCGCCTCGCGCAACAACACGCCGACCTCGAGCAGGTCGGACACCGATTCGCAGTGCGAGATCACGTATTTCGACACGCTCTCCGCGCCCAGGCGCGCCTTGGCTCTCGCCGCGGCGGCGACGATGCCCAGCTCGCTCTCGACCCGGGGCGAATACGCGAGGTGCGGCGAGCGCAGCGGCCGCGGCCCCGAGAGCTCGCGCGCAAGCAGCGCCGTGCGTTCGGCTTCGCCGAGTTTCTCGTAGCCGGGCTCGACCCCGGCGCTCGCGAGCAGCTCGGCGACCGTCGCCAGGTGCTCGTCGGAGCTCTGGCGCAGGTCGATGGGTGCGAGATGAAAGCCGAATACGCTGACCTTTCTTCGCAGCGAGCGCAGGCGCCCTTCGGCGAGGAGGCCCGCGCCCTGCTGTTCCAGCCCGCGCTCGATGAGATCCAGGTCGGCTGCAAGCTCCGCCGCCGCCGCGTAAGCCGGCCGCACGGCGATCGGGGCCGGAACGGCTTCAAGACCCGTCAGGGCCTTCGCGGTGGCGGCGAGCCGGCCGTAGATGCCCGAGACGATCCGCCGGTACGGCTCATCGCGCCGGTGCGCGAAGTCCTCGCCCGACTTTTCCGCCATCTCCAGTACCTCCCGCGGCGTCGCCATGAGGCGCGAGGAGAGTCCCAGCTCGCGGCCGAGCAGGTTCACTTCCTCGAGGTAGTGCGCCAGGACGAGCCGCGCCTGCTCCCCGGTCGCCGTTTCGAGCGCCTGCGGGCCCACGTTGGGGTTGCCGTCGCGGTCGCCGCCGACCCAGGTGCCCACCGTGAGGAAAGGCGGCAGCCAGGGCCGGCGCGGAAGCGCGAAGCGCAGGCGCAGCGCTTCCTCGAGGTCCGCGTACAGCCGCGGGATCTCGGAGAGGAAGGTCAGGCGGAAATACGCGAGCGCGTTGGTGATCTCGTCCGTCACCGCGAGCTTGGAAAGCCGCAGCATCGCCGTCAGCCACAGGCGCAGCACCTCGGCGTGCAGGGCGCGGTCGCGCGCCGGGGAAACCGGGCCCGCGATCAGGCGCGCGATCTCACGCTCGCAATCGAGAATGCTCTGGCGCTGCACCTCGGTCGGGTGCGCGGTCAGTACCGGGCTCACGCGGGCACGCGCGAAGAAAGCGAGGATCTCCTTCGAAGACCTGCCTGCCGCGGCGCGCTCCAGCGCATAGCCGAAGCTCCCCGGCCGTCGCGGCGAGCGGCTTTCCGCATGCGCCCCGCGCCTGCGGTTCTGGTGGGTGTCCTCGGCGATGTTGAGGAGCTGCGAGAAATACGAGAACGCCCGCACCACGTGCAGGGTCTCCTCGATCGGCAGCGCGTCCAGGCGCGATTCCAGCTCCGCCTTCACCGCCGCGGTTTCGGCGGCGAGGGCCGGATCGGAGAGCGAACGCCGGAAGCGCACCGCCGTCTGGCGGATGTTCTCGATGCCGTCGCGGGTCGCTTCGCCGAGCTGCTGGGCGATCACGTCGCCGAGGAGGCGTCCCAGGAGGCGCCGGTCCTCGCGGAGCTGCTCCTCCTTCTCTTCGGCGGGGTCTGTGACGGGGGCGTCCATGCACGAAGAATATACAGGGCATATGATTCCGCGGAAATCCGGGAGTTCACCATGCGCCTTCGAACCGTCCTCGCCCTGCTCGGCCTCTTTGCCCCAGTCGCCTTCGCCCAGTCCGGCGGCCCACGCACGCTGCCGGAGCTCAAAGCCGACGTCCAGGAGCGCGCCGACCGGCACGCGTATCCCCTGTCCGAGCTCGACCCCGCGGAAGTGCGCGAAGCGCTCGCGAGCCTGAAGACGCTCGACCGCGACGAATGGGCTTCCGCCTGGAGCGCGATCGGCGACCGCCACATGTCCCAAGCCAGGAAGGCGGATCCGTCCGATAAGGCACTCGCCTCCAAGCACTACAAGTACGCCTTCGAGACCTACCTCTTCGCGCGCTTCCCGCTGGAGAATTCTCCCGGAAAAGTGAAAGCGTACGACAAGGCGGTGGAAGCCTTTGCCGCCTACGCGAAGCTGCCCTACCCCCCGATCGAGATCGTCCGCATCCCCTTCGAAGGCAAGCAGATCGTGGGCTATCTGCGCCTGCCGATCAACGTCCGCCCCGCGCCGCTGGTCCTCACCATCGGCGGGCTCGACGGCCGGAAGGAAAACGCCTCGTTCCGCAACGACGCCTACCTCGCGCAAGGCGTCGCCTACTTCTCCTTCGACATGCCGGGCACCGGGCAATCGACCATCCGCCAGGTGGTGCCGGGCGCCGAGCGCGAATTCACGCGCGTGCTCGACTACATCGCCACGCGCAAGGACATCGACGCGAAGCGCGTCGTCGTCTACGGCGGCTCCTGGGGCGGGCACTGGGCGGCGCGGCTCGCGTATGTCGAGCGCGAGCGCATCCGCGGCGCGGTGGTGCAAGGCGGGCCGGTGCACGAGTACTTCCAGCCGGCATGGCAGACCCAGGCGGTCAAGACGCGCGAATACCTGTTCGAGCTGTTCGAGGCGCGCGCGGCGATCTACGGCGCCGAGACCCTGGACGACTTCCTCGCCTACGGCCCGAAGATGTCCCTGAAGACCGCCGGCTGGCTCGAGAAACCCTCCGCGCCCATGCTCCTCATCAACGGCATGCGCGACACCCAGGTGCCCGTCGAGGACGTGTTCCTGCTGATGCGCTCCGGCTCCCCCAAGGAAGTCTGGATCAACCCGCAGGGCGGGCACATGGGAAGGAACCCCGCGGTGTCCGATCAGAAGATCTTCGAGAGCGTGACCCTGCCGTGGGTGGTGCGGATGCTGAAGTGAGCCGCCCGACTATCGATCCCGGTTCAGGATGTCGCCGGTCCGCTGCCAGTCGGCGCGGCGAAAGCGCGCGCGGCGCGCCGAGCCCTCGGCGTTTCCCAGGGCGAACTCGCTCAGGCGCGTCTCCAGCGCCCGGCGCAGTGCCTCGGGCAGCCGGCCCGTCGCCGCCTTGAAGCGCGCGATGATCGGGTCGGAATCGAGCGAGTCGCCGGCCTTGAGGCCCGCGCCGATGAAGTCCCCGGACGGCTCGCCGTCGTGGAAGAAACCTCGGCCTTGCTTCCACACCAGGGCCCGCTCGTAGGCGTGGATGCCGTAGCACAGCTCGAACGCGACCAGCTCGGCGCCCTTCTCGCGTGTGTAGAGGTCGAAGTAATTGTCGTGGAACCAGCGCCGCACGCTCGCAGCGTCGTCCTGCATTACGTCGAGAATCTCCCGCAGCACCGAAGTCTCCTGCTCGTCGAATAGCGCAACCGTACCATAAGGCGCTCAATGCCGGGCGAGCAATCGCGCGGCAACTCCTCCAAGGAATCCCGCTTCGGCTTTGAGCAAATCGACTTCCTTGCCGATGTTCGAGCGCGCCGTCGCTTCCAGCCGGTCCGCCGCCTCGTCGGTCATGAAAATGCGCCGCTGACTGAGGACTTTCTCCAGAAAGGCTCGACGACCGATACGAAATTCGAAATCAGATGTCACCGAGGGACAATATTCTCTTCTCACGCCTTGCATGTATTCCTGATAGGCGGGCCAGGGCTGGCCGAGAATCCGTAAGTCGATGTCGATCAACTTCGCCTCGTCCGAGGTCAATCGACGTCCCGCCGAATGGTGATTGGCCGTGAGCAGGATCATGCGCGAGACACTGTGTCTCTCGCTCTCGGGCACTCTGGAGCGGTAACGCAGCATGCGCTCGGCAAGCTCCGCGCTCCGGGTCTCGTTGTTCTTGTCGCCCGGAACGTACACGGCGTCGTGGAACAGCAGCCCCAGCAGGACCGTCCGGGGATCGTCGAATTTCTGTTCGGTAAATTGCGCAAGACAAGCGTCGATGTGGCTCCACTTATGATAGAAACGCCATGGCGAGTCGTACGAGCGACGGGCGATCCTGAACACTTCGCGATCGCATCCCTCGACGTATGCAGGATCGATGCCCCGCAGCCAATCGGGGAGATCCGGATTCGTTCTGTCGCCAGAATTTGTCATGATCAAGGTGATCGATGAAGATGATATGGCTTGGGGTGCTATTTGTCTCGCTGCTCGCCGTCGGCGCATGCCTGGCTCAGGACTACCCGGACAAGCCGGTTCGAATCGTGGTGCCATTCGCGCCCGGTGGATCGACCGATGTGCTGGCGCGCATCGTCGGCCAAAAACTCGGCGAGCGATGGGGCCAGCCGGTGTTCGTCGAGAATCGCGCCGGCGCGGGCGGAAACATCGGCGCGGACCAGATTGCGAAATCCGCGCCGGACGGATATTCGCTGCTGCTGGGGGGCGTTCCCCAGGCGATCTCGGCGAGCCTTTATTCGAAGCTGCCGTACGACCTCGCCAAGGACCTCACGGCCATCGCGGAAATCGCATCGTTCCCGAGCGCAATCGTGCTGCATCCGTCGCTGCCCGCGCACTCCGTGACGGAGCTGATCGCGCTGGCGCGAGCCCGGCCCGGGCAGCTGAGTTTCGGATCGGCCGGCAACGGCTCGCCGAATCATCTGGCGCTGGAACTGTTCAAAACCATGGCCGGCGTCAGCATGACGCACGTTCCCTACAAGGGATCGGGGCAGCTCATCGGCGACCTGGTTGCCGGGCAGGTGCAGCTCGCGTCCATGGGCACGCCCGTGGCGCTGCCGCATGTTCAATCCGGCAAGCTGAGAGCGATCGCGGTGACGGGCGCTGCACGCTCCTCCCTGCTGCCGCAGGTGCCGACCGTGAGCGAGGCCGGATTACCCGGATTCGACGTGACCTCGTGGTACGGCGTGTTCGGCCCGGCGGGGCTGCCGGCGACCATCGTCGTGAAACTCAATTCCGAGATCGGCAGGGCCGTCACGGCGCCCGAGGTCAAGGAGCGCCTCGCCGCGCTCGGAGCCGAACCTTCGGTGAAGACGCCGGACGAATTCGCCCGCTACGTCCGCCAGGAAATCACGAAGTGGGCGAAAGTGGTCAAGGACTCGGGCGCCAAAGCCGAGTGATCCAGTCGGCGATGTAATCGATGCCGACTTGCCGGTTGTCGGCTTGCGCGTGATAGGCGCCGCCGTCTTCGGCGGTGAGAATCTTCAGTGCCTTGCGAGGTGCGCCGATCGCCTCGAAGAGCTTGTGGGCGGAGGCAACCGGCACGACCTTGTCGTCCGCGGCGTGCACGATGAGAAACGGGCAAGCGATCTTCTGCGCGACTCCCGCAAGCGAGAAGCGCTCGGCCCGCGCGATCGCCTCGTCGGCGTTTTCGGCCCCCATGATCCAGCGGAAGTGAAAAGTCGATTGCGGCGTGGTCTTCGGGTCGCTCTCGTGCCTGCGCTTGACCTCGCGCTGCCAGCCCGCAAGGTCCCAATGCAGCGCGCTCATGGCCACGCCCGCGCAATAGCGCTTCTCGAAGGCGGCGATGCGTGAAGCGTAGTAGCCGCCGAAGCTGTAGCCCATGATCACCACTTTCCGAGCGTCCGCTTCCTGCCGCCCGGCGACGTATTCGTAGGCCGCGGTGCCGGGCACTTCGTAATCGTGACGGGCATGCAGCCCGCGAAGACGCAGGGACTCGCCTTGTCCCGGCCCGTCGATGGCCAGCGTATGAAACCCGCGCCGGGCGAACTCGAGTCCGGCAAAGAGGACGCTCATCTCCTTGCAGTTGTCCATGCCGTCGAATACGACCACCGTCGGCGCGCGGCCGGACGCACCCGG
>Ga0137409_10005895_pt1 | contig 12752 bp, 11 predicted proteins | sample CZODoug1_16funga_FD_122059 | JGI IMG/M metagenome (GOLD analysis project Ga0137409, IMG submission 122059) | Vadose zone soil fungal communities from Angelo Coast Range Reserve, California, USA - CZODoug1_16fungal (Hybrid Assembly) | ecosystem: Environmental > Terrestrial > Soil > Vadose zone...
GCCGCGACCCGCGTCAACGGCCGACACGATCGCGGCAATCGTCGCGATTGCCTCGTCGCTGCCCGGTCCGCCCAGCGCGCCGCCGATGCTGGCGCAGCGCCCGTCGCCGGTGACGCCAACCAGGCGCGGGTCGTAGTCGCAGAAAATGCCGACGGTCGCCACGCCCAGTGCAGCCGCAAGATGCGTCAGGCCCGTATCGAGTCCGACCACGATCCGCGCCCGCGCCAGCAGCGCCGCCAGCTGCGACAGTGTTGCGCGCGCGATCACCCTTGCCTGACGCATGCCATGCGCGCGTTCGCGCGTTGCGCTCTCTTCACCGGCACTGCCCCAAACCAGCACTGAACGCAGGCCGCGCGCCGCGAGAGCGCCCTCGACGGCACGCCAGTGCGGCGCTGGCCACAGCTTGCTGGCACGGCTCGCATTGGTCAACAAGACCGCGATCGGCCCGGCAGCAACGATGTCGACCAATTCCGGCGCCACCAGCGCCGGCGCGCGCGCGCCGAATTCGGACTTGCCTCGCACCACGTAGTCCAGCGCTGTGCCAGCGAGATGGCGATTGCGCTCGATCGCGTGCATGGTAGTCGGCACCGCCACGCGTCGCGCATACCCGTACGCTGCCCAACGCTCGCGCGCCGAAGGTCCGTCCGGACCCACGACGCGCGATCGCGTCCAACTCGCGACCCACGCGCTCTTGAGCAAGCCCTGGCAATCGATCACGAGGTCATAGTGCGCGGCGCGCAGGCGCGCCTTTGCGGCTCGCAATTCGCGCCAGGTCGTCGGCGCGAATGGGCGCGCGCGCCAGCGTCGCAATGCGATCGGTACAACGCACGCCACACGCGGGTGCAATTCTGGAATCGCCGCGAAGCCCTCCTCCACGGCCCAATCGATGTGCGCGGCCGGCCGCGCGCGCGCAATATCCGACACAATCGGCAGTGCGTGCACGACATCGCCCATCGATGAGGTCTTGACAATCAGGATCCGCAGCGCGGCGTTCATGGCGGCGCGGATTGTAGGTGCCGTGGCGCGCTCCGCCACGACGCAGGCAAGCGTTCGCGCAATCGCGTGCAGTCGCGCTGAGTGGTGCAGGGTAGGCGCGAAATGTAGTCTCGAACTGGCTCGCGCAGCAGGCTGAACTGCCGCACGGATCCGTGCAAATTTCAGAATGGCAGTTGCGCGTCCGGCTTCGCGGCCAGCAACACGCGCCGAAAATCGGCCTGGATTCTCGCCAGCGCCGCGGCGTTATCGCCTTCGAAGCGCAGCACCACCACCGGGGTCGTGTTGGACGGCCGCGCCAGGCCGAAGCCATCGTCGTATTCAACGCGCACGCCATCGATGGTGATCACTTCGCGCGCGTGCTCGAAGCGCGCTTCCGCCTGCAGTCGCTCGACCAGCAAAAAGTTCTCGCCCTCCGCGGTTGCCAGCTGTAACTCCGGCGTGCAGAAGGCATCGGGCAGCGCGTTGAGCACGGCCGACGGATCGCGGCCGTTCGCTTTTTCGCGCGCGAGGATCTCGAGCAGTCGAGCACCGGCGTAAAGGCCGTCATCGAATCCATACCAGCGGTGCTGAAAAAACATGTGACCGCTCATCTCACCGGCGAGAGGGGCGCCGGTTTCCTTGAGCTTGGCCTTGATCAGCGAATGGCCGGTGCGCCACATCGTCGGCCGGCCACCAAGGGCGCGCACCGCACGCGCGACGTGGCGTGAGCATTTGACGTCAAAGATGATCTCGGCGCCCGGAACGTCGGCCAACACGCCTCGCGCAAACAGCATCAACTGGCGGTCCGGAAAAATGATCTGGCCGTCGCGCGTCACGACACCGAGGCGATCGCCATCGCCGTCGAAGGCGAGGCCGACGTCCGCATCGCCGTCGCGCAGGCAGCGGATCAGGTCCCGCAGATTCTCGGGCTGCGCAGGATCCGGGTGGTGATTCGGAAAGGTGCCGTCGACTTCGCAAAAGAGCTCGGTCACTTCGCAGCCGAGCGCGCGGTACAGCGCCGGCGCAAACGCGCCGGCCACACCATTGCCGCAGTCGATGGCAACCTTCATCGGCCGCGCCAGGCGTATGTCGTCCGCGATCCGGGCGATGTAGGCGGCGGTGACATCAGCGTGGCGCAACGGCCCCGGAGCGCGCGCAGGCACGATCTGTCCGCTCGTGATTCGCGCCCGCAATTGCTGGATCGCGGCACCGTGCAGTGTGTCGCCGCCCAACACCATCTTCAGTCCGTTGTACTCCGGCGGATTGTGGCTGCCGGTGATGGCCACACCGGCCGCGGTGCCAAGATGAAACGTGGCGAAGTACAACATCGGTGTCGTCGCCACGCCGATGTCGCACACCGCCATTCCGCTCGCACGTAGGCCCGCGATCAGCGCATCGCGCAGCACCGGGCCGGACAAGCGCCCATCGCGGCCGACACAGATTTCTTGCACGCCGCGCGCGCGGCCCTCCAGCCCGAGTGCCGCCCCGATCGCGCGCGTAGCCGCCGGCGTCAATGTGCGATCGACCATGCCGCGAATGTCGTAGGCCTTGAAGATCGCGGCGTCAATGGCGGCGATGAATGGCACAAAATCTTCGGCAGCCACGGCGATAGCGATGATGGGTTGCGATCTGCAAGCGGCAACGCTGGTGCGCGCCAGGACAAAGCGAGGATACGGGATGCGTTGCCGGCAGCGCATAAAGGGCAACCAGAATACGAGGCGGCGCCGACTGCGTCGCTACAATCCGCGCCGACCTGCCCTGTGATGTGCGTTCGAGTTGGCCGCGTGGGACGCGTGCGGCGAGCGCGCCTTCATTCGGCGATTTTGCTGCTAGGAGAGGCCGTCGATGCTGGTTGCCGTGATTCTGTCGGGAGGCTCCGGAACCCGACTGTGGCCGGTTTCGCGCGAGAGTTCGCCCAAGCCTTTCATGCGCCTGGCCGGCGGCCCGTCCTTGCTGCAACGAACCGTGATGCGGGCCAAGCACGCCGGCGCCGATGAGGCGCTGGTCGTCACCAACAAGGAATATCGCTTGCGCACGCAAGAGGACCTGGCGCAGCTGGCGGACACGGACCGCCCGGCGCGCATCACGCTCATGCTGGAGCCGATCGCTCGCAATACTGCGCCCGCGATCGGCGTTGCGGCGGCGCTGGTGGCTCGCACGCGCGGCGCTGATGCCGTGCTGTTGGTGCTGCCGGCAGATCACCTGATTCAGGACGAAGCCGCATTTGCTGCCTGCGTCGCGAGTGCGCGGAGCGCGGCCGCCGGTGGTCACCTGGTGCTGTTCGGCATTCGGCCAACGATGCCGGCCACCGCGTTTGGCTATATCGAAACGGGCGCCACGAGGCCGAGTGCAGACCCGACCGCCGCCCCGAGTGCGGCCGATAGGTCGGCGCTGCCGGTACGCCGCTTCATTGAGAAGCCGGACGCCGAGCGCGCGGCGCATTTCCTCGCGGCCGGCAACTACTTCTGGAACAGTGGCATGTTCGCATTCACTGCCGGCACCGTGCTGGACGAATTGCGCGCTCATGCGCCAGATGTCCTGCAGGCCGTCACGGCGGCACTGCCGCAAGACACGAGTGCCTCGGCGATCGACCTGGAGAGCGCCGCGTTTGCCAGTGCGCCCGGCATCTCGCTCGACTACGCGGTGATGGAGAAAAGCCAGCACATCGTTGTCGTTCCGGGCGAATTTGGCTGGAGCGACATCGGGTCGTGGGACGCGGTGGCGGCGGTCTGCAAGACCGACGCGCGGGGCAATTCGAGCAGCGGCGATGTCATCTTCGCCGACTGCGCCAACACCCACGTGCAGAGCGATGACCGGCTGATCGCCGCCGTGGCGCTGAACAACGTGGTGGTGGTCGACACGACTGATGCGCTGCTGGTCTGTGATCGCGACGCCACCCAACAGGTCAAGGAAGTCGTGGCCGAGTTGCAGCGCCGCGGCCACGCAGCACAGAAACTGCATCGGACTGTGGCGCGGCCCTGGGGCAGCTACACCCTGTTGCAGGAGGGCGCGCGCTTCAAGATCAAGCGGATCGAGGTCAAGCCGCGCGCTGCATTGTCGATGCAGATGCATCACCATCGCAGCGAGCACTGGATCGTCGTCAGCGGCACGGCCAAGGTGACGATCAATGGTCGCGAGGCGCTGGTGGCGCCGAATGAATCAACCTACGTCCCGGTCGGCGCGACGCATCGCTTGGAAAACCCGGGCAAGGTGGCGCTGGTAATGATCGAAGTGCAGTGTGGCGACTACGTCGGCGAAGACGACATCGTGCGCCTGGACGATCAGTACGGGCGCGTAAAAGTGGCGTGACGGGCCGACCTGTTCATGTGGCTTGTCGCCGAGCACGGCTGCGGCTGGCGCTGGGCCGTGCGATTCAATTGCCAACGGCCGCCGGTGCATCACATGTGATGACCATGCCCGGCATGGACGACCGCCACGCACGTGCACACGGTTGATTTGCGGTTGGCGGTCGACGAACCCTCGAGAACGCGGTGCGAGAAAGGGACGAAAGGATGGCGACTCAGCGACGTACTGAACTGCCGCAATGGCAGGCGCTGCGTGAACGGCGCCAGGCGACCCAGTCGACCACAATCGCTGCGCTATTTGCCGCCGAGCGCGAGCGCCGGCGCGCAAACACGATCGAGGCGGCCGGTCTGTCGATCGACTGTTCACGGCATGCGATCGACGATCACACGTGGGCGCGTCTGTTCGAGTTGGCGCGCGCCTGCGAGGTGGAGAGTTGGCGCGACCGCCTGCTCGCCGGCGAACACATCAACAACTCCGAGGATCGTCCCGCCTGGCACACCGCATTGCGCACGCCGCCGCGCGATGCGAATGCGGCCAAGAAGATTGCCGCGCAACGCGTGCGCGCCGAGGACTTTGCTGAACAGCTGCGCGCCGGACGTTGCCTCGGCGCGACCGGCGCGCCGATCGATACCGTGGTGTGCATCGGCATCGGCGGCTCCGATCTCGGGCCGCGACTCGTAACCGAGGCGCTCGGCCCACTGAGCGGTGCGCCGGCACTGCACTTCGTCACCAACATCGATCCGACCGAATTGACGCAGGCATTGCGGCACGCCCAGCCTGAACGCACGGCGCTGATCTGCATCTCCAAGAGCTTCTCGACGCTGGAGACTCTGGAGAACACCAAGGCCGGGCTCGCCTGGCTGCGTGCGGCCGGCGTTGACGCGCAGCGCCACCTTTATGCGGTCAGCAGTCAACCCGATCGCGCCGTGAGTTTCGGCGTGCGCCGCGAGCAGGTTCTCGACTTTGAAGACTGGGTCGGCGGCCGCTATTCGGTGTGGTCGCCGTGTGGCTTGCCGGTGATGATTGCGCACGGTGCGGCGCGCTTCGGCGAACTTCTCGCCGGGGCTGCTGAACTGGACCTGCATTTCGCCAACACGCCCCTGGAACGCAACGCACCGGTGCGGCTCGGCCTGCTCGGCGTCTGGTATGGCAACTTCTGCGGCAGCGCGACGCGCGCCGTGTTTGCCTATGCGCAGCGGCTGCGCCTGCTGGCGGCCTACCTGCAGCAATTGGAAATGGAGAGCAGCGGCAAACGCGTCGATCGCGACGGCGTGCTGCTCGATACCACCACGTCGCCGGTCGTCTGGGGCGATGCCGGCACGACCGCGCAGCACAGCGTGTTCCAGTTCCTGCATCAAGGCACCAATCTCACGCCCGTGGACTTTGTGACGTGCCGCAGCTTCGCGACCTCGAGCGAGGAGCGCGAGCGTCTGCTGCACATGAATGCGGTGGCGCAGGCCGATGCGCTCGCCTTCGGCGACAGCGTGCTCGGCGCGGGCGAAGCGAAGCCCATCTATGCGCAAGCGCCTGGCAACCGGCCCAGCACGTTCATCGAACTGCCGCAACTGACGGCGCAGGCGGTCGGCGCTCTGCTCGCGCTCTATGAGCAGCGCACCTTCGTGCAGAGCGTCCTATGGAACATCAACGCCTTCGATCAGTGGGGCGTCGAGATCGGCAAGCAGCTGTTGAAGCAGCGGCTCGCACAAGGCGCGCCCGCGCGCGGATGATCACGTGCTGCTGCCGCGCGTGCGCAAGGCAGTGTTTCCGGTGGCCGGGTCCGGCACGCGCTTTCTGCCGGCGACCAAGGCGATGCCCAAGGAGATGCTGCCGATCGTCGACAAGCCGCTGATCCAATACGCGGTCGAAGAAGCGGCCGCCGCCGGCATCGAACAAATGATCTTCGTGACCGGCCGCAACAAGCGCGCGATCGAAGACCATTTCGATCGCGCGCCGGAGCTTGAGCTGCAACTGGCGGGCGACGCCAAGCGCGAGCTGTATCAACTGCTGATGAGCGCGACGCCGCCCGGCGTGAACTTCATCTACGTACGGCAGCCGGAACCGCTCGGTCTCGGCCACGCGGTGTTGTGTGCGCAGCCGGTGGTGGGCGACGAGCCGTTCGCGGTGATCCTGGCCGACGATCTGATCGACGCGCAGCCGGGCGTCACTGCGCAACTCGTCGAAACATACCAGCGCCACCACGCGTCGGTGCTAGCGGTGGAAAATGTTCCAACCGCCGACACCGGCAAATACGGCATCGTTGCCACCGACGTCATCAATACGCAGGAGGAGCGCGTGACGCGTTTGGTCGAGAAGCCGCGCCCTGACGAAGCGCCTTCCACGCTGGCGGTGGTCGGTCGCTACGTCTTGCGTCCGGAAATTTTTGCCGAACTAGCACGCACTGGGCGCGGCAGCGGCGGCGAGATTCAGCTGACCGACGCGATTGCGATGCGGGTCGCGCTGGGCGAGGTGATCGCGCGCCGCTTTATTGGCACCCGCTTTGACTGCGGCTCGAAAGCAGGCTTTCTCGCTGCCAATCTCGATTTCGGCCGCCGCGCTGGTCTGCTCGACGAATCATTGCGCTGACGCGTTTCGGATCAGGCCGCTTCTGGGCCTGCGGCCGGCTCCACCGCCGGGGGCGCGCCGTCCGGCACATGGCCGCGGCCCTGTCGATACGAGTCAGCCATCCAGGCCAGCGTCGCATCGAAGTCGGTGTAGCGCAGTGCGCCGAGCGCGTCCCGCAACTTGCGATTGCTACCCGCGAGGCGATGAATTTCTGCGCGCCGAACAAGGTCCGGCGCGAGCCGCACCTGCGGCGCATAGCCGCACACCGACTCGAGCGTTGCCAGCAGCGAGCGCAACGAGCGCGTGACGCCTGAGCAGACATTGACCACCTGATGCGCGAGCGGTGCTGCCAGCAGGCGTGTGTAAACATCGGCCAGCATGCGCACGTCGGAGAAATCGCGTTCGACGTCGAGATTGCCGAGCGAGATTGCCGCTTGCCGGCCGGCAAAATGGGCCACTAGCTTCGGCACCAGGAACATCTCCGATTGTCCCGGGCCGGTGTAGTTAAACGGGCGCGTGATCACAATCGGCAGGCGATCGAACCAAGTGCGTGCAAGATGTTCCATTGCGAGTTTGCTACAGGCGTAGTGATTGACTGGCGCCGGCATCACCGTTTCATCGAGCAACTCGGCCGTGCCATTGCCGTACACATTGGCGCTGCTGGCCAGAACGATCTTGCGCACATTCGGCGCGGCCGTTGCGATCGCCTGCAGCAGGTTCTCGCTGCCAATCGCATTAACCGCGTAGATCTGCGCCATGTCATCATGCTGGACAAAGCTCACGGCGGCCAGGTGAATGACGTAGTCCGGTTGGGCCACAGTCAGCGCCGCGGTAAGGGTCGACGGAACGAGCAGATCAAATTGCGCTGATTGCGGCGGGCCGGTCACGTCGTGACCGGCGGCCGCCAGGGCGTCGCGCAGATAGGGGCCGGTGAATCCGGCCAGGCCCGTGACCCAGACGCGCGCCATTCGCTTGGCCGTGGTGCAACGCTACGCGCGCGCAACCCTAAGCCATCCGGTGCTGGCGCTCAAAACGAAACGCCGCGTTGCACGCGCCGCAGGTCGGCCGCGACCATCATCTGGCACAGCTCCTCGAGCGTGGTGGTTGCTTTCCAGCCGAGCTGGGTGCGCGCCTTCGACGCGTCGCCGATCAACAGTTCCACGTCGGCCGGCCGATAAAACTTTGGATTGACGCGCACGACGGTGCGGCCGGTCGCGTCGTCGACGCCGCTCTCATCCGGGCCCTGGCCGCGCCACGCGAGCGCGACGCCGACCGCGGCAAACGCGAGCGACACGAATTTGCGCACCGTTTGTGCCCGCTCGGTCGCCAGAACGAAAGTGTCGGGCGCGTTGGCTTGCATCATCCGCACCATGCCATCAACATAGTCGGGCGCGAACCCCCAGTCGCGCCGGGCATCGAGGTTGCCGAGTTCAAGACACTCGAGCTGGCCGAGCTTGATGCGCGCCACCCCATCGGTGATCTTGCGGGTCACGAATTCGCGGCCGCGCAGCGGCGACTCGTGATTGAACAAAATCCCGCTGGTCGCGAACAGGCCATAAGACTCGCGATAGTTGACCGTCATCCAGTGGGCGAAAAGTTTGGCCACACCGTACGGGCTGCGCGGATAAAACGGCGTGCTCTCGTTTTGCGGAACGGCCTGCACGTGGCCGAACATCTCGGAGGTGGACGCCTGATAGAAGCGGATCTTCGGATCGAGCAGCCGAATCGCCTCCAGCAAATTGAGCGCGCCCAGGCCGGTCATCTGCGCCGTTGCGGTCGGCTGCTCGAATGAGACCGCAACAAAGCTTTGCGCGGCCAGGTTGTAGATCTCGGTCGCGCCCGTGCGCTGGATCAGGCTCAGCGCCGCGCCCATGTCGGTCAGGTCATATTCGATCAGATCGAGATTCGGATGCCCGGCGATGCCGAGTTCTTCGATGCGCCAGAAATTGACCGAGCTCGTGCGCCGAAAGGCGCCGTGCACGCGATAACCCTGTGCGAGTAGCGCGTGTGCGAGATAAGCGCCATCCTGGCCTGTAATGCCGGTGACGATCGCGACCTTGACCGGTCGTGCGTCTCGATCCTGCTGCGGATTGCTCATGTGCGGTGTTGTGTTTGCATGTCTTCTGACTCGAACACGGCGTGTCCCGACTCGTGTCTTGGCAAGTGTGCCATGAGGTTCGCGTGAGCAATCTGGCGGGTGGTGCGCCGTTGTTAGACGTGCCTGGCCGCCGGCGGCAATCGTCGGCGCTAGGCGCGCGGCGCCGCGGTCGCAAGTAAGGCCACCGCAGCCATCGCCAACAGCAGAGCCACAGCGTGCAGCGATGTGAATTGCTCGTTGAGGTAGAACACGCCGACCAGGGTTGCTGACGCCGGCAAGGCAACCGTAAAGACGCCGGCCTGGTTGGCCGGGACGTGCCGCAAGCCCGTCATCCAGAGCCAAACCGCGGCGAGGCTCGCCGCAAGCGAATAAAAGACGAGGAGCGCCCAGTCAAACGCACTGACGCCACGCCAGTCAAACGGGCCCGTCTGCGCCGCACCAAACGGCAGGATCAGCACCAGGCCCCAGAGATTGATGAGCGCTGATACCCGCAGCGGCGAGCGCACTGCGGCCAGCCGCTTGCCGACGATCACATACGTGGCCTCGCACAGCACGGCGCCAAACAGCAACGCGGTGCCGAGCGGCGTAGCGTCCGACGCTGAAGCGTTTTCTGCGGACGTTGCCACGTCGCGCGCCAAATGCAGCAATGCAATCCCCAACATCGCAAGCACAACGGCAACAACGACCCGCCGCGAAAGCGCTTCCCGCAGCAGCAGCCACGACATGACCGCAATCACCGCCGGCAGCGTGGCCAGGATCACGCCCGCGGCCGTAGCGGTGGTCAGGCGAATGCCGCTCAGCATGCAGATCGAAAACAAAAAATTGCCGAACAACGACATGATGAACAGAAGCCCATGTTCGCGGGGCGAAAGCGGCGTCTCGCCTTTTTGCGGCGCCGTCCAGGGCAGCATCGCGACCGCGGCCAGGCCAAAGCGCAACAGGGCGAGCAGGAACACTGGGAATACCATCGTGAGCGGCTTGGACAACGCGACGTAAGCCCCGACCAGGGACATCGATGCGGTGAGTAGGACGAACGCCAGCGCGCGGCGAGGGGCGGGAGCAGTCACGCGCGAATTGTCGCAGCGGAACACTGCGGCAAAATCAGCGCGGCATCGACGCGAGTGAATCAATGAGAGCGAGCGAGTGACAGCGATCGGCGCTGGTCCCGCCGCCCTAGTCGGCCCGACGAGATTCGGGCGCCACCCGCGCGCGCGCAATCGCGCTGCCGTGCGGGCGCTGCGCGTTCGTGGCCTATGCGTGACGCCACTACGATTTCTTTCTGCGCCGGCGCACGCGCGGCGCCGAATATTGCTCGGACTTGCCGGCGCGCCGCTCGAACGGATCAAGGCGCGAAAGTTGCTCGCCCTGATCTTTCACCAGCAGCAGCCTATGCGGCGCAGCCGCCAGTTGATCGTGCACCTCCCAGCACGCAGTCCGCTGCGTGACCCACAGCGTCGGATCGACGCGGCTCAAGTCGATCGCCCGCGTGAAGCTGCGCAGCGTGCGCTCGCCGCGGCGATTGTTGTATTCGTGAAAGTACGACATGGCCAGTTCGCGCAGCGAGCGGTACACCGGATCGCGAAAGCGCAGGCTCGCGCCATTGGTCTTGGAGATCGCACCCCAGTAGCGGCCTCGTTTGAAGACCGCGATCACATGCGGGTAGTCGCTGGTGTCGCAATCGAGGTGCACCACGAGTGGCGGATCGCCGTGCAGCCACAACGCACAGGCCGCCAGAAACGCGCCCTCGATGCAATGCGCGCGCCGCCGGCGCAATACTTCGCGTACCGACAGGACGGTCTCGCCGCCTTGTTCGTGATTGCAGGGCACCCGGTACAAGTAGGCTTGGATCGCCTGCGGTGAGGTCAGGCGCGCGAGCGTTGCGCGTTCGCGCGCACTCAGTCCCAGCCGCGCGGCAAGCCGGGGGTCAAAGCGCGTCCTGCGCGTGGTCGATGCATCGTTGTATCGGCGGGTTGCCATGGGCGTCATTTTCGAAGCGACGCGCATTGTGCCCGGGCGCTGGCGCCACGCGGGCGGCGGCCTTCCCTCGGCACGGTGGCGCGACTGCGTATCCTTGCCGACGCCGCGTGGCGCCGGGCGACCTCAAATGTCCGGGCAAGTCTCGTATCTGGCGCCGATCAACTCCCGTTTCAGGCACCGCCCATGGCATCGACCCGTCACGACATTGCGCCGGAGTTTCTCGATGTTGCAGATCAGTTTGTGCAACTCGCCAACTCGATGAACGATCGCTATCCCCGCGCCTGGATCGCGGCAGCGATGATGTACGCAACCGCGCGCTACAACGCCTTTGTGTGGCTGACCCGCGAGACCGAACTCGCACAAACGCTTGATCAGGCGGTTGCGTACTACACCCAGGAATACGAGGCCATGCTGCGCGACAACGTCGCCGAGACCGCGCCGGCCTACAGCGCAAGTGCGGCGTCGAGTAACCCGGCCGGCAACGGCGAACTGCCGCAATGATGTGACGACTTGCGCCACGGCCGTCGCGGCCCGGATCGATCGCGCCATCGCGCGCCGGCCGCGGCCGGTCGCTTTGCTGCAGATTCAACGCGCCACGCGATAGGGCGGCGTGCCGCGCGTGCCGATCATCAATTCATCGATCACGAGTTCCACGTCGGGCTCGCCGCGGGCGCGCGCAAGCAACGCGCGCCGCTGCGGCTCGCTCGCCGCGCACCCCCGGAGGAACACGAACTTGCGCTGCACGGTGAGCCAGACGCTGCTCGAGCGAAACAGCGGATCGTGCGCGAGCGCTGCCTGGACGGTGCGCGCAATATCCTTGTCGCTCGCATAGGCATTAGGCTGGTCGCATTTTTTCGCCAGCCAGCAACTGGTGCCGCGCTCGGCGCGATAGTGCGCGTGGCGCCGCATTTCCGCTTCCGTCATGAGCGGGCCCTCGGGCGCCGGGCAGGCAGCAAGGCCTGAGGTCGCGGCGAGAAATGGATCGCCAAACCAGTTGCGTCGCTCCTGCGCGCAGCAAACGCCAGCGGCGAACAGCAGCGCGAACAAGGTGCCTCGCATCAACCGAGTCGCCCTTGTTGCGCGAGGTCGCGAATCCGTTTCACGGTGTCGAGGTCGGAGGCGCGATACGCCTGCCGCCGCAACTCCAGCGTCTGGAAGGAAAGTTCGTCGCGTGCTTCTGCGCCGGCCGCAGCACCGGCTTCGTCATCGAATTCATAGATGAAGCGCAGATGGAGCTCATCGGGCTCCGGCTCCTCGATCCGAATCGTGAGGCGGCTGGCGGGCCAAGTCGCGCCCGCTTCAGTCTGGATCCGCGTTTCCTGCATCGGCGTCAGATGCACACGATCGCGCACGCAAAAGCTGCCGAAGTCGAGCGTGCGCGCGAGCGTGACGCGCGACCCTTCTTCTTCGCGCGCGCGCACAGCAAAACCTTCCAATCCGAGCATGAATTGCAGCGGCTGCTCGGCGCGCAGCACCAGGCCGCGCCACAGTTGCTCACGCGAAAGCTCATCGAGCAGAGGCAGCAGCGGGTCGTTGATCTGTACCAGGTGCTCGAATCGCAAGACCGCGGTGTTACGGCCACTGTTACGGCAAAAAATGCCGGCGTGCGAGCGGCCCGCGCAATTCGCGCTGCTGCGCGTCGCGCTTGAGCACGAGCGAAACCGCGTCGAGATTGCCGCTCGACGAGCCGCCGGCGTTCGCATCGCTGCGGACCTGCTCGAGCACCTCGGGCGCGAGCGGGTCAGACCGAAAGCGGCGCATTGAGCGAGGGCGCGACCAGAGATTTGAGATTACCGTCATGAGTTGGCAGTTCAATCGCGATCTGCCGACGCAT
>Ga0137409_10005896_pt1 | contig 12751 bp, 9 predicted proteins | sample CZODoug1_16funga_FD_122059 | JGI IMG/M metagenome (GOLD analysis project Ga0137409, IMG submission 122059) | Vadose zone soil fungal communities from Angelo Coast Range Reserve, California, USA - CZODoug1_16fungal (Hybrid Assembly) | ecosystem: Environmental > Terrestrial > Soil > Vadose zone...
TATGCGAAGAATATGCTGCCGTGGTCCGTGGTCAGCCGTCCGCTGGAGGGTGAACCGCCAACGATCGATCTGGCCGTTGGTTACAGCAAGGCAAACACCTCGCCGATTCTCAAGCTGTTCCTCTCCAGGCTTGAGGAACTGCGGGCGCCCACGCGATGAAGATCTGCGTATTCGGCGCCGGGGCGGTCGGCGGCCACATCGCCGCGAAGCTCGCAGCCTCGGGAAACGAGGTGTCGGTGGTAGCCCGCGGCCCTCATCTCCAGGCTGTGCAAAGGAATGGACTGAAACTGCTCCACGGCGACGAGACCATCCTCGGGCACGTCCGGGCGAGCGAGTGCGCGGCGGAGCTCGGGCCGCAGGACTGCGTCATCGTCACGCTGAAGGCCAACATGCTGGGCGCGTTCGCGGAGCAGGCCGCGGCGCTCCTGGGACGCGAGACGCCGGTGGTCTTCGCCCAGAACGGCGTTCCATGGTGGTATGCATTCGGGTTGAAGGCTGGCAGGCCGAAACCGCCTGATCTCTCCGCCCTGGACCCCGAGGGGAAACTGCAAGCCGCCGTAGCGCCCGAGCGCATCATCGGCGCGGTGGTCTACTCCGCGAACGAGGTGATCGAGCCGGGAGTGATCCGCAATTTCGTTCCCGGCAGAAACATGCTCGTGGTGGGAGAAGTGGATGACCGCGCATCGGAAAGAATCAGGCAACTGAGGCTGGCGCTGGAAAAATCCGGCATGTCCTCGCCGCCGGCCGCCGATATACGCCAGTCGGTCTGGAGCAAGCTCACGCAGAACCTCGGCAATTCGACGCTCTGCCTGCTGACCGAGGCCACCGTCGGCGCGGTGCGCGCCGACCCGGCGTTGTCGAAGCTGCTCGGGCGCATGGGCGATGAGGCCCGGGCGATCATGCGGGCGCACGGCATTCCCGCCGAGGGCGCTGTGGAGCGGCCGGGCGGCGGCCAGTCCTCCGGGCTGATCGGCCACAAGCCCTCGATGCTGCAGGACTACGAGCGCGGCCGCCCGATGGAGATCGAGGCGCAGCTGCTGACGCCCCTCGCGTTTGGCCGGGCGGCGGGCGTCGCCACCCCGACCCTGGATGCCCTGATCCCCCTAGCTACTTTCAAAGCCGCCGCCAAGGGACTGTACGCAATGAATTTTTTACACTGACAGGCCGGGCAGGAAACGGGCGCGAGGATTAGAATCGCTTCCAGGGAGGGCTATGCCGAGGACGCGACAGGTGGCAAAAGCCAAGGCAACCGAAGCCGGAATCCGAAGAGTCAAAGCCGGCAGCCCCGCTCCGGTCGATGCGGCGTTGCAACTGGTCGAGGCGCTGCCCTTGCCGATGTTCGTCAAGAGCCGCGACGGCAGGTATCTCGGGGTCAACAAGGCCTGGGAGGAGTTCTTCGGCGTATCGCGCGCCAGCTTCCTCGGCAAGCAGGTCAAGGACCTGTATCCGCAAAACCCGGCGATCGCCGAAAAGCACCTCGAGATGGACGGCCAGCTGTGGCGCAATCCCGGCGGCCAGAGCTACGAGGCCGCGGTCACCGCGCGCGACGGCCGCTTGCGCGAAACGATCTACTACAAGGCGACTTTCGCCAACGGCAGCGGCGAGGTCGCCGGGCTGATGGGCGCGATCGTCGACATCACGGCGCGCAAGCAAGCCGAGGCGAGCCTGCTCGAGAGCGAGCGGCGCTTCCGGCGCACCTTCGAGCTGGCAGGCTCGGGAGTCGCGCACATCGGCATGGACCGGCGCTTCCTGCGGGTCAACCGGCGCCTGTGCGAGATCCTCGGCTATCCGCAGGACGAGCTGCTGCGCCTCACCGGACGGCAGATCTCGCATCCCGACGACCTCGACGTCATCAATGCACAGCGGCCTCTCCTCTACGCGGGCGAGATCGATTCGGTGCGCGTCGAGAAGCGCTATGTGCGCAAGGACGGCTCGATCGTCTGGGTGTCGTTCACCATGGTGGTCGAGCGCGACGCCGCCGGCAAGCCGCAATACGAGATCGCGTTCTTCGACGACGTCACGGCGCGCAAGCAGGCCGAGGCGGCGCTGCGCGAGAGCGAGGAGCGCTTCCGCTCGGTGGTGGACTCCGCGAACGACGGCATCCTCGTCTACGACAAGCAGCTCAATGTCATTGTCGGGAACCTGGCCGCCGAGCGCATCCTCAGGCTGCCGCTGGCCGGCATCATCGGCGCCGCCGGCTTCACCTCGCTGCTGCCGTGCGTGCACGCCGACGGCTCGCCGATCCTGCCCGACGAGCGGCCGACGCGCCTCACCGTCAAAAGCGGCAAGCCGCTGACCGGGCAGATCGTCGGCATCTACCGCCCCGACGGCTCGATGAACTGGGTGTCGGTGAACACCGGTTTCCTCAGGCGCCCGGGCGAAACCGACTGGTACGGCGTCGTCTCCACCATCGGCGACATCACCAAGCAGCGCAATGCCGAGCTCGCGCTGAGCGCGAGCGAGGCGCTCTACCGGCAGACTTTCGAGCTCGCGACCACGGGCATCGCCCACGTCGATCTCGCCGGCCGCTTCATGCAGGTGAACCGCAGCCTGTGCGAGATCCTGGGCTACAGCGAGAAGGAACTGATCGGCCGCCCGGTGAAGGAGATCTCGCATCCCGAGGACCGCAACCTGACCGATTCGCAGCGCATGCGCGTGCGCAGCGGCGAGAAGCCATCGGTGCGCTTCGAGAAGCGCTACATCAGGAAGAACGGCGCCATCGTGTGGGTCGGCCTGTCGGTGGCGCTGGCGTGCGACCCGAGCGGCACGCCGCAATACGAGATCGCGCTGTTCGACGACATCACCGAGCGCAAGAAGGCCGAGGCGGCGCTGCGCGAGGCGCACGAGGAGCTGAAGCGCTCCAACGGCGAGCTCGAGCAGTTCGCGTACGTCGCCTCGCACGACCTGCAGGAGCCGCTGCGCATGGTGTCGAGCTACACCCAGCTCCTCATGCGCCGCTACGGCGACAAGCTCGACGGCGACGCCAGGGAGTTCACCGCGTTCATCGTCGACGGCGCGACGCGCATGAAGCAGCTGATCGAGGACCTGCTCGCCTACTCGCGCGTCGGCACCCGCGACAGGAACTTCAAGCCGGCCGAGGCCGAGTCGTCCCTCAGGCGCGCGCTCACCAACCTGCGCGCCGCGATCCAGGACTCCGGCGCCACGGTGACGCAGGACAAGCTGCCGACGATCCCTTGCGACGAAGTGCAGCTCGCGCAGCTGTTCCAGAACCTGATCGGCAACGCGCTGAAGTTCCGCAAGCCCGACGCCGCGCCCGCCGTGCACGTGGGCGCCGCCGACCAGGGCGCGGAATGGGAATTCACGGTGCGCGACAACGGCATCGGCATCGAGCCGCAGTACTTCGAGCGCATCTTCATGGTATTCCAGCGCCTGCACGACAAGGGCGAGTACCCGGGAACCGGGATCGGCCTGGCGATCGTCAAGAAGGTGGTCGAGCGCCACGGCGGCCGCATCTGGGTGCAGTCCCAGCCCGGCGCCGGCACCACGTTTCATTTCACCATGCCAAAAGAGAGGGAAGCCGCGAATGGATGACGCAACCAAGGGCAGCCGGCCGGTCGAGATCCTGCTGGTCGAGGACAACCCCGGCGACGAGCGCCTGACGCGGGAGGCGCTCAAGGAGGGCAAGGTCTACAGCAACATGCACTGGGTGAAGGACGGCGTGGAGGCGATGCAGTTCCTGCGCCGCGAGGGCAGATTCGCCAATGCGGTGCGCCCGGACATCATCCTGCTCGACCTCAACCTGCCGAAGAAGGACGGGCGCGAAGTGCTCGAGGAGATCAAGAGCGACGCGCAGCTGAAGTGCATCCCCGTAGTCGTGCTCACTACCTCGAAAGCCGAGGAGGACGTGCTCAAGACCTACGGCCTGCACGCCAACTGCTATGTCACCAAGCCGGTCGACCTCGACAAATTCATTCACGTGGTGAAGTCGATCGATGCGTTCTGGCTGTCGGTGGTCACGCTGCCGTCGGGCCAGCGCTGACATGAGGCTGTTGAGTTTCATCTTGCTGGCCGTCCTCGCCGTTCCCGCCTGCGGCGAGGAAATTCGAGTGCTGTCCGGCGGCGCGGCGAGAGCGTTCGTCGAGCCCCTCGCCGCGACCTTCCCGGGGCCTGCGGTGAAGCTCGAGTTCCAGCCGATGGGCAAGCTGGTGCAATCGCTCGCGGGCGGCTACCGGGCCGACATGGTGATCGTGACGAGCGAGGTGCTGCCGCAGCTCGAGCGCGACGGCAGGGTGGCAGCGGGCAGCGGCAGGCCGGTCGCGCGCGTCGGCATCGGCGTGGCGGTGAACGAGAACGCGCCGCTGCCCGACATTTCCACCCCCGAAGCCTTCAAGCGCGCGCTGCTCGCGGCGCGCTCGGTGGTCTACATCGACCCGAAGACCGGGACCAGCGGGAAGCATGTAGCGGAGGTTTTCGAAAGATTGGGAATTGTTGCTGAAATGCGTGGCAAAAGCACACTGGGCCAAGGCGGTTATGTCACCGAGCCGGTCGGGCGCGGCGAGATCGAGCTCGGCATCCACCAGATCAGCGAGATCCTGCCGGTGAAGGGCGTGCGCCTCGCCGGCCCGCTGCCGCCCGAGCTGCAGAAGTACACCGTCTACGTCGCTGCTCCGGTTCTCGAGAGCCAAAAAAAACCTGCAGTCGACGCCTTCATTGCGCATCTGAGCGCACCGCAGGCGCGCGCGCGGCTCGCGGCCTCCGGCTATACCCCGCCCGAGTGAGCGGGGAACGCCCGGTCATTCTGGTGGTCGACGACTCGAGCGATCTCCTTGCGCTGACCACGAGAATGCTGGCAGACGACTACGAGGTGCTGACGGCCGAGGACGCCGGGACCGCGCTCGAGCTGGCGGCCGGCGCTCCGCGTCCGGACCTGATCCTGCTCGACGTCGAGATGCCGGGCGCCACCGGGTTCGACGTCTGCCGGGTGCTGAAGTCGGAGGGCAACACCTCCGACATCCCGGTGATCTTCCTCACCAGCAAGGCCGAGGGCGACGCCCAGCTCGAGGGCCTGGAGATCGGCGCGGTGGATTATGTGATCAAGCCCGCCAATGCCGGGGTGCTGAAAATGCGCATCGGCCTGCACCTCGGCCTCGCCAACCGGCAGCAGGTGCTGGAGCGCGCGGTGGCGGAGCGCACCGTGCAGCTCGACAGGACCCGCACCGAGCTGATCCGGCGCCTGGCGCGCGTGATGGAGCTCCACGAGAGCTCGGCGGTGGGCAATCGGGTCATGCGCCTTTCGCAGTACGCCAAGCTGGTCGCGCAGGCGGCGGGCGCCAAGCAGGCGATCTGCGACATGATGATGAAGGCCGCGCCGCTGCACGACATCGGCAAGCTCGGCGTGCCCTCCGAGATCCTGCGCAAGCGCGAGCGGCTCTCGGTGCCGGACTGGGAGCAGGTGAGGCGCCACCCGAAGCTCGGCGCCGACATCATCGGCGAGCACGACGACCCCCTGCTGCAGCTCGCACGCCAGCTCGCGCTCACGCACCATGAAAACTGGGACGGCTCGGGCTACCCGGAGCGGCTGAGGGGCAACGCCATCCCCTGGGCGGGCCGGGTGATGGCGATCGTCGACAGCTTCGAGTCGATGACCACCACCCAGTTCTACCGCGACGCGATGCCGATCGAGAAGGCGGCGGCCGAGATCATCGCCAACAGCGGCAAGAAATTCGACCCGGCGCTGGTCGAGGCTTTCAAGAAAGCGCTATCGGTCATGACCAAAGTGCGCGAGACTTACTCCGATGCGCTCGGGGACATGATCAATCTCGACTTTTCGCCCGCCAGCCGCAGCACCGCGGCCGTGGAAAGGGCCAGGGCCAAGTCCAACAGATGAGCAAGCTGTTCGACAAGCTGAAGGAGGCGGACCGCGTGCGCGCCGGAATGCAGCGCGACCGCATCGAGACCGAGCGCAGCGCCGGCCAGGCGGCGCAGGCAAAGCTGGGCGAGGAGAAGCGCGGGCTGGACCTGGCGCGCGAGCGCCAGGCGGCGGAAGTCGAGCTGCGGCGCATCGCCAATGCGCGCGCCGAGGCCGAGGCGAAGGCGGCGCGCGTGGTCGCCGAGCGCCAGCGCGCCGAAGCGCAGGCGGCCGCCGAGGCGAAAGCGCGCGAGGAAGCGGAGAAAAAGGCCGCGGCGCTGGCTGAGGGCCGCCGCCAGAAGGAGGAAGAAGCCGCGCAGCACGCGCGCGAGCGAGCCGAGTCCGAGATCCAGGCGGCCGCGGCGATGCGCGAGCGCGCGGCGGCCGAGGAGCTGGCGCGGCGCGAGGCGCGCGAGCGTCTGCAGGCCGAGCAGCGGGCGCTCGACGCGACAAGAGAGCGCAAGGCGGCCGAGGACAAGCTCAAGCGCGAGGTCGAGGCGCGCACCGCGGCGGAGGCCGAAGCGGGTCGCCTGGCCAAGGAGCGGGGCGACATCGAGCGCACGCACCTCGAGCAGCAGCAGGCGCGGCGCGATGCCGAGAAGCGGGCCGGGCAACTGGCCGACGAGCGCCGCCGGTTGGAAACGGATGCCGCGCAGCTCGCACGCTCGCGCGCCGATGCCGAGGAGCAGGCGCGCGTCGCAGCCGAGGAAAGAATCGCCGCCGAGCGCAACGCCATGACGGCGGTGCGCGAGCGCGAGGCCCAGGACTCGCATGCCGCGCGGCGCGCGCAGGCGCGTGCCGATGCCGAGGCGGCGGCCGGCGAAGCGGCGAAGGAGCGCCAGGCAGCCGAAATGCGCGCGCTGGAAGAGGCGAACTCGCGCAGCGCGGCGGAGAAGCGCGCGACGACGCTGGCCGAGGAGCGCCGCAGCCTGGAGCTCGAGGCAGAGCAGAAGGCGCGCGAGCGCGCGATTGCCGAGGCCCAGGCGCTCGAGGCGGCGAAGCTGCAGGCCGCGGCGGAGCAGGCGGCCAAGCACGCGGCGGACGTGCGCGCCCACGTCGAGGCCGACGCGGCGCGCCTCGCGCGCGAGCGCGAGGCGATGGACGCCGAGCTGCGCCGCAGTGCTCAGCAGCGGCTGGAGGCCGAGGCAAACCTCGCGCACGCGGCGGGCGAGAGCGAGGAAGTGAAGGCGCGCGCGCTCGCCGAAGCGCAGGCGCGCGTCGCGTCGGAGCAGGCCCTCGCCGCCGCCGCGCGGCAGCGCGCCGAGGCGGAAGACCGCCTGAACGAGCGCGCGCAGGCGCTCTCGGCAGCGGAAACGGCCGCGATCCAGGCGGCGCGCGAGCGCGAGGCGGCAGAGGCCGACGCGCGCGACGCCGCCGAGCAGCGCACGCGCGAGGAAGCGGACGCGGCGGCGCTCTTCAGCGAGCGCGAGCAGGCCGAAGCGCGCGCCCAGGTGGCACTGCGCGAGCGCACGGCGGCCGAGGAGCGCTGCCAGGCGCAGGCGCAGGAGCGCGCCGGCGCTGAATCGGCGGCCGCCGCGGAGCTGCAAGCGCGCATCGCCATGGAGGAAGCGCTGCGCCGCGAGGCCGAGGACACCGCCGCGGCGGAGGCGGCGGCGCTGGAGGGCGCGCGCCAGCGCGTGACGCTCGACGACGAGCTGCGTCGCGGCGCCTTGGCGCGGGCCGAGGCGGCCCAGGATGCGATCAAGACCGCGCGGCGACGCGAAAAAGCGGAAACGAAAGCGGCCGCCGCGCTGCAGGCGCGTGTCGAGGCCGAGCGCAGGAGCGAGGCGCTCGCCGCCGAGCGCGCCGAAGCCGAGTCGCGCGCCACCGCGACGCTGCAGGCAAGGATCAGCATGGAAGAGATGCTGACGCGGAAAGCCCTCGATGCGGCGGAAGCGAAGCGCCGCGCCGACACGGCGGCGCAGCAGCGCACCGACACGGCGGCGAAGCTTGGCCTCGCCCGCGCTGCGCATGCCAGCGCCGAGAAGGCGCTCAGCGGCCGCGGCAGCGCCTGGCTGATCGCGCCGGTCGCCGCCGTGGCGGTGGCGATCTTCCTTGGACTTCTCGAGGTGCAGCCGCTCGCCGAGGGCCCGGCCGCGGCACCGCTGGCGCTGCGGCTCGAGCACCAACTCCAGTCCTACAAGCCGTAGAAGCGCTCGGCGTTGTCGGCGAACACGCGCTGGCGCGCGACCGAATCGGGCAGCCATTCGAGCGCTGCGCCGATCAGCTCGAGGTCGTCGGGCGCGCCGCCGCTCCAGCCGGCGTGCGGCAGGTTCGAGCCCCACATCAGCCGGTCGGGAAAATCGCGCAAGAACAGCTTGACGATCGGCGCCACGTCCTGGAACCCGGCGTTCGGCAGCAGGCGGTAGAAGCTGCTCAGCTTGAGCACGAAATCCGGGCGCTTGTCGAGCAGCCGCAGGACCGCGCACAGCCCCGGCGCGTTGGCGCCCTGCTGGTCCTCGATGCGCCCGAGATGCTCGAACACCACCGGCACCGGGGATTTCGCGAGGCGCGGCTCGAGCGCGACCCATTCCTCGCAGGCGTCGACGTTGATCTCGACGTGCCAGCGATGCGGCAGGCAGCGCTTCGCCACCTCCTCGAAGGCCTCCAGGCCCAGGCTGCCGATGCGCGAGGTCATGAGGCGCGCGCCGACGAAGCCGCCGCGCGCCAGCTTCTCCAGCTCGACATAGCCGATCTCGGGATGGATGGTGGCGACGCCGCGCGCCGCGACGCCGTTGGCGCGGCACTCGTCGAGCGCGTAGCGCGTCACCGAGTTGTCGAGGCCGTAGCAGCTCGCGTTGACCTGCACGCAGCGGCGGATGCCGAGCGCCTGCGTCCAGGCGAGGTAGTACTCGAACGGGTAGGGCAGAGGATCGAAAGTCCGGGCCGCGGCGAGCGGGAAGCCGCGCTCGAAGACATGGGCATGGCAATCGACCGCGCCGGAGATCGGCCAGGCGTCGCCGAGCCGCGCTCGCACTTCCTCGGCCGAAGGCGCCAGGCGCATGGCGAGCCATCGTAATCCAATTTGCATTTTGTGCGGTGCGAGAGTAGTTTTCGGCGCTCCTTGGACCGCGAGAGCCACTCCAAACCTTCCTGGCGCCCGGCACTGACGCTCGCTGCATTGGGCGTGGTGTTTGGCGACATCGGCACCAGCCCGCTCTATGCGGTGAAGGAGACTTTCTCTCCGGACCACGGCATTGCGCTCAACGCGGCCAACATTCTCGGCGGCCTGTCGACGGTGTTCTGGGCGCTGATGATCGTGGTGTCGCTCAAATACGTGGTTCTCATCATGCGCGCCGACAACCGCGGCGAGGGCGGAATCATGGCGCTGATCGCGCTCGCGCTCTCGGCGATCAAGGGCCAGCCGCGGTGGCGCGTGCCGCTGCTGGGGATCGGCATTTTCGGCGCGTCGCTGTTCTACGGCGACGCGGTGCTGACGCCCGCGATCTCGGTGCTGTCCGCGGTCGAGGGCCTGGAAGTCGGCACCCGCGCCTTCAGGCCCTACGTCGTGCCGATCGCGGTGGTGGTGCTGGTGGCGCTGTTTGCGTTCGAGGCGAGCGGCACCGCCGCCGTGGGCAAGCTGTTCGGCCCGGTCATGCTGGCGTGGTTCATCGCGCTCGCATCGAGCGGCCTGCACGGCATCGCGCAGGCGCCCGAGGTGCTCGCGGCCCTGAATCCGGTCCACGCTTTCGGCTTCCTGAGCAGCCACGGCGCCGCCTCGTTCATCGTGCTTGGCGCGGTGGTCCTCGCGGTGACCGGCGCCGAGGCGCTGTATGCCGACATGGGTCATTTCGGCAAAGCTCCGGTGCGCCTCGCCTGGTTCGGCCTGGTGGGCCCGGCGCTGGTGCTCAACTACTTCGGGCAGGGCGCGCTGCTGATGGTGAAGCCCGCGGCGGTGCAAAACCCGTTTTTCCTGCTGTTTCCCAGCTGGGCCCTGTACCCGATGGTGGCGCTCGCCACGGCGGCTACGGTGATCGCCTCGCAGGCGGTCATCTCGGGCGCTTATTCGCTCACCAAGCAGGCAGTACAGCTCGGCTTCCTGCCGCGCATGACCATCGTCCACACCTCGGCGCGCGAGATGGGCCAGGTGTATATCCCGGGCATCAACTGGCTGCTGTGCGCCGCGGTGCTGGTCGCGGTCATCGGCTTCGGCTCCTCGTCGCGGCTCGCCGGCGCGTACGGCGTCGCCGTGACGGCGACGATGCTCGTCGACACCCTGCTCACCTTCTTCGTGATCCGCTTCGACTGGCGCTATCCGCTGCTGCTGTCCCTCTTCGCCACCGGCTTCTTCGTGCTCATCGACCTGAGCTTCTTTTTCGCCACGCTGCTGAAGATCGGCGACGGCGGCTGGTTCCCGCTGGTCATCGGATCGGCGATCTTCCTGCTGATGACCACCTGGCGGCGCGGGCGCCAGATCCTGCTCGAGCGGCTGCGCGCCGAGTCCGTGCCGCTCGCTCCCTTCATGAAGTCGCTGTTTGCCGAGCCGCCGCTGCGCGTGCCGGGGACCGCGGTCTACCTGACCGCCACCCCTGAGACCACCCCTCATGCGCTGCTGCACACCCTCAAGCACTTCAAGGCGCTGCACCAGCGCGTCGTGTTCCTCTCGGTCGAGTTCCTCGACGTGCCGCACGCCGCCTTCGAGGAGCGCGTCACCTGCGAGCGGCTGGGCCGCGAATGCTGGCGCGTGCGAGTACGGTACGGCTTCATGAACCGGCCCGACGTGGTGCGCGCGCTGGAAGCCTGCGGCGCCCTGGGCCTCGAGATCGACTTCATGGACACGTCGTTTTTTCTGTCGCGCCAGACGATCGTGCCGGTGCCGGGGCGCGGCGGCATGGCGTTCTGGCGCGAGCGCCTGTTCGCCGCCATGGCGCGCAACGCGGGCAGCGTCACCGACTTCTTCAACATTCCCGCCAACCGCGCCGTCGAGCTGGGCACGCGCGTCGAGATCTAGTCCTCGTCGGCCAGCAGCCGGTAGCCGACCCCGGTTTCGGTCAGCAGATGGCGCGGCTGGACCGGATCGGCTTCGAGCTTCTCCCTCAGCTGCTTCATGTAGATGCGCAGGTAATGGGTATGCTCGACATGCGAGGGCCCCCATACCTCGCGCAGCAGCTGCCGGTGCGTGACCACCATGCCCAGGTGCTTTGCGAGGCAGGCGAGAAGCCGGAATTCCAGCGCCGTAAGATGGACCTCCGCGCCGTCGCGCTTGACGACGTGCTTTTCCAGGTCCGCAGAGACATTGCCCAGCTTGAGGGCCGACTTGCCGGAGCCGGGCCGGGTGGCATGGCGCAGCGCCGCGCGCACGCGCGCGAGCAGCTCGCCGACGCCGAAGGGCTTGGTGACATAGTCGTCCGCGCCGGCGTCGAGCGCCTCGACCTTCGAGCGCTCCTGCGCGCGCGCCGACAGCACCAGGATCGGCATCGGCGACCAGGCGCGAATGCGCCGGATCACGTCCACGCCGTCGATGTCGGGCAGGCCGAGGTCGACGATCGCCAGGTCGGGCTTCTGGCTGCCGGCGTCGATGGCGCCGCGCACGCCGGTGCCGGCCTCGACCACGCGGTAGCCTTCGGTGGCGAGCGAGGTGCGCAGGAACCTGCGGATCTCCGGCTCGTCCTCGACGATCAACACGGTGGTCAGTTTTCCTCCAGGACCTTCGGTGCTTCTTCGACCGCCAGGGTGAAGCGAAAGGCGGCTCCGCCTTCGGGGCGCGACTCCGCCCAGATCCGGCCGCCGTGCAGACGCACGATGGCGCGGCAGATGGCGAGACCCAGCCCGACGCCGGCGACCGTGCCCTCGGTATTGCCGCGATGGAACTTGGCGAACAGCTGCTCGGGATCGCCTGCCGGCAACCCGGGCCCGGCGTCCTCGACGGAAACCAGCAGGCTGTCGTCCTGCCTGTCGACGCGCAGCGTGATGCGCGTTCCGGGCGGCGTGTGCTTGGCCGCGTTCTCGAGCAGGTTGGCGAGCACCTGCTCGATGAGCGCGGCGTCGACGCGCACCAGCGGCAGCTCCATCGGCAGGTCGACCTCGACCGGGTGCGACTCCAGGCGGTCCTGCAGCCGGCGCAGCACCGAGCCGGCAATTTCGCTCATGCTGTGCCAGTCGCGGTTGAGCGCGATCCCACCCGCCTCGAGTCGCGTCATCTCGAGCACATTGCCGACCAGGCCGCCCATCTGCTGCGATTGCTCGAAGATGCTCGCCGCCAGCGCCTTGCGCTCGTCGGCGCCGAGGCGCTCGCCGCGCTCCACCAGGCTGGAGGAGGCCCCGGAGATCACCGCCAGCGGCGTGCGCAGGTCGTGCGAGATCGAGGCGAGCAGGGCGTTCCTCAGGCCCTCGGTCTCGGCGTTGACCTGGGCGCGCTGCGCCTGCTCGGCGAGGAGCGCGCGCTCGAGCGCGATCGCGATCTGGCCGGCGAAGGTTTCGAGCAGGTGGAACTGCTCGGGCAGGAGCACTCGCCGAACGTTCGCGGGAAGCACGGCCAGCACGCCGAGCACCGCTTGTGAGCCTTTCAACGGCAGGTATACCGATTCGGCGGAAGGCAGCGTGTCGGTGCCAAGGCCCGCGGGCTCGCCGTGGTCCTGCACCCACTGCGCGACGGCGAGGTCCGCGCCGCGCAGCGAGCCCGGTATGCATTCGCCGCGCGGATGACGCATGCGCCCCGTCGCGTCGGGAAACAGCACCACGGCCTGGCTTTCGAACACTTCGCTGACATGCCGGACCGCGGCGCGCGCCATCGGCTCCTGGCCGCGCGTGGCGGCGAGCTCGCGGGTCATGGCATAGAGCATCGCCGTGCGCCGCTCGCGCTGCCCCGCGACGTTCGCCTGCAGGCGCACGCTTGCGGTCAAGCTGGAGATGATCAGCGCGACCGTCAGCATGATCGCGAAG
>Ga0137409_10005898_pt1 | contig 12748 bp, 7 predicted proteins | sample CZODoug1_16funga_FD_122059 | JGI IMG/M metagenome (GOLD analysis project Ga0137409, IMG submission 122059) | Vadose zone soil fungal communities from Angelo Coast Range Reserve, California, USA - CZODoug1_16fungal (Hybrid Assembly) | ecosystem: Environmental > Terrestrial > Soil > Vadose zone...
GAAGTGATTATTTTCAATCCGCTCGGCGACGAAGATCTGCTCCGCATCATCGATTTGCTGGTGGGCCAGCTGAACGACACGCTGATTCACCGGCAGGTGCAGATTGTAGTATCGCCGGAAGCACGGCAGTGGATACTCGAGAAAACGTGTGCGGACCGCAATTATGGGGCACGCCCGCTCCGCCGGGCTTTGCAGAAGTATGTAGAGGACCCGCTCTCCGAGGCGCTGATCCAGGGTGGAATTCAAAGGCCGGCGACTCTCCAGATTTACGTCGCAGGGGAAGGCCTGTCGTTCCGTCCCGTCGGTGAGGCAACCCCGGTTGTCCACTAGCGAATCTGACACAACGCACGGCTGATCCCGACCGGGTCGGGGTCAATGCACGGCTGACCCATACCGGGTCCGGCGGGAGAAAAACAACTTGAGTTTGGGGGCGCGGCCTTGACGACCTCATCGGCCGCTCAAAGAAGAGTTTGTTTGCCGTTTGGTTTTTTTGCGGCTCGAGTGACGTGGGCGATCGTGCTTGTATTTCTTTTTGCGATCGCGTCAACCGCAGCGCCGCGGGAAAATCTCCACGCGGACGCATCCTCATCTGCAGGCTCCTATCTCTTCTCCGCTTCCTTTGATTACGCCAGCGGCAAAGAAGTTACAGAGGACCACTCCTCAGTGGACCCTCAGGCTGCCGCCCGACAGCAGCCCGGAGCGCACCAACAGTTTGTCATCGACCGCATCGAATTTCTTGGCAACCGCCGCGTGCGCAGCGACACGCTGAAAGCACGCATCTTCAGCCGCGAAGGCGATGTCTACAATGAAGATACGCTGCGCCGCGATTTTCAGGCGCTGTGGAACACACAATTTTTCGAGGACGTAAAACTTCGGGTGGAAGATTCCCCCAATCGGGCGAGCGGCAAAATCATTATCTTTGACGTGAAGGAACGCCCGCAGATCCGCCGCATCCGCTACGACGGCATCCACTCCGTTTCCGAATCGGACATTCTCGACCGGTTCAAGGAACGCAAGGTCGGTCTCAGCGTCGAAAGCCAGTTCGATCCCACGAAAATCAAGAGAGCGGAAGTCGTGTTGAAGGAATTGCTGGGCGAGCATGGCCGCCAGTTCGCGAAAGTCACTCCCCAGTACGAGCGCATTGCTTCCAGCAACGCCGTTATTCTCGTTTTCAAGATTGAGGAAGGCCCGAAGGTCAAGGTCGGCAAAATCAAGTTCACCGGAAACCACGCTTTCAGCGACCGTAAGTTGATCCGCGCCATGCGCCACGACCGGCCCTACTCGATCCCTCTCTACTTCTGGTATATCCCGGTGCTCACGAAGACCTACGACCGCGAAAAGTTGAGCGAGGATCTGGAAGTCGGCGTTCGAGGCCTGTATCGAGACAACGGCTATTTCAAGGTTTCCGTTGGCGAGCCCATTCTCGAAAATATCAACACCGAAGGTTTCCGCATGGGCGTTCCGCTGGTCGCCGGGCGGAGCCACGGCAAGGCCGTCAATATCACCATCCCCATCGAGGAAGGCGAGCGCTACCACATGGGCACGCTGAAGATCGTCAGCGCCGATCCGGACAAGGCGCTGTCTCTCAAGGTCGATGCGCTGAAGGGCGCATTCCCCCTCAAGCAAGGCGACATCTTCTCCACTGAAAAAGTCCGCAAGGCCCTGGAGACCTACGGCAAGATCTACGGCGAATACGGATTCATCGATTTCACTCCCGAGCCGGACACGGAAATCGACGAAGAAAAGAAAATCATCAACCTGACGCTCAAGTTCGACGAGCAGAAGCAGTATTTCGTCAGGCGCATCGACTTCAGCGGGAACACCACCACCCGCGACAAAGTAATTCGCCGCGAATTGGCCATTGATGAAGGCCAGCTCTTCAATAAGCGATTGTGGGAGATGAGCATCCTGCGCCTCAATCAGCTCGACTACTTCGACAAGATCGAAGCGGACAAGGCTGCGGAGATCAAACGCAACAATAAAGATGGCACGGTTGACATCAACCTCAAGTTGAAGGAAAAGGGCAAACAGTCGATCGGGTTGCAGGGCGGTGTCAGCGGCCTGGCCGGCAGCTTCATCGGCCTCACGTATCAGACCAACAACTTTCTGGGTCTTGGCGAAACTTTGACTTTCTCGGCGCAGTTTGGCGATCTCTCTCGCAGCTTCCTTTTCGGATTCACCGAGCCCTATCTGTTTGACCGGCCTATCTCCTCGGGTTTCACGATTTTTTCCAGCCGCTACAAGTTTGACCAGGCCAGGCAGGCGGCGCTCTTCAGCGGACAGGCCGTCAGCATCAATCCCCAGTTCGTTCAGAACTACAACCAGGACAGCACCGGCTTCACAGTCTTTGCGAGCTACCCGGTTCGAAAACTCTCTTTCACCCGCGTCGCGCTGAATTACGGCCTCACACGGACCAACATTACCGCCTTTAACGATGCGTCCAAACTGTTGTTTACCCAGGTGCAGTTCCGCAGCATCGCCGGTCCGAGCGCGCTGAACGGAATTGTTTCGAGCACCATCACCCCCTCGATCAGCTATAACACCGTCAACAATCCAGTAAATCCCACGGGGGGCAAGAGCTACTACTATTCGCTCGCTTTCTCGGGTGGCCCGCTCGGCGGCAACGTCAATAGCATCACCAACGTTTTTGATTGGAAGTACTACCATCCCGTGAACAAGCGCCGCAACGTTTTGGGCTTTCACGCTTCTGGTGCGTTCATCACCGGCTACGGCGGCGGGGAACCGCCTCCGTACAGCCGCTTCTATATGGGCGGTGAATCGGACATCCGCGGTTTTGACATCCGCTCCATTACCCCGGTCACCTTTATTCCGGTCGCGTCGGCACAGCAGTTCACCTACAACTGCAACACCTGTCTTAGCGGGTCTGGCGGGCCGTCCCCGCGAACGGTTAGCGTGCCGGTGCTCGGCTATACCATCACTTTTCCTGGAGGCGACACGCAGGGCTTTGGAAATGTAGAGTATCGCATCCCCATCGTGGGCAGCACGGTGCAAGCTGTGTTGTTTTTTGACGGCGGCACCAACGGCATCCTTCGCAAGGGCGCTTTGCAGCTTGACAAGACGGGCTTCAGCAACCTGACGACTCAATTTCCGACTGTGCAGCAGGATATACACCTGGGCCGGCAGCTCGGCATTGCACCGGGAACGAATTTTCGCTTGCGCGGTTCGACGGGCATCGAGTTCGTCGTGCAGTTGCCGATCATTCAGGCGCCTTTCCGCGTCTACTACGCCTACAACATCCATCGTTTGCATTCCCAGCTTTTGGCGCCCACGGATTTCATAGAGGCTAGCGAGATTTGTGATCCGTCTTTGGGGGACAAGGGCTGCACGCTTGGCCGCCTCCCCGCCACACTGCCGCCGGACGTGTGGAGGTTCCAGGTGAAGCCCACGCTCGATCAGCTTCTGAGGAATCCGGGGAGTCTCAACTATTTCGAGCCGGCGCGGACGTTCCGCTTCACCGTCAGTCGGACCTTCTAGGGAGTGGGGATGATTTTGATTTGCGGAAAGATTTGGGGATTCAGCAGCGCAGCAGACGCGGAACACTCGCAAAGCGCGCAAATGTGGGGGAGACAGTGGGTATGAAGTGGCGTAAGAGTGCGAGAAACATCCTGCTGGCGGCGGCCTTCGCCAGCCTTTGGGGCAGCGGGTGCGGCAGCAGCAGCACTGCCAATCAGGTACTTGTTTCGGTCACGGGCCAGTTCCTCGTGATGGTGCCGACGCAATCGCAGACGATCACCGCCACGGTCACCGGCGCGACCGACGTGTCTGCGACGTTCGCCTGTACCTATACGACCACTCCAAATCCCACGACCGCCGTTCCCAGCCCCACGGCCTCTGCCGCCGTGGCGTGCACGCCCGCCGTAGGTGTTCTCTCCAACATCCAGAATACCAGCACCACGGTCTCCTCCACTGCCACCTTTACCGCGCCGTCGGTCTTTCCAGATCAGAAAAATCTCCCCAACGTGATCGTTACCATCACGGCAACCTCCAACGCCGATAAGAAGAAGACGGGCAAGTTCAGCTTTACCTTCGATTCCGGTATTCGAATCACGCTTACGCCCGCAACTGCCACGCTGGGCACCGGTGAGACGCAACTCTTTCTAGCGAAGGATTTGAACGGCAATGTCATCTCGCCCGATCAACTTACCTGGGGCGTGACTTTCGAATCCACTGCGAAAACGAGCAGTGCCGATTGCAGCACCGGGAGCAACAGTTGCGGCTCGATCGGTAAGACGACCGGACTTTACACTTCACCCACGGCCGTGCCCACGGCGGCCCCAGCTTCAACAACCGCGCCGGTGAATGCCGCCGGGATCGTCACGGTGTACGCGTTCTCGAACGTCGACAACGCCCGCATCGCGCAGGCCGCCGTCACCGTGGTCAAGGCAGGTGACATTACTTTCAGCGGATTTTCCCCAACCATTGCGCCTCAGGGCGGCTTGCAGCAGGACATCTTCCTCGCCGCCACCAACGCCACTTCGCAGATCGGCGTCACGATGGACGCCACCGACTCGATGTGTACGCAAGTTCCGAGTAACGTTCAGCATTTCATCACCTTTGATCCCGCGCAGATCAAAGTTGTTTTCGCACCGGGCACGACTTCCGCCTCCATCGGGGCTCGCGTTCGCTTGAACTCGGCGCAGCATCCGGACCAATTGAAGATCCCAGGGTTCTACCAGGTGCAGGTCAGCAGCAGCAACACTTCGATCAAAGTTACAACCAATCCTCCCAATGCCACGTTTTGTCTGCAAATACAGCCCGTTCGGCCCACCATCGTCGGCACCTCCCCGGACAATTTCCAGGAGTCCACGCTGGGTCAGACCACCGGCGTGCCGTTTGTAATCGATGGAGGATTCTTCGGTCCTGTTGACTCGCCTACCATCGCCGCTAATTTTGACGGACAGCCCCTGCTTGCCAATTCTTCGTCATCCCCGTCTCCGGTTCCGTCGCCGCGGCGGATTAACAGCTTCTTGCCCGCACCAACGGCCAGCGGAAACTTCGCCGGACTCTTTCCGGTGAGTGTGACTTACTCGACTTCACCTGGCCCATTTACTGCACCAAATCCCGCCAGTGCCTTCAGCAATATGGCGGTGATCCCGGACTACGGAGGCACCAACCCACCCTTGGACGTCGTCAGCAAGAGCCAGTTGACTTTGAAACCAGTGCCGCCGCCCGCTCCCCCGAACCCGCCAAAAATATACCTCGGACCTGCCACCCCGCTGATTTCCTTTGGCGCGAATTCCGCGCCTAGCAGCATTGCGATAGATCCGGCGGATGGCTTGGCAATCGTGACCTTGGCGGGCGTGAATTCGAACAATGTCCAATTCATCGGTTTGACCGGCTCAACGCCTGCGGTGACCGGCCAATTTTCCTCTGGCGGGAATCTTGCGACTGGTGTCGCGGTGGACGACCAGCTCACTCTTCTGACTCCACCGCAGCCCAACGTTGCCGCGGTCGTGAATTACGCCAGTAAGTCGCTTTCCATTCTCTCGGTTCCCGCAGGCGCGGCGGTTGCAACCGTGGATCTGAGCTGCGTGATTCCTCAATCCGACCCCACCTGCCAGGCGACCGTGGAACCGTTCCCCTACTCCGTGGGCATCGATCCATTTTCGCACCGAGCCGTTGTGGCGTTTGCTTCTACAAACATCGGACTCATCGTCAACTTGAACGCCGACCCCAAAGTAACGGCGAAGCTCAAGTGCCTCCCGAGCGCCACGAACATCATTTGGACGCTACCCTACTGCCCCATCGACTACGTTACGTTGAATACCGGAGCAAATCCGCAGGTCGCATTTGAGCCCGGCGCGCGTCTGGCTTATGTGACTCCGGGAGGAGCAGGCCTGCTTTCTGCCGTGGACTTGGCCAATCCATCTGCCGGATCCGTCGCTATTGCCAGCGCTACGCGCGCCTCCAACGTTGTCACCATCACCACCTCTACCGCTCACAATCTCAATCCCGGCAATCCTGGCACCGTGCTCATCAGCGGCTTGCCCGCGGGAAGCACGAACAAAACCGATTTCAACGGATCTTTTTCCGTCGGCCAAATTCTCGATGCCACTCACTTTCAGTATTTCCAGGCCGATAAAGACGATACCTCCACTTGCACCACCGGCTGTGTCGCCAGCTCCGGAACTCCATTTCTGACCTACTCCATCTCCCCCTCGATTGTGGGCATTGCCATCAATCCAATCACGCGGAGCGCCGCTCTCGCCGACCCCAACGCCACGTCCAGCCAGGTTTCTTTTATCGATCCGAAGAGCCAATCCGTTACTGCGATGTCGCTTTTTTCCGAAGAAACCGGCCCGACAAGCATTGGCGTTCCGGAACTGGGCGCGGCGGAGGTGGCCTTTCAGCCCTTCACCAATAGCGCGGTCTCCTTCAATCCCAAAACCAACGAAGTCTCGCTGCTCGATCCGTCCCTCTCGCAGCGTCCCGCCATCGTCACTACCGGACAGAACGGCCTCGCCTGCTTTACCGGAGCGGGAGTGCTGGTAAGTTGCACTTCCACCAATCCTGTTCCGACACTCACCATTTTCGGAGCCATCGCCGTGGATCCCATCAGCAATCTCGTGCTGACGCTGAATTCGGGCAGCGGCACGCTCACCGGCTTTACGCTTGGCAACATTAAGCCCGTCCACATCGAACGCGTGCTGACCCCGGCGATCGACGGCGCGACGGTCGGCACTCCTGCGAGCTTCAGTCCTGCAGCCAAAATCACGTTGGGTGCCGCGCCCCAGCCCGTCGGTCCTGTGAGAATTCTTGGCTCTGGTTTCAGTGCTACTCCCGTGCAAGTTCGGCTGGATGGCATTGATGTATCCACTTTTGGTGCTACCGTCACTCCCAACGGCAGCCAGGAAATCGATGTGACGTTCCCGGCTTTCATCCCCGGCACGAATCCTCCCGCGCCAGTTTTTTCTGCTCCCCGCCACTACGCACTGGATGTCGTCACCTCCGCGCCCACTGGTTTGAATCATTCAAACGGCGTGGATTTCACCGTTATCGAAGAAATTCCCTTGGCTCCTTGCAACGTGTCCACCACCTCGCCGAACGGCACCCCCGCCGCTCCGGGAGGCGTCGCCATCGATGAAGTCAATAGCCTCGTCGTCGTCACCAACACTGGCACCGGTTGCAATCAGGTTTCCGTCTTCAGCCTGAACCCCGCGAACATTTTCAATCAGACCGTCAAGACTATCGCCACTGGCGGAGCCCCCACTGGGGTCGCCGTTCTTCCCAGGCTTGCCTATACCGGCCAGGCCGCTTCAACCGCAGGCGTCGCTGTCGTGACCAACAATTCTTCCAATACCGTCTCCGTTCTCGACCTGGTCAACGCCGTTCCGGTCAAGGACGCTTCCGGGGCAGCCATCAGTGTGAATGTCGGCACCGCTCCCAGCGGCGTGGCCATCGATCAGGAAACGAACCTGGCGGTCATCGCCAATACCGGTTCGAACACCGTTTCCACGATCGACCTCACCCCGCTGACCGCCACTCCCATCGGCGCTCTTGCACCCACCAGCGTGGCTGTCGACCAGAACCCCATCGCCGTCGCCATTGACCCCGATCGCGGCACCAACGGCCGCGGCCTCGCCGTCGTGACCGCCCTCGTGCTCAACGGCTCCTCCTCCCCGTTCGGTGCTGCGGACTACGTCGACATCGGCTTGTCCACGCCCGCCAAATCCACTTCTGCATCGACTTCCTTCCTCTCCTCGACACCGACCGGTGTGGTCTTTGATCCTTCGGTCACTCCGGCGCTCTTTTACGCGGTTTCCACCCAGGGCAACGTGATCATGGCATTCAATCCGGACGGCGGCACCCCGCAAGCCATCAAGGTGGGGATCAATCCCAACGCCATTGCTTACAATTTCCAAACCGGCACAATCCTCACGGTGAATTCGCTGAGCAATACGATCTCGATCGTGGATTCGCAAACTTTCACGACCAAGGCAACTCTCGGTATTGGCGCGGCTTCTAAATTTGCCGCGGCCATCCAGACCTTTACGAACCTGGCCGTCATCGCCGATCAGGCCAACAACCGGGTGATCCTGTTCCCATTGCCGAAATAAACGGTGGACTGCAAGAGTTCTTGATGCCGGAACCGTCTCACTGCCTGGGCTGGCTGGGTAATCTTGCTTTCTGATTGCGGCAAGCAAACCGCGTCGGCTATACTTTGAAGTTTGCAATGCGCTCGTAATGCCCGCTGGGAGCGGAATCAGTTTTAAGCCAAGCTGACTTGGCGCGGGTTCGCCCCGGTTCTCCGTGGCGGACCACAACAAGGAGAAAAAAGTGAATTCTAAATTGTTGACCCCGACCCGGTCGCGGTCACGAAATGTGTTGACCCTTACAGTTGCCCTCGCCGCCGCGTGCATTTTGAGCACCGCAGCCGCCTGGGCACAGGCGCCCGCCGCGGCCGGATCGGCCGCATCGAGCAAGGTCGGCGTCATCAGCATTCGCCAGGCGATCGTTACCACCGCGGAGGGCAAGGTGGCATCCGCGGAATTGCAATCACAGTTCGCTTCCCGTCAGAACGAAATCGAGAATCTGAATAAGCAGATCAGTGATCTGCAGCAGCGTCTTCAGGCCGGCGCGAACAAGCTCAGCCAGGAAGAAGAAGCCCGCCTTAGGCAGCAGGGTCAGCGGCTCGCGCAGCGACTCGATCGCATGAACACCGAATACCAGGAAGACGTGAACGCCGCGCAAGCCGACGTCATCGACCGCATCGGCCGCAAGATGGTGGATGTGCTGGATCGCTACGCGCGCGAAAACGGTTACTCCGTCGTCCTGGATTCCTCGGCGCAGAGCACTCCGATTCTCTACGCCTCCACGCAGATCGACGTCACGCAGGACATTGTCCGACTCTACGATCAGGCCTACCCTGTCAAGGCAGCCGCGGCAACGCAACCGAAGCCGGCCGCAGCAAAACCCGCGCCGGCGACGACTCAGCCGCCCGCTGCCAAGCCCTAGAGATCGCATCTTTTTCTCATTCGATTTGTCGCCTCCTCAAAACGTCTGCGGTCTAGCCGGGGGCGTTTTTCATTTGGAGCGCCTCAGCCGTGAACACGGAAGCGCCGTTCGCCGCGACGCGGGATGCCGCCTCCGCTCTGCCCATCCGGTCAGGTTCTTGAAGTGAACGGCCCTGTACCATTTCGGCGTTGCCTACTCCTGTAGCGGCGGCTTAATGTGGTAGTGCATAGGTATTTCCGTACGCAACATGGAATCGATACTCGGTCTCCGCCCCAGCAAACACAATTCCTCGCCTCTTGAGGGATCCGGTGCTTTCCGCGCGCAGCAAGCGGATTCCGGCCTGCGGCAAATCGCGCGGCGCGAGTGGTGGCTGTGGTTCTCCGCATTTTTCGTCGCCACGCTCTCGGCGCTGGCCTTTTTGCTCTCTTCCTTCCCCTCTTTTTTCCGGCACAGCGAGCATTTTTACGAAATCCGTTCCGATCAGGCTCGTTGGGGAATTTTGTGCCTGCTTCTACTTTTCAATGGCTGGATGCTCTACCGTCAGTGGTCGTTCCGCCGGCAGCGAAAGCAGTTGAGCGGCCAGAACGCCGGCGCGGACGTGCACCCTGGTGAAATTTCCGATTCTTCCGGCATCGATCCGGTCACGGGCCTGCACACGCGAGCCTTCATCGAGCAGCAGCTTGGGAAAGAGATTGCGCGCGCGCGGCGTCAAAATACGGCCCTGAGCCTGGCCACCGTTCATCTGGATGAGTTTGCCGAGATCAACAAGCGCTACGGTCAGTCGGCAACCGACGAGGCCTTGAAAGAGCTCGCCCGGCGTTTAAAGAAGGCGTGTCGCGGCTCCGATTTCGCCGCGCGCCTGGCCAGCGACGATTTCCTGCTGGTGCTGCCCGAATGTAACCTTGGCGAAGTTAAGGCAGTCTTGAACCGGCTCGGCGCTCTAGAAATGGTCTGTTCCGGCCGCAAGATGAACCTTGTCTACACGACCGGGTGGGTGGACTATCAACCCGGCGACCTGCCCGCGGATTTGCTCAATCGCGCCGCGCAACTCCTTCACCTTTACGAAAACGCCGCCAAAGAAAGTTTCTCCTCCACTCTAGCGCCGCATTGACTGGCTGCCCGATCCTTCCCCGTCTGTGCTGTCCGCCAATGGTTACTAAGCATTGCACCAGATCACGAATATAGTTGAGGTTTTTGAACCGAGACTACCGCGAAGCGAGTCCGAGGCAGTGAAGCCCACGAGGTTGAGGAGGCTCCTCATCGGGTCGAATCACGATTTTGGCCCGTACTACTTCCTTTATGGTTAGGTTAGCTTCCGGCTGGGGCCTGCAGCCACCTGATTGCTCTGCGCCAGGGGTCGGCGCCTCCACTGCTCATTGGTGTCTGCAACCACACTACCAGGCTGTGCCGGGCAACCGCCCAACGACCCGGACCGTTTTCTGGGGGCTCCTGCGGGCCAACAGGAGGTATCTCCGTCGGTGTAAGCCAATAGGGACTCGCGCCTGCGAGAGTTCGCTCGGCGACAGCAATGGGAGAGTGACGCTCGGTCATCGCACCTGTAATCGACAGCTTTAGCAGCGCCCCGACCTGCTCCTGCGAGGCCCTGATCGTTTTCAGCATTTCGCGCGCAAACCAGACTGCTGCGGCCAGGAAGGCAAATTGAAACAGGAGGTTTCCCAGCGCGTACCAATTGCTCTGCATCCAATCGGTGAATTCGCTCATAGCCTCACCTTGGACTGGGGCAGCTTTAATTTACAACGCGGCTCCGGCGCGGGAAACTGGTTGGAAGTCCAGGAAACGGGCAGGTGCTTCCATTGCCCACTCGGCCTAATCGTCAGCCGTCGCGAGTCCTGAAACGAAAAGCGAGCGGTTCCGCACTTCAACTTCACTTTGTCTTGTCGTTGCCGAGAGACGCTTGGTGGGATGAAGCTTGTTATAGTCTTTTATATACACGCGCAAGCCGGAGCCCGCCGTAATTTTTGTATAGCCCGCCGAAAGCTGTTCTTTGTAACCTGAATAATGCATAGGATTTAGCGTCTAGACGAGTGCGGGAGAAAAGAAACATTTGGGGACCCTGAGAATCCTGGTGTAAAACCAGTGAGGTCGTGAAGTTCACGCTTCACCACCCAATTCTCAGGAGGTCACCCAAATGGTGATAGACAGGGGCCAGCGTAGCGCGAAAAAGCCCGTCAAACAAGGGGTCGGAGAGGACACTCCGGAGCCCATAAAAATCGGGGCTTCCACGCCCTATGACTTCGACAGCAAAAACCTAACCGCCTACGGTGGACTGTTACCGGTGGCGACCATGCTCGAGAAACTGCAGTTTCAGCAGTTGGTCGAAGAAACCCTCACCGTGAAGCGCGAGACGCGAGCGATGCCCTGGTATCAATTCGTGCTGAGCATGGTGCTGGCTCTGTATGTGGGATTTTCTCGACTGCATCATCTGCGATTTCTGGCACGCGAGCCGATGTTGATAGGGATATTGAAGGTGTTGCGTTTGCCGCCGCAGTGCACCTTCTGGCGTTTTCTGGCCTCCTTGCATGGAAGTGTCGCGCAGCAATTACTGGAAGTTCAGCGACAGATGCGACAGCGCGTGTGGGAAGCCGCGCATATCAAACTGACGGCGGTGACGCTGGATACGGATACGACGGTGCATACGGTATATGGGAAACAGATGGGAGCAAGAAAGAGCTACAACCCCAAGAACAGAGGGAAGAAAAGTTACCAACCCATTCTAACGTTTCTGGCGGAAACGAAGGAGTATGTGGGCGGAGAACTGCACAACGGAGATCGTCCCAGCGGGATGCAGATCGCCAGGCATATAGAAAGTGTGATCCTCACTCTGCCCCATGGCGTGAAGGTCATTGAGGCGCGAGCCGATTCGGGTTTGTATTGTTGGGAAGTGGTGCAGACCTACGAGAAGCACCGCTGCCGGTTCATCGTGGTGGCGCGAAAGACGCCGCGATTAGTGGAAGAGCTGAAATCGGCGCATTGGAAGCGCTCTCCAGGCACCGATGCCGATGAGCAGTGCGAATTCCGGTACCAACCGCAAGGTTGGGGACGCGCGTACCGGTTCATCGCTCTGCGGTATGAGAAGAAAGCCGAACCCGGAAAGCAAGAAGAGTCCGAGCAATACCAGTTGTTCGAGACTACGGAGTACACCTATCGGGTTTTTGTAACCAGCATGGACGAGCCCATCCATCTTTTGGTCTGGTTTTACCGTCAACGCGCCAGTGCGGAAAACCTGATCAAGGAAGCCAACAACGATGCCGGGTTGGCCGCGCATCCCTCAAAGCGCTGGGCCATGAACTGCGTGCACTTCCAACTGGCCATGCTGGCCTACAACCTGAACTGCTGGCTGTTACTGTTCAACCGGGAAGAGAAAGTGGAAGCCGCCGAGATGAAACATACGCAACTGTCGACGACGCGACTACGTTTTCTGTTTCTGGCAGCCAAGATCTGGAGTCACGCCGGAAGAGTGGGCGTTAGTTACAGCGACCACTATGAGGAGAAAGGAATTTTTCAGCGGTTGATGGACCGCCTGCGGACCATCACCGATGGCTCCAACGGATTCGCACCCGTAATATCCCGAGCTCTTCGTTGCTGACGACCGTCGTGCATAGAATTTAATGCACAAGAAACAAAGCAGTTCCAACAACTTACAACATTGGGAGAACACAAACAGAGACCATCAAGTGGAAGCTAAAAAAGAATGTGGCCAACGGAAGCTCATCGCACCGCCACAAGGGCGATTTGTGTGCATTATTTAGGT
>Ga0137409_10005899_pt1 | contig 12746 bp, 10 predicted proteins | sample CZODoug1_16funga_FD_122059 | JGI IMG/M metagenome (GOLD analysis project Ga0137409, IMG submission 122059) | Vadose zone soil fungal communities from Angelo Coast Range Reserve, California, USA - CZODoug1_16fungal (Hybrid Assembly) | ecosystem: Environmental > Terrestrial > Soil > Vadose zone...
AAGCCTCCGACAAATCGCCATTTTTTCGAGACGCCAGATCGGTTCGAGGGAGACTATGCGCCCAGGTTTCATTCGGCAGGTTTGGTGTGCTGGTCAAGCCCAGCGTTAAGCCTCCATCCGTGCGGGTATGGCTTGTGACGGAATGGCCATTCAATGACTGAAGCGAAGGGATGAACGCCAGACCAGGCAACCGCAAGTAGCGGTCCACGTCATCGGCATTCTCAATCGTTTGGTCTAAGTGCTCTTGAATGAAAGCCGCGCTCACGCCAAGCCCCAGTCCCAGGATCGCTGCCAGTCCCAGATTCAAGGGGATCTTCGGTGAAACCGGCTTGAAGGGCGGCATCGCCGGATCCACGATTCTGATATTGCTCGCCTTCAGGCCGGCTGAGACACCGGCCTCCTTCAGGCGTTGTAACAGACCGTCGTAGATGCTCTTGTTGGTTTCCACCTCGCGGCTCAGAATTCCGTACTGCACAGATTTTTCAGCGATGAGGTTGGCCTGTTTCTGCTTGTCTGCGAAGGCCCGCTGGACCAGGGATTCCCGTCTGACCGCGGCGAAGTAATCATTGCTGATTCGTTGCGCGGCACGCTGGCGTTCCCGCTCGAGGGCAGACTGAATTTCCACGATCTGGCTCTGGACTTGTTGGACCTTGGGATAACCCTCGGTGAACGTGGCGGCCAACTGGGCGCGCTCGCGCTGGAGTTCCGCCAACCGCACGCTGAGGTCCTGCAAGAGTTTGTTATCGAACACGCCGGGCAATGACCCGTAGTCGCTCGATAGGACGAGACGGTGGAGAGATTCCTTTTCGTACCGCGCAGCTTGTGTCTTAGTCAATTCTTCCTGGAGTTCCCTAAGACTCTGATTTACTACATTTTCGGAATTTCCCTTGTCGGTTTCCAGAAAAAGGAGGTCATTGTCAGCCGCATATTTCTGGAGTTCGTCTTGCGATTTTTCAAGCTTGGCTTTCAGATCCAGCATCTGCTGCGAGAGCCACTCGGAGGCCTTTTGCGTGGCATCCCACCGCGCTTCCAGATTCTTATCTATATAGTTGGAAGTAAGCTTGTTCACCACGCTTGCCGCAAGAATTGGGTCCTGCGAGGTAAAACTGATCTCCACCGCGCGGCTGCGCCTGAATGGCTTGATGTTCAAACGATTTTCGAAGCCCGCCAATACGCTTTCACGGATCGAAGGGTCGCCTCCGGTCACACCCACTTCGGCGGGAAGGCTTTGCGCGGCCGGCCCCTTGTTGACAGTCCAAGGCCATAAACGTTTCTGAGGACGAAATTCCGCGACTTGATCGAGGCGTAGCTGATTGATCACGCGCTCCGCCAAATCATCGCTGCTGAGAACCTTGTACTCCGTTTCCAAATAGGTGTCTGTAACCTCGTCGAGCTGAAAGAGTTCCTGTGGAGTTACGAGGCTGGGGTTTTCCTTGTCAATTTCAAGCAGCGCTTTCGCGCGGTAAACCGGTTTCTGTTTGAGCGTCTCGACCAGGACAACTGCGAATAATATGGTGAAGGCAGTCAAGACAGTCCACCGCCGCTTTCGGATCACCTTCCAGTAGGCCAGGAGATCGGGGGCCTTTTCAATTTCGACGATGCGGGCCGGTGCATGGGGAGTGCGGCGCCGTTCCAGCAGGGGTTCGCCGGGCTTGAAGACTTCTATCTTGTTATTATTGTCGGTGTTGTCTGGAGGCATCTTTCACCACCTGTAAACGGCCACGCCCGTCGCGGTTGAAACAACGGCTTCCGCGCCACGGTAAAATGCGCTCTTGGCTGAACTGTCGGGAACGAAAATAATGTCTTTTGGCTGAAGGAGAGGGTCGGAAGCTTTGCTGGCGAGGATTTTCCCGAGATCGACTGGTATTTCGGTGCGTTTGTTCGTGCTTTGATCCGTGCGGATGATACGCGCCTGGCTTTTCAAGGAGGTTCGAGTCAGGCCTTCCGCGAGCGCAAGCGCCTGCAGGACCGTGATGTTCTCGTTGCTCCTCAAAACGAAACCGCCCGGTTTCTTGACCTCGCCGACGACGTATACGATCCCAGCGCGAGTAACTTTCACAATGTCACCGGGGTGAACGGGAATATTGAAGGCTGGATCATCAGATTCCAGCAAGCTTTTGAGATTGACCTCCACGATTTCACCTGCGCGTTCTTGTTTGGTGGGGGCCGAGGGTCCACTGGCGAGCGCTGCATCGTCTGTCGCCGGGAAAACTGTTCCGTCTTTTTGCGATTCTGGTTCTGCGTTGTCCCTGCCGATCGACCCCGTGGTACTCGCGCCGCGCATCACTAGGACTGTGTCGCCCGCATCGTCGGCCAGCCCCTCAGCCATCGAAAGAAGTTCGAGCACGGTCTTCGTGCCCCGAATTTGGAAGACCCCAGGTCTCTTCACCGCGCCCACGACCGAGACGGGATGGCTCTGCAACTCTTGAACAAAAACCCCAACGCGGGGATCTTTCATGTACGTCCGGCGCAGCAATTCCTGCAAAACCAATTCGAGTTGCCGGGGAGTTAGCCCTCCCGCTTTTACCGGCCCCAACAGTTGAAGAGAAATTTCTCCATTGGCAGAGACACGCAAAGTACGGTTCAGGTCGGGAGCTTCAAAAACGGTGATTTGGAGCAGGTCGTCAGGGCCTATGCGGGATTCATCTTCCGTGGGCTCCGGTAATGCGAGTGAAAGCGTCTTGCGTGACTCTTCTAGCCGCCGATTAAGCTCCTGCGTGGTTTCCCCCCGAAACGATGAGGGCTGCTTCCCTGTGGGGAGATCTTGCGCTCGCATGCCCCCCGTGACAGAGAGCAATGCTATGCTTAAGAACACTTGCACCTTGCAGGGCGTTTCATTTGCATGATTCATTCCCACGGAAATCCGCCTCTCAAGAACAAATCCGGGCTGCCTCCTTGTCGGCGTGCCCCCTGGCTTGCGTGAGTATCGGCAGCGGCTTGAGTCTTTCCGAAAATTTGACGCCCGCCGCGATGAAGGGCGCTTCAACGCAGTGATAGAGAATTACTGGCAGGGTTACGATTGTTGCCGTAAAAATCGCGATTTGCAGCGCGGCGTTTAAACTTCTGCAGATTACAAACCCAAGCCACATCGCAAAGTAGTGCAGCAAATAAATCCCGTAGGAGTATCGGGCTATCCTTCGGACCAGCCGCGCAAGGAAATTTTCACGCAACTCCCGGAATAGGCATGCTCCCAATGCGATGCCAAAGCAAATGAACCATCCGGTTTGGATGGGCGCGCTTCCGGAGAACAGTACGAACGCCGCCCAGCAGAGCAGCAGAAATACGGGCCACAAATAACCGGGTAGCACCCGGGGCCGGCGCCAGAGTTTGTAGGCGACAACGCCGGGAAGAAAACAAGGCACAAACCGGGTAAATTTCAGGAGCGCTTCCACCGGCGATCGGACCCCGCCCTCGCTCAAGGGCAGCATTCCCGTGGAAAACCCGGCCAAATACCACATCGCCACGGCCGACCACCAAAACACAATCACGCCCCACGACGATTTCGAGCGGGACGCAAAAAGAAAAAGGGCCGGCAAAACCAGATACATTTGAATTTCCAGAGGCAGGCTCCAAAGTGGACCGGGATTCGCCTTCTGCAGGGTCACATTTTGAATTAGCAGCAGGTTCGCCATGAGATTGCCGGAATTCTGATGAAGCAAATCGAACCTTCCGAATTGCAGATCCGAAGGGATTCGGAACAGGTAGACGAAAGTGACCACCAGGATCGCCAGCGGATAGATGCGGAAGCACCGCCGAACCATGAAGGGAAAAAACAGTGGCGCGGTCGATCTCGCTCGCTGCCGTTCCAACGAAAACATTAGAACCAATGTTGTATGAACGAAAAACAACATGACACCCAGGAGTCCGATGTCCGTCACTCTCAGCCTGCCGAACTGCCAGTTGAAGAGTTTGGCGAAATGGAATCCCACTACAAGCAGGACTGCCGCCGACCGAAGGAAATCGAGGTTGAAAGACATTTCCCCCGGCATTGTCCTCGGAATTGAATTGCGCGCCTCGGCCGGAACTGGTGTCGATCTCTCTTCGACATTGTTTCGGCGAGCTTCAAGTCGCCGACGCGCCAAAGCCAGCGCTATGGCGACGGCGCGTAGAGCCCGGACTCGAATGGCAATTTGCGCTGGCACGCGGATGGCTCGAGTTTCTGGAAACCAGGGTGGAAAGTGTAAGTCCATGCTGCTCACATCAATCTCCACTTCGCAATTGTGGTCAGCAGATTCTTGCTCTTCAAGGTATGGCGGTTTGGAGTGCGATTGAGCTGTTCTAGTCTCGGTTAATCGATGTCGTCTCTGCAGGGTCTAATTCTTCTTGAATCCTTGCTGACTTCGCAATCCCGGTCCTTATCCCGGTCCGTATCCTTGTGCTTGTCCAGATCCACTTTGGCGCCCACCTGGGACCGGATGTCTTCTAAGGAGACACTGTTGATGACGACTCCCTTGCTATTCATCTGCGCCTGTCCGCGATCAACCGTCACTCGGGTCGAATCGGGTGACTTCGTCAGGACCACCGTGCTGTTCTCAGGCACTTGCACCTGACCTCCGCCCTCTACCGCGATCCAAACGTTGCCTTGGGCTCCTACATGAATCGTGTCTCCGCTAAAAATGGTTGTGCCGGGCACCAGGTTGGTCCCGTGAATTGTAGCTGCCTTGCAACTGGAGACCGTCCCAATAGGAACAGGCTTTGCATCAACTGCGGCGGAAAGCAGAACGACCAGAGTAATTACCGCCCACCTTCTTGTGTACATCTCACCCTCCATCCAACTTAAGGCGGGCTCCACGCCCCGGCCCGGGCCGGGGCGTCCAGCATAAAAGTAGGGCCTGCACCCGACAGTGAATCATCGCGCAGCTGTGTGAACCTCGCCTCTTGCCAAATTCGTTGCGGCTGCCGATTCGATCGCCTTCATCTCGACCTGATCGACCCAAGCGGTGCCGGCAATCCGATTGTCAAATTTGCTGCTTGCCAGCCGGACTACGCGAATTTCGAGAAGACGTGTGCTAGGTCCGGAGATGAAATCCAGTTGCCGCCGAACCCATGTGGAATCGCCCACGACATCGCCGGATTGAACAAAGAGTTTGGCCGGATCATCGGCATCACGAATTTGAAACCGAGGCCCGCTGTCCGTGGTAATTCCTTGCGCGCGCATGAAGGCGGCAAACCGGTAGGAAGTATTTGGCCTTACGGGTACGTACTGGAAAACCAGCGCATCCGAGAGGTTCTGCGTGCCCTCAAATCGAATCTGCAGCGAATGAGTCCCGTCACGAAAGATCGAGTTATCCATGCCAATGATTACCCCAGGCGCTGGATTAATACGCCAATCTAGACCTCCATTGAGAATTCCGCTCTCGAAATCGCCGTTGGTGACCAGATTGGCATCCAGCGCCCCTTCCTGTTTCTCGGGCGCGGGCTCTACTGCTGTGCTGAATCCTGCAAGTGAAGCGTGGAGCCCGCCGGAAATGGAAGGGTTCTTCTTTCTCAGGGCAGACCAAGCGGCCGTAAGCTGGTCGATCCGGCGGTGCTGAATCAAAGCGTCAAGATATGGAAATGCTTGCGTCGGTTCAAAATGAAGACCTAACTCGACGACGCGATCCCATACCTTTTCCGCTTCGTCTTGGCGTTCAGTGCCTACTAGATAGTTGAGATACTCGAAATAAATATCCGTATCGGCTGGAATCATCTCACGTGCAATCAGCTCGCCGTCCCCGGTCGCGCGCCATGCCAGATCGAACGCGGGGCCCCCCATCTCCGGATCCCCGAGGACAGTCCTTTGGAACGCATGCAGAGCCAGCTTCGTTTTTCCCTCACGGAGGTAGAAGTTGCCAATCGTCCAATTCACCGTTGGTGAAGAGGGAGACAAGAACATGGCCTGCTCGTGAGCGTTTTGTGCATCCTCCAGGCGTCCAGCCCACTCGTAGGCTTGGCCTAGCCTGGCCCAGTAGATGGCGTTGTGCGGAGAAAGCTGAACTGCTTTCTCGTACAACCTTACGACCTCCAGCAGATCGCCCTCTTTCAGCGGCCTCTCGAGAGCTCGCGCGAGTCCGGCGTAATGGTCAGGATTCCAAGGCTCCCAATGAATTGCTTTTCGAAATCCTTCCGGAGTTTGTTGGCGCGAGTACCGATTGGCCACCGCTTGGGAGAAAACCAGGGAGAGGCACAACCAAACACAACCTATCAGACTTACACGAGCCGCGCTGTCAAGCCAGCCAATACTCCGCAGTCGTCCGTACGTTCTTGTTCCCGCTTGGAAAGTGATGTCGTGTTGAAACAATCGTGAACTCATCCACGTAGGAAAATCAAAGGGTTCAGTTCAATGCTTGCTCAGATTCCGGTCGAGGGCCGAAGGGAAACCACGGGAATGGGAGAGGGTCCTAGCCTCTCAAGGCAAGAAATGTCGATTTCAACGGCAACAGATCTACCCAGCATTTCCAGGGAAATGATCAACTTGATCAGATTCTTTTTTCGAACGAGAATTCCTTCCAGGCCCTGCAACGTCCCCGACCGAATCCTCACCCTGTCCCCGGACGTCAAATAGGGATAAGGCTCGATGCGAAAAGTGCTCTCGACCATTTGCCGTATTCCTTCGATCTGTCTGTCGGGAACTGTCGCAGGGTGGCCTGCCCATCCCACGATGGTAAATACTCCAGGCGTACTGGTGACTTGGAGTTGGGAGTCCATCCCACCCCGGATGAAGACATAACAGGGAAACAGCGGCAAACAGAGTCGCTTGGTTCGGTCTTGCCACCGGTGGGTGACGGCATAGAGTGGGAGAAACACTTCATGACCTTTGCTCGAAAGGATCCTGGCAACCGGTTTTTCATGTTGATGCCGTGTGTAAAGTACATGCCAGTGGCGCATGTCGATGGGAGTTTGAGCTTCCTGTTTATTCCTCATCAATGGCATGCAGCTTCGCCCTGTGACTTACACGGAAGGTTGGTGCAAATCGCCTCGCCGCAGTCATTGGACGCCGCAACGATCAGCAGCACTCCGTCCATGGCTGCGTTTCCGCTCCGCAATTTCCCCGAGGGTTCTTCCACTTCCATTCCGCTCAGTTCGATGCGAATGCTATGAATATGCGAATCTTGCAGAAACCAGGCTGAGGCCAGGGGGCGCACCGCGAAATCAGCGATTGCCATTCCTGCCCAATACCTCCGCATTTTCAGCACAGTCGGACACGGATTCACTTTGATTTGCTGACATGTTCCAACGAGAAAAGTTCTCACTCACAATTGCGAATCCGTTCTCCCCTTCCCCTTTCGAGCTGTGATCGACTCGCAATACACGCGCCGCTCCGCTGACTCGAATGACTGGCTTTCGTCCAGTCAGAGATGGGAGAACGACCTCCACCTGGATCGGAACATCAATAGGGGGACACGTGGGAGTCACAATGAATGCACCGAACACGCTAATATCGCGAGTGACTCCTTCCCCCTGCAGGCGCGTATGCTGTGCGCTCTCCCAAGAAAATAGGGCCGAAGCATCGAGCCTATAACGCATTTCTCTTCTCATTTCCATCGGAGCACCCGGTGCCTGAGTGAAACTTATTGTTTTGGATTGCATGGGATACCTTTCCTTTGAGCTTCCAGCGCACAGTAGCTGCTTCAGGAAATCATCACAAGAAGCAAGGTGTCCGCATTGGGTCGAGATGATAGATTCAAAAATGAGCTAATGCTTGATGTACTATACGTTTAAGGGTGAGGTTACCCCGTGGCAAGACAATCGTCCTGCTAAATGAGAATGAGAAACTCGCCGTTCATGCGAACGCATGCTCTTTGGCCGAATGGGACCATAGCCTGATTTCCAGGTCATTCCAGTCCCAGACTTGAGTCGTAATAAAAGTACTAATAGTCCTTGCAGTCCTAGTACCGTTTTGTATATTCTAACAAATGTGTTTTAACATGGTAGGTAAATAATGAACCAGTTATCAGAGCTTTCCAATGGGAGAGTGAGTGTCGTCATCGCCGATGCTGACCTCATGAGCGCTCACCTGCTGGCGGTTGAGCTGGCGCGCGGAAGGCAAGACATCAGTGTCGTCGGTGTTTCGAATGACTCTGTCGAGGCGATCCGAGAACTGGAAAAACGCCAACCCGATATTGCTCTGATTAATACTCATCTAATGGATGGGCAGATGACGGGCTACCGCGTCTTGCAAAGCCTGCCGATGAATTGTCCGAAAACAGCGGCGATCATGATGATTCCTGTTTGCGACCGTGAACTGGTCATCGACGCGTTTCGAGGCGGTGCAAGAGGTATCTTCTACCGCATTTCCGCGCTCAAGTTGTTGTCCAAGTGCATTCGAACGGTGCATGGCGGGCAAATCTGGGCCAGCAACCAGGATCTCGTCTTTCTCCTCGGGTTCCTCACGCAGCTCAAACCACTCCGAGTTGTCAAGGCCGGTGGCGGCATGCGTCTTCTTACGCCACGCGAAGCGGAAGTCGTGCACCTTCTGGCGGAGGGCATGAGCACGCGCGAGCTCAGTCAGAAGGTGGGCGTTACCGAACATACGATTCGGAACTACCTGAGCAATATTTACGACAAGCTCGGTGTTTCCACCCGGGTGGAGTTGGCGCTCTATGCCACTGCTCGCGAGGATATGAGCTCTTCCTAACGAAACCATTTACATGGGACAGAGCAGGTAACCTGATTTTCCCATTTGACAGAGACTTCTTTCCAAGTTCGCCTGAACAATCCCGGCCACACCTGTGGGAGATGCGCCCAGGGGGCGCTCGCGGCGCACTAGTACTTGGGCGCTCATTTCTCGCTCACTTTCGCGTAGAAGAATAACCCATGAGTTATAATATGTGATGTTATTATAATGAATGGATTTTCTTCTAGAACATAATCGCTACCTGCCGATGGTGCACCTCTACCGCATCGCTTGGTGTGTGCCGCGTTCCGTGTTCTAAGCGCCGACGCGGCGCGCCAGTTTACTTGATCTCGCGTTTCCCGCGCACGGTGCATCGTTACCGCTCGGCGTGCCCGCTTTCCCGCCCTTGCAAGATGCGGGACCCGGGCCTGCACCACTCCAAAGGCCTGCCCATCCGCCAAATCTTAAGAGGACAATGGTATTGCTCATTGTATGTTAGGCATATATGTGAAAATCCATATTGCCTGCCGCCTGCCATTAGAACAGACTGTTTGACAGACCGAAAATATACAGTGGGTAAACTTTTTTGGAACTCGGTTCCATGACTTGTGCCACGAGGGCTTAGACGTGTCATCTCCTACCGAAAATGAACCTGTCAGCCCTACTGAGGCGCCTTCCCTCGAGCACCGGCGACATGTGCGCTTTCCACTGACAGCATTTGTCGAGGCCCTCGAACCTCAGTCTAATACGCAGATTAGTGGGCGATCCTCTGATGTGAGCCTAAGTGGCTGCTATGTGGACACACTCAGCCCTTTTCCTGAAGGAACAATCATCCGGATACGACTAACTAGGGAGAATACATCCTTCGAAGCGAATGCAAAGGTGGTCTTTTCCCAGGTTGGCATGGGGATGGGGGTTGCCTTTACTTCCGCTGAAAAAGACCAATTTCGGATTTATCAAGAGTGGATAGATGAGCTCAGTGGTGATTCCTCGGCTAAACCGAACGTGCTAGAAGAACGACAGAGTGGCGGCAACACCGACTCGCAGGGAGAGCAAACTTACGTTCTAAATGAGCTCGTTATTGCGCTTATGCGAAAAGGAGTTCTGACCGAAGTAGAGGGAAAGGGAATGCTAAAGAGGCTTCATAAGTAAAAATGTCTGGCTATAAACCCTCGCCCGCACCGATCATTCCATGAAACTCAAAGTTTTCAATGAGGTCACTCTTCAACTTTTTCGGAGAAATACGCTCCTAGTTCGCAACGATCTGAAAACTCGATCGCGGGTTTGTAACATGTAGCCTCCAAATTAGGAGTTCACTTCAACCCTGTTTCTCCCCGCTTTTTTGGCTGCATAGAGAGCTTCGTCCGCCATGTGCAAGAGCTGGTTAACTTGTTTGAGTTCGCATGTCGCGGCCACTCCAAAACTCATCGTTACAACAATGGTACGACCAGATGCGTCGATAGGTACCCCGCAGATGGATTCACGGAGTCTCTCGGCTAGGTCAGCGCCTCCGGCTGCACCACAGCTGGGAGCAACGATCAGAAACTCCTCTCCGCCATAACGCCCAACAGCGTCGGACGCCCGGAGCGATGCGCTCAGCCTTCGGGCCGCTTCTCGAAGTACAGCGTCGCCCGCAAGGTGCCCGTACGTGTCATTCACGTCCTTGAAATGATCGAGATCCGTCATGATGGCTGCTACGGGAGTCTTCTCCCGCATTGACCGTATCAATTCTTTTTGAAGGACTTCGAGGATAGCTGAGCGATTGAGAAGACTCGTGAGGGAATCGTGTCTGGCTTGAGAGGCAAGTTGCTCATGGAGTTCGAGGATACGCTTGCCAACACGGAGACGAGCTTTCAGTTCCTGGAGATCAAAAGGCTTGGTGATGTAGTCGTCGGCGCCCGCTTCTAGTCCCTCGTTAATTTCCTCTTGGCGCCCTTTCGCGGTAAGCAAAATGATATACACATATGGTTCTGCCGCACGCATCTTGATGGCCCGGCAGACTTCCACGCCGTCCAGGTTGGGCATCATCCAATCCAATATCGCCAACTTTGGACCATCCTCCTGTTCGAGCATTTGTAGAGCCTCGGGACCGTCAGCGACTAGGTGGGTTTCGTAGCCCGAGGAACACAAAGACACCTGCAAGAGGTGGCGAGATATTGGACTGTCATCAGCAACCAAAACTTTCAAGATGTCTCTCTGATCGATATCTCTAGGTGTCGCCGCGCAATGAATTGGTCTCCTGAAATCTCCTGCTCCCGCTACCTAGGCTCTCCAATGCCTGCTTCAACCTATCGACTTGAGTTGCCAGTAGCCTGTAGGCGCCCTCCGCATCCACTAGCTCTCCTCCACTCGCAAGTTCCTCCAATCTCAATGCGGCCTCCGTGGCATCCCGGGCTGCGAAAGTAGACATGGAGCCTTTCAACGAATGGGCGGCACGTTTTAGAGCCGCACTATCTCTCCTTGCGACCGCGTCCCGAACTGCCGAAAGCAACTTTGGGCTTTCCTCGCAGAACAGCTTCGCTAGATCGGCGAGGAGACCTTCGTCGCCCTCTACTCTTGCCAACGCTACTTCTCGATCCACAACCTCGTTTGTGAGGTCGCTGGTTTTGCTGGTCGCACGTGAGTTGCCATCCAGACCCTCGACGGCTTGAATCAGCTCTTCCGCCTGCACCGGCTTGGAGACATACCCATCCATCCCGCCCGCCACGCAACGCTCCCGGTCACCTTTCATCGCGTGAGCGGTCAGTGCGATGATAGGAATGTGCGCGCCAATAGCCTTCTCCTTCTGCCGAATCGCGGCTGTCGCTTCGAAACCATCCATCTCGGGCATTTGAATGTCCATCAAGACCACGTCAAAGGTTTGCGTCTCAAGCGCTGAGACTGCTTGTTTGCCGTTCGAGGCTACGACAACGCTATGACCCCGCTTCGAAAGTAACCGCACCACCAGTGTTCGATTAATCGCGTTGTCTTCCGCCAGCAGCACCTGAAGACGTCTTCGTGTTTGGCGGAGAGTATGCCGCGTCAACAACTTCGCACTTTCGATTTTCTGCTGGTCCATGCCCAGCACGCTCAGAATTGCTTCCCGCAGTTCCCATTGACGCACCGGCTTGGTTAGATACGCTGAAATACCTAATTCCCGGCAGCGCGCGGCATCTCCCCGTTGGCCACCGGAGGTGAGCATCATGACAGCGGCGGTTGGCATTTCCGGATCTTGCCTGATTTTCTCCATGAGTGAAAATCCATCCATTCCAGGCATCTGGGCATCCAGCAGGAGAAGCAGAGTCTCATTTCCTGCCTCCTTCGCTCGTCTCAATGCAGCCAGCGCCGGCAAGCCACCTTCCGCGAGGGTCGGTTTCATTCCCCATTGAAGAAGCGTTGCCTCCAAGATACGGCGGTTCGTCGGATTGTCATCGACCACCAGAACGGGAATATTGGCAAGAACGACTTCCTGTTTGCGTTCGCGTCTCTCCATTTGCGCATGCGGCAATTCGAAAGTTACGGTGAAATGAAACGTGCTCCCCTGGCCAGGCATGCTCTCTAACCAGATTCGTCCTCCCATCATTTCCACGAGCCGTGACGAAATTGTGAGACCCAGACCTGTCCCACCATAATTCCGACTTGGGGAACTGTCAGCCTGGGCGAATGCCTGGAAGATCAGCTGCCGCTTATCCTCCGCGATGCCAATACCTGTGTCTCGAATTGCAAAGTGCAATAAGATGTGGCGATCTTGTGCTTCCTTCATTTCCACATGTAGCACCACCTCACCCCGGTCCGTAAACTTAATGGCATTACCCAGCAGGTTCACAACGACCTGCCGCAGGCGCGCGGGATCACCCACGACTGTCTGAGCCACGTCGGGCCTGATATCACAAACAAGTTCCAGACCCTTCTCTCCTGCCCTGACGCCAAAAGCCCTGACCGTTTCCTCCAGGCTTTCGTGCAAATTAAATGCTGAGCGGTCGAGCTCGAGTTTCCCTGCTTCCATCTTAGAGAAGTCCAGAATATCGTTGATCACAGTCAATAAGGAGTCCGCAGAGGTCTTGACCATGCTCAAATATTCCTGCTGCTCCGGAGTGAGTTCAGTTTCAAGAGCCAGGTCCGTCATGCCGATGATCCCATTCATCGGTGTCCGAATCTCGTGGCTCATGTT
>Ga0137409_10005902_pt1 | contig 12742 bp, 8 predicted proteins | sample CZODoug1_16funga_FD_122059 | JGI IMG/M metagenome (GOLD analysis project Ga0137409, IMG submission 122059) | Vadose zone soil fungal communities from Angelo Coast Range Reserve, California, USA - CZODoug1_16fungal (Hybrid Assembly) | ecosystem: Environmental > Terrestrial > Soil > Vadose zone...
ACGCTCCCGCAGCGGACCCGGGTCGACCTCGCCCAGCTGACCGACCTCTCGGAATTCGTGACGGCCGCGAGCGTCCCGTCGGGGACCTACGTCAGCGTGACGCTGAATCTCGATTTTGCGAACGCCGACATCGAGGTGGACAAGGGCGACGGAACCGCGGTCCAGGTGGCCGGCGCCAACATCCTCGACGCGCAAGGCGCCCAGGTATCGACGCTGTCCATGGTGGCGAAGTTCGACGGCACCCGGCAACTGAAGGTCGCGCCTTTTAGCCCAGTCCGGCTTGACCTAGACTTCAACCTCGCCGCGTCGAACACGGTCGACATGACCAACCCCGCGAGCCCGGTTGTCACGGTCAGCCCGATCGTCGTCGCCGACATCGACCCCGACGCGCCCAAGCCGCACCGCATCCGCGGCCCTCTCGACAGCGTCAACATCCAGGGCAGCAGCTTCACGCTGGTGCTGCGCCCCTTCAACCTGATCCAGGGCGATCACGGGCGGGTCGCCTTCGTCACCGACACGAACACGCAGTTCGAGATCAACCAAGTCTCTAGCACCGGCAGCACCGGTCTGCAGGCGTTGGCACCGCTGCGCGGCGCCGCGGTCGTGGCGACCGGTACGTTCGTCCCCGGCACGCTCCAGTTTCTCGCGACCGAAGTTCGCGCGGGGTCGAGCGTCGTCTTCGGCACCAACGACGTGCTCACCGGCAACGTGCTCGCTCGCAGCGGCAACACGCTGACGGTGAAGGGCGCCGAGCTGGTGCGCAACGACGGCTCGCTCATTTTCCGCGACACGGTGTCGGTCACCGTGGCCGTCCCGGGCCCGGGGCCCGGGACCAAGGTGATCAAGCAGGGTGTCGTCGCGGCCGCGACCCTCGCGGATATCTCGGTCGGCCAGCGCATCATGGTGTTCGGAACGCTGGACGCGCCCGGGACTTCCATGGATGCTACGGCGGGCCTGGCGCGCCTTCTCGTCACCCAGCTGAACGGCACCGCGACCAGCGTCGGCGCCGGAGCCGTCGGCATGACGCTCGCGCGAATCGACGGACGCCCAGTGTCGCTGTTCAATTTCTCCGGCACCGGCACGCCCGGCAACGACGCCGACCCGGTGACCTACGTGGTGGCTGCGGGCTTGCTCCCGCTGACCGGGATCGGCAACGGCACGCCTCTCAAGGTGCGCGGCTTTCCGTTTTCCTTCAACACGGCCGGCCCTACGGGCGATTTCACCGCGGTCACGCTGATCGACGTCACCAACTCGCCGGCGACGCTCGTGGTCGGGTGGCCGGCGCTCGAGCCCGCTCCGTTCACCTTCATCGCCGGAGGCGTGTCGGTCAACCTGGCGAACGCCGGGCTGCTGCACGACGTGTTCCGCGACGGTGTCGATACACCGCTGCTCACGACCGACTCGCCGAAGGCGGTGGCGAACCAGGGACGCGCCCTGTTCGTGATCGGCATCGACGGGTCCGTGCAGGTGTTCACGCAGTTCGCTGCCTACCAGCAGGCGCTGCAGAACGCCTTGGGCTCGGGCAAGCAGGCGAGGAGCTTCATCGCCGCCGGGACCTACGTGGACGCGACCAAGACACTTACCGCGGGAGTGATGGCGACCGCGCTCCACTAGCGGTCAATCGACCCGGATCCCCGCGTCCCGGATCACCTGGGCGTAACGGCGCACCTCGGCCGCGAGGAAGGCGCTGAACTCCTCGGGACTGCTCTCGTAGGGCTCGAAGCCCAGGCCGATCAGGCGCTCGCGCAGGTCGCTCGAGGCGAGCGCTTTGCCCATGGAGGCGTTCACGAAGGCGACGGTCTCGCGCGGCGTGTTCGCCGGCGCGATAAACCCAGCGACGCTGGGGATGTCCACGCCGGCCACGCCCGATTCCGCGAGCGTCGGCACGCCCGGCACGAGGGGAGAGGGCTTCGCGGTGGTCACGGCGAGCCTGCCGCTCCGCACCAGCGGCATGGCGGCGATGTCGGCGAAGGTCAGGTCGATTTCCCCGCTCACGAGCGCCACCAGCACCGGCTGCATGCCCTTGAAGGGAACGTGGACCATGCGCACGCCCGCGGCGCGCGCGAGCATCTCGGCGGCGAGGTGCGGCGAGGCGCCGTTGCCCGAGGAGCCGTAGTTCAGCTCGCCGGGCCTGGCTTTGGCGAGATCGATCAGCTCGCGCACGCTCCCCGCCTTGATGCGCGGGTTCACCACCAGGATGAAAGGCGACAGCGAGATGGTGCCGAGCGCCGCGAAACTCTTCACCGGGTCGTAGCCGAGATTGCGGTAGAGGTTCGCCGAGGCCGCGTGCGAGATCGCGCCGCAGAAAAGAATGGTGTAACCGTCCGGAGGGCTCGCCGCGACGTAGGCCGCGGCGATGGTCGTGCCGGCGCCCGGCTTGTGCTCGAGCACCACCGGCTGCCCCCACATCGCCGCGAGTTTCTCCGCCATGCTGCGCGAGGCGGCGTCGGCCGAGCCGCCGGGCGGAAAGGGCACGATGACGCGCACGGTCTTCGCAGGGTAGGCCTGGGCGTAGGCACCGGCCGCGAGGAGCGCTGCGGCGATCGCTGCGAGCGCGCGCACTAGCCTCGCGGCCCGCCGGCGGTCTTTCCGGATGAGCCGGGCGATTCGGCGAAAGCCTGCACCGCCGCGACGGAGCGCGGCGCGCCCGCCGGTGCAGCGGCGCGCACCGGCTGCGCGGTTCCCATCTTTTCCCAGGTCGGGTCGGGCAGCTCGACGAAGGCCTGCTTCAGGCGCTGGCCCCAAGTGCGGCTCACCATCTGGAAGTATTCGTTGTCCTGGGTGACGGTCACGAAGCGCGTGACGCGCAGCGAATCGGTCTCGTAGCACAGCAGGTCGAGCGGCAGCCCGACCGAAAGGTTGGATCGCAGCGTCGAGTCCATCGACACGAGCGCGCACTTCGCCGCCTCGTCGAGCGTGGTCTCGGGCCGCACCACGCGGTCGATGATCGGCTTGCCGTACTTCGACTCGCCGATCTGGAAATAGAGGTTCTCGTCCTGCGCCTCGATGAAGTTGCCCGCCGAATACACCTGGAACAGGCGGCAGCGCTCGCCGCGGATCTGGCCGCCGAATATCAGCGTGCAGGCGAACTCGATGCCCTGCTTCTTGAGCGATTCGGAGTCGCGGTCGTAGACCTTGCGCACCGCGTGGCCAACGACCGCGGCGGCGTCGTGCGTCGAGGCCACGTTCCACACGCTGGGGCCGTCGCCCGGCTCCATGACGAGCTGCCGCACCGACTGGGTGACGCCGAGGTTGCCCGAGGTAAGGAGCACCATGCAGCGCTCGCCCGGCCGCTCGAACACCGTCATCTTGCGAAAGGTACCGATCTGGTCGACGCCCGCGTTGGTGCGCGAGTCGGAGAGGAACACCAGGCCGGCGTTCAATCGCAGCGCGACGCAGTAGGTCATGCCCGGTCCACGGAAACGCGATGCGGCATTGTATTACACGGGCACGCGTTCATTGATTCGCGAGCACCGACACCTGCACGCGCAGGGATTCCTCGCCGCCTCCGGTGCGCACGCCCCGGATCGGAGCGGCCGAGAGGTAGTCGCGCCCGATCGCAAGGCGGCAGTGCCGCCCGCGGACGATTTCGCGGTGGGTGACGTCCACGCTGATCCAGCCTTCGCCCTGGATCCACACCTCGGCCCAGGCGTGGCTCGCGGCCTGGTCGCTGTGTCCGGGATCGACGTAGCCGCTCACGTAGCGCGCGGGCACGCCCGCGGCGCGGCAGCAGGCGATGAACAGATGTGCATGGTCCTGGCACACCCCGCGCCCGATCTCGAGCGCGTGCGCTGCGGTGCTCGTCACCTCGGTGATGCCGCTCTCGTACGCCACCGCCGTGCAGATGCTTTCGGCGAGCGCGAGGAAGTCGGCCGCACGGTCCTTCTTTCGCAGGTGCCGCGCGGCGAACTCGCGCACCGGCTCGTCCGCCGCCGTGAGCGGTGTGCCGACGACGAAGACGAGCGGCGAGAGCTCGTGCTCGGCCAGATCCGCGCCGTCCCCGGCCGCGCCGATCTCGACGCTCCCCGTGACGACGATGCGGATCGCGTCGTGCGGCGCCGTGAGCACCAGGGTGTGGGTGACGTTGCCGTAGGCATCGGTGAAGCGCTGCAGTCTTCCCGGCGCCTCGATCCGCCAGTTGAGCACGCGCTGGTGCGGCTCGACGCGGGGGGTCAGGCGCAGCTGCTGGATGCTGTAGTGCGCCGGCGTGGTGTAGCGGTACGCGGTTTCGTGGCGGATGGAAAGGCGCATGGCGGCGTCAGGCGGTCGCGAGCGGAACGAGGAAGTCGCGGCTGACGCGGTCGGCGAGGTCGTTCACGCGCTGCAGGAAGACGGTGAGATAGGCGTGCAGCCCCTGGTGCAGAATGACGTCGATGCGGCCGTATTGCAGGTCGGCCTGGATCAGGCCGGCGCGCCGCTCGGTCTCGCGCGAGTGGGCGTTGCCGACCTGCGCGAGGTTCGTCACGACGTCGTTCAGGCAGCTCGCCAACGACCGGGGCATGTCGGCGCGCAGGATCAGCAGCTCGGCGACGCGCGCCGGGGTGATGGTGTCGCTGTAGACCTTGCGGTAGACCTCGAAGGCCGAAACTGAGCGCAGGATCGCGGCCCAGTGATAGAAATCGATGGATCGGCCGCCGGCGCTATCCTCGGCGTCGTCGGGCTCGCCCTGATCTGCGAGGGCGTGGAAGCGCACGTCGAGAATGCGCGCCGTGTTGTCGGCGCGCTCGAGGAAGGTGCCGAGCCGCGAAAAATACAGCGCCTCGTCGCGCAGCATGGTCCCGACCGTGACGCCGCGCGACAGGTGCGAGCGGTACTTCACCCACTCGAAGAACTGCGCCGGCTCGCGCTCGACGTGGCGGAGCCGCGGTTTCATCTCCAGCCAGGTCGAGTTGATCGTTTCCCACACTTCGGTGGTCAGCGTACCGCGCACCGCGCGAGCGTTCTCGCGCGCCGCGTTAAGGCACGACGCGATGCTCGAAGGGTTCGAGAGATCGCGAGTCATGAAGTCGAGCAGCGACTCCGCGGCGAGACGCTCGAAGCGCGCGTCGTACTGGGCCTGCAATTCGCAGATGCCGAGTATGCCGCGCCACAGAAGCTCGACGCTCGCCTCGGATTGCGGCAGCAGCGAGGTCTGCAGGTTGACGTCGAGCATGCGAGCGGTGTTCTCGGCGCGCTCGGTGTAGCGGGCCATCCAGAAGAGGTGATCGGCGGTTCTGGACAGCATGCTATTCGAACGAGGGGATGCTCCCCTCGTTGCTCCCCGACTTGAGTCCAGCGCCCTGTTTCATTCGAGCACCCAAGTATCCTTCGTGCCGCCGCCCTGGGACGAATTCACCACCAGCGAACCCTCGCGAAGCGCGACGCGCGTCAGGCCGCCGGGCACGATGGTGATGCTCTTTCCGGAGAGCACGAACGGCCGCAGGTCGATGTGGCGCGGGGCGATGCCCGACTCGACGAAGGTCGGGCACGCGGACAGGGCGAGTGTCGGCTGGGCGATATAGGCGTCGGGACGCGCGCACAGGCACGCGCGGAAGGTCTCGATCTCGGCCCGGGTCGCGGCCGGGCCGACCAGCATGCCGTACCCTCCCGCGCCGTGCGTCTCCTTGACCACCAGCTCGCCAAGATGCGCGAGCACATGGTTCAAATGCTCCTTCTTGCGGCACTGCCACGTCGGCACGTTCCTGAGGAGCGGCTTTTCGTCGAGATAGAACTTGATCATGTCCGGCACGTACGGATAGACCGACTTGTCGTCAGCGACCCCAGTGCCGATCGCATTGGAGAGCGTGACGCGCCCGGCGCGGTACACCGAGAGCAGCCCGGGCACGCCCAGCGAGGAGTCGAGGCGGAACGCGAGCGGATCCAGAAAGTCGTCGTCGATGCGCCGGTAGATGATGTCGACGCGCTTCGGCCCGCGGGTGGTGCGCATGAAGACCTGCTCGTCGTCGACGAACAGATCCTTGCCTTCCACCAGCTCGACGCCCATCTGCTGCGCGAGAAAAGCGTGCTCGAAGTAGGCTGCGTTGTGCATGCCCGGCGTCATCACTACCACCGCCGGATCGCGCCCCCCGCTCGGCGCGACGCTGCGCAGGTTCTCGAGCAGCAGGTCCGGGTAGTGCGCGACGGGCGCCACCTTGTTGCGCGCGAACAGCTCGGGGAAAAGGCGCATCATCATCTTGCGGTTCTCGAGCATGTACGACACGCCCGAGGGCACGCGCAGGTTGTCCTCCAGCACGTAGAACTCGCCTTCGTCTGCGCGCACCACGTCGATCCCGGCGACGTGCGCGTAGATGTCGCCGGCCACGTCGATGCCCTGCATCTCGGGCCGGTACTGCGCGTTGCAGAAGATGTGCTCGGGCGGGATGAGGCCTGCCTTGACGATGCTCTGGCCGTGATAGATGTCGTGGATGAAGCGGTTCAGGGCGTTCACCCTCTGGCGCAGGCCTGCCTCGAGCTCGCGCCACTCCGCGGCGGGCACGATGCGCGGAATGATGTCGAAGGGGATGAGGCGCTCGATCCCCTGGTCGTCGCCGTATACGGCAAAAGTGATGCCGACGCGGTGGAAAGTCAGGTCGGCTTCGGCGCGTTTGGCGGCGATCGCGTCTGCGCTCTGTGATTCGAGCCAGGAGTGGAAGCCCCGATAGTGCGCCCGCACGACGCCGTCAGCGCGCATCTCGTCATAAAGCGCGCCTGCCTGTATCTGGGGCATGTTCATTGGATGATTATGGCTAAGGCGGAGCATTCCGGATACTGCCGCATCATTCTTGTGCGTACGGAGACACCGTGCCCCGAATTGGGTTCCCCGGTTGCAGCCCCCGGCTCCTCCGCCCTCTATGCTTCCCCTTCCTCCTCGAAGAACCGGTACAGGACAGGCAACACTACCAGCGTGAGCAGGGTCGAAGTGATAAGCCCGCCGACGACCACGATGGCCAAGGGACGCTGCACTTCCGAACCAGGACCGTTCGCGAAAAGGAACGGGATCAACCCCAGCATTGTGACCGTAGCGGTCATCATCACCGGACGGAAGCGGTGTTCCGCGCCCGCGACGATCGCCTCGGGAAGCCCGAGCCCGTCGTCGCGCAGCCTGCGGATGTAGCTCACCAGCACCACCCCGTTGAGAACTGCAATACCCCAGAGCGCGATGAATCCCACTGAAGCGGGAACCGAGAGATACTCCCCGGTGATCGCGAGCCCCACGACGCCGCCGATCGACGCGAACGGCAGCACCGTGATGATTAGCGCCGCGAAGCGCAGCGATCTGAACAGAAGGAACAGCAGGAAGAAGATCGCGGCGATCGTCACCGGCACGATAAGCCTCAGGTGGCCGAGTGCACGCTTCAGGTTCTGGAACTGGCCGCCCCACACCAGAGTGTAACCTTCCGGCAGCGTCACGCGCGCGGCTACCTCCCGCTGCAGCTCGGCGACGAAGCCGCCCAGGTCGCGGTCTTTGACGTTGATGCCGACAACGATGCGTCGCTTGGCCATCTCGCGCGCGATCTGTGCCGGCCCCTCGATTACCTGGACGCGCGCAAGGCTCTCGAGTCTGACCTGCGCGCCGTTGGGCGCAGTCAGCGTGATCGCGCGGATGTCGGCGATGCTATCGCGCAGTCTCCCGGGCAAACGCACCACCGCTTGGAAGCGCCGTTCGCGCTCGTAGATCTCGGTGGCGACCTTGCCGCCGATGGCGGTTTCGATCACGTCCTGCACGTCCGAAACGTTCAATCCCTGACGCGCGATCGCTTCGCGGTCGATCGCGATGGTTAGATACTGTTGGCCGCCCGTGCGCTCGACGCGCATGTCACGGACGCCACGCACGGCGGCTGCGACGCGGGCGATTTCGTCGGCCTTCCCGCGCAGCACGTCAAGATCATCGCCAAAGACTTTCACAGCCACGTCGGCGCGCACCCCCGTCACCATCTCGTCGACGCGATCCGCGATGGGCTGTGCCATCGCAAGCTGTATTCCCGGCAGCGTCTTGAGCTTCTCGGCGATGGCCTGGGCGATGTCGTCCTGACTCCACCCCTTGGGCCACTCCGAGCGCGGCGTGAGCGTGACGAAGGGGTCCGCTTCGTTCGGACCGGCGGGATCGGCGGGGGATTCGCCGCGTCCGAGCCGCGACACCGCCATCTTCACTCCCGGGACCCCGAGCACGCGGCGCATGGCCTCGCGCTCCATCTTGATCGACTCCTCGAGCGAGATGTTGGGAACGCGGTCGATGGACGGGGAAATGGAACCTTCCTTCATTTCCGGTATAAAAGCCGTGCCGAGGAAGGGCAACAGCGCCAGCGCAACGGCGAACAGCGCGACCGCGACCGCGATCGTCCTGCGCTCTTGGGCGAGGGCGCCGCCGAGCAGCCGCAGGTAGAGACTCTTGAGCTGCGCGATCGCTCGCGTGTCTCCGCCTTCGCCGCCCACAAGCATGTAGGCGGCGAGCGCGGGCGAAAGAGTCAGCGAGAGAACCAGCGAAACCGCGAGCGCGATGGCGATGGTATAGGCGAGAGGCGCGAACATCTTGCCCTCCATGCCGCGCATCGTCATCAGCGGCAGGAACACGAGGATGATGATCCCGACTCCGAACACGACCGGGACTGCCACGTCGCGCACCGCGAGCAGCACGGTGCGCGCGCGGCCGGTGCCCGAATGGCGCCCCAGCCGCTCGTAGGCGTGCTCGATCACGACCACCGAGCCGTCCACCATGAGGCCGATCGCGATGGCAAGCCCTCCAAGCGACATCAGGTTGGCGGACAGACCGAGGAAGTTCATCGCGATGAAGGTCGCGAGCGGGGTCAAGGCCAGCGTCACGACAACGATGAGGCTCGACCGCAGATCACCCAGGAACAGGAACAGCACGACGACCACCAGCAGCACGCCTTCGATCAGTACCTTGGTCACCGTCGAGAGCGCGGCGTCGACCAGCTCGGAGCGGTCGTAGTACGGGATGATGCGCAGGCCCCCGGGAAGCATGCCGCGGTCGTTGATCTCCTTCACTTTCGCTTTTACGCGTCCAACCACGTCCTTGGCATTGCCGGCGCGGATCATCATCACGATGCCGCCGACCGCCTCGGTGTAGTCTCCCTTCACCATAGCGCCGTAGCGCACGCCCTCGCCAAGCACGACTTCCGCGACATCGCGGATGTAAACCGGTGTGCCGCCCACCTCTTTCAGCACGATGTTGCGGATGTCGTTCAAGTCCCTGACTAGGCCGATTCCCCGGACGAGATACTGTTCGGCGCGGTATGGAAGCACCCCGCCGCCGGAGTTGGCGTTGTTGTGGGCGAGCGCCGTGACCACGTCACGAATCGTGACCCTGTAATAGCGCAGCCGGTCGGGCTCGACCAGGACTTGGTACTCCTTTACGAACCCGCCTGTCGAATTGATCTCGGCCACTCCCTGAATCGAGCGTAGCAGCGGACGCACCACCCAGTCCTGGACGTTGCGTCGCTCGATCAGCTCGGTCCGCGCGAGCTCGCGACGGCCGTCGTCCGCGCGCTCCAGCGTATATTGATACACTTCGCCGAGCGCCGTTGATACGGGACCCAGCACGGGTCTTACCCCGGTGGGTAGGCGGTCGCCGACCTCGATCAGACGCTCGAGCACGAGCTGCCGCGCGAAATAGACGTCCGTTGAATCGCTGAAGACAAGCGTGATCAAAGACAGGCCCGGCTTGTTGAGCGAGCGCATTTCCTCCAGTCCTGGGAGCCCCGTCGTCGCGATTTCGATCGGAGCCGTAACGAAACGCTCCACCTCCTCGGGCGAGCGACCGGGCGCCTCCGTCGCGATCTGCACCTGGACATTGGTGACGTCGGGAAACGCATCCACGGAGAGCTTGCGCGCCGCGTCGAGGCCGAAGACGAAGAGACAAGCGGCCAGCACGGTCACGACGAGCCGCTGCGTGATCGCCGCGCGCACTATGGCGTCCAGCACGACTCTAGCCTCCGTCCAGTCCGCGGCGTTTGCGCTCGTTGTTGAGATGAAAGGCACCGTCGACGACGATGCGCTCGCCCGCGCGCAATCCGCCCAGCAGCACGCGGCTGTCCTCGCTTTCGGCTCCGAGGGCGACCTCGCGCAGGCGATACGAGTCCGCGGCGATCTGGACGAACACGTAGTCCCGGTTTTCCTCGCGCACAAGCGCAGTGATGGGGACCACGGGGCGCGTCTGCGGTTTTCCCTTGATGAGTACGCTCGCAAGCATCGCCGGCTTGAACTCGCGCTGTGAATTGGGCAGATCCATGCGCGCCCGCACGGTGCGCGTCTCGGGGCTCACGATGGGGCTCACGAAGCTGAGCGCGCCGCCGAACTGGCGCCCCGGAAAGGCGGCGATCTCCACGGAAACCGCTTCGCCGACGCGCACTGCGCCCGCGCTTTGCTCGGGGATGTCGGCCACCACCCACACCCGCGAGAGGTCTGCGACCAGGAACACTGTGTCGGCGGGCTGGACTACCTGGCCCTCGGTCACCTTCCGCTCGATCACGGTTCCGCTCACACTCGAGACGATCTGCGCGAGCGAATTGATGGTCCTCGTCTCGGCGAGCCGGTCGATCGCGCTCTCGGGCATGCCGAGGACCTTCAACTGGTCGCGCGTTGCGCTTGCCTCGGCTTCCGCAAGGGCCAGCTCGCTTTGCCGGCGCTGCAGCTCCGCACTCCCGATCACGTCGACTTCGTACAGCTGCCGCGCGCGCGAGGCGGCGCGCTCGGCGAGCTGGCGCTGCGAGAGCGACTTGAGATATCCGAGCTGCGCCGTGGAAAGATCGGTGCTGTTGATCGTGGCGAGCACCTGGCCGCGGCGGACGTCCTGTCCCACCGTCGCCGCGAGATCGGTGATGCGCCCGGTGACCGGGCTCCCGACACGCGCCATGCGGGTCTCGTCGGCTTCGACGCGCCCCGACACATGCAGCGTCTCGCGTACTTCCGTTTCGCCCGCTTCGCCGAGCTCGATGCGGGCGGTGAGTTCCGGCGTCGCCTTGATGGAAAGGGGGTCGCGTGCGGCCGAAGAAGCCGCGGCTTGCGCCGGCCCGTCGCCGCAGCCCGATGACGCCAGCGCCCCGAGCAAGCCGGCCATGGAGATGATGGGGATCAGCCGTTTCATGATCGCGCCGCGGAGTCGTTCACGCGCCGTCCGGCGCGAACGGGTCGAGCGCCAGCAGGCGCTCGATTTCGAGCCAGGCCGCGTTCCGGTCGAAGCGCGCCTGCGTGTAGTCGCTGCGCACCGAGCGCAGCGTGCGCTGGGCGTCGAGCACTTCGAGAAATCCACGCTCCCCGAAGCGGTAGGCGGCCTCCGCCACCTGCAGGGCGCTTTCTGCGCTGCGTAACAGACCCGCCTCGAAGGTCTCGATCAGTCGCTGCGCGATGGACATTCGCGCGTAGGCCGAATCGAGCTCGCGCAGCAATTGCGCGCGCTGGGCTTCGAATTGTGCGGCAGCCAGGTCTACGACCGCTTGCGCCTTCGCGATCTGGCCGTCGCGGCGATTCCAAAGCGGCAGCGGGAATTCGATGCCGATCGAGATTTGGCGCGTTTCGGGGTCCTGCGATTCTCCCAGTCGCAAGGTCGGCTGAGGGTAGCGCAGTGCGCGCTCGTAATCGATCTGGGCTCCGGCACGCGCTCGCTCCGCCACGGCTGCGGCAAGGCTGGGGTGCGCCTCGAGCACGCGCGACTGCAGGGAAGGGAGCGGTGGAGCCGGTGATGGCGTCGGGAGCGCGCCGCGCGCTTCGAACTGCAAAGGCAGTGCGTTGGCGGTAAGCCTGCGCAATACGCCGCGGGCCTCTTCCGCTCTCAGGAACGCGCTCGTGGCGAGATTCCGCGCTGCGAGTGCTTCGGCCTCGGCACGGATCAGCTCGAGCCGCGGCGCTTCGCCGACCTCGACACGTTTGCTTACGCGGCCAAGGATTTCCCGCAGCAGCCTCTCGTTCTCCCGTGCCAGCCCTTCTTCTTCCTGCCGCCGCAGCAATTCATAAAACGCCTGCCGGGCCTGGTATCCGATCGCCAGGCGCGCCGTCTGCACCTGCGCCTCGGCGGCCGTCACGCCGTGGTCGGCCAGTGCCGCGCGGGTCTCACGTACCGAAGGCGATTCGAGCAGCTGCGCGATTCCGACGCTCTGTGCGTTGCCGGCCGGCGCGCCGAGCCGCGAGCGCCAGGGCCCGGCGCTGATCTCGAGCTGGGGATTCGGGTAGGCGCGTGCAACCCGAGTTTCAGCCCCCGCCAGGACCCGCTGCTGTGCGATCACCGCAAGCTCCGGGTTGTGCAGTTCGACGGCGGCCAAAGTTTGCGCCAAGTTCAGGTCCTGCGTCTCCTGCGCCAAGACGGGGACGGTGAGGGTGATTGCGCACCAAATTGTCGCGGACACGTGCATGGCGACGAGCTGAAGCCCGGGCGGTCCAAAAAAATGGGGGACCAAGTCCCCCCTCGATATGCTGTCTAGCAAACGCTGTGCCACAGAGTGCCTGGCTACCTCATCAGTCCCTCGCGCTCGATGAAGGCGACGATGTCGCCCAGGCCGTGGCCGCTCTTCAGGTTGCTGAACACGAAGGGCCGCTCGCCCCGCATCTTCTTGGCGTCGCGGTCCATGACCTCGAGCGAAGCGCCGACCATGGGCGCGAGATCGATCTTGTTGATGACGAGCAGGTCCGACTTGGTGATGCCCGGGCCGCCCTTCCGCGGGATCTTGTCGCCCGCGGCGACGTCGATCACGTAGAGGGTGAGGTCGGACAGCTCCGGGCTGAAAGTCGCAGCGAGGTTGTCGCCTCCCGA
>Ga0137409_10005903_pt1 | contig 12738 bp, 9 predicted proteins | sample CZODoug1_16funga_FD_122059 | JGI IMG/M metagenome (GOLD analysis project Ga0137409, IMG submission 122059) | Vadose zone soil fungal communities from Angelo Coast Range Reserve, California, USA - CZODoug1_16fungal (Hybrid Assembly) | ecosystem: Environmental > Terrestrial > Soil > Vadose zone...
AAGCACGCATTTACCGCGCTTGCGTCTTTCAGAACGATGGTCGTCATGTCGCCACCCAGTTGACAGAATCCCGAGTGAAAATATCGATGTAGGCAAAGGGTTGTCAGACACCCATGGAACGCTCCCTGTCAGATCCAAAGCTCGGCGAGGTCAGGGCCGTTCTGGAGCGTCTGCAGACGTTTGCCGCGGATCCTGACAGCACGCAGCCACCAGCTGAAGTGAGCAACGGCGCTGCGCTCAACGGACATGCGACGAGCGCCCACAAAGCGGGCTCTCCTGCATCCGGCGCTCGCGCGCCGGTCAGAAACGAGCCCGGCATTCACGAATCCGTGGCCAACCGGCGAGCGCCTGCAGCCATTGGGCTCGGCATTGCCGGCGCGGTGGTGATCTTGCTCGGCGTTGTCTGGCTCATCGTGTCGCCCAGCAATCGCGGTGAGCTGTCCGCTGCGGCAACTCCGGATGTAACGCCCGCGGGCCGCGCAATTTCAGAGCGTTCAGAGGGTTCAGAGCGTGAAGTGTCTGTCCAACAGCCGGTGCCGGTGCCGGCGGCCCGGCCCTCACGGGCCGGCGTCGATGCTGCGCAAGATCTCTTGGCGAAGGGGCAGGTGCAGGCCGCGCGCAAGCAGCTGCTCGGCTTGGCATCGGCCGATGCTGCGGACGTGGCCTGGATGCTGGCGCGATCTTATGACCCCAACTTTCTCGTAACCCTCCCGAGCGCTGATGGCGCGGGCGACGTCGAGCAGGCAACGCGCTGGTATCGGATCTGGCACGCCGCCGCTGTGAAGCAGGGGCTGGTGCCGAACAGCGTATCGGTTGAGCGCATCATCGGCTCAATGCGTTGATGTCTGGCAGGGAGCGGCCGCCACGGCCGCGCCATAAAGGTTGGCAAGTTTGACAATCAGAATAATGGGTGCGCCAACAAGGGGGGATGAGGCTTCGCAAAGCTCGTATCGGCTTTGCGCAAGCCCCGTCGCCGACGGGACCACAGCGGGTGCCGATCTTCGCTCAACGGTTGTCCATTTCGCGTTGCATGTCGCGGCGACTGATTGCCTTTGCGACCTTGCTGCTCGCGCTGGCGTTGCCGGCTCACGCTGAGCAGCAGCAGAAGGCGCCCGCAACACCCCGAGGGACGGTCACTGTCCTCACCGATGGTATTGCGGAGCCCAATGGCGGCGCGACGCGGGCGATCAACGAGCTCGCAAAGGAGATCAGCAATATTCGAGTCCTGCCGATTGCCGGGCATGGCGCCGTGGCCAATGTGCGTGATCTTTTGCGGCTGAAGGGCGTCGATTTCGCCGTCCTGAACAGCGACGTCTTCCCGTTTCTCGAGCAGACGCGCCAATACCCGAATGCGCAAAAGCAAATTCGCTATGTCACTCACATTTACAGCCAGAAAGTGTATCTGCTGACGCGTAAGGAATTCAAAACGATCGATGATCTGCGCGGGCGCAAGCTCGCGGTTCCGTCGCGCGGAGCGGGCAGCCACACGACGGCGATGACGCTTTTCAATCTGCTGGGCATCGACGTGGTGCTGCACTCCGGCGTCGACCTCGATGATTTCAAGGTCGAGAGCTTTGATGGTATCTTGCTGTTGGGCGACGAGCTGGCGCGAGCGCGTTTGAGTGCGCAGGCGCGGCGCGATCTTCAGGTCATGCCGATTGGCTTGGCGCCGCCGCTGCGGGCGACCTACCGGCCTGCCGTGATCGAGCCCCAGGAGCTTCCCGGCGTTGCGGTCGCTGAAAACACAGAGACAGTCGCGGTCTCGACTTTGCTTGCCGTCTACAACTGGACGTCAGCGCAACCGCGCTATGCCGATGTGTCGGGCTTCTCGACCAGGCTGTTCGCTGCGCTTCCGCGGCTGCGGCAGAATGCAAGCTCGGTCTGGCGGCAGGCCGATATCAATGCCCAGATCGGAGGCTGGTCGCGCTACGGCGCCGTGCAACTCGCGCGGGGGCTATCGAAGGAGCAGCTTGCTCAGCTCGCCCTCGCCGAACGGCCGCAGGCGACGCTTCCGCCTGTTGGGGACGCTCCGATGGGCGCGGTTGCAACACCCAAGATCACGGTCTTGGCGATGGGGCGGGCGCCGCTGGCCGAGCCGCAGCTGCCCGCCGGCGGGCTGATCCCGGAATTGCTGCGCAGCAGCTTGAGCATGGCGAGACCCGGCGGCGGACGCTCGGAGATCGAGCTGCGGTGGGCGACGGCGGCGCCAGTGAAATCGCTGCTGAGCGATGACACCATCGACATCTCCTTGCCGTGGGATGGCGCGGATTGCGAGCGGCCCAATGATCTCGTGCAGGCCTCTGCGGTCTTGTGCGACAACGCGCTCTATTCCGATCCCATCCTTGAGGTCGTCGTCGGCCTTTTCACGCGCGCCGACAGCAAATTCACATTCGCGACCGACGAGAGCATCCTGGGCAAGAGCATCTGCATTTCCGGCGACCAGGATGTGTCGCCGCTAAATGGCCAGGGTCGCGATTGGATTTCGCAGAAGCGGGTCGCCGCGGTTCGCAAGCCAACGCTGCTAGATTGCGCGAGCGCCGTGCAGACGCAGGAGGCCGACGCGTTTGTGGCGAGCGATCTCGAGGGCCGCTATGTGCTCGATCGGCTCGGATTGTCGCGTGATTTCAGGATGCTGGAGCGCCCCCTCGCGATCCGTGGCGTCCACGTGGTCGCCGCCCGGGAGCACGTGCAGTCGTCCGAGCTCATCAGCGCGGTGAACCGCGGCTTGAAGCAGCTCAAGGAGACTGATGCCTACGCGGCCATCGTCCGCACTCACCTCATGCGGCTGTGGAATGGAAATGCGAGCGCCCCCTAGCCAATGGATGAGAGGGCGTGATGCGCGATCCGCCCGGTGACCCGAAGGGCTGAATTTGCGCGCTGGTCGCGTGCGTCGTCCACGAGCGCGGACAGTGCCGTTTCGAGCATGTCAGCTCCGGTAGCATGCCAAGCGTCAGGGGCCCGCGAGCTCTCACCGTTCTGCACCAGAGCATGTGCATCAACCGTTGCGAGCAGGATCATGTCGCGGAACGTGGAGCCGCATTCACGGCGCAGTCGCGTCAATAGCTTATCGCGGTCCTGGTTGTCCGACAGGAGATCGGCGTGGGTTGCGACCAGAAGCCCGCAGGAGCGCAGCCGTGCAGGCAGCTGGCTCCACGCCACCCGCTCGCTTTCCTTCCAGGCCTGAATGCAGACGGTGCACCACAGAGCCGCATCGACGGCGTGAAATGCAAGATCGATCTGGTCGGGATCGGCCAGCCCAGGGCAGTCGAGAATTTCGACCGCACGCAGTCGCGGTGAGGGCAGCCCGACCTCGAGACGAAAGATCGATCGCGGCAGCGCCTTGGGATCGGCGCGGAGGCGCGCCCGCTGGCCGGGAGCGCCATGAACGACCCAGATCTGAGGCTCGTGAGCGTGGTAGATGAGCGTCGGAATCCGAGTATTCGAAATAGCGGCTGTTGGCAAGCTTTCGATCCGGCCCAGCAGGTTGGCGAGCGAGGACTTGCCCGAGTTGGACTCTCCGCAGATGGCGAGGCGCAGCGGCCGATCCAGGCGCTGCTGCGTGCGGCGTAACGCGCGCACGGCCGGAAACAGCTTTGAGCCAGGCGGAATTGCCCTCTCCAGCATGTTTCGTGCGAGCTTCAGCTCGGCGAGGATCCGGCCGGTGAGTGGGTGGTCCGACACGACGGGCACCAGTTCTGGGGGCTTAACGTGGCAAGCTCCCAGCAATTATCAGGGGAACGCGACGCGGGCGATGGCTGACGTCACTTTCGCTCCGATCCGTTGTTCAAAAAAACCTGAACGCAGCGCGACCGGCATGCGTGCTGCCGGAAGAGTCACTCCGTCATTTCTTTGTTGCGTCGGCTCTTCCCTTGGGAGTAGCGGCCGGTGCTGGCGCAGCCTCTCGCCTGGGGGCCGCCGATACCGGTGCGGCAGCCGGCGTAACGCTGATCGCCGGGTTCGGTACGCCTTGGGCCTCCCAGAAGCGCGCCAGATGACGCTCGACGATGCGGTCATACTCGCCGCTTTCGCGCAGCTTCTCGAGCGAGCTGTTCATATAGTACAGGATGGTACGCGCATGCGGATGCGACTTGGAGACCAGCACATGAAAGGTCGTGAGCGCGATCGGCTGCTCGATCATGCGCACCTTGTCGGCAAGCCCGAGCGAGGTGATGCTCGCGCGCCCCGCCAGCTCCGACTCCACCACGCCATCGACGGTCGCGGCGTCGAGCAGGCGGAAGCACTCATCGACCGTCGGCGGCCGCATCAGGACGATCTTGTTGTCGCGCACCCAGCCCCGCCCGTGATCGTCAAGCTCGTGCACCGGCTGCCCGGCGGGAACGCATAGCGTCGCGCCGGCGATCTCTTCATTGCGGAGCGACTTGAAGCGCGAGCCCGCCTGCACGAACAATCCGGTGATCACTTCATAGAGCGGTTCGGAGAAAAAGAAGCGCTGGCAGCGGAACTGTGAGGTCGGCTCGAGATTGACGCCGTCGCAATTCGGGCGCGCCCAGGGAAAGCCGACATCGAACGCGCGCGTCAGCAACAGCGGATTGAGGTGGGCCGACCAGTCATTGACCCACGACACGCCAAAGTCGAAGCGGCCCTTGGCTTCATCCTTGACGAGCCCCATCGCGCCCGCGATCACCTGGGTCAGCATGCCACCGCCTTCAAGCGAGCGGCCGGTGAAGGGCGCGAAGCCATCGGCGGTGAGAAACTCGATGCGCCGCACCAGCGACGAGATGATGATGGACGCCTCGCTCGGCGCCTGCGTCTGCGCCGGCGTCGTGGCAATGGGCGGCAGTGGCTGCGCTTGCTGCCCGCCGCCGACGCAGGGAAGCCGCAGCGTAAATCCGGGGACCAGCAACGAGACGTTAGTGCCGAGACGGTCCTGGTTGGCGTAGAAAATGATCGTCCACTGCGCCGGATTGCCGTACACGCGCGCGGCGATCTGAGCGAGCGTTTCGCCTTCCTTGATTGTGTAATCGGTGCCGCAGGTCTGCGCCTGCGATGCGATTGGCCGCATCACGCCGATGAAGGCAAGCACAACAACGACAAACAGAAAGTGGCGTCGGAAGCCATTACCGCCCGAGATGGCCCGCATCGTGGCATCCCCCCGTCAAGTGACAAACTCTAAAGCTGTTATTCCAGCTCAACACGATGCCCAGCGAAAGAATTGCCACCCGAAGATTGAACAGCTGAAGAATTGCCAGCTGAAGATACATACGTTGGAAGTCTTCGCCGTTTTTATTTTGTCGTTAACATCGCTGAGTGAGGAATACGGCGAAATTGGGTTATGACGCGTTTCGCACTCAACGGAAATGATCGCGGCGTATTCGAGATTGTTTTTTTAGATGAATGCAACGTGGGTCACGTGCTTTGCCGGAACTGGATCGAGAAACAAACAAAAACAATGTGACAGTTGTCTATCAAGAGGCGCCGCGCACGTCGTGATCAACGCGCTCCAGGCGATCAGCCAGGAGGCCCATGTCGGCGGCCTGCTTCTTGAGCTCAGCAATGTGAGACTCTCGTTGCCTTTGCAACTCAGGAGAGTCGCGCAGCAGATCCTCGCTCGCGCGAGCGGCGTTCTCGCGTTCGACCCGGGCTCGCTTCTGCTCCTGGAGGGCATCGATCAGGCCGGCATAGACGAGATTGGCTTCTTGCAGCGCGGAAGAATGCCGCGCCTCGAGCTGGGTGCGGGCGGCTTGCGTGAGCGTGCCCGCAATCGCGGAAAATTCGCTTTCGATCAGGCGAGCAAGCGCCGCGGCGCGCCGCTCGCCGGTGTGGCCCGGTCTCCACCAGCGCCGCCACCACGGCTCGTTGAGCTCGAGAATGATGCTTGGTGTGCCGATGGTCGGTAGCTCCATGCCGATCGAAGCGCTCGCAGACTCCGGTTTCGTCCATTTGGAATTGTAGCGCGCCAGCCTCTGTTGCAGTTGCAGCAGCGTCTCATGCTCAACCTTGAGCATCTCGCCTTCGGCCTCGCGATAGGCCAGCACCAGCGCCTCTTCGAGCTGCTGGCGCATCAGGGCGAGATCGCAGGTCCAAACGGAGCTGCTGCTGGGGCCTTCGGCAATGGCGGCGCGCAGCTTCGTGCATTCCGCGTCGGAAAAGCTGCGCATCGTTGCGCGCAAGGTCTCGGCAACCTTCGTACAGTGCTCATCGACCAGGCGGCTGCCGCGCTCCTTGAGGCTGGCCAGCGCGGCCTTGACCTCAGTCTCAGTCGCCTCCAGCTCGGCATCACTGTCGACCGGCACCTCGTCTCCCGCGAGCTCAGCAAGCTCGTGCCGAGCGGTGTTCTCGCCTACCCGGGCCAGATCGCAGAACGATCGCGACACGCGCGACATGACGCGGCCGAGATGACTTTCGGGTGTCAGCTGGGCCAGCGCCTCGAATAGCGCGGGGAGGCCGGAGCACATGAGCAGGCCCTGGACGCGCTGCGCCTTGTCGTCCGTGCCATGGCTTGCTTTGGAGCTGCTCTGTTGTGCGAGATGCTGCGCATAGGCCTGCGCTTTGGCGGACCACGCACGCTCGGTCTCGCCATCCAGGCCGCGCAAGGCGAGGTCAGCCCAGAATGCGCTGCCGGCCACGACCGGAAACTCCGAACCCGGGAGCTCGCGACGCAGGCCCTCTCTGACATGCCGCGTGATGATCGGGACATCACGGACCAGGTCGCCGAGCTGGTCGATCCTGTTGAGGAACACCACGATGCGATCCTTGCTCAGCCCGCGCAGAATGCGGAGCAAGGCGACATCGGCGGTCGACAGGGCCTGCTGCGGCGTGAGCACCACGATGTGGATATGCGCGCTCTCGAGCGTGCGCCGGGCGATCTCGTCGCGGACCAGATAGGGGTCGTTGGTCCCCGGTGTGTCGATGATGGTGGTCGGGAAGCTGAACTCGCTTTTGCCAAAGTAGAGCTCGGCGGTCTTGATGACGTCTGAATAGACCCCTTTCTGCTCGCTCGCGTTGTCGGGAAGGCTCGCGCAGATATAACGTTCGAGGTCTTCAGGCGAGAGCAGGGAATAGACGTGCTTCCTGCCGAGGAGCTCATCGAGGGCCGAGCCCAATCGCAACGTCGTGCGACGGCGCATCTCTTCGACGTGCTTCTGCAGGAGTTCGACCTTGAAGCCTGGCACCAGGCTCTGCGTGAGCTCACGGATTTCCCCGCTGCCGTTGGAGAGCTGCTCCCACTCGTCGGGTGCGAAGAAGCTGAATTCGGCGGCGACGTTGGGAGGCGCGTCGGCGAGGCCGAAATGGATGCGGGTCACCGCCGTGGTCCACGGATTGACGTCGGTGGGCAGCAGGCCCGGCTTGCCCATGAGCGCATTGATTAGGCTGCTCTTGCCGGCTTTGACTTGCCCAATGACGCCGATGCGGCAGGAGAGGCGATCGAGCAGGCGCAGTGCGTCGTCGATGAAGGAGCTGCCCTGTAGCAGCCCCTGCATCGTCCGCAGCTCGCCTCCGCACCTGATCAGCTCCGACCGCAGGGTCTCGAGCTTGGCACCGATCGCCTGACGATTGAGTTGCGGAGCCTGAGCCGGCGCCTTGATCGGAGAAAGTGTGCTGGACGCGGACGCAGTTGACACGTTGAATCCTCAAAGGCGCTTTGTCATCCAGCATTAAATCATTTCGGCGCGACTGCCAGAGGTGAACGGCACAGGTGGCGCTGCGCAATGCGCCGCGGGCCGGCCGTTGCTTAGATCGGACGAGGCTTAGCCAAAACAACGCTTAGCCAAGACGCCGGGGGCAGGACAAAACGAGCGCGCGTCGTCAAATAAGCCAGTCCTCTTCCCCCCGCGCCGCTGACCAAGTATCTCGCGAAGCTTAGCGGACAACGCGCGCCCGTGCCAGCAACTAAAATTGATGCAGTTGGGTCTGCTCTTGCAGGCATGCATTCTGCGCGCATGCGTCCTGCAAGGACGCGACCTGCGGAAGCCGTTTCGCACGACTGATCAGCGCGACGGTACCATCGCCAGCGCGCAGCCCGAGTCGTCATCATCATTGCAACTTTTCGTCACGATGTGCCGCAGCTACGCGCGTTGAATCCTGCGCGCCTGGAAGCTTGCGCATGGCGAGACTTATTGGTGCCACGCTCCCGCCACGATTTGCAGCAGGATTAAATGCGACGGGCGGCGGGATCAACGTCATCAAAAGAACACGGGCGCGGGAACGGGTGCGGACATGAGCGCGGCACGCATGCTGGTTTTTGCGATCGTGTGTGTCCTGTCGTTGCCTGGCATTGCCAGCGCCCAGCAGGTGAAATTGAAAGCGGCCCTGCAAGTTCCGGTCTCCGAGCTTTTCATTGGCCAGAGTCTTGCTCAGTTCAAGAAGGAGGTCGAGGAGCGCACCGCGAACGCGATCTCGATCGAGATTTTTGATGATGGCAAGCCGTACAATGACGCCCAGATCGTTGGCGCTGTCACGTCCGGGGCCATGCAGCTGGGCGTCGCGGGCTTCAATCAGTTCGCCGACAAGATTCCGGCGGTCGACATCATCGAGCAGCCGTTCCTATTCAATTTTGATGCCCTCATCAATGCAGCTTTCGCGCCCGACGGTGAGATCAGGGGAATGATCGAAAAGGCGCTGCTCGATACGATGGGGGTGCGCGTTCTGTGGTGGCAACCGGTTGGCAATCAGGTGTTTTTTTCCAAGGGGCGGGATGTCGCGGGACCGCAGCAGATCAAAGGCAGGAAGGTTCGCGTGTTCAGCGACACGATGGCGAAGTTCGTGAAGCTCTGCGGTGGCGAGCCAACTATTCTGACCTCGGGCGCGATTCATGGCGCTTTGCAAGACCGTAGAGTCGACATGGCGATGGCCGCCATCAGCACGGTCATCAATCGCGAGCTTTGGAAGGTCTCGGATACCATCACGCGAACCGCCCACGCACCAGTCGAATACTTGCTGTTCGTGAATGAGAAGAGTTGGCAGGCGCTGGCTCCAGCTCACAGGACTGCGATCATGGAGATCGCCAAGACTCTGGAACCCAAGGTCCGGGAAAAAGCCGCCCAAACGGAGCTCGCGGCCTATACCTTTGCGCGTGAGAAGGGGATGAGGATCGTCGAGTTGTTGCCGCACCAGGTCGCGGAATGGCGTGCCTGCAGCTCCGATCTTGTTCTTGGCTACATGGAGTCGACCGCCGACCTCGGCACGCGACTGATGGCGGCCTATGGTCGGCTGCGGACGGCGCCGTGCTGCTCCGCGGGCCCCGAGAGCGCTGGCCGCCCATCGATCACTGGTGACAAAAAGTAGGACGATCAAACAGTTGAGGACGTGGGGGATGAGTGCGGTGCGTATTCTGGCTGTGGCGATGGGTTGTCTGTTGTCGTTGTCGTGTGTTGCCAATGCTCAGCAGGTGAAGCTGAAGGCGGCGCTGCAGGTGCCGGTGACCGAGCTGTTCTTTGGTCAAAGCCTTGCTCAATTCAAGAAGGAGGTCGAGGAGCGGACCCGCAAGGCGGTCACGATCGAGATTTTCGACAACGGCAAGCCCTACAACGATACTCAGATCGTGGGTGCAGTGACCTCCGGGGCGATGGAGCTCGGCGTTGCCGGGTTCAATCAGTTTGCCGACAAGATCCCGGCGATCGAGATTCTCGACCAGCCGTTCCTGTTCAATTTCGACGCCCTCATCAACGCGGCCTTCGGGCCTGACGGCGAACCGCGGGCATTGCTCGACAAGGCGCTGCTCGGCATGGGCGTGCGTGTTCTTATGTGGCAGCCGGTCGGTAACCAGGTTTTCTTCTCCAAGGGACGAGACGTCGCCACCCCACAGCAGATCAAGGACAAGAGCATCCGCGTGTTCAGCGACTCGATGGCGAAGTTCGTGAAGCTCTGCGGCGGCAAGCCGGCGCTGCTCTCCTCGGCCGCAATGCATGATGCCTTGAAGGATGGCAAGATCGACATGGCGATGGCGGGATTCAGCGTAGTCATGAGCCGCGATCTATGGCGAGTCTCGGACACGATTACGCGGACCGCGCATTCGCCGCTCGAATTCCTGTTGTTCATGAACGAGAAGAACTGGCAGGCGTTGGCGCCGGCGCACCGGTCAGTCATCATGGAGGTGGCGCGTTCGCTTGAGCTCAAGATCAGGCAGAAGGCGGCTCAAAACGACCTCGAGGCCTATGCGTTTGCGCGCGAGAAGGGCATGAAGATCGTGGAGCTGATGCCGCACCAGGTCGCGGAGTGGCGCGCCTGCAGCTCCGACGTTCTGCTCGGCTACATGGACGCAACCGCCGATCTCGGCTCACGGCTGATGGCGGCCTATGGCCGGCTGCGCACCGCACCGTGCTGTTCCGGGGGCCCGGCGAGCGCGACGCCCAGCCGGCGATAGATTGCGACTAGTGCCGCCGAGGGGCACTGGCTCGATTCCAGACCTCTCTTGCGCGCATTTTCTCTTGCGCGATCGCGAAAAGTGTCAGACAGCGGAAGGAGGGCGCGCCGGGCGCCGGTCCACCTCGACACGGAGCCTTTGCGTGCCCGAGACGGTTGCCGACATTCTCGCCGCCCACCGCGCCGGGCGCACGACGCCAGAGGAAACGGTCGCGCGCAGCTACGCCCGGATCAGGGCGCATGCCGATCCAGCCATCTTTATCGCGCTGCGCGAGGAAGCACAGGCGCGGGCGGAGGCCCGCGCGCTCGCTGATGCCGAGCTGCCGCTCTTCGGCATTCCGGTCGCGGTCAAGGACAACATCGATGTTGCTGGCATGGCGACCACGGCGGCCTGTCCGGCGTTCAGCTATCGGGCGAGCACCGATGCGGGCTCGGTGGCCCGGCTGCGCCAGGCCGGCGCCATCATCATCGGCAAGACCAATCTCGATCAGTTCGCGACCGGACTCGTGGGTGTGCGCTCACCCTATGGGACGCCGCGCAATCTGTTCGATCCAAAGCTGATCCCCGGCGGGTCAAGCTCGGGCTCGGCGGTCGCGGTTGCGGCCGGGCTCGTGCCGCTGGCGCTCGGCACCGATACGGCCGGCTCCGGGCGCGTGCCGGCCGCCTTCAACAACATCGTCGGGCTCAAGCCGAGCCTCGGCCTCATCTCGACTACGGGCATAGTGCCGGCCTGCCGCACGCTTGATTGCGTGTCGGTGTTCGCGCTCACAGTGGACGATGCGTTTGCAGCGCTGCGGGCGATGGCCGGCCCTGATCCCACCGATCCATTCTCGCAGGCGCGGCCGCTCGCAGATATCGGTGCCATGCCGCAGGCGTTGCGGCTCGGCGTGCCGCTTGCCGGACAGCGCATCTTCTTCGGCGATCGCATTGCGGCTGCGGCCTATGAGGCGGCGATCGCACGCATGGTCGCCCTCGGTGCCACCGTGGTCGAGATCGACATCGAGGCGTTCTATGAGACGGCGCGGCTTCTCTACGAGGGGCCGTGGGTGGCGGAGCGCTACATCACGGCGCGCTCGCTGATCGCGTCGGCGCATGAGTCCATGCATCCGGTCACGCGCGGGATTGTGCTCGAGGGCGCGCGGCCGACGGCAGTTGATGCCTTCGCGGCGTTCTACCGACTCAAGGAGCTGCAGCGCGTGCGCGAGCACGTATTCCGTTCGATCGATGTGCTCATGCTGCCGACGGCGCCGACCGTGTATACGGTCGAGCAGGTGCTGGCCAATCCGATCGAGCTCAACAGCCGGCTCGGCACCTACACCAATTTCGTCAATCTGCTCGATCTGTGCGGCCTCGCTCTGCCTGCCGCGATGCGCCCGGATGGCGCGCCGTCGGGTGTGACCTTGCTGGCGCCCGCCGGCCACGATGCGATGCTGGCCTCGATCGGCCGCGTGTTCCACGCCGACACCGGGCTGCCGCTCGGCGCACTGGGCAAGCCGCAGCCGCCGCTCAGGCCATTGCCGCCTGCGCCGAGCAACGGCGAGCTCGCGATCGCGGTCGTCGGTGCCCATCTCTCCGGCATGCCGCTCAATGGCGAGTTGAAGGCGCTTGGCGCTCGGCTCCTGGAGGCGACGACCACCAGTGATGACTACCGGCTCTATGCACTGCCGAAAACCGCGCCGCCGAAGCCCGGCCTGATCCGTGTGGCGCAAGGGCAGGGCGCGGCAATCGAGCTCGAAATCTGGGCGCTATCCGCCGAAGGCTTCGGCCGTTTTGTTGCTGCCGTGCCGCCGCCCATGTCGATCGGCACGATCACGCTTGCCGACGGCCGCGCGGTTCAGGGGTTTCTCGTGGAGGCGCAGGGTATCGCGGGCGCGCGCGACATTTCGAGCTTTGGCGGCTGGCGCGCCTTTATGCGGGCGGTTCCTCAATAACGCTGACATGCGCGGCGACGACGCGCCAGCCTTCCGGACAGCGCAGCCAGGTCTGCATTTGCCGGCCGACCTTGCCGCGCATGCTGGCGCGGTGAAACAGGGTCGAAGCCACCGCAAAATCGCGGCCATAAGTGGTGATGACGGTCTTCGACAGTGTGCGGGCGAGCCCGGCCGGCGAGCGCGCTGCGCGGAAGGCCGCGATCTCCTGATAGCCGTAGAGGTTTTCGCCACCGCCATAGCGGATGACGCGCGGATCGTCGCGAAAGATCGAGTCGAGCACCGCGACGTCGTTCGAGACCAGTGCCTTTTCGTAGCGCTCGAACGCCGCTGTCACCTCCGCGACCACCTCGGGAAGATCGATCTCCATCGGCTTCTTTCTCCAAAGGTCGTCTCACTCAGCTCCACCACCGTTCGTCCCCGCGAAAGCGGGGACCGTGCGTCTGTGATGTTGCTTTGTCAGGAGGTGGAAGTCCAACCCATGTGA
>Ga0137409_10005904_pt1 | contig 12738 bp, 14 predicted proteins | sample CZODoug1_16funga_FD_122059 | JGI IMG/M metagenome (GOLD analysis project Ga0137409, IMG submission 122059) | Vadose zone soil fungal communities from Angelo Coast Range Reserve, California, USA - CZODoug1_16fungal (Hybrid Assembly) | ecosystem: Environmental > Terrestrial > Soil > Vadose zone...
CGGTGCCGCCGATTCCACGCCCCGAGCGGGCCTACTGGGTCGGCGTCGTGCTGCGCGAGGTCATCCGCGCCTATCCGGCCCCGCTGCGCGTGGCCGTCGTCGCCACCGGCGGGCTCTCGCACGAGCCCGGCGGGCCGCGCTACTTCTGGGTGGACGAGGAATTCGACCGCTGGTTCCTCGATCTCCTCAAGCTCGGCGACCACGAGCGGCTGCTGCGCGAATGCACGCTGGAGCGGATGGAAGCCGCCGGCTCCGGCGGCACCGCGGAGCTGCTGGCCTGGATCGTCGCCCTCGCGTTCACGCGCGGCCCCGCCGACGTGCTCGCCTACATGCCGGCCATCGCGTGGCGCTCGGGCACGGGCATGGTGGCGTGGAACGAGCTCGCGCCGTGAAGACCCACCACCTCGACCACGACGAGATCCACCAGGAGTGGAACAACGCGCTGCCGCCACGGCTCGAAGTCGATCCGGACGACACCGTGGTCTTCGAGACGCGCGACGCCGCCAACCGCTTCTATTCCCGCGCCTCCACCCACGACGACGTCCTGCGGCGCGGGCCGTTCCGCGGCCATCCCTTGACCGGTCCCGTGTACGTCCGCGGCGCGACGCCCGCGGACACGCTCGTGGTCGAGATCCTCGACGTGCAGCCGGCCGCCGATTTCGGCTGGACGGCGATCCGTCCCGGGCGCGGTCTCTTGCCCGAGACCGACTTCGCCAAGCCGTTCCTCCAGATCTGGGACCTGTCGGACGGGCGTCACGCGCGAATGGACCATCGGGTGGCCGTGCCCATCGCGCCGTTCCCCGGCGTGATGGGCGTGGCGCTCGACGAGCCCGGCGCCCACAGCACGATGCCGCCCCGGAAGAACGGCGGCAACATGGACATCAAGCACCTCACGGCCGGGACGACGCTGTTGCTCCCGGTGTGGATGGACGGCGCGCTCTTCAGCGTCGGCGACGCGCACGCGACACAGGGTGACGGCGAGGTATGCGTCACGGCGGTCGAGATGATGGGCACGGTCACGCTGCGCTTCGGGCTGGCCCCCGGACGCGAGCTGAAGGAGCCGCAGTTCAGGACCTCCGGCCCGATCGTGTCGGCCGCCGACCGCGGGCCGTGCTTCGTGACGACCGCCCACGGCCCCGATCTCTTCGCCAGCGCGCAGCAGGCGATCCGCTACATGATCGATCACCTCGCGACCGAGCGCGGGCTCAGCCGCGAGGAGGCGTATATCCTCTGCAGCGTGGCGGTCGACTTGAAGATCAGCGAGATCGTCGACGCGCCAAACTGGATCGTCTCGGCGTTCCTGCCGGAGTCCATCTTCACGTGAGCTCGGGTCGGTACTTCTCGCGCACGCCGATATCTGTCTGAGGGCGCCCCGGCGCCAGGAGAAACGTCATGCACTACGGTGTCTTCATCTTCCCGACGGACTACTCGATTCGCATCGACGAGCTGGCGCGCGCCGCCGAGGAGCGCGGCTTCGAGTCCTTGTTCGTGACCGAGCACACGCACATTCCGACCAGCCGGCGGTCACCGTTCGCGGGCGGCGGCCCGTTGCCGAAGGAGTACGCCCACACGCTCGATCCCTTCATCGGGCTCACCGCCGCCGCCGCCGTCACGCAACGGCTCAAGCTGGGCACTGGCATCTGTCTCGTCGTGGAGCACGACCCCATCGTGCTCGCCAAGACGATCGCGAGTCTCGATCTGCTCTCGAACGGGCGGTTCCTCTTCGGGATCGGGGCGGGCTGGAACGCTGAAGAAATGGAACACCACGGCACCGTGTTCAAGACCCGCTTCCGTCTCCTCCGCGAGCGGATCCTCGCGATGCGGGAGATCTGGACCAAGGAGGCGGCCGAGTTCCACGGCGAGTTCGTGAACTTCGACCCGATCTGGTCCTACCCGAAGCCGGTCCAGAAGCCGCACCCGCCGATCCTGCTGGGCGGCGAGAGCGGTCACACGCTACAGCGTGTCGTCGACTTCTGCGACGGATGGTTCCCGCGCGGGCGCAATGCCGAGGCGATCCTGCCCGGGCTTGCCGAGCTCAGGACGCGCGCGGCGAAGGCCGGCCGAAATCCCGCGAGCCTCTCGGTCTCCGTCTTCGGCGCGAAGGCCGAGCGCGCCACGCTCGACACGTACGCCAACGCCGGGATCACGCGCGCCATCCTGCGGCTGCCGTCCGACGGCCGCGACGCGGTCCTCCCGCTCCTGGACCAGTACGCCAAGCTGATCCAGTGAGCCTCGACCTGCCCGCGTTCGCCGCCGAGCTCCTGCGCGACGGGCGGGTCGCGCGGCTCGGCACGGCGGACCGGTCGGGTCAACCCCTCGTGCTCCCGGTGTGCTACGTCTTCGACGGCCGCGCGTGTTTCTCGGCGATCGACGCCAAGCCCAAACGCATTCCGGCGGGCGGCCTCCGGCGCGTTCGTAACATCACGGAGAACCCGCGCGTGTCGCTGGTCGTCGACCGCTACGACGAAGAGTGGACGCGGCTGGCCTGGGTGATCGTCCAGGGGCACGCGGATATTCTCACCGACGGCCCCGAGCGCGCGGGGGCTGTCGATCTCCTGCGGGACAAGTACGCGCAGTATCGCGCGCTCGGGCTCGACCGGACGACCGCGACCGTCATTCGAATCTCGCCGGAGCGGGCGATGTCCTGGCGCTGGGACGACTCGGAGAGACGGGGCTAGCTCTTTTCGATCTGGAGGCCGGCCTGCGAGACCAGCACGCCGGACTGCCCGGCCTGGCGCATCGCCTGCGCGACCCGGTGCTTCTCGATCCACGCGCGAATCTCGAGGTCGCGATGCGTGTCGAAGAATTCCGCGGTCATCGTGATCAGCTGGGTGACCTTGCCGTGGTTGTCCTGGAGCTGGAAGACCTGCGCGTTGCGCTGGAAATCGTAGAAGTCATAGACCGTGCACAGCGGGAACTCGCGCTGCAGGTATCCCCGGACGACCGCGATCTTCGCCTCGTCGAGCGTCGGATGGTCGGGCGTCGGATGGTCGAGGAACTTGCGCCACTGCGGCGCGAGCTCGCCGTTGTCCGGAAGTGTGAGCCCCTTGAGAATGCCGCGCTGCTGCTCCGTCAGCTCGTGCATCGGATCCTGGGATTCGTCGATGACCTCGTCGGGCGCCACCTCTTCGGGCTGCAGGTGGAGATCCGCGGCGAATGGCTGGATGGCGAGCGGCGCCGGCGCGGACGCCGGGGCGCTCGCGCGCGGCGCCGGAGGCGGCGTCGTACCGGTCAGCCGGTCGAGAAACTTTCGCCAGGTCGGAGCAAGGTCGCTCTTGGCAACCTCGGGCTTCGGCGCGTCGATCTTCGGAGCATCGACTTTCGCGGTATCGTTTCTCGATCCGTTCCTGGCCGGAGCGCTCCTCGGCGGAATGCGCGGATCGATCGTGCTCGGAGTGCTCGGCTCGACGCGTGAAGACCGGCTGGAAGCGGCCGGTGCGACGCTCTCGCGCCCGGGCTTCTGCGGCTCCTCTCTCGGCACGGGAACGTGGGGAAGGTCGCGCAGCCGCCGACCGCGCGCGGGCTCGGGCGGCAAGCGCAGGCCCTTGAGCACGACCTTGTCCTCGGCCGATTCTCTGGTGACGCCGTTGGACGCAGCCGGCTCGACAACTCTCGGCGCCGGCTCGACCCTGGGCGAGGGCTCCACTCTTCGCGGGACCTCCACTCTGGGCGGAGGCGCCGCTCTGGGCGGGGGCACTCTGCGCGTGGCCTCCTCCACCCTGGGCGCGGGCTCCAGTCTGGGCGCGGGCTCCACAACTCTTGGAGGCTCGACGAGCCGCGGCGCGGGCTTGGGCTCGTGGAGCATGACCATCTTCGGCTCCTCCGCGGCCACCGGCTCACCGTGCACGACGACCTCGCGCTCCTCCGGTTCTTCCTGCTCCTCCTGTTCCGCCTGTTCCGCCTGTTCCTCCGGCTCGGCGATCGGCGCGGCAACCCGCGCCGGCGCGGCGAGCCGACGAATCGCGGGCTCCGGTCGCTCGTCCTGTCGCTCGTCGACCTCGGGCGCGCCCCGATCCCAGTCGGCACGGTCGAGGTAGAAGCCCAGCGTGCCGTTGGCCTCGACGTAGCGAAACTCGAAGAAGTCGACCGTGGAGAACTTGAGGAGCCGCATCTTCCTCACGAACGACTCCAGGAGCCGCTCGGCGACGAAGACGACTCGGGGCGGCCACTCCGGCTGCGTCGGCCCGGGGACGAGCTTCTGCAGCGACTCCGGATAGTCGAGACACCAGGCGTAGGCCTCGAGCGCCCTCAGGAGCATGGTGTCGTCGGCGGTCAGGCCGAGCGTGATCAGGACGGGCGTGTCGGAGCCGTCGAGCGCGACGAGCTCGATGCCGGCCCGTCCGAGATTCAGATTGGATCCGATGATCTTGAGCCCGGGCTCGATTGCCTCGACGTTCTCCGCGACCAGCGTGCCGAGCTGGTGGAGATCTTTGATTTCGCGCCGTTTGAACGTCAGCTTCATGCAGGTCTATCCAGACGGGCAGAACGCAACTGATGTGCCAGCCAAGGGCAAATGCTCGTCCGGTAACGAATCCAGAGTGTTGCGGCAGACTTCGTCGAACGTCTCGGCCCGGCTCGTGTCCAGTCTGACACGCGCAGGAATGTACCGCTGCCACGCGGTCACCCAGCCGGTTGCCAGACCGGCAAACAATTACCCATTGGTAAGAATTTCCTTGGTCAGAGAGTGGCCAGAAGGTCATCGTCATGGGCCAAGGAATCTTTCTATCCCGCTAATTTCTTGGTATTTTGTAAATTGTCGGCCGGTGGTCATTTATGGCACTGAGATTGCTTAATAGGATCGCGTGCTAGTCTGACTTCAGCTAGCCGGGAGGAATCGCCGTTGAACCTCACCCAGGCGTTCCGGGAGCTGGTACAGATCGGGATCGCGTTGACCAGCGAGCAAGACCTGGACACGTTGCTCGAGCGCATTCTGACCGAGGCGCGCCGGTTCACACGGGCCGAGGCCGGCACGCTGTTTCTCCGCGAAGGGGACCTGCTCCGCTGCTCCGTTGTTCAGAACGACCGCCTCGCCAAGGAGCTGGGCGAAGAGGAGATGCGGCGGCGCCTCAAGGCCGAGCCCCTGCACCTTCGCGAGCTGAGCCTCGCGGGTCACGTCGCGCTCACCGGCGACATCCTCAACCTGCACGACTCGTACATGATCCCGCCGGACCGGCCGTATGCGTTCGACCCGCGCGTCGACGAGCGACTCAGCTATCGCACCCAGTCGATCCTGGTGGTCCCGCTCCAGGATCCCGCGCACAACATCCTCGGTGTGCTCGAGCTGATCAATGCGCTGGACCGGGGCCGCGTCGTGCCGTTCGATTCGCAGTACGAATCGCTGGTGGGATCGCTGGCGTCGCAGGCCGCCGTCGCCCTGCGCAACGCCCGGCTCGAGGACCTCTCCTTCAAGGACGCGCTGACCGACGTGTACAACCGTCGATACTTCACGATCCGGATGGAGGAGGAGTTCAAGCGCCATTCCCGCTTCGGCGAGCCGCTCTCGCTGGCGCTGATGGATCTGGATCACTTCAAGGAAATCAACGACCGGTTCGGTCACCGCGCCGGGGACGAGGTCCTGCGCGAGGTCGCGCAGCTTCTCGTCAAGCACTCGCGCAGCTTCAGCATCGTGACCCGGTTCGGCGGCGACGAGTTCGCGATCATCCTGGTGAACACGGCGAAGGCCGGCGGCCTCACGTACGCGGAGCGCATCCGGATCATCATGGAGCAGAACCGGTTCGCGCACTCGCCGGTCACGGCCAGTCTCGGGGTCGCCAGCCTCCCGGAAGATGCGACGACCATCGACGATCTCATCGTCGCCGCTGATCGGGCCCTCTACGAGGCCAAGCGTCTGGGCCGGAACCGGGCGGCCGCCCCGTGAGCTCCCACACCGCCGCCGACCGCGAGCAGGTCCTCGACGAGCTGCTCGACATCGGCCTCGCGGTCGCCAGCGAGCGCGATCTCTACGCTCTGCTCGACCGGATCCTCGAGGCGGCGCGGCGGTTCACGCGAGCCGAGGCCGGCACTCTCTTTCTCCGCGAAGGCGATCGGCTCCGGTTCGCCGTGGTGCAGAATGACCTGGTCGAGCGAAAGCTGGCACGGCCCGAGCTGCAGCAGCGATTCGAGGCCGAGCCCCTGCGCCTCAGTGAGCCGAGTCTCGCCGGCCACGTGGCGCAGACCGGCGAGGTGGTCAACGTCGCCGACGCGCACGCGATCGGCGTGCACCAGACCCGCGCTTTCAACGCGCGATTCGACGCCACCAGCGACTACGCCACGCGCTCGGTGCTCGCGGTCCCCCTTCAAGATTTGACCGGCAGCATCGTCGGGGTGCTCGAGCTCCTGAACGCCGTCGACGACTCCGGCGCGACCGTCGCCTTCCACCGGGATCACGAGAAGCTGATCCGGGCGCTCGCCGCCCACGCCGCGGTCGCCATTCGCAATGCCCGGCTCGAGAACATCTCGTTCAAGGACAGCCTGACCGAGCTCTACAACCGCCGGTATTTCGGCCTGCGGATCGACGAGGAGGTCAAGCGCCACACCCGGTTCGGGCATCCGCTCTCGCTCGTGGTCGTGAACGTCGATCGCTTCAAGCCGATCAACGCCGAGCACGGGCAGCCGGCGGGTGACGAGGTGCTCCGCGAGGTGGCGCGGCTCCTCGTCCGGCACTCCCGGAGCTTCACGATCATCGCCCGCCTGGACGGCGACGAGTTCGCCGCGCTGCTCGCCAACACGCCCAAGGCCGGCGCCGTCACCTACGCGCAGCGGATCCGTTCCGTCATCGAGGGCCATCCCTTCGCGCACGGCACGGTCACCGCGAGCTTCGGCGTGGCCGGCCTGCCGGCCGACGCCGTGTCGGCGGACGACCTGCTAGCGGCGGCTCAGCGGGCGTTGCGCCAGGCGAAGGACCTCGGCCGGAACCGCGTCACCGCGCTCTAGGTCGTCGGCCGCGTCATTCGATCGGTCCCGCGCTTGACTTGTCTCCCGCTCATGTGTCATTAGGTTCCTCGGCCGCGCGCGCGAAGCCGCCGTTTGACGCACCGATGGAGGAGCCCATGAGCCAGAGCCAGTTCCGCACACAGCTCGAGGCCGCCGTCAGCGCCCGTCACAGCCGCCTGAATCCGTTCACCGAGAAGTGGGTGAAGGGCGAGCTGACGCGCGCCCAGCTCGGGGCCTGGGCGGCCCAGCACCATCAGTACGTCTCGCAGTTTCCCCGCTGGTGCGCCACGGTGTACGGCCAGTGCCCGGACCCCGACGCGCGCGATTTCCTGCTCGAGAACATCATCGAGGAAGAATCCGGCACCAAGCACGTCGATCTGCTGATCCGCTTCGCCGAGGCGTGCGGGGTCTCGCGGGCCGAAGTGGAATCCAAGCAGCAGCTCCCGACCACCCGGGGCCTCACCGCGTGGTGCTTCGAGATGTCGCACCAGCCCTTCCACATCGCGGCGGCCGGGCTCCTGGTCGGGCTCGAGTCCCAGGTGCCGGGCATCTACCAGCGCAACCTGCCTCCGCTCAAGTCGCATTACGGCTTCACCGACCACGAGGTGGAGTTCTTCGCGATCCACATCGAGGCCGACGAGGTCCACGGCGAGCGCGGCTACCAGATCGTCGAGCGTCACTGCACGAGCCCGGCGCGGCAGGCGGAGGCGGTCGACGCGGTCCGCCAGGCGACCGAGATGCGATGGCAGTACATGACCGGCCTCTACCGTGCCTTCGTCGTGAAGGACGAGGTGTGAGTCGCCACCACGTCGGACGCCTCGACGATCTGACGGCGGGCCAGCTCAAGCTGGTCGAGGCCGACGGCACGCGTGTGGTGCTGGTGAGGGTCCGGGACGAGGTGTTCGCGTGCAGTGACGAGTGCACGCATCAGGGTGGTCCCCTGAGCGAGGGGCGGGTCACCGGTACGCGGCTCGCCTGTCCCTGGCACGGCTGGATGTTCGACCTGCGCTCGGGCGAGTGCGTGATGCCCTCGCGCGGCGAGCGTGTCGGCACCTACCCGGTGACGATCGAGGGCGGCGACATCTGGGTGGAGATCGCGTGACATGGCGCTCACCCGCGATCGGGCTCGCGCCTGTGTCGAGCGCGGCGTCGCCGAGGCGCAGGCGCTCGGCTTCAAGGTCGCGATCGCGGTCGTCGACGACGCCGGGCATCTGATCGTCTGTGACCGGATGGACGGCGCGCTCTGGGTGACACCCGAGATCGCCCGCGCGAAGGCCAACGCGGCGGCGGCGTTCCACGCCACCACACTCGACCTCGAGGAGCGATTCGCCAAGCGCCAGCTCTTCGCCGACAGCGTCGCGACCCTCGGCGACTATCAGTTCGTCTTCGGCCGGGGCGCGGTTCCGCTGGTGGAGGACGGGCGCATCGTGGGTGCCGTCGGGGTCAGCGGCGCCGTGCCCGCCGACAACGACCACACGATCGCCGACGCCGCCGCGGGCCATCCCGTTCTGCCGCGCGCCCACTAAGGTCCCGCCTGAGGTAAAGTGTCGGACATGCAATTCGAGGTCGAAGTCCATCGTAACGAGATGGGCGAGTGGGTCGCGGTCGCCGTGGCCTGGGGCGTCGAGGTGACCGGGCGCACCGAGAACGAGGCCCTCGCCCGGATCATGGACGCGCTCGCGCAGCACTTCAAGAAAACCCCGGGCCCGTGAGCGGGGCGCTCGCCGGGCTTCGGGTCGTCGACTGCTCTCGCCTGATCGCCGGCGGCGTGCTCGCGACGATCCTCGCCGACCACGGCGCCGATGTGATCAAGGTCGAGAACCCGCGCGGCGGCGATCCCCTGCGCACGTGGCTGCGCGATCGCGGCGAGCTGTGGTGGAAGGTGTACGCGCGCGGCAAGCGCTCGGTCACGCTGAACCTTGCCCATCCGAGAGGCCAGGCGCTTCTGCGCCGTCTGTGCCGCGGCGCCGACGTCCTCGTCGAGAACTTTCTCCCGGGCACCTTCGAGAAGTGGGGGCTCGGCTGGGAGGTCCTGTCCGCCGACAATCGCCGCCTGGTCTTCGCCCGGGTCTCCGGCTGGGGTCAGAGCGGTCCCTATCGCGACCGGCCGGGCTTCGGCACGATGGTCGAAGCGATGAGCGGATTCGCCGTCGCGACGGGCGAGGCCGACGGCCCGCCGACGCTCCCCTCGTTCCCGATGGCCGACATGATCGCCGCGCTGTCGGCGACGACCGCCGTTCTGGCGGCCCTGCGTCACCGCGATCACGTCTCCGGACGCGGCCAGGTGATCGACGTCTCGCTCTACGAGCCGCTCCTGTCGGTGCTGGGCCCGGCCGCCGCCGAATTCGCTCTCGACGGAACCGTGGCGGTGCGCCGCGGCAACAGTTCGGAGAACGCGAGCCCGCGCGGGACCTACCAGACGCGCGAGGGCAAGTGGGTGGCGCTGTCGGCCTCGACGCCCGCCTCGGCGGCCGCTCTCTTCGAAGGGCTGGGCCTCGGCGATCTCCTGACGGACCCCCGCTTCGCCACCAACGACGCGCGCGTCGCCCACAACGACCTGGTGGACGCGGCGCTCGCGCGCGCCATCGGCTCCCGGACGCTCGACGAGATGGTGCGGCTCTTCGAGACGGCGAACCTCACCGCCTCTCCCGTCTATGACAGCGCCGACATCGCCAAGGATCCCCACGTCGTCGGTCGCGGCATCCTTGTCGACGTCCCGGACGCCGACCTCGGAGCCGTGCGGATGACGGCGCCGACGCCCCGCCTCGCCGAGACGCCCGCCACGATCCGATCGTCGGGCCCGCCGCTCGGCGCTCACAACCGCGAGGTCTACGGCGAGATCGGCATCGACGACACCGAATTGGAGAACCTCAGCCGCGAGGGCATCGTATGACTATGGCGTTCGGCTTCCTCACCAGCGTGCTGCTCACAGTGCTGCTCGGCCTGGCACCGGCGGCCCGTGCCGCCGACTACGGCGGCCCGCTCATCGACGCCCACTCACACCTGCCGAATGGCACCGCGATCGATACGTACGTCGCCGCGATGAAGCGGCACAACGTCGTCAAGGTGGTGCTCCTGGGCGTCGGAGGCCTCCAGAAGGACGACACGAACTGGCTGACGGCGGCGAGCAAGAAGTATCCCGATCGGGTGGTGGCCGGCCTGCCCCTGCCCGACCCGACCGCCGACGCGGCGGCGAGCCAGCTCGAAGTCCAGCTGGAGCGCGGCCGCAAGCGGGTGATCGGCGAGGTTCACCTGCGGCAGGTCGGGCGCCGCCTGATCGATCGCGATCCGAACGGCGCGGCATTCGGCCGGGTCCTCGACGTCGCCGGGAAATTCGGCGTCCCGATCGTCATCCACTACGAGCTGACCGATGCGGCCGAGACCGCGCTCGATCGCGCGCTCGCCGCCCACCGCAAGACAATCGTGGTGCTCGCCCACGGTGGCGAGGGGCCGCCCGGCCGTCTCGACCGGCTCCTGATGCGCAATCCCAACCTCCGTGTGGACCTTTCTGGCATGCATTTCCAGCGGACGCCGGCGCTGGCGACCGAGACGGGCCCGCTCGATCCGGGCTGGAAGGCGGTGATCGAGAAGATGCCCGATCGCTTCCTGATCGGCGTCGACGTCTGGGCGGCGCGGCTCTTCGAGCCGGCGATGCTGGATCGCCTCTTCGGCTGGACCCGGCGAATCCTCGGCGAGCTGAGACCCGACGTGGCCGAGCGCGTCGCCCACCAGAACGCGACCACGCTGTATCGGCTGGAGCAGCCATGAGCTTTCGCACGGCGCTCTGCGATCTCCTCGGCATCGAGTACCCGATCGTCCAGTCCGGTATGGGCGCCATCGCCGGGCCCGAGCTCGTGGCGGAGGTCTGCCGCGCCGGCGGCCTCGGTATCCTGGCCGGGCTGAACGTGGCGCCCGATGACCTGCGAACGATGAACCGCCGCGTCCGCGAGCTGACCGACCGTCCGTTCGGCGTGAATCTCTGGCTGCACCGCGATCTCCGGCCCCCCATCGATCCCGCCGGGATACCGGAAGCGACACTGCGCGGAGCCCAGGAGATGCTCAACCGCTTCCGGGGCCGCCTGGGGATCCCGACGACGACGACCCGGCCGGCCCGGGCGCCCGACCTCGTCGACGCGACGGTCCAGGTCGTGCTCGAGGAGCGGCCCCCGGTGTTCTCATCTGCGCTCGGATGGCTCGACCACGGGCTCAGCGAGGAGTGTCATCGGCGCGGCATCAAGATCATGGCCATGGTCTCGAGCGTGGCGGACGCGCGCACGGCGGCGGCCGAGGGCTCCGACGTGATCGTGGCGCAAGGCGGCGAGGCGGGCGGTCACCGCTCGATCGACGGCAAGCCGACGACCGCCGAGGCCACGACGGTGGGGACCGTCGCCTTGCTGCCGCAGGTGGTGGATGCGGTGCGTCTGCCGGTCGTGGCCGCGGGCGGGATCGCCGACGGGCGCGGGCTCGTCGCCGCGCTGGCGCTCGGGGCGAGCGGCGTGTTGCTGGGAACCCGCTTCGTGGCCACCCGCGAGTCGATGGCGCCCGAGCTCTACAAGAAGCGGGTGCTCGAAAGCGAGAGCGACGCGACGACCGTCACGGACGTGCTCAGCGGCCTCTGGGCCCGGGCGCTCGCGAATCGCTTCACCCGCGAGTACGCCGAGGCCGGCGCGCCGGTGCTCCCGCCCCTCGTCCAGCGAAGCGCCGCCAACGACGTCTACATCGCCGCCCTCAAGCAGGGCGACGCCGAGTATTACCCGATGATGGCCGGCCAGAGCGTTGGCCTGATCCGCGATCTGCCGGGCGCGGGCGACGTAGTGCAGGCGATCATCCGCGAGGCGCGCGCCGTGCTGCAGGCGCTGCCCGAGCGGGTGCGACAGAGCTAGCGGCGCTTCGCGGCCCGGCGGGACTTCGGCTGTCGCCGGAGCTCGACCGTGGCGCCCCGCACGCGCCCGGCGCAGCGGCGGCAGAAGTACTTGATCTCCACCGGATGCCCGCACTCGGCGTGAACCAGGGCCGTCTGCCGGTGAAGATGGCGCGAGCCCCACGCGGCGAGCGCGCCCACGACCACCCCCAGCTCGCGCCCCTTGTCGGTCAGGGCGTACTCGGCCCGCGGCGGATGCTCGGAGTAGAAGCGGCGTGCCACCAGCGCGTGCTCCTCCATGAGCTTCAGGCGGTCCGAGAGGATGTTGGGCGGGATGCCGGCCAGGCCCTCCAGGAAGTCCTGAAACCGGCGCGGGCCGCGGAGGAGATCGCGCACCAGCAGGAGGGTCCAGCGGTCGCCCACCACCTCGAGCGACTTCGCGACCGGGCACGCCTGACCGTAGCGCTTGGGCACGCCTCAGTGTAGCAAGGTCTTGACACTAAAGCTAGTCACTATATAATTCGTAGTTAGTCGGGATCGATGCCCATGGACCCGCGGACCCGCCGGATGCTCGAAGGCCCCATCGCGCCGACCCTGCTCGCGCTGGCCGCGCCCAACGTCGTCATGCTGGTGGCGCAGGTCGCCATCAGCGTGCTCGAGGCGTACTTCGTCGGCTGGCTCGGCGCCGACGCCCTCGCCGGCGTCTCGGTCACCTTCCCGCTGGTCATGCTCATGCAGACGATGTCGGCGGGGGGCATGGGTGGCGGCGTCGCCTCGGCGATCGCCCGGGCGCTCGGGGCGGGACGGGCCGCGGAGGCGAGCCGGCTGGTGGCCCACGCGATCGTCATCGCCCTCACCATGGCGTGCGCGTTCACCGCGCTGGTGCTGGCCGGCGGGCCGGCGATCTACGGCGCGATGGGGGCGCGCGCCGGCGCGCTCGATGC
>Ga0137409_10005905_pt1 | contig 12737 bp, 11 predicted proteins | sample CZODoug1_16funga_FD_122059 | JGI IMG/M metagenome (GOLD analysis project Ga0137409, IMG submission 122059) | Vadose zone soil fungal communities from Angelo Coast Range Reserve, California, USA - CZODoug1_16fungal (Hybrid Assembly) | ecosystem: Environmental > Terrestrial > Soil > Vadose zone...
GTAGAGCTTCTCCGGGATCAGCAGCCGGTCCGAAGCGTCGTGCGCGCCAAGTGGAAACGGGTCGATGCGTCGTTCGGCTTCCAGGGCCTCAGTAATAGGGCCATATTCGACCAAGCTGAATCGGTTTCCGTCGATGTCCTGAAAAACCGCCTGCCGTCCCTTCCAGGGAGTATCTGCAGGAGATTGGGGAAAGGAAATGCCGCGCCCTGACCATTCCTCATGCAAAGCCTCTACATCGCTTGTGACCAAAACCAAGCCGGTATCCTGACCGATTCTCCGGCAGGCATCGGAGTTCTCCGGAGGTCTCACCAACGCCAGCTGTACCGACCGGTCCGGAGGTTCAACAACGATCCAGCGATCCCCCAACGGCACCTGCTGGTCGGCCACCAAGCGAAACCCGAGCTGGTCGACATAAAACCGCACACTTCGGTCCTGGTCGCGAACCATAACGACGGCGAATTGAAATCGCGGATCGTGCGGCCTGGGCATGTGCGCAATTATAAGCGGCGGCGGTGGCGAGCCTTCATCTCGTGCTGCCAAGGCAATTCCAGATCACTCTTTTGATATCCTTGCCGCCCGCCGTTCATGCCGATTCACCCGGCCTCAAGACCGCCGCGTCTCTTCTCGGCTCCGTTTGCGCGCTCGATGCTGATTTCGGTCGCCCAGTCCACGCCAGAACCGCCCATTCTCTTTTCCGCGCCAGCCTCTCCATTGCTCCCGCAGGATTCACCACGCAGGGCCGCCCAACCGCCTCAAGCATGGCCCGATCACTGGCGCTATCCCCGTACGCATAGCACAGCGCCAACTCAAATCCCTCTTCCTTTGCCAAGCGCCGCACCGCCCGCCCTTTTGCCTCTCCGAACATCGCATCTCCCACGATCCGTCCCGTCCAGCGCCCATCGGTTTCTTCCAGCCGCGTAGCGCAAACCGCCACCGAAGCTCCAATCCCGCGCACCGCCAGCCGCAGCGTCAGCGCCAGTGCCATCTCCTGTGCCAGCGGCGCCAGCGTTCCGCTCACCAAAACGATCGCGTGCCCCTGCCGCGCATGCCAAGCCACTTGGTTCACACCTTCGGGAAAAAACCGTGGGACAGACATTTCTGCTTGTCCTGAGCCTCGCCGAGGGAGCTGTCCGTAATCAGCTGATCCACCACCATTCGCGTATAATCCGCGTAAATACATTTTGTTTGCGTGCCGCATCATCTCCGTTCCCCGCGGCGCCAGCCACACCGCCCGCGCGAGCCACAACAAATAATTCCTCGTCGGAATTGCCCGCCGCTCCTGCAAATTCGCAAAAAACCGCCGCTCCACAGATGGCTCTGCTATCAACGTCCCGTCCAAATCAAAAAACGCCGCAATTCGCCCGCTCGTCTCCCTCATGTTCATGCGATTTTCCTCGCTATTCTCTTTCCGCCCCGCGCCACCACTCCCTCCGCGAAATATTTCCATCCCTCCACCAGCACCGGCAGCCCTCGCACCAGGCAAAATCCCGCCGTAGCCCAGGTCAACACCAGTCCTCCTGTGCTAAGCACAATCTGCGCATCCGCGCCTAACTCTCCGATTAACGCAACCGGCCCGCGCGTCAGCGCCAGCTCCAATCCCAAGTAGCAAAAGCACAAACATTTCATCGCCGCATACAATCCCCGGCTCCACCGCGAAGCCACCAGTCCCCGTCCCCACCACGTCTGCAGCATCGCATTCGTTCCCCAACCCGAATGCCCCGCACGCACGGCCAGCCCGCGCAGAAAATCCGTAGCCGCCCCGCGCGCAAAGAAAAACACCGGCAGCCACAGCGACACCATTCCCACCACCGCAAAGTAAGTGAAGTACACGTTCTCGATCATCCGGTCCCCCAGAATATCGATCTGCGCCCCCACCGGTGTCGCCAGCTTCCTGGTCCGCGCAATATGTCCGTCCAGCGCATCCAGCGCAATCGACGCCACCGTCAGCCCCACCGCCGCCAAGTTCGCCCAAGGACCGCGCCCAAACAAACTCACCGCCGCAAACCCGACCGCCACCCTCAGGGCCGTCACCTTGTTCGGCGTCCAGTTCACGATGGGCCTCGGTTAATCGCCGACGACAGCAAGGGCAACCCCGCTGCCACTCCTTAGGCAACCTAACGCTCACCTGATCAGCCACTTACAAACGCCTCCATCGAGCCGCGCCATGTGGCCGCAAGTCAAAGCCCTCATCTGTCGCCTTTTCGCTACCGCCCCCACGTTCGCGCACGTCTAACTACTTGATCGGCACTGGAATAATCTGGCCGCCAATTTAGTCACCGCTCCGGCGCCCGCCTTCCAGGGAAGGTCGCCATCAGCAGCTCCAAAGGCGGGCACTCCAAGCAGTTTGTGGGAGAATAAGAGGTTGCACAGCACGCGCTGCGACGCATATAGTGCGCCGCGATGTTCTAGTTCCCGCAGCCTTGCAATCCGAACCCGCGGGACTACGTAACCGCCGTTGTAACCAGAAAGCGCTCACGCTCTCATGAATCAAAGGATCGAACGCGAATGACCGATGTCTCCCTCTACGGCGCTTTCCTGGCCGGCCTAGTCTCTTTCCTCTCCCCCTGTGTTCTTCCTCTCGTGCCCGGCTACATCTCCATGCTCTCCGGCATCGGCGTGGAGCAGCTCCGCCAAGGCCAGCAGCCCCGCACCGGACTCTTCGCCTCCTCCGTCGCTTTCGTAGTCGGTTTTTCCGTCGTCTTCATCTCCTTCGGCGCAACCGCCAGCGCCGTCGGCACATTTCTACAGCAGAACCGCTCCTTCCTTGCCCCCATCGCCGGAGCCTTAATCCTGCTCTTCGGCCTGCACCTTCTCGGCGTCCTAATCAAACTGAGCGTCCGCGCCGGCCTGATTCTCGGTGCCGTCCTCGCGCTTCTCGGCCTGGTCGCGCTCTTTCGTGGCAGCCCACTATTCGCTGGCCTCGGCTACATTCATTTCTTCTCTCTGTCGCTAATCGGCTTCTTCGGCCCCGCCATGACCCGCTGGCTTAATCGCGACGTTCGCCTGCGCACCAGCAGCACACAGCCCGGCATCTGGAGCGGCTTCCTCCTCGGTTTCGCCTTCGCCTTCGGCTGGACTCCCTGCATCGGCCCCATCCTCACCACCGTCCTCGCCCTCGCCGCCGCCAGTGACACCATCGCCCGCGGCGTCCTGCTCCTCGCTGTCTATTCCGCCGGACTAGCCGTGCCTTTCCTCCTCACCGCACTGGGCATCGGCCGATTCCTGCGCTTTTATCAGCGCTTCCGAAAACATCTCCACGCCGTCGAACTATTCAGCGGCGCCCTCCTGCTTTGCGTTGGCGGTTTAGTCTTCGTCAACCGGCTGACCTGGATGGCCGGCAAGCTCGGCTTCCTCAACAGCATCGTTCTTTGGTTGGAGAGATCGCTGACCGGCGCAAAGTAGCCACTCTTTGCCCCGCTAGCCAAGCTGCGAGATAATAGTTAGGGAACGAATCTGGAGGACCTGGCGTTGAAGAAATCTCTGCTCACAATCATCGCGGTGGTTGCGGTTCTCGCCGCCACCTATCTCGCCGACCGCGCCACCCGCCAGCCTCGCAAAGGCGTAGTCAGCGTTGCCGCGGGCAGTTCCGCCAGTAAGCCCAACGCTGCCGGCAAGCCTGCTCCCGAAGTCACCCTAAGAGATCTCGACGGCAAAGATCTTGCCCTCTCCCAGTACAAAGGCAAAGTAGTTCTGGTCAACTTTTGGGCCACCTGGTGCGAGCCCTGCCAGGTCGAAATTCCCTGGCTCATCGAAATTCAGCAAAAATACGCCGCCAAAGGCTTCACCGTTCTCGGCATCGCCATGGATGAAGAAGGCGCCAAGGTAGTCACTCCCTGGGTCAACAAAGAACGCTTCGATGTCAACGGCACGAAATCCCAGATGAACTATCCCATCGTAATCGGCAACGACGCCGCAGCCGACAAATTCGGCGGCCTCCTCGGCTATCCCACCAGCGTCCTCATCACGCGCGACGGCAAAATCATAAAACGCATCACCGGCATCATCAGCTCCGAAGAAATCTCCAAATCCATCGAATCGCAACTCTGATACTCTGACTTCATGCTTGAAGAAAAAGACTTCCAGCGCAAAGCCGACTCCGCTTTCGACGACCTCAAGCGCCGCCTGCTTACCGCCGGCGACGAGCACGGTTTTGACGTCGAAGGGGAAAGCGGCAAACTCGAAGTCATCTTCGAGGAGCCCGAAGAAGCCAAATTCGTAGTCTCTCCCAACACTCCTGTCCGCGAAATCTGGATCTCCGCCCTCTCCACCAGCTTCAAGCTCGGCTGGTCCGACAGCAAAAACACATTCGTCTCCGAAAAAACCGGCGAAAACCTTCTCGAAGTGATGAGCCGCGTCGTCTCCCAACAAATCGGCGCCGCGGTGAAACTGTGAAGCTCGCCGTCGCGATCACCGTCAGTGCCCTGCTCCTGATCATCGTCATCGCGTTGCCCTCCGCCCATCCGCAAATCCCCGCCGCGCGCGAAGTTGTCTCGCCTTCCGCCTACGTTTCTGTCGAACCTGTCGCCCGCAACAGTAATTTTCAACTAGCGGTCGTCCTAAAAATTCGCCCGGGCTTCCACATCAACGCCCGCAAGCCCGCCGCCGAGTATCTAATTCCCACCGACCTTCGCCCCACTCTTCCCGCCGGTTTCAAGTCCACGGGCGAAATCGCCTACCCCCAGGGCGAACTCAAAACGTTCGCCTTCTCGAAAACTCCGCTAAACGTCTACCAGGATAAAATCATCCTCCGCATCCCGCTCACCGCGCAGCCCGACGCCCCGCTCGGCGCCCAGCACATCCCCCTAAAACTCCACTACCAAGCCTGCAACAACGAAGTCTGCCTCCCGCCTGTCACCCTCGACGTCGACGCTCAACTCACCGTCGCCGCCACCAGCGCCAATTCCCACCCCGCCCATCCAGAACTTTTCCCCGCCCACTAGCATCTGTTCTATTAGGAACGATTGTTCGGGCACCTGCTCTACTGTCATTCCGAGCGGAGCGAGGGACCTGCTTTTCGCTTGGTTCTCTTGAATTGAATTCTGAACAACAGCGTCAATTTCGTCTTTGGCCCTACGTAGTAGGCATCCTGCTCGGCCTCTGCGCCGGCCTGATCCTCTTCACCTTCCTAGGTGCCCGCAACATCGATGACCGCACCCGCCAATGGGTCATCACCGAACTCAGCGCCAGCTTCGACAGCAACGTCGAACTAAAAAATCTTCACGTCGACATCACTCCGCGCATGCAAGTCACCGGTGAAGGCCTCACCCTTCACTATCGCAATCGCACCGACGTCCCGCCGCTAATCCAAATCGCCCGCTTCTCCTTCAATCTCGGCGTACTCGGCATAATCCATGTCCCGCGTCACATCAAGGGCGTTTTCGTCGAGAATCTGGTCATCACCATTCCGCCCAGCGACCCCCACGCCCCTCCGCCGCCACCCAGACAATCCACGGGAATTCCGCGCATCATCTTCAACGAAATCGTTTGCAACGACACGTCTCTCATCATCCTCCCCAAAAAAGCCGGCAAAGATCCGCTCGACTTCGACATCCACGACCTCGTAATGAAAAACGTCGGCGACGGAAAGCCGTTCGATTTTCACGGCACGCTCACCAACGCCAAGCCCAAAGGCGAAATCGCCACCAAAGGCACCTTCGGCCCTTGGAACGCCGATGATCCCGCCTTCACGCCCGTCTCTGGCAACTATAGCTTTGACAATGCTGACCTCGACCCATTCGCCGGCATCGGCGGTACGCTCTCCTCCACCGGACAATATTCCGGCCAGCTCAACCAAATCGAAGTCCAGGGCCAAACCGACACGCCGAATTTCTCCCTCGACCCCGTAGGCCGCCCCGTTCCCTTGCACACCGAATTTTCCGCCACCGTTGACGGCACCGACGGCGACACCTACCTCCATCCCGTCCGCGCCACACTGCTCCACTCCCTCATCATCGCCAATGGCAGCGTCATCCGCGCCGCTGGCAAGCCCGGCCACATCATCTCCCTCAACGTCTACGCTCCCAACGCGCGCCTGCAAGACATTCTTCGCCTCGCCACTAAATCCACCCAGCCGGTCATGACCGGCACCGTCAATCTAAGAACCAAAATGCTTCTTCCTCCCGGCAAGGAAAAAGTCATTCACCGCCTCACCCTCGATGGCGACTTCGGTGTCAGCGACGCGGAATTCGCCAGCGTCGAAGTGCGCGACAAGCTCGAATCCCTCAGCCGCCACGCTCTCGGAAAGCCCAACGATGAAGAAGCCGGAAGCGCCGTCACCGATCTCTTGGGCCATTTCCGTCTCGACCACGACGTCGCCTCCTTCCCGCGCCTCAGCTTCCGCATCCCCGGTGCCGAAGTCCGCCTCGTCGGCAAATACCGGCTCCCTGACGAAGTTCTCGACTTCCGCGGCAACCTCCGCATGCAAGCCAAACTCTCGCAAACCGTAACCGGGAAGAAATCCTTCTTCCTCAAGCTAGCCGACCCCTTCTTCAAAAAAGACGGCGCAGGTTCCGTAGTCCCCATCCGCATCTCCGGCACCCGCGACGCCCCCAAATTCGCCCTCGACCTCTTCCACAAATCCGACAAGAAATAACCGCCGACCGGCGGAAACCTTTCTCCGCGGGAGCTTTTCAAGGGCCCGAGGCGTCACAGGTTAGCCCAGGACAGGGTGCCCCACCCTCGATTTTTGAGGGTGGGGGTTTTTCTTCTCCTTACGCGACACAGATCCATGCCATCGATCGCTTCCCGCTTCTTTTCCCACAATCGTCCACACATTTGCACAGACTTCTTGGCAGAATTCAATTGACGCCGCAAAGCACAACGAATATCTTCCACTCCAGATTGAACCGAAAAGCTTAAAAACTTTACGGCTCAGTTTCGAAAGCGCAGCAGCCTAACCGTTGCCGCGCCGCCAGATTGAACCAAGAAGCGAAAAAGTTTTGCGGCTTCAGTTTAAAAGGGCGCAACCACCTAAACAGTGTTTGCGCCCTTAATTTTTCTTCCGTGCTTTGTCCGTCATCCCGACCGAAGCGACCCGGCTTTTTCCTGCGCACATCATTTGTGCGCCGGGTCGTGCAGCGGAGGGATCTTGCCAGCATTGAAACCCGACGACGATCGATGAGACCCAACCGGCCATCTAGCGCGTAAGCTCTCTGTCCGCTTCGCTACCTTGATGTTCTGCATCCCGCCGTTTCGCTAACCAATTCGCCTGTTTCAACCGCACCTTTCGTTTCCCGACGCGTGGAGAGAAGCAACGTAGCAACCATCAGGCACAGCGCCCCGGAAACCCAAAAGGCGTCGCGATAGTCACCCAAATACGTGCGGATCGAACCTGCGCCAAGCGCCGCCAGCGAGGCTCCCAGTTGATGCGCCGCACCAATCCAGCCATAAACCACGCCCACGTTTTCTTTGCCAAACGTGTTGGCCGTAAGGCGCACCGTCGGCGGAACCGTGGCCACCCAGTCCAACCCGTAGAACACGGCAAAAAGAGACAAGGCGCTGGCCGGATGCGTCAATGAAAACGGCAAAAACAAGAGCGATATTCCGCGCAGGGCGTAATACCAGAAAAGGAGATACCGGCTGTTGAAGCGGTCGGTAAGCCACCCTGAAAACGTCGTTCCGGCCAGATCAAAAATTCCCATCACCGCCAGCAAGCCAGCCGCCCGGACTTCCGCGATTCCATGATCCATACAAGCCGGAATCAGGTGCGTGCCGATGAGCCCATTCGTGCTCGCCCCGCAAACGAAAAAACTCCCGGCCAGAATCCAGAACTCCCTGGACTTCGCGGCCCACGCAAGGCCGTTCAGCGGACTGCGCGCCGGACCGTGCGGCCCCGAGGGTTTCAGCGCTCCGTAGGGAAGCAGGCCCGCATCCGACGGCCGATCCTTCATCCAGAAAAAGACAATCAGGAAAACGAACACCGCGCAGCCTGCTACGGCATACACGGCGCTGCGCCACCCATGACTGGTAACTAGGCGCGCCAGCACCGGCAGAAACACCAGCTGACCCGTAGCATTTGCAGCCGAAAGTACCCCAAGGACAAGGCCGCGACGTTCCTCAAACCAACGATTTACCACTACAGCTGCCAGCACCAGCGCGGTGACTCCCGTGCCCGAGCCAACCAAAATGCCCCAAAACAGCACCAGCTCCCATCGCTGGTGCATCAGCGAAGACCCCGCGACTCCACACGCCAGGATCGCCAGCGCCAGCAAAACTATCTTGCGCACGCCGTAACGCGCCATGAACGACGCCGCAAAGGGACCGATGATACCGAACAGCGCGATGTTGATTGCAATTGCGCCGGAAATGGCCGCCGTCGTCCAGCCGAATTCGTGCTGCAAAGGAACCATCAGGATGCTGGGCGTGGCCCGAATTCCTGCGGTGATCAGCAAAATGAAGAACGTGACTGCCGCCACGATCCAGGCGTAGTGCATTTTCGTCTTTGCCATAGCTTGCGTGCTCATCGGGCCTAAGACCGTTACCGGCCAGCACATGTGATAGAATGCGTGAGTACAGTGACAGACAGGTCTGTCTCATGTCAATCGAGCCAATATGGCAGCCCCTCTAACCCGCCGCTCCGCCAAAAACGTGCGCCATGAAAAAACGAGAAGCATTGCCCATGTGGCCAAACCCGCGCGGCAGCGCATCCTCGAGACTGCCAACCGTTTGTTCTATCAGCAGGGTTCGCGCGCCGTAGGAATCGACACCGTAATTGCCGAATCAGGCGTAGCCAAAATGAGCCTATACCGCAGTTTTCGATCCAAAGATGATTTGATCGCGGCCTGCCTCGAGGAACGCAATACCCGATACTGGCAATGGTTTGATTCGGTTGTCGCCGAAAATGAGGGAAACCCGCGCGAACAGCTTCGTGCTCTCATCCACCGGATGGCCCGTCGGACCACCAAGCCAGGTTACAGAGGATGCCCTTTCCTGAATACCGCGCTCGACTACGAGGACGCGGCGCACCCGGCGCGGCAACTCGCCGTCCGCCACAAAAAAACTCTGGCGGCAAAGCTCTTGGCCATTTGCCGCCGCCAGGATGCTCGCGATCCTGAGGCCCTCGCGCGCCAACTAGTTCTGCTTATCAACGGCGCACAAGCCACCGCGGGAATGTTGGGAGAAGCCACTCAACTCGAACTAGTACAAGCAGCCGAATTCCTCATCGACCGCCAATCCACTAAGCCGGCCCGACGACACAAGACCTCTAGCACTTGACCAAAGTTACTTCGGCTGGGCGTGGGTGGTTTTTATCGAAGCACGTGGCATTTAAGTGAGAGCCACGGACGGGACGACCTCCCCAACACCGCGAATTCTTCTTTCTGCTGCCTTCGGCGCGAAAAAGGGCAGTGATTCTTTTTTGTCCTTCCGGTCAGGTTCATTTTCTTTTCCCGCGCGGTAAAATGAACCGTGATCGTTCAGCTTCCCTTCGCCATTCCCCTTTCCTCAACTCGCGAAGCCTGCGCTCCCGCCGATACGTCGAAACCCAATCCCTCCCCATTTCCCCAGATGACTCAGTGGTGCACTCTCTACCGTCGATTTTTAGTGGCCTTTGTTTTCAAAAACTTACAAAACCCTTTTCTCGCAACCCGTGTCGTTTCACATCTATACAAAACCACCGGGGTGTCACCCATCGCCCTCCCAAAAAAATTCAATCGCAGTCTCGCAACGAGCCAACTCTTTTGTTTGTATCTACTTGCCGCCTCTTGCTCTCTCTTTGCGCTCTTTTTCGCGCCCGCATCCTTTATTTTCAGCAATTTACGGACTCTTTTTGCAAAACACCGGGGGTGGGGGTGGGTCGCTTCTCGCATTTACCTTGCCCGACGCCACTCTACCCGCTTCGCACTTGTCCCGTCCCGCTGCTACCATGAACTTTATGAGACTTAGAAATCTTTTCATCGTGCTTCTTTGCTTGCTGCCGGCCACCACCCCCGCTCAGACGGCCGACGAAATTCTCGCCAAGATAATCGCCGCACGGGGCGGCCGCGACAAACTCCGTGCCGTCCGTTCCGAGCGCATCTCCGGAACAATTTCCTTCGGCGATGTCAGCGGCCCCTTCGTCGTCGAACTCAAACGTCCCCTCAAAATGCACATGCAGCTCACCGTGCAAAACCAGACCATGGTACGCGTCTATGACGGGCAATCCGGATGGGCCAACAATCCCTTTGCCGGAAAATTAAATCCCGAGCCCATGAGCGAAGACGAATTGAAAAATATCACCGAAGAATCCGACTTCGATGGCCCCCTGCTGGACTACAAAACCAAAGGCAGTCAGATCGAACTCGCCGGCAAGGACAAAGTTAACGACAAAAATGTTTGGCGTATTAAGCTCACCAACAAAAATGGCGATGTTCGCTTCTACCTCTTCGATGTCGATTCCTCTCTGCTTCTGAAATGGGAGGGCAAGCGCAAGTATGAAGGCCAGGAACTTCCCGTTGAGTCCTACTTCACCGACTACCGCGAGGTCGGGGGCTTGAAATTCGCGTTTGCCATCGACTCCGGAAGCTCCGCAACCGACGTAAATCAGAAAATTAGAATCGACAAGATCGACCTGAACCCAAATATTAACGACGCCGAATTCGCCAAGCCCACTACCCCGCCGCAGCCAGGCTCCCCGCCCCCAAACCCAGCGTCACAGCCGCCAGCGAAGCCACCGGCGTAGTCGTGATTTTTAAAAGGAAGAAAGGAAGGACGGAAGGAAGGAACGTTCAGAGGACAGCGACAATTCAGCCAGGACGCTTGGCGCGGAAAATCATGCAAGTAATGTCGTCAGACTGGCGCGTCAACCCTACGAAAGCATCGACCGGCTTCAACAGGAAATGCAGTGACTCTTGCGCCGTAACTTCCGGCAGCGTGCGAATCGCCGCCAACCAACGCTCGTTGCCAAATTCAGCGCCGCTTTCGTCGAACGCTTCGACAACGCCATCGGTGAAAAAAATCAGCGCATCTCCCGGCTGCAAATCTTTCGTGGAAGTCTCGTACTCGGCCACCGAGTGGATGCCCAGCGGCACGCCGCCAATATCCAGCTTCTCCATATCGCCGTTGGCCCGCCGCAAAATCGGCGCATTGTGTCCCGCGTTTACATAGCTGATTCGCCGCGCAGCCGGCTCGTACTCGGCAAGGACAGCGGTAGTGAATCGGCGGCCATCCAGACTATGCGCGCAAGCGTAGCGGTTCAGCCGAATCACCAAATCCGCGAGGGATGCGCCCTCCCCCGCGATGGTGCGCAGGCTGGCTTGCAGCGTGGCCATCAGCAGCGCCGCCGGTATGCTCTTGCCGGCCACGTCGGCGATTACGAGCATGAGTTTTCCGCCATCCGTACCCGGCGTGGTCGCGAAAAACGCGTCGTAGTAATCGCCGGCCACGGAATTTTGCGGCCGCGAGGCGAATGCCACTTCTGCGCCGGGTACCTCCGGCGGAAATGATGGCACCAGCCAGCTTTGAATTTCGCGCGCGATTTCCAGGTCGCGCTTCATGGTGACTTTGTCGGCGAGTTCCAGCGAAAGCAGGAGAAGAAAGCCGACAGCGGCGGCGGACTCCAATTTCAAATTCGATTGTACGGCGGAGAAAATCAACATCGCTGCCGAAGCGAGGAACAGGACACGGCGCGCCGGGGTGAGTTTCAGAATCAGCGCCCAGAAAAATTCTTTGGCTACATGCAGCGGGCGGTGCCAGCGCGGCAGCTTCTTGATTTCTTCCCAATCGACATCGCCGCCATAAAAGCCGTAACTGGCGCGCGCGTCCGCGGCAAATTGCGACCACAAATCCTCGATCTGCCGCCCTTCACTGACGCGATGCCAGAAATTACGCACATTCGTGCTAAATCGTTGGCGTGGTCGAACCGATGGCCCGGGCGAAGACGCGGAGGAGGCAGCAGGTGGCATGCTCATCGGCAGAAGTATAGGTCATTCTTTTTCGTTTCGCTCGCCGCTCGACTTGGAATCTTCGGAGCGGAGAGAGCCGCCGAACTGCACGGAGCCGAAGCCGAAGCGATCGCGGAGCTGATCGGTGGCGCGCGTTAACTTTTCGAGTTTGGCGCGGCGTTCGGGGGAAAGCAGATCGAGTTGCTTCGCGCCATGCGTCAGGCCGCCCAGGCTTACACCAAGAAGGCGGATTTTGCGCCGGTGATTGCGGTTGGCGTGAAAAAGTTTTTGGAGCACGGTAAAAATGTCCGCATCGAGTTGGGTCGGTTCGCCAAGCGTCTTCGAGCGCGTGTACGTATCGAAGCCTGTGTAACGGATCGCGAGCGTGAGTGTGCGCGTGGCCAGGCCTGCTTCGCGAAGGCGCTTGCAGGCCTTTTGCGAAAGGTGACTGAGCATTGCGGTGAGCGCGACCGTATCGTCCGTGTCTTCTCCGAAAGTGTGATTGTGCGAAATGGATTTTGGCTCGGCATCGATTATGAATTCGTAGGAGTCGCCGCCGCGCGCTTTGCGGTACAGCGCGGTGCCCCACTGGCCGAAAACTTTTTCGAGTTTTTCCAGCGGCTGCGCGGCAAGATGTTCCACGGTTTCAATGCGCAGCGCGCGTAATGCACGCTCGGTGACTTCGCCGATGCCGGGAATCTTGCGTACAGAGAGAGGCGCGAGAAAACGCGCTTCGCTTCCTGGAACGACCCATAGCAAGCCGCGCGGCTTGGCTTGGTCAGACGCAACCTTCGCTACCAACCGCGTGCTCGCCAGGCCTCCCGAGCACGGAAGTCCGGTGTCGCGTGTAATGGTGCGCAGGAGCTTATCAGTGGCGGC
>Ga0137409_10005906_pt1 | contig 12736 bp, 16 predicted proteins | sample CZODoug1_16funga_FD_122059 | JGI IMG/M metagenome (GOLD analysis project Ga0137409, IMG submission 122059) | Vadose zone soil fungal communities from Angelo Coast Range Reserve, California, USA - CZODoug1_16fungal (Hybrid Assembly) | ecosystem: Environmental > Terrestrial > Soil > Vadose zone...
GACATCCACGAAGGAGAAGAAGTTGACGAGTCCGCCTTCAAGGCGCTCGTTCGCCAAGCGGTCGCCCTCAACAGTTCTGGCAAGTCAAAACCTTCGAAGAAAGCGAAGTCCTAGGGGCCTAAAGGCCGCGGGCTATTCGCGCGCACCGTTTGAATTGAAGAGCGAATTGGCATCAGAGCCAGCCGTAGTGCAATATGTGATTAGTGATGACGATTTCTGGCGCATCCTAGCAGCTCATGCCCATTCCCCCATTCTCATTGAGCAGAAAAGCCATCTCGGAGATCAAGCGTCGCCTGAAAGGCAGCGGGATCGACAATCCCTATGTGCTGCTCGGCGAATCAACCGATGACCTGACCCTATCGCTATCCGATGGATTTCTGGAGGCAGTCACTAGCGGCACGGATCAGAAAGAGATGACAGCCCTTGCCAGGGCAGAGTCCGAGCCAATGCGGCCGAGCCTCAAGTTCTGTTTGGCTCTGCTCATCTACGATTTCTACGAGACGCGACCCCACGATCTGACAGATATCGCAGGGATTCGGTTTGCCACGCCCCCGTCGACACGCGGGTTTCTAAGCGGCTATCAGCTTGACTATTCGGCGCGGCGCTTCGTATTGCGCAAAGGCGATCAGATATTCCAGGATCTTCGGTCAATACCACGCGACGATGCTGCCACCTGACCCCTCGACAACACTGCAAATGCTGGAAATACATTGGCCAGCCGGACGGAGGGGAGCCTTATGAATCCAAGGTCGTTATCCAAGCTTGGTCTGGCCGCCCTGGCCATTGCGGGCGCGGCATCCGCCGCCGATGTGCAGGTGATGATCTCGGCCGGCCTTTACGGCGCCTATTCCGAGCTGGGAACAGGCGCGCTTGCCCAATATCCGGCCAAGCCGGTCCGCGTGGTGGCGCCATTTCCGCCCGGGGGCGCGCTCGACGTCGTCGGCCGGATCATCGCGCCGCCGCTCGCGCAGGCCCTCGGCCAGCCCGTCTTCATCGAGAACCGGCCGGGCGCGGACGGCGCGATCGCAGCCGACTTCGTGGCGAAGTCCGCGCCCGACGGCTACACGCTGCTCCTCGCTTCGTACACGGTGCTCTCCGCGATGCCGAACATCCGCAAGAACAACTTGTACGACCCGATCAACGACTTCGCTCCGGTTTCATCCGTCGGCAAGCTGTCTTTCTTCCTGGTCGTTCATCCCAGCGTGCCGGCGAACAGGGGGACCGAGCTGATCGAGTACGCGCGCGCCAATCCCGGCAAGCTGAACTTCGGCAGCGCGAACGCCACCAGCCTGCTCGGTCCGCTGTTGCTCATGTCGTCGGCGAACCTGGAGATGAACGGCATACCCTACAAAGGCGAGGCCCTGGCGCTCAACGACCTGCTCAGCGGCCGGCTGCACCTGATGTTCATCTCCGGGACGCTCATCCCGCACGTCAGGGACGGCAGGCTGCGCGCCCTGGCCACCACGCTCAACTCGAGAAGCCCGCTGCTGCCCGAAGTCCCCACCATGCTCGAAGCGGGCCTGCCTCCATTTCCCATCAATCCCTGGATAGCGCTTGTCGCGCCGGCCAGGACGCCGAAGGACATCGTCGAGCGCCTGTCGCGCGAGACCAACCTCGTCCTGCGCCGGCCCGAGGTGCGCGCCCAGCTCGACAACCAGGCCTTCGAGAGTTCCGGCTCGACACCCGAGGAAATGGGCGCGGTGATGAGGCAGCAGCTCGACGCCTGGCGCCGCGCCGTCGGCGAGCTGCGGATCAAAATCGACTAGAAGGAGGTTCGAGCAATGGGCAGATCAACTGGTCGCAATCTTCGCAACCGCAGGCGAAAGCAGCAGATTAAAAAAAGGCTGCGGCAACAAAGCAAGCAGAAACGGAAAATTCAGCCTGCGCCATGAGCTCGCTCGCTCGAGGGTTATCCAGCCTTGGTGTGGCCGTCCTGCTGATCGCGGGCGCGGCCTCCGCCGCCGATGTGCAGGTGATGATCTCGGCCGGCTTTTACGGCGTGTATTCCGAGCTGGGCCCGGCTTTCGAGCGCGCGAGCGGCCACCGCCTGCTCACGACGCGCGGCCCATCGATGGGCGACTCTCCGGAGGCGATTCCCGCGCGTCTCGCGCGCGGCGAGACCGCGGATGTCGTGATCCTCGATGGAGGGGCCGCCGACGAGCTCGGCAGGCGAGGCTTGGTGCGCGCCGTCAGCAAGGTCGATCTCGCCCGCTCGCTGATCGGCATGGTGGTGCGCTCCGGGGCCGCGAAGCCGGACATCGGCAGCGTCGAGGCCTTCCGGAGCACATTGCTTGCGGCGAAGTCTGTCGCGTACTCGGACAGCGGCAGCGGCACCTATCTGTCGAGCACGCTGTTCCCGAAGCTCGGCGTCGCAGGCCAGCTTGCCGGCAAGAGTCGAAAGGTGCGCGGGCCGCCGTCCGGCGAGCCGGTGGCCGCGGTCGTAGCGCGCGGCGAGGCGGAGATCGGCTTCCAGCAGGTCAGCGAGCTGATCCATGTTTCCGGGGTGACCTTCGTCGGCGCGATTCCGGCTGAGTTGCAGCCCGGGTTTTCCTTCGCCGGCGCTCTCACCAGCAATGCCCGGCAGCCGGAGGCGGGCAGCGCGCTGCTCCGCTTTCTCGCAGCGCCCGCGGCGGCGCCGACGATCCTGAAGGCCGGGCTGACGCCACTTCCAGGACGATAGCGACGGCCCGCAGGAACGTCCATGGCAAGAAATCTCGCAATCGCGCTCGCGCTGCTCATGCTCGTCATCGTCGGCTGGGCGCTCCTCGCCGGGAGCAACGCCGTGACGATCGTCATCAACGGGCAGGAGGTGACCGGGCCGCTGAAGGGCGCGATCGGGATCGGCGGGCTGGTGGTGGCGCTGATCGCGCTCGTCTGCGCGGCGATCCTGCTGGCGTTCGTGTTCGCGGGGATCGGCGTGATCGTGCTGGGACTCGTCGTCCTGGCCGGCCTGCTCCTCGCGCTGCTGGCCTTTCCGTTCCTCCTGCCGGTTCTCATCCCGCTCGCGATCGTGTGGGCGTTCGTCGCCATCGTGCGGCGCCCGAAAGCGGAGAAATGAGCTAGCTCTCCACCGACTCGACCTTGCCGCTCGCCGCGGAGCGGAAAATGGCTTCCAGCGCCGACACGTTGGCGATCATCTGCTCCTGCGGCACCGGATACGGCGCGCGCCCCGCGGCCGCATCGGCGAAGGCCTCGAGGTTCGCGAGCACCGCTTTCGCGGCAGGATAGTCAACGCTCTGCTTTTCTTTTCCCTTCAGGGTTTTCGTTAAAACCCATCCTAGCGGCGCCTCCGGATGCGCCTTGTCGCGCACTTCCGCCCAGCCCTTGTTGCCGTAGAGCGCGAGGCGGCCGTCGAACGGGGTGGCGAGGATCGCGCTGATCAGTGAATTGCAGCCCGATTGATGCGAGACCAGGATTCCCAGCGTGTCTCCGTTGGTGAGCTGGCTGCCGAGCTGCCGCACGCTGGCGAACACGCGCGCCGCCGGCCCGAGCAGGCCGACCGACAGGTCGAGCAGGTGGATCCCGGTCGCGGTCATCGGCCCGGCGGGCGCTTCCCTGCCCGAGAGGCGCCAGTTATCGGCGGGCAGCGAGAGGAACTTGTCCTGCACGAAGTTGGCCTCGATCTGCAGCAGCGTCCCCAGCTCGCCGCTTTTCGCCATCCGCATCAGCTCCTGGACCGGCGGCTCGAAGCGCTTCTCGTGCCCGACGGCGAGCGCGACCTGGTTTCGATTGCAGGCTTCCACCGCGCGCAGGACATCGGCGCGCGACAGCGAGAGCGGCTTTTCGCAGAACACGTGCTTCTTCGCGCTCGCCGCGCGCACGATCTGCTCGGTATGCAGCGTGTGCGGCGTGCACAGCACTACGCCCTGGACCTGCGGGTCTTTCAGCGCGTCTTCGAGCTGCCAGGTGAACGGAAGCCCTTCCTTCTCCGCAAAGGCGCCGGCGGCGGGATCCGGGTCCACGGTCCTGACGACTCTCAGCTTCGAGCTGCCCTTGAGCGACGCGACGATGGTCTTGCCCCACCAGCCGAGCCCGCATACGGCGACGCCGAGCTTCTCCACCTCAGTCCGCCGTGGCGTTCGATTCGCGCACCACGCGCGCCCAGCGCTGCGTCTCCGCCGCGACGAACTCGGCGAACGCCGCCGGCGTCGCGCTGGTCACGACCTCGGCGCCGCCGTTCTTCAGCCGCTCGGCCACCTCAGCTGTCCTCATCGTGGACTGGATTGCGGTAAACAGCCTTTCCACTATGTCCCGCGCAGTGCCGGCCGGCACGAACACGCCCTGCCACGATCCGGTGACGAAGTCGGGATAGCCGGACTCGACCATGGTCGGCGCCGAGGGCGCCTGCTCCATGCGCCTCTGGCTCGTCACGGCGAGCAGCTTCAGCTTGCCGCCGCGGACCTGCCCGATGGCCGAGGCCGCGGTGGTGAACATGACGTGCGTCTCGCCGCCCATCAGCCCGGCCACGGCCGGCCCGGCGCCGCCCTTGTACGGCACATGCACCATGTCGAGCCCTTCCGCGATGCGCAGCAGCTCCATCTCCAGCCGGTTCACGCTGCCGCTCCCCGGCGAGCCGTAATTGAGCTTTCCCGGGCTCGCCTTCGCCACCGCGACCAGCTCCTTCACGCTGCCCGCTGAAAACGCGCCGTTCGCCACCAGCACGCTCGGCACGTCGACGACCTGGGTGACGGCGGCCAGGTCGGTTCGCGGATTCACCGCGAGCTTCGGAAACACGGCCGGGTTGACGGCGATGGTGCCGATGTTGCCGAGGAACAGGGTGTAGCCGTCGGGCGCTGATTTGGCTGCCGCTTCCACGCCGATGTTGCCGGAAGCGCCGGCGCGGTTCTCGACCACGATCGGCTGCCCGAGCAGCTCGCCAAGGCGCGGCTGCATGATGCGTCCGACGAAGTCGGAGGCGCCGCCTGGCGCAAAGGGGATGAGCATGCGAACGGGGCGATTGGGATAGCCCTGCGCGAAAGCTACAACGGGGAAGAGAAGGAATAGAAAAAGCGTTTTCATTCCGAGGAAATCGGTAAAGGCACTGCCCGCTTCAATCGAGCCGACAGATCGAACGCCTTGGTGAGCATCAGCCGGTTGTGCGCCTCGGCGGCGGTGGCGTGCTGCGTCGGCAGCCCGAGCGAGACGCGGTTCAGCCATTGCTCGGTCTCCTCGCGCATCGGGCCGCGCAGCTCGCCCAGGGCGATGTCCCCGGGCGGGTAGCTGCCGAGGAAGTCGACGCGCCGCTCCGCCGCGGGCGCGTAGCCCTCGCCCTGCGAGCGCGTGGTGGCGAGCACGATGTCGCGATGCGTGTCGTCGATGGTCAGGACGCCCTCGGTGCCGGTGATGCCCACCTCCAGGCTGTACACCGCGCCGGGCCACACCACCGGCAGAGCCCAGGAGATCGCGGCGTGGTACAGGCTGCCGTCGTCGAAGGTGATCACGCCCGCGGTCGCATCGATGCCCTTGCACAGCGGCCCGAGCGCCTTGTCCACCGAGCGCGCGTAGATCTCGACCGGGCGCTTCGCCTCCATCATCCACATCACGATGTCGAGCGCGTGCGTGCCCGAGATCACCATCGGCGAGATCTTCGACGGGTCATTGGTGCGCTGGTAATTGTCGAGGGCGACCAGCCGGTTCATGAAGGCGCGCGAGGTGACCAGGGTCACGTCGCCGAGCTGCCCGGTGCGCACCTTCTCCTTCGCCACCAGCCAGCGGCGGCGGAAGCGCTGCGTGTAGCCGACGACCGCGTCGACGCCTGAATCGGTAATGGTTTTTAGTACTCTTTGAGAATCAGACAGCTCCGTGGCCAGGGGCTTTTCGATGAGCAGGCTGAGCTTCCTTTCGACAGCGGCGAGGATCGGCTCGACGTGCAGGTGCTCGTCGGTCGAGATGATGGCCGCGGTGACCTCGGGCCGCACCAGCAACTCACGGAAGTCCGTTGTAACAAAGTCGGCACGAGTTTTATCGCCTACCATCTTTAATCGATCTTGCTTCAAATCGGCCACGCCGATGAAGTCCACCATCGGGTGGCGCGCGGCGACCTCGCCGCGGAACAGCCCGACGCGGCCGGCGCCGACGATCGCTAGGCCGATACGCTGCGGATTTTTTTTGGCCATTTCAACGGCAGGGCCACCGCCTCGTTGCGCTCGGCGGACAGATCGGCGGCGAGGTAGACCTCCATCACCATGCGCGCGTGCTCGGGCGTCACCAGCACCGGCCGGTCGAGCGCCACCGCCTCGAGGAAGTGGACCGTCTCGGCGGCCATCGGGCCGGCGTAGGTGTGCTCGACGAACTCTCCAGGCATGGTCGACAGCGGCAGCTGCATTCCTTTGGCTACCGTGTTCACCACTACGTCGCGGTGGCTGTCGTCCACCATCACCACGCCCTCGGTGCCGACCATCTCGATCCAGGTGGTGGAGAAGTTCGGATAGCCCGGCGGCAGGCTCCAGCCGCCGCCGACCACGAACGACAGGCCGTTGTCCATCGTCACCGTGAGCCATTGCGTGTCGGCGATCTCCTTGCCGCTCGCCGCGCGCATCGCGCCGAAGTTCACCTGCGAGTACACGCGCACCGGGCGCGCCGGCTCGAGGCACCACAGCACGAAGTCGAGGTCGTGCGTCGCCTCCATCGCCGCCGGCGAGAGCTTGATGCGGCCGCTGATCTTCGAGCCCAGGCCGCGCGTGATGTGCCGGCTGACGAGCGCGCTCACCGGCTTGCCGATGGTGCCGTCGCGGATCATCTTCCTCACGTAGGCGTACTTCGGGTTGAAGCGCTGCGAATAGCCGATGGTGAACTTGAGGTTCTTGCTTTTCGCCATCTTGATCAATTCATCGGCCTCGGCAAGCTCGAGCGCGATCGGCTTCTCGAGGAACACGTGCTTGCCGGCGGCGAGGAAGTCGCGCGCCATCGGATAGTGCGTGCTCTCGGGCGTGGCGGAAATGTAGACCGCCTGGAGATCGGCTTTCGCGACCAGGTCCTGGTAGTCCTTCGTCGCCACGCGGGCGCGGGTCTTCTTCGCGATCTCGGCGAGCCGCTCCGGCCGTACTTCCGCGACGTCGAGGGTCCTGACGAGCGGATGCGCGGCGAGGGTCTCGGCGCGGATGCCGCCGCACCAGCCGGTTCCAACGACTGCCACAGCGATCGGTTTCATGGGTTGACCTTGATGTTGGCTTCCTTGATGAGCTTGCCGTACTTGTCCATTTCCGCGCGGATGAAAGCCGCGAACTGCTCCGGCGTGCTGCTGACCGCCTCGACGCCGAGGTCGGCGAATTTCTTCTTCACGTCCGGGTCGGCGAGCGCCTTGACGGTGTCGGCGTTGAGCTTCGCGACGATGGCTCGAGGCGTCCCGGCGGGCATCAGCACGCCCCACCAGTTCACCGCCACCAGGCCCGGCGCCGCCGCCTGGCACGGCGCGAGCTCGGGCAGCAGCGCGAACGGCTCGGCGCCGGTGATGCACAGCGCGCGCAATTTGCCGGCACGGATGTGCTGCATGGCAGGCAGCGTGTCCGAGAAGATGAAATGAATCTGGTTGCCGAGCAGGTCCTGCACCGCGAGCACGCCGCCCTTGTACGGCACTTCCACCGCCTGCACCCGGGTGAGGCTCTTCAGCATCTCGCTCGAAAGGTGCGAAATGCTTCCCGGCCCGCTGGTGCCGTAGTTCAGCATGCCGGGATTGTCCCTGGCGAAGGAAATGACGTCGGCGAGCGACTTGTGGGGTGAATCGGCGCGCACCACCAGCACGTTCGGCCCGGTGGAGATCATCGATACGGCGACGAAGTCCTTCTCGATGCTGTACGGCACGCTGGAGAGCAGCGGGTTGATCGCCACCGGGCCGCTGTTGCCGATGACGAAGCTGTAGCCGTCGGGCGGCTGCCTGGCGGCGAAGTCCATGCCGATGGAGCCGGCGGCGCCGGGCTTGGACTCGACGATCACCTGCTGCCCCCACATCTCGGCGAGCTTGGCGCCGAACACGCGCGCCATCAGGTCCGAGCTGCCGCCGGGCGGATAGGTGACGATCAGCTTGACCGGCTTGGCGGGATAAGTCTGCCCGCAGGCGCTGCCCCACGCGAAAAGGAGCAGCAGCAATAGTCTTTTCATCAGTTCTCGATCCTCATTTCGCGGATGACCGGCCTGAACTGCGCGACCTGCCGTTGCAGGATTGCGTCCTGCTCGGCCGGCGTGGAGCCGACCGGCTGAGCGCCGATCTCCATCAGGCGCTTCGCAGTCTCCGGATGGCGCACCGCGGCGGCGGTTTCCTTCTGCAGCCGGTCGATCACCTCGCGCGGCGTCTTTGCCGGCGCGAACAGGCCGTTCCAGCCGTCGGCCTCGAGCACCGGGAAGCCGAGCTCGCGCACCGTGGGCACGTCGGGCAGCTCGGGGATGCGGCGCGAGGCGTTGGTGGCGAGCGCGCGCAGCCTGCCCGCCTTGATGTCGGCGAGCGACGAGGAGAGCTGGTCGCCGCCGACGTTCAGGCGCCCGGCGAGCAGCTCCTGCTTGAGCGGCGCCGCGCCTTTCAGCGGCACATGGGTCATCTCGATGCCGGCTTCACGCGACAGCGCCTCGCCGATGACGTGCATGAACGAGCCCGGGCCGGTCGAGCCGTACGTATAGCGGGCGCTCTTGTCTTTTTGCAGGTATCTGACTAATTCGCCCAGGTCCTGTGCCGGCACGCCCGGGTGCGCGGTGATGACCAGCGGAACAAACACCGCGATCGAGATGCCGGCGAAATCGTTGTCGATGCTGTAGGTCGCGCGATTGGCGAGCGCGGCGGCCACCGAGGCCATCGGGAAAGTGACGTTGTGCATCAGCACGGTGTAGCCGTCGGGCGCCGCCCTGGCCACGGCGTCGGCGCCGATCGTCCCGCCCGCGCCGCCGCGGTTCTCGACCAGGACCGGCTGCCCCAGGGTCTCGGACATGCGCTGCCCCACGAGGCGCGCGACGATGTCGGTGGTGCCGCCCGCGGGGAACGGCACGATGATGCGAACGGGCTTGGAAGGAAAAGGCTGCGCGAACGCGACACCGCACACCCATGCCAAGATGAAAAGCGCGCTGCGCATCGCCTCCTCCTAGAGTCCCGTCACTCCATCATAGAGCACGGAGCGCCAGCTGTGGACGAACGCGCTCGGGTTGCCCGGGAATCGGTGCAGGGACCTCACCACAACGATCGGCGCCGCATGCCAGATAGAAGCTTTCGGCATTCGGATCCGCATCTACCGTGACGGACGAAGCCCCGCCCCGCGCGGCGGTCTCCAGGGCGTGCGCCACCAATGCTCGTCCGATCCCGCGGTCCATGAACTGCGGCAAGACCCAAAGATGGTCGAGCTTCCAGGAGTGATGCGACGGCGACAAAGAATAGAAGCCAATGATCTCATTTCCGAGCACCGCCACGAAGGTAGGCCTCGACGTAATCGTGTGGGCTGAGACGGTAAGGTCCTGCTTCCACAATTCGATCGTGTCGGCCGGGTAGCCCCAATTCGCTTTCGCCTTGAGCGCAAGGGCGGAAAGAGTTTCGGCTTCGTGCCCTTGCGCTGGACGGATGTTCATCTTAGCGGGCGAGCTGGAAGCGCTCGAAGCGATGTAGTGCTTCTTCGATTCGCCTCCTGCGCGACGAGCGCGAGCGATTGCCGACCCAGGTCCAGCGCTGCACCAGGAGCTTGCGCCGCTCGCGATCGGTCTTGAGATCGACGACGGCGGCGATTTCGTCCCCGACGAGCACGGGCTGGGCGAAGTAGCCGAACCGCCGCTTGTCCTTGGGGACGTAAGCCTCGAAGCGGTGCTCATAGCCGAAGAACAGCTGCAGCCGCTTGCGCTGGTGGATGAGCGGGTCGAAGGGAGACAGGATGTGGACCCTCTCCCGGGCGGGATCGACGGGGGCATCGAGCGCCTCGGGCCGCGCCCAGTGCTGCAGCTTTCCGGCCCCTTCGAGCTCGACGCTCACCAGCTCCTTGCGGCGCAGCCTGGCCTCGATCAATCGCCGCATGGCCGGCTTGCGCGGCGCGTCGAGATAGCAGGCCGAATCGACGCTCACGACGCCCTGCGCTCGCAGCGCACGGTCGAGCTGATAGTCGAGGACCTCTCTTTCCGACGCGGGCTTCGGCGGCCTTTGCCAGCCGAAGTGCCGGCTCGTCAGCTCATAGGTCTTCAGCATGCCGGTCCGCTCGCTGATGGTCACCGTGCCCTGGTAGAAAGCCAGCTGCAGCACTCGCTTTGACGGCTTGCGGCTCGCCCACGCGTGGTCTTTTTCCACCAGCACGTCGTCGTCGATATCCCGGATCGTGAGGGCGCCTTGCTTTCTGATGAGGGCCAGCACCCGCCGCAGGTCCTCCTCCTTCACCTTGGCGAACCAGGGGCTGCGGTGCTGCCGGTACCACTTCATGGCGCCGAGGTAAAACCGCAGGTCCCGCGTCGGCACGTAGGACAGCGCATGCGTCCAGTATTCGAACACCGTCTTGTCGACCGTCTGCGCCTGGCGCAGATGGTCGCGCCGGTATCCGGGGATGCGCGTGTAGAGGATCTGGTGATGACAGCGCTCGATCACGTTGATGGTGTCGATCTGCACATAACCCAGGTGCTCCACCGCGGCGCGGGTCGCCCCGGGCCCGTCGCCAAACGGCGCGTATTCGTCGAGCCTCTGGGCGCGCAGCCATAGCCGCCTGGCGTGCGATTTGCTGAGCGCAAAGGGACTTAGTCCCACCGCTCAACTGCGAAGGGGCAGTGCAACCCCTATCGCCATGAATACCCCGCCGCAGGCCTGGTTGAAGCGCCGCCCGACTCGCCGAAGCCATGGGTTGATGCGGTGAGCCATATTGGCGATGAACACCTCGGTGGCGATTTCGAGTACCGCGAATGTTCCAGCCATGATGACGAACTGGACGAAGAGACTTCGAGCAGGATCGATGAATTGCGGAAGAAAGGCGGTGAAGAAGAGAAGCGCCTTGGGATTGGTCAGCGCGGAGAGCGCTCCTTGCTGGAACAGCGACCAGCCTGCTCTGGGTTCCGCTGCACCGCGGACTTCGATGCCGATCGGCGGCGAGCGCCAGACTTGAATGCCGAGCCAGACGAGGTAGGCACCGCCCACCCACTTCATGACCGTCAGCCACACCAGGGAAGTCTTGAGCAACGCGCCGATGCCAAGCATGGAGAAGGCAACGACGGCGATGAAGCCGAAGGCGCCCCCGAAGATGGTGTACATCGCCTTGCGCCGGCCGTGCAATGCCCCGTGCGTCAGGGCAAGCAGCCCGTTAGGTCCGGGCGATAGAGAAAGCCCGATGGCCGCCAGGAGGTAGATGAGCCAGGTGTTGAGGTCCATAAGCTCACTTATCGGTTTTGATGATCGTTCCGACTTGCAAGGTCTTGACGTAGTACTTCCCTTGATAGTCTTCGAGCTTGACCATGCTATTGCGCGCCATGATGATTCCCATCGATGGTTCCTGCTGAACGAAAATTACGTCTCCAGCTCGGGCGGAAACCTGAATTTCCGCCCAGTTTTCCGCCTTGGAGTAGATCTTGCGTTCCCCGGGGGCCAGGCTGAAATAGATATATTCGCTCGACCGGGTATAGCCCACTTCCGAGGAGTCCTGCTGATCGTCGACGAATACGTTGAAACGAACCAGGCCGCCAAGACCTGACGGTCGCACGACATAGCAGATCGCTTTGCCGGGGTCGGGCAGTTTCGGCACGTTAAATGAGGCTACTTCCGCTTTCATGACTTCCGGCGAAGGAAGGCTTGCGCATCCTGCGAGAGTGGAAAGTACAGCTGCAACCAGAAATGTTGCGATGAACTTCGTTTTATTCATGGAATGCTCCCTGGGAATGGGGACTGACCACAAGTTGATTGATCACCGCCTCGACGTCATCTAGCTGGCGCACCAGCTGTTCCAGCGCTTTGGCTTGCTCCTTGCTCCGGACACAGCCCTTGAGCGATACCCACCGGCGCTGGCCTTCGGCCCAGACGGCGGTGTCAGCGAAGCGACCGTCGGCGAGGATAGCCTTCTCGACGCGTGGAATGATCTCCTTGTCGTAGAGATACGAGTTCGGAAGCCGGCAGCGCCCGGACAGGAAGCAACGCGTACCGCGTTCAATCCTTACGTGCGCTTGGGTACTCATCTCAGCCTCCGTGATCATTGGACCCTCCGGCACAGGACAGTCAGCGATCCCTCTGGTAACCTGAAGAAAGGGATCGTTGAAGTAATTCGCGCGCTTTTCGGCCAAGGCCGGTCCGCCAATGAGCGCTGCCGCCATGGCTCCGAGCAGTACTGGCGCTGCCCTCGCCAACCCATGTTGCGCGATGCCAGGTTTCAAGGTTCGTGCGCGATGCATGCGGCACCTTACCGCCTCAATTCTGCTCCATATCAGCATCGGAAAATTGCGGCATGCATCGCAGTCCTAGCGCAACGCATCAATCGAAGCAGTCGCGATGACGCCTTCGACACTGCGCGCCAGTTCCGCGTCCAGAGTTACGAAAGCGTCCGCCTGCAGCTGAGTGAGTGCAACGTACTCGGCGTTGTAGGTCGAGGCCCATCCCAACCGATCCGCCAGCTCCCAAGCCCGACGCCGGAGTACGGCATCGCCAAGGAGCCTGATCGGCATCCGTCCGATCCGTGTTAGGCGGTCGCGCGCGACGTCGGCCGGGATCTCTCCGCGTTGAACAGCCTCGTGCAGAGCAGACAGCGTTTGGGAACGTAGGAGCGTGGGTGCGAGGAGCTTGTGGCGTCCCGAGACCTTCATCCCTGCGCTC
>Ga0137409_10005907_pt1 | contig 12735 bp, 13 predicted proteins | sample CZODoug1_16funga_FD_122059 | JGI IMG/M metagenome (GOLD analysis project Ga0137409, IMG submission 122059) | Vadose zone soil fungal communities from Angelo Coast Range Reserve, California, USA - CZODoug1_16fungal (Hybrid Assembly) | ecosystem: Environmental > Terrestrial > Soil > Vadose zone...
GAGGAACACCTCGAGGGTGTACGAGCGCGTATACCGCGACATCAGCAGCATGACGTGATTCAGGAGGAGGAGCATCGCGGCGACGACGCCGACCGTCCTGCCCCAGAAGCGACGGCCGGTCCAGAAGACGACGAGGACCGCGAGACCTCCGAACGCGACGGAGGGCAGTCGGACGACGAGCTCCACCGGAGGGATACCGAACACCGCGTTCAGATCCAGCCAGCCCTTCAGCAAGGCGTGGTAGAGGACCATGTTCACCTCGGTGGTCCACGCGTAGCGCCACAATTCGGGCCAGCTGAGGCTGGCCAGACCGATGGAAAACGCCTCGTCGCCCCACACGCTCATGTCGGCGACCCTGAAAACGGCGATCGCCACCGCGAGCGCGACGAGCGCGACCGCGGCGACGCGATCGCCGGTGGTCCACGTCCGCACGAGCGCCGCGACGCGCGGCACGAGTCGACGTCGGGTCAGCGGACGTTGCTGAAGGCGTCTCCAGATGAGATCCCCGCGCACGCTGGCGTTCTGCGGAGGCGCATCCGCTATCGGGCGCATTGGCTGGACGCTACGCCCGGCTGATTAAGGCGAGTGTGGTCGTGACGTTGACGCAGCCGCGGGCGTCAAGAGAGGCGGGGCCATCGCGGCCCCGCCTCAGTGACAGCCCAGGTCGGCTACCGGACGGTGACGTCTCCGGTCCTGACGGTGTAGAAGTCGTTCGGCGACGGGTCGCCCACCAGCGGGCACGAGCCCTTGTGCTCCACGACTCGCCAGCGGTCCTTGACCAGCGTGCCGCCGTTGGGGCCGTTGTCCTCGAATCCCCAGCCGATCGTGCTGCTGGCGGAGCCGCCTTCGATCGACGCCGGCGAGATGACCGACAAGGGTTCGGTCAACCAGCGCGCCGTGCTCAAGCGCCGCGCCGCGCTCGTTGCCGAGCTTTATTGCCCGTCGCCATCGGTGCGCGTCATCGCGATCGAGGAGCGTCCTTGACCGAGAGAGCGAAGGCCCGGATCGGCATCCCCTTCAATGACACCTGGCTCATCGCCGGCGTGCGCACGCCGTTCGTCGACTATAACGGCGCGCTCGCTCATGTCTCTCCGATCGACCTCGGCATCAAGGTCGCGCGCGACGTGCTGGCGCAGACCGCCATCTCCCCGCAGGATGTCGGCACCGTGATCGCTGGCTCGATGGCCCAGGCAAGCTTCGACGCCTACATGCTGCCGCGCCACGTCGGCCTTTACGCAGGCGTGCCGATCGAGGTGCCGGCTTATCAGGTCCAACGGGTCTGCGGCACCGGCATCGAGGTGATCATGCAGGCGGCCGACGCCGTCTCGCTTGGCCGCAGCGAGCTTGCGCTCTGCGTCGGCACCGAATCCATGAGCCGCAATCCGGTTGCCGCCTATACGCATCGCGCCGGCTTTCGCATGGGCCAGGTCGAGTTCAAGGATTTCCTGTGGGAGGCTCTGATCGATCCCGCTCCCGCAATGAGCATGGGCGACACAGCGGAGAAACTCGCGAAGGAGTACCAGATCACGCGAGCCGAGGTGGATGGCTACGCGTCAAAGAGCTTTGAGCGCGCACTCGCGGCGCAAGCAAGCGGCTTCCTGGCCGGCGAGATCACGCCCATGAAGTCGGAATCGTTTGCGGTGGATGGCCTCAACCGGCGCGGCATCAAGCTCAAGGATGCCGAGCTCGCGGCCGACACCCATGTGCGTGCCTCGCCGGTCGAGGTGCTGTCCACGCTCAAGCCTGCCTTCGGCGGCGTCCAGACCGGCGGGAACTCCTCCGCCATCGTCGATGGCGCCGCAGCCGTGCTGGTTGGCTCGGAGGATTATGCCAAACGCAATCAAAAGCCCACTCTGGCGCGCATCCTGGCCGGCGCCACCGTCGGGGTTCCACCCGATGTCATGGGCATCGGTCCGGTGCCGGCGATCCGCGCGGTGCTTGACCTTGCAGGCCTCCAGCTGTCCGATATCGACCGCTTCGAGATCAACGAAGCGTTCGGCGCGCAGGTGATGGCGTGCGCCCGCGCGCTCGGGCTTGACGAGAGCAAGCTCAACGTCAATGGCGGCGCCATCGCGATCGGGCATCCGCTCGGTGCCACCGGCGTCCGCCTGACGTTGACGCTGGCGCGCGAGCTCAGGCGCTCCGGTGGCCGTTACGGCATCGCATCGGCCTGCATCGGCGGCGGCCAGGGCATCGCGCTGCTGATCGAAAACCCGACGGACAAGAGTTGAGCGATGGACATCAACGGGCAGGCCGCAATCGTCACCGGCGCCGCTTCGGGGCTGGGAGCAGCCACCGCGCGCGCCCTCGCGGCGGCCGGCGCCAAGGTGGCCGTGCTCGATGTCAACGAACAAGCTGCCCTGAAGGTCGCCGGAGCAATCGGGGGGCTCGTAGCGCCGTGCGACGTTGCCTCGCCAGAGGACGTGACGGCAGCGCTGAGGTCCGCGGCAAGCGTCCATGGTCCGGCTCGGATTCTGATCAATTGCGCCGGCATCGGGCCGGCAAAACGTATCGTCGGCCGCGACGGCCCGGCTCCGCTCAGCGAATTCGAGCGCGTCATTCGCGTCAATCTCGTCGGAACCTACAATTGCTTGCGGCTCGCCGCCGCCGCGATGCTGGGGCTCGAGCCGCTTGCAGACGGCGAGCGCGGCGTCATCATCTCGACCGCGTCGGTCGCCGCGTTCGAAGGACAAATCGGCCAGGCGGCCTATTCGGCGTCAAAAGGCGGCGTTGCCGCGCTCACTATGCCGGCGGCGCGGGAGTTTGCGCAATTCGGCATCCGCGTGCTCGCGATTGCGCCCGGCATCTTCCGCACGCCGATGGTGCATGCACTCCCACAAGAGGCGCAGGACAGTCTCGGCGCGTCGGTGCCATTTCCCAAGCGGCTCGGTGAACCTGAGGAGTTCGCCGAGCTGGTGCTGCACATGGTGCGCAACCGCTATCTCAATGGCGAGGTTATTCGATTAGATGGCGCGCTGCGCATGGCGCCGCGCTAGAACAAACAAATCTCACGAAATGTGGCGGACACCCGCGAACCAGCGCCCTTCGCCGAAGGCCTTGTGCTGCAAAGATATTTCCGGAATTTCCGCAGCCTACCCAGCTCCCAACAATCCGACCGGATGATGTCGCACGCCTCTTTGTGTTGCACTGACGCTCACAATTCGCGCGCGGCAAAATTCATGATCTGTTGCACTTGCGATACAGCGATCGTGCTCCCGCGATGGTAAGCATGCCCCCTTGTTGCGTGCGGGGGAGTGGCCATGCGTCGAGTCATGTTGATTCTTTGCGCGTCGCTCGTGACATCGGGCTGCGCCACAACGCCGGGCTTCGAAAAAATCACCGGTGTTACACCCAAGACCATCGTCGACGTGCTTGAGTGCGAGATCATTGCCGCCAAGAAAAAGAACGCTCTCAGGAGAGTCAAAGAGAGACGTCTCCAGAGAATGGGCCTATTGCCTAAGAACTATATGATCCGAGACCTGACGACATATGTTGCCGCCGCGGAGCTCACGCTTCAGGTCGATGAGCAAGCGACACTGGTTCCGTCCTTCACGCACACCGACGTCGTTTCCAAGACCTTCACACGTGTCGTCGATTGGGGAGTAAAGCTCGATACTCAGTCTCACCGGGCCTACAGCGAGTCAATCACGTTCACTATTTCCAGAATGTCGGACGACAAGAACAGTTGCGAGCGGCTTCGGACAGGGATTTCGCTCAATGGAAAGCTAGGTATCGAAGAGGTTATCGATATGGCCTTTGGCTCGATCGATCCTGACGATCAAGGGATCGATTTGCCCACGGCGGGCGACGCGTCGGATTCGAGTTCGCGCAAAGGCGGCGGGTCGAAGGGCGCGTTTGGTACCTCCCTTGAGTTCAACCTCCTTGGGGCCATCACCGCGGCGGGACCGACCTTTACCCTGGTGAACTTCAAGGGGCCCGGGAAGCTGTTTTCCACTCAGCGCAATGACACCCACAAGATCACAATATCCTTTGCAAACAGTACAGGCGTTGGAACCGGAGTAGCAGTCAATAACGCACGGTTTCAGAATCTTCTCCTCAACAATGAAACCTTGCCCTCTGCGCTTTCGCGGAAGATTCAGTTGCAGCAATAGCTGGCTGGCGCGGCGCCTCGATCGTGGGCACCAACATGCAGCCTAATCGCTTTCGCGCGCTTTCTTGAGGTGCGCGAGAACGTTGGCGCGCAGCGCAACCTGATCCTCATGGGTCCACCGGCGGAACCCCTCGCCGGTCTTGAAGCCGAGCTTGCCGTCGGCCACGAGCTTCTCAAGATAAGGTGACGGCCCCGGGCGGCTCTCGATATCGGGCAGCACGGTCTTGTGGATCGCGAGCGTCAAATCGGTGCCGACGAGATCGGCATTCTCCAAAGGCCCCAGCACCGCGAGGCGACGGCCGAATGCGGCCTTGATCACGGTATCGACCGTCTCGGCGTCGCAGATGCCGTGCTCGACCAGTGACACGGCCTCACGCCAGAGGGCGTGCTGCAGCCGGTTGCCGATGAAGCCCGGCACGTCCTTCTTCACATGTGCCGGCTGCTTGCCTGCCGTCCGATGCAGCGTCATGGTCCAATCGATGGTGTGCTCCGACGTCCATTGCGTGCCGATCACCTCGACGAGCGGCACGAGGTAGGGCGGGTTCCACCAATGCGTCCCGACCGCGCGCTCGCGATGGGTCAGTCCGCCCATGATCGCGGTGATCGGGATCACGGACGTATTGCTTGCCAGGATCGTGTCGGGCTGCACGTGCCGCTCGATCTCGGCAAACAGTTTCTGCTTGAGGCTCAAGTCCTCGGACACGGCCTCGACCACGAAGTCCGAGCCCGTCACGGCTTCGGCGAGATCAGCAATGGGCCGCACCCGCTCCACCGCCGTTGGGTCATCGCCGAGGTCGCGCAGATTGGTGCTGATGCGGCTTTTGACTGTGTCGAGGCTCACAGCGAGCGCGTCGGTGATGGTCACGTCATGGCCGGCGAGCGCGAACACCTGCGCGATGCCGTGGCCCATCAGGCCCGCCCCGATGACAGCGATCTTGGCTTTGCTCATGTCACTATCTCACGTCAGTCTTCGCTGCACGCCACTGCCTTCCCTCCTCCACGAGCGGAAAGGAATAAGGAGGGAGCTCAGCCTGCCGTATAGCCGCCGTCGGCGTACAGGATATGGCCGGTGTAGAAGTCCGACGCTTTCGACGCGAGGAACAGGAGCGGCCCCGCGAGGTCGGAGGGCTCGCCGAGCCGGCCTTTCGGCACGCGCGCGATGAAGCCCTTGCGCACCGTCGTCGAGCGCTCGTTGTCCTCGTACATCCAGGCCGTGAGCGGCGAGCGGAAAACGGTGGGCGCGATGGCGTTGACGGTGATGCCGGTGTCGCCCCATTCGCAGCCGAGCGCCTTGGTGACCCCGTCAATCGCCGACTTCGAGGCGCAATAAGCGGTGTAGCCGGCGGGATGGCCGAGCAATCCGCGCGCCGACGACATGAACACCACCTTGCCGCCCCGCCCCTGCGCCAGCATCTGCTTGCCGGCCGCACGCGCCATGAGCCACGACTGGGTGACGTTGACGTCGATGACCTCCATGAAGGTCTCAGGGGCCTGATCGACGATCTTCGATACCTTGTTGATGCCTGACGCCAGCACCAGGATGTCGACGCCGCCGAACCGCTTGACCGCGGCCTCGACGATCCTGTCGCAGTTCGCTGCCGAGTTCGGCCGCAGGTTTACGGCTTCGGTCTTGGCGCCAAGCCCTTCGCATTCGGCGGCAACTGTCTTTAGCGCATCGGCGCCACCGGCCGCGAGCACCACGTTACAGCCGGCGCCAGCGAGCACCTTGGCGGCAAGCGCCCCGAACGCGCCGGAAGCACCAGTCACGATTGCGATTTTGCCGCGCACGTCGAACAGCGACATCGGATTCTTCAGGAAGTCTTCGGACATGGCCGTCCTCACAAACTTGCTCGGGACTATCGGCGTCACCCTGAGGTGCGACCCCGGCCTCTTGAGCCGGGGGAGCCTTGAAGGGTGCGGCCCGGACTGGGGCCGTTCATCCTTCGAGGCCCTCGCCATAGCGCGTCGAAGACGCGCGTAGACGCGCTTGAGGCTCCGGCACCTCAGGATGACGGATCAGGATCACAGGCTACTTCACCGGCGCGACCGCGACCGCGATCGTGCAGACATCGTTGCCGCGGTTGATGATCTCGCGCGACTCGTTCGGACCGATGACACAGGAATCGTGCTTCTTCAGCACGGTCTCCTTGCCGCCAACGATCACCGTCAATTCGCCCTCGAGCACGATATACACCTTCTCAGGTGGCGAAGCGTCGGGACCTGCACCGCCACCCGGCAGGAAATGCGAGAGGCCGACGATCAGCGTCTGGGTGCCGCCCGCCTCAGCGCCGAACAGCCGCAGCGACGAATAGCCACGATGATTGGGCGCCTCATAGGGCTTGGCCTCGGAAAAGCGCTTGACCTGCATCAGAAACTCTCCCCCTTTTCGATCCGGAAGTCACCCTTCGGGTCCACAATCGCGACGAGCCGCACGATGCAGCCGTCGCCGCGCTCCCAGTTCCATGGAAAGAACGCGAAGGTGCAGCGCTTGCCGGTCACCTCGTCGAGCTCGCCACCGATATTCTCGATGCCGAGAATGCCGTTCTTGAACAGGATGCGGTGCACCGGCTCCCATTCTGGAAAATCCTGCTTCCAGTCGCGCCCGCCCGACCACTGCTTGTATTCCTCGGCAAGGTGCGGGTGCAGCGGGCCATTGCGCTGCGGCCCGATCGCGGTCGCCAGCGGATGGTCATTCGCCTGCGTATCGTGGCCGACAACCTTCACCTTCTTCTCGACGAACCATTCGCCGGCCGACGACACAAAGCCCGGCGCGCGGCAAAAATAATCCTCACTGTCCTCATAGAGCTTATGCCAACCAGTATTGACGATCACGACGTCGCGCGGACGCACCACCTTGCCGGCAGCCTTTTCAAGGTCGTCATAAGTGATCTGCTCCCATTTCTTCTTGGGGATCGACACCACGATGCCGGAGCCAAAGAAGTGCGGCAGCGGCACCTCGTCGATGAACGGCGTGCCCTGGATTACATGCGCGGGCGCGTCGATATGGGTGGTGTTGTGCATCGAGGTCGTGATGCGCTGCGACAGCACGCCCGACTTGGCGTGGTAATGGATGCGCTCGATCTTGACGTCCTCGAAATAGGGCCAGTTCGGGGACTGGTAACCGAACCTGTGTGACAGGTTGTAGAACTGAAGCCCCATGCTGTTGTTGTGGTTTTCTTCGAATGTCACCCCGCGAATCGTCGTCGCCACGGAAGGCTCTCCTTTCAACCCGTCGTCTGCAAAGACACGCCCGGACCTGCCGGACGTTGCTGATATCCCTTTGTATCCAATATCGGATATAGGGTACAGAGCGCGGTGGAGCCGCAACGCCCGAGTTAAGTCCATGGTCCGAAAAATCGCCCTGGAAGAGCACTTCCTGTGTCCCGGCTTCGAGGACTACTGGAAGACCACAGTCGGCAATGTCGACCCGGCCATCTACCGGCAGGTCATGTCGAGCCTGCGCGACTTCGGCGAGCACCGCCTTGGCGAGATGGATGAGGCCGGGATCGAGCGTGCGCTGCTCTCGCTTGCTGGCCCCGGCGTGCAGGTCGAGACTGGCACCGCCACGGCTTGCCGTAAGGCCAAGGAGTGCAACGACTTCCTGGCCAAGGAGATGCAGCGGCGACCGGACCGCTATTCCGGCTTCGGGCATCTGCCGCTGCAGGATCCGGCGATTGCCGCCGACGAGCTCGAGCGCTGTGTACGCGAGCTCGGATTCTGCGGCATCATGATCAACGGCCACAGCAACGGGGTCTATCTCGATCACCCGTCGCTCTATCCTGTCTGGGAGCGGGCCGAAGCACTGAATGCGCCGATCTATCTGCATCCAGCCGATCCGGTCTCGCCGGCGCCCGTGCTGGAGGGCCATCCGGGGCTGCGCCGCGCCACCTGGGAATGGACCTTCGAAACCGGCTCGCACGCGCTGCGGCTGGTCTTCGGCGGCATCTTCGATCGCTTCCCGCGCGCAACACTGATCCTCGGTCATATGGGCGAGACGCTGCCCTTCCTGCTCTGGCGCTTCGACAGCCGCGCCAAGCTTTATGGCATCAAATTCCCGAAATCGCCCTCGCAGTACATCAAGGACAACATCGTGGTGACGACGTCGGGCATGTGCTCGGCGGAGCCGCTCGCCTGCACCATCAGCGCACTCGGGCATGAGCATGTGATGTTTGCGAGCGACTTCCCGTTCGAGTCGGCGCCGGAGGCAGCCGAGTTCATCGACGGGGCGCCGATCGACGCCGATATTCGCGACGACATCTGCTACAACAACGCCGCCCGTTTGTTTGGATTGCGCACCACAAGGAAGGTTTCATGAGCACCGCGTCGGAACGCATCACCACCGCGATATCGGATCAGGAGCTGGAGCGGCGCTGGCAAGCCGCCCGCAGGGAGATGCGCGAGCGCAAGATCGACGCCCTGGTGATGCAGAACGCCAACGACTGGCTGGGCGGTTACGTCAAATGGTTCACCGACCTCCCGGCGACCAACGGCTATCCCAAGACCGTGCTCTTCCATGCCAGTGAGCCGATGACGCTGATCGAGATGGGCGGCTTCGGGGCGGTGCGGAGCCTGAAGGGCAAGGACAACACCCACCGCGGAATCGACGAGGTCATCGGGTCGCCGTCGTTCCTCGCGGTCAACTACACTGACAACTATCACGCCGACTGCGCACTGCCGGTGCTCAAGAAGCGCGGTTATCGCACCATTGGGCTGATCGGTCCGGGCAGCATGCCGCATGCATTTGTCACGCGGATCAAGGAGGGCCTGCCGGGCACAGCCTTCGTGGACGCGACCGACTTTGTCGACCGCCTCAAGGCGCTCAAGAGCCCGGAGGAGATCGGTCTGATCAAGCGCTGCTGCGAGATGCAGGACGCGATCTTCGCCAAGGTGGTGAGCTCGATCAAGCCCGGCATGCGCGACATCGACGTCACCGCGCTCGCGCAACATGAGGGTCAGGTGCTCGGCAGCGAGCAGGGCATCTTCCTCGGCTCCTCCGCGCCGGTCGGGCAGCCGGCGCGGTTCGCGCCACGCCACATGCAGGGCCGCACGCTGAAGGCGGGCGACCATCTGGTGCTGCTGATCGAGAACAACGGCCCTGGCGGCTTCTTCGCCGAGATCGCCCGCACCATCGTGCTCGGCAAGGCCTCGAACGAGCTGATCGACGGCTTCGAGGCGATGCGGGAGGCGCAGGACTACACGCTCGCCATGATGAAGCCGGGCGCATCCTGCCGCGACATCGCCAATGCGCACGATGCCTACATGAAGCAGCACGGCTTCCCGCCGGAAATCCGCCTCTATGCCCACAGCCAGGGCTACGACATGGTCGAGCGTCCGATGATCCGCGCCGACGAGACCATGCCGATCGAGGCCAGCATGAATTTCGCGGTCCATCCGGGCTACGATACCGCCACGATGTGGACGACAATCTGCGACAATTACATGGTGGAAGCGAGCGGCGTCGGCCCCTGCATGCACAAGACGGAGAAGAAGGTATTTGAGGTTTAGTTCCGAAGCCTCTATCGGCCTCACGGTGAGGAGCGCCCGCTAGTGCCCCGTTTCCGAAGTTCGTGATACGTCTCAGCATGCTCTGACACGAACTTCGGAAACAAAGGGGCACTAGCAACTCTATGATTCTAGTGCCGCTTTTCGATTTGAAGTTCCTAACCGAGTTTGCTGCAAATGATGTAGGAACTTCAAATCGGCGGCACTAGGCGCATCTCGAACCACGCAAGTCAGGCCTGCCTGACTTGCGCACAATAAGCGCCGATCTCGGGTAAACCCGAGATCGGTGGCCGTCCCATTCTTCGAGGTGGCGCTACGCGCCTCCTCAGCATGAGGGCGGGGACAGGAAAGGCACAACAAACAATATCTCTAAATTCATCACAATCAAACACACACAACATGCGCCGCCTGCTCATCCTGCTGACACTCCCGCAAGAGGTTCGCGACTTCTACGGCGCGCGGCTGCGCCAGCGCTTTCCTCAGCTGCAGGTCGACATCGTCGACCATTTCTCCAAGGCCACGCCGTTCATGGCCGAAACCGAGATCCTGGTGACATTCGGGCCAATGCTGCGCGACGAAGTGTTCGCGTCCGCCGGCAAGCTGAAATGGATCCAGGCGCTCGGCACTGGCGTTGACGGCGTCATCGACCAGCCTTCGCTGCGCAAGGACGTGATCATCACCAATATCCGCGGCATCCATGGCGAGCCGGTGTCGGAAGCCGCCATCCTGGGGATGCTGGCGCTCAGCCGCCGGCTGCCCGACAGCGTGCGCTACCAGGACAAGCGCAGCTGGACGCGCTGGCCGCCGCGGCTGGTCGACAGCAAGACCGTCGGCATCTATGGCGTGGGCCTCATCGCCGAAGCGTTGGCGCCGCGCTGCGCCGCGCTCGACATGACTGTCATCGGCTTCACCTCGACCAAACGTGAGCTGCCCGGCTTCGACCGCATGTATCTGCGCAACGAGCTCATCAAATACGCGGGCGAGCTCGACTATCTGGTGCTGCTCGTGCCCTATTCGGAAGAGACACACCACTGCATCAACGCCCGCGTCTTCGCCGCCATGAAGCCGTCGAGCTATCTCATCAATCTCGCCCGCGGCGGGATCGTGGACGAAGCCGCAATGATCGAGGCGCTCGAGTCGGGCAAGATCGCTGGCGCTGCGCTCGACGTGTTCCAGGAGGAGCCGCTGCCGCCGGAGCACCCGCTGTGGACCACCAAGAACGTGATCATCACGCCCCACCTCGGCGGCTTCTGCGACGTCTATGCCGAGCGCGCACTGCCGACGATCGAGCACAACATGGCGTGCTTCCTGCGCGGCGAGGTCGACGATATGGTGAACCTTGTGCGCAGGTAGTAAGCTTGCCGTCATGGCCCGCGCCAAACACCCAAGCAACAGGCGTCCACTCGACAAGCGTCCGAGCAGAGGTTCCAAGTCATTCGCGCCGCCGCCACCGCCCGAGGCGTTTGGCAGCTCGCCTGGACCGTCGTCGGACGATCAGGCCAAAGCGGGTGTTTTCTCGCTGCACGACCTGTTTGCGCGGCAGGCGCGGGCGATGCTCGACCGCACCGATCTCGATGAGGAGCAGAAGCAGAACGTCCTCGTCGCCATGAGCTGCCCTTGCTGTGGCGCCGGCGGCATGTCATTCACGGCGAAGCTGAAGCGGCGCAAGTAGCCGGTTGCTATCACCAACCTCTCCGCTGTCGTCCCCGCGCAAGCGGGGACCCATATCCACCGAGCGCAGTCGTTCTCGTCAGTCGTGACACATATGGCGCGGCTGCGGCGTATGGGTCCCCGCCTGCGCGGGGACGACAGCGGAATATGTTGCACCGCTTGCGGATGATCACTTCGGCAGAAACTCTTGCGTGATATGCCGCCTCATGTCCTTCGGCTCGGTCGGCAACAACTCGAGGTCGACGAAGGAGCGGCTCAGCGTCGCCAGCGCCTTGTCGTCGAACTTGCCGTCGGTCGAGAACACCGGCATCAGCTTGTCGTAGGTCGGGCTCGCGATCTCCTCCGGCAGCTCCAGCACCGCCATGGCGACCTTTACGGCCTCGGCCTTGTTCGCGCGCATGAACGCGATGGTGTCGAACCAGCCGGCATTGAAGCGGCGGACAGCATCGGGCTTGGCCGCGATCAGCTTATTCGCCGCGTAGATGATGTGCGTGTGGAAGTCGCGCACCAGGTCGCCGAAGCCAAGGAGGATCCTGCCCTCGCCTGCCTGCTCGGCCCGCAGCGCAAAGGTGATGTCGGTCACCATGCCATCGATCTGACCGGTCTTGATCGAGGCCAGCGACGTGCGCGGCGGCGAGCCGACGAGCTCGATGCCGCGCGCGCCCCAGCCCTGCTGGCGCGACAGCTCGACGGCGAGCCAGCCGGTGAGCGAGCGGGCCGAGGAGACACCGATCTTGCGGCCCTTGAGGTCGGCAGTCGTCCTGATCGGGCCGTCGGGACGCACCAGCAGCATGAGATAGACCGGCGGGCCGAACGGCATGGCAACGCCTTTCACCGGCGCGCCGCGCTCCAGCAACGCAAGCTCAGGGCCCGCGCTTACGCCGATGTCGATGCTGTCGGCGGCGAGCGCCTGCTGCAGCCGCGCCCCGCCACCGAAGGAGGTAATCTCGACATCGAGCCCATGCCGCTTGAAGATGCCCTGCCGCACGCCGACATCGAGCGGCACGAACGCGAATGCTTCCGCGACCGCCTTGCCGACGCGCAGCTTCTCCTGCGCGGAGGCTTGCGAGCCGGCGAGCAGAGCTAGCCCCGCAAGGCAAGCTGCCGCAATAACTGACCGACGGTTGAACCTGCAAATCATCATGACTCGACTCCAGAGTGCAGATTGTTCTCTGACTCTTGTGCCGAAGCAAGGCGGCACTACTGCGCGCCACCAACCGCAATCACGAGATTGCCATAGGCATCGACCTCGCAGGCATCGCCCGGCATCAGCACCGTGGTGGAGGCGTGCTCCTCGATCAGCGCCGGCCCGTTGATCCGGTTGCCGGCCAGGAGCGCCGCGCGCCGATAGGTGGGCGTCGGCTCGAATCCTGTTCCAAAGAACACTTGCCGCTTGCCGGCGGACGCTGCCACCGGTGGCTTGCGCTGGCCTGCATTGATCGTCGCCTGCG